>WNFG01023365.1_pt1 | contig 10519 bp, 6 predicted proteins | sample 5400431 | NCBI WGS metagenome assembly WNFG01 (sample SAMN13153346, study PRJNA577476) | soil metagenome | isolation source: 120 cm saprolite under Douglas fir tree site 2 hole 3 replicate 2 | place: USA:California | collected 2015-04-18
CGATTGGGCGTTCCCTCGTCTAGACATTACAGTGACGAGGACGGCCTGGCGATGGCGATTTCCAGCAAGGGTCAGCTGGCGCCGAGCGGTCAGCAACGCCCGAGCTGATGGCGCGGGCGAACCAAACAGGCGGGCGCCATTTTCCGGCCGCCGCTCGGATCGGGCTACTCCTTCGACTTGGCTGGATCGTCGTTCGCCGCCGGGAGACCCGTAAGGGAGCTCTGCGGACGCGCTCGGTGCTACAGGACGCAACGGCGGCCTCCAGAGCGGTGAGGGCGACGACCCCGCCGATCGCGCGCGACTTTTTTTTCGGCGCGAACTACGGTGTTGACAGGAACTCCGTGGGGGCTATGTTCCCGGCGTCTTTGCTGGTTTTGAATTGCTGGAGGGATTCGTGAGTCGCAGAGCGTCCTGGGCCGCGAGGTCTTCATCGCTGCTGATCGATTTTGGGGGGCTGTCAACTCTGATTGAGAGTCTTGCCGTTCTCACACCCTGTCAGCAATTGCGGCGCCACTGCTTTGAAGGATGCCAGTTTTACTTCAATCAACCGGCAGGGAGACGACGGAGCTGACCGGTACTAACCCAAAGGAGCTGACGATGTTGTCGAGACGGAAAGCCCTAAGCTTGGCTACGCTGCTTCTCCCCCAACTCTATTTTGCTGGAATTGGCTCAGCGCAACAGCCAACGACGCCTGCTGAGCCGCCACCGGCCGAGGCCGCGACTCCGGCGGCCGAGGCCGCGACTCCCTCGACGGACGAGGGAGCCCCCAGGAGGGGTAAAAAAGCCGGCGAGGAAGAGATTATCGTCACCGGTTCGCGCATCCGCCGGAAGGATCTGACAACCCCGGCGCCAATCACCATCATCAACCGGGAGGCAATCCAGGCGAGCGGCAGGGTAACGATTGGCGACTTCCTGCAAAGCCTTCCCGAGCAGGGCAGCGCGGTGAACACCCAGCAAAACAACGGAGGCAGCGGCGCAACGCGCATTGACCTCCGGGGCCTCGGCAACCAGCGTACGCTGGTTCTGATCAATGGTCGGCGACTGGTGAATACCGGCACCGGCGGATCATCGGGCGTCGGCGCAGACCTGAATACGGTTCCAACGGCTGCCGTCGAGCGCATCGAGATCCTCAAGGACGGCGCCTCCGCGGTGTATGGCTCAGATGCAATTGCCGGCGTGATCAACATCATCACCCGAAAATCCTATAATGGAGCCGAAGCCAGCGGTTACTTCGGCGTTTCGACCCATGGCGATGGTAACGTCTACGATGTCAATGCCACCGCCGGCGTCAGCGGCGATCTGGGCTCCCTCCTCTTCACCGCGGGGTACTACGATCAGGAGCCGGTATTCGCCGGCGATCGAGGCTTCAGCCAGTTTCAACAGCAACTAGACTACGCCGGTCTCACTGTCACGAATATCGGCAGCTCCAGGGCACCTAGTGGCAGGATCACGGGTCCCGGAAGCGGGGGAAACGCTCTTTGGCAGAGCCTTGCCAGTCGTTTCGGTTGCGCCGGCGCAACTTGTTCGTTCACCTACGACCCCACGGTGCCAGACAATTACCGCCCTTTCAGGGCGGGCGCGCTCCCCCCCGTCGGCGACTTCTACAACTTCCAGCCCATCAACTATGACGTCACCCCCTCGAGACGGATCAGCTTGTATTCCGCAGGCAATGTCAAAGTGAGCGAATACGTTCGCAGTTTCTACGAAGCTTCGTATGTCAATCGGCAGTCGACATTGCAACTCGCGCCGGAGCCGCTGATCATTGGTGCTGGCGGGAATGCGGTGACCATCTCCGCCGCCAACCAATACAATCCATTCGGGCGTGATTTCACAACCTATAGCAAGCGCCTCGTCGAGTTCGGTCCCCGCACTTACGCTGCGAACGTCGACACCTTCCGGGTCGTCGCCGGTTTGAATGGCACGGTGTCAACCTGGGCATGGGACGTTTCGTTGAACTACGGGCGGACCCAATGGGCACAGGTAGACCGCGGCCACCTGACGCAGAGCCACCTACAGAACGCCATTGGGCCGAGTGACACGGCTGGGCACTGCCTGACAGCAGTGGGCGGCTCCGTCATCCCGGGCTGCGTTCCGCTCGATCTCTTCCACGGAGCCGCAGCGGGGGCGGGGGGAGTGGGGATCACTGCCGATCAGGCCGCCTACCTGACCTACCCCTTGGTGGCCCGAATCAGCAATGAGCTGACCGCGGCCCAGGCCAACTTCGGTGGTGAGCTTCCGATCAAGCTCTTGTCTGAACGGCCGATCGGGCTCGCGGTGGGCTACGAGTACCGCTTCGAGATCGGCGCCGACATCCCGGACCCGGTTTCGGCTGCCGGCGAATCCACCGGTAACAACCGGTCGGAGACCGGAGGTCACTTCTACGTCAACGAAGGCTACGGCGAGTTGTCGGTCCCCATCATCAGCGGCGTCACTGGAGCCGAGAACGTCGAAGCCACGGCCGCAGTCCGGGTCTTCAATTACAATACCTCTGGCACCGACGCGACCTACAAGTTTGGCGGCCGGTGGAGCATCATCCGCGACATCACCCTTCGCGGTACCTACTCAACCGCTTTCCGTGCCCCGAGCATCACCGACCTCTTCCAGGGTGCATCTGACAACTTCCCCTCGGTCCGCGATCCGTGCGCGAATCTGGCGGGCGCGACCCCGAGCCTCGTCGCCGCCTGCGTTGCCGCGGGAGTTCCGGCCGGTGGAACCGGGGTTACGGGCGAAAGCCAGATCCGCACCCGCAATTCCGGCAGTCTCGCTCTCCAGCCGGAGACGGCCAAGATTTGGACCGCTGGCGTCGTGCTTGAGCCCAGGTACGTCCGGGGCCTTTCCGTCGTTGTGGACTACTACAATATCAAGATTGATCAGGCGATCCAGACGCTCGGCGCCAGCTTTATCTTGAACAGCTGCTACCTCGGCGGGAACGCCGCGAATTGCGCGAAAATCCACCGCAGTCCACTCGACTCCAGCGTCGATCGGATCGACGATTTCAACGTCAATATCGGGCACGTCGAAACGGCAGGCATCGACCTCGGGATTCGATACAATCTGCCTACCGAATACGGCCGCTTCCTCTTCGGTTTAGACGGTACCTGGCTGGCTTTCTACAACATCACCCAACCCGACGGCACGATCATCCACGGCAGAGGCAATTTCGACATCGGTATTCTCAATAACGGCATCGGTGGGGTCTACCCGGCTTTCAAGGCCCTCGGTTCGATTCTCTGGAACTACAGCGATTTTGGCGCCGGAGTGACCGAGAGATTCGTCGGCAGCTTTGTCGAGTGCGCTGCCGCCGATGGAACGTCGGCTGGCGGAGCTTGCTTTACCGACCCAATCGATCGGCGCAAGGTCTCGGCTTACTGGCAAACAGACATCCAACTGAGCTACAACCTCAAGAGCCCGATCGGCAACACGACATTTGGGGCGGGGATCCGAAACCTCTTCAACTCCGCTCCTCCCAGAATCTACAGCGCCTTCACCCCGACCTCCGACGCGACGGCATACGACTTCTACGGCCGTTTCTTCTACGGAAGAATCACCCAGAAGTTCTAACCGCAACGCCGGGCGTTCCCCCTTACGAACTGGGCGGGCAGTCAATCGACTGCTCGCCCTCGCACGGCGGCAAGGGGCGCCTTATCTTAATCGCGTCAATGTTTGATGCAGTTCTCAACAGAGCCAACGTACCGCAGTCGAGAATTGGAACAGGCGCGATCATCGCCCTGGCGTTCCACGCCGCCCTGATCGCCTTTGCTATCTGGATCTCGGTGCGTCCATCGCCGGTGACCCAGGAGTTGGACCGCGCGGTGAAGTTCGTGCTTCCGCCACCGGCGCCTCCACCCGCGACCTCGGCAAAGAGGAAAGTCGAAGTGGTCCAGCACAAGCCAGTGCGAAAGCCAGACACCATCGTCCAGCCCAAGGAAGCTCCGACCGAGAAGCCGCCCGAGGCGGAGCCACAGGAGAGCCCGGATGAGGGCACCGAGGGCGGAGTCGAGGGTGGCGTCGTCGGTGGAGTGGTCGGCGGAGTGGTGGGAGGAACGATCGGCGGGACTCCCGGGGGCGCCATCGGAGGCAAGCTGATCGAGATCGACGAGAACAACATCAGGCTGAAGAAGGTCGCTGGCCCCGATCCGAAGTACACCGATCAGGCCCTCGAACACGAAGTGCAAGGGACGATGGTGGTCAAGTGCGTTGTGACGGCCGAGGGATTGGTGAATACCTGTCGCGTCCTCAAGAGCTTGCCGTTCATGGATCGCGCGGCGATCGAGGCTCTTGAGCGCTGGAAGTATCAGCCGTACCTGGCGGAGGGTCGGCCCGTCGCGGTCGAGTACACCTTCAGGCTCAAGCTGATGTTGCCGCAGTAGGCGATAATTACCGGCGCGCGTCCAACCTGGATTTGGACACCCCAACGGCTTTGGTCTATACAGGGCCCCGACGAGGCATTCGTACCCTTGTGGACGTGTACCGCGAGTCAAACTGCTCTGGGTCAACCACACGTGTGTAGCGTCAAAATCCACGTGAAATTTTGGTTGCTACTCAAGCGCCTTAGTGGCACCGTGTGGGCTTGGGAGGCGGGCTGGCGTCGAGGTTCCTCCGAGAGACTTTTGAAGTTTTGGGACCCCAAAAAGGAGCAGAGCATGCCATCGAGAAGTAAAGCCGTGAATTCAGCCGCAATGCTGCGTTGCGAGTTTTCTGTCCCTGACCATGCGCCTGCACAATGCTGGAATCGGCAGATTGGAGGAGCCCTCGTGCGTCGCTCGCTGTCCATTTCGCAAATTGTTGTCGCAGCGATCGGGCTTTTTGGGACGCTGGCCTCACCGGCCTTCGCTCAGACCCCTCCGACTGTGTTGAGGGCGACCATTACCAGGTCGGCCGGCGAATTGGTCACCGCTGCCGACGGTGGCTCACTCGATCTCGTTACTTACGGAGGCAGCGCCTCGTACCTGGTGAGGATCTCGAACATCGGAATTAGCCGCGCCTATTCAGTGTCACTGACGGGTGCTGCCCCGCCGGGCCCTACGCCGACCAGAATTACGGCAGTGACCGGGGCAGGTTGCACCATCGCCACGGGTGGCTCCACGTTTACCTGCGCCAACCTCGGCGATCTCCCAGACGGGGTCATCGACGGCGGCTTTTTGCCGGCGACCTCGACCACGAGCACGATTACGATTTCGGTGGCCGCTGTTCCCAGGCCGTATACCACCAATTGCACACTGCCCGACGGCGGGCCCGTCGATGGTAACACCTTGGGACCGGTGACCGTGACCGCCTTGGCGACGAACGCTCCCGCGGTACAGGCAACCACCGCCGGCGTCACCACGACGCGCCCATTGGCGGATCTCGCGGTGTCGGCGACCGGTGGTTGACCAACGGCAATGTATCCGCTGGCCTGATCTTTCAAGGCAGCACCGGAACTGCGTGCACGGGTGGATATCCCTGCACGATTGCCAACTCCTGGCCTGCGGGGGCTTCAGTTGATGTCACCAGCAGCTACCAGGTCGATTTCCTGCCGGTCGCCATCAAACAGTCGCAGGAGCTGCAACAGTTCGATCTGGCTTCCACGGCACTTGGTGCTGTGTTCGCCACACCGGATCCAGTTCCAGCCAACAATACAGCCGCCCTCTCGACCAGCGTCTCCCACGACACGGGCTGCAGCTCGGTCGGCGCGGGCTCGCTTGGTTTTGTTGGAATAGCTCTCGCGGCAATGGGTCTGATCAGGCGCCGGCGTCGCGCTTAAGTCGGTCAATCAAGACAAGGTGTCTGGATTTATCGATCCGCGACCTATCGAAACGCGACCTCGGTAAAGCTTCTCAGCTTGCGCGAGTGCAGCCGGTCCCGTTCCTGCGACTTGAGCTTGTCCAGCGCCCGCAGCCCGATCTCGAGGTGCTGGCCGACCCGCTGGCGATAGAACTCGCCGGCCATGCCAGCCAGCTTGATCTCTCCGTGAAGCGGCTTGTCCGAAACGCAGAGCAGGGTGCCGTAGGGCACGCGGAAGCGGAAACCGTTGGCGGCGATCGCCGCCGATTCCATGTCCAGCGCCACGGCGCGGGATCGCGACAACCGGCGGATGATCCCCTCCGGGCCGCTGAGCTCCCAGTTACGATTGTCGACGCTGGCGACGGTGCCGGTCCTCATCACGCGCTTCAGCTCGAAGCCGGCGAGGCCGGTCACTTCGCCCACCGCTTGCTCGAGCGCCACCTGCAGCTCAGCGAGCGCCGGAATCGGCACCCAGGGCGGAAGCTCCTCGTCGAGCACGTGGTCCTCCCGCACGTAGGCATGCGCGAGCACATAGTCTCCCAGCCTTTGGGTGTTCCTCAGTCCCGCACAATGACCGAGCATCAGCCAGGCGTGGGGCCGCATCACCGCGACGTGGTCGGTGATGTTGCGTGCGTTGGAGGGGCCGGTTCCAATGTTGATCATCGTGATGCCTCGTCGACCGGACTCGACGAGATGAAGCGCCGGCATTTGCGGCATGCGATCGGGAGGGGCGCCGAACGGCCCGGAGCTTCCCACGCGGGTGATGATGTTGCCTGGCTCGACCAGGGCCTCGCAGCCCGCATGGGCCCCGGCGATGCGCTCGCGGCAGATCCGAGCGAAGGCGTCGAGATAGAATTGGTAGTTGGTGAAGATGGTGAAGTTCTGGAAGTGCTCCGGATCCGTGCCGGTGTAGTGGTAGAGCCGGTGAAGCGAGTAGTCGACCCTCGCCGCGCGGAACAGGGCCAGGGGGGCGGGGCTGCCGGGCGACAGCTCCACCGTCCCGTTGACGATGTCGTCGTCCATCGCGGCCAGATCAGGCACGTCGAACAGGTCGCGCAGCGGACGGTCGGCGGAGGAGCGGTCGGCGAACGCCGAGGCGATGTTGATGTCCGTTCGGTAGGCGAAGTGGATCGGGATCGGTTCGTCCGACTCGCCGACCTCGACCGGGACACCGTGGTTCTGGATGAGCAGCCCGATCTGCTCGGTGAAGTAGCCTCGGAACAGGTCAGGCCGAGTGACCGTGGTCTGGTAAACGCCGGGGCCGGATACAAAGCCATAGGAGAAACGCGAGTCGAGCCGGGCGTGGGTTTCGGTGTGAATCCGGACGAAGGGATAGGTGGCGCGAGCTCGCGCTTCGAGCCGCTCGCCCCGAGCGTAGGCTTCGAAGCGGTCTCGTAGAAAGCGGGTGTTGCGCTCGTAGATGTTCTCGAGCCGGTCGACCGCGGCGCCGGGATCGGTGAGCTCCTCGGAGGCGATAGGCTTTGGAGATAGGATGTTCAGCGCGGTTGGCATTCGGCGATCTGGTTATCACGAATCCGGCCACGCCAGTCGCCGTTATGGGCGCGCCGCAGCGTTTGGGAGACACCCGATGCGATACTTTCTACCCTTGAACATCATCGGCGCGCTCCTCGCGCTGGGCGTGGCGGCGAGAGCTGAGTCTCAGGCCTCCACCGCGGCGCTGCCCTCTGTGACACTACCGCCGGCTCTCGACCGCGTTCTGCGCGACTACGAGCAAGCGTGGCGGGCGCGCGATCCGGCCGCTCTGGCCGTGCTCTTTGCCGAAGCCGGCTTCGTGCTGGCGAATGGGCGGCCGCCGGTTCGGGGCCGACAGGCGATTCGCATCGCCTACGCCCAGGGCGGCGGTCCGCTCGTCTTGCGTGCCCTGGCGTACGCGACCGAGGGCTCCACTGGCTACATTATCGGCGCGTATGGCGCCGGCGAGGGCGACACCGGGAAGTTCGTGCTCGCCCTTCAGCGCGGAAGCGATGGCCGATGGCTTATCGCCGCGGACATCGACAACGGGAATCAGCGACCGAAGCCGTCGCCATAGACCCCGAAGTCTTGAATTCATCCGATTCAAAAAACCTGCCGCAGGGAAAGCGAGGGCGCATACTCCACCGCGCCCCCCGTGGTGACTCCCGCGCCGAAGTAGAAGTCGCATTGGAACTCGTCAGCCACGAGCAGATGCAGCGCCAATCCGCCCGAGGCAGCGAATTTCAGTGACTGGGTGCCTGCCAAACGATCGAGGGCCCCATAGACGACCTGGTCATAGAAGATGCCGAGCTTGAACAGGTCGCGCACGATGGAGTAGCGGAATTCAACTCCGGTGCTGCCGAGGCGAGTCGCGAACTCCGAGGCTCCGAAGGGTCCATGCATGTGTCGTCCGATGGGTTCTTCGTCCATGAACAGGACCTGGCCCCCGAGCAGAGTTCCGTGCGCCTGGATCCACAGCTCGTGCCATCCGATCGGGAAGTATCGCTGATACCCCGCCCGCAGCCAGTACGAGCTCGAGCTCGACGTCGAGCCTAGATAGTACCGCGCTTCTACGTTTAGCCGGTGCTTCCGGTCGGTGCGCAGCTCGGTGGGATTGAAGATTGCCTCGCCCAGCGCCTCGAGGTAGGGGCGCGTCTGCCCCTTCGGGGTTTCGTCGATCAGCGGGCTGGAATTGATTGCCTTCTGGATATCGTAGAGAAAACGTCGCTCCAGCCCCAGACCCACCGTCAGCGACAGCCCGGGCCGAAAGGTCGTATTGGCAGCCAACGAAGAGGAGAATGTCGACAGGCTGTAGTTATTCAAGCGCAGGTCCGAGCGCTGCAGCTGCCATAAATTTGCGCGGATGGTCAGCTCGGGTCGAACGACCCGACCCAGCACCGGCGAGGCGAACCAGCGCGCCTGCCCGAGCAAACGGCTGAGCACGGGTTGCGACGAGCCGGTGTCCAGATTGGACCGAATCGCCCCTGCCACGCGGCCGATCAGCTCCAATCGATCGTCCTTGAGGAGAAGCCCCCCCGCACCGTAGCTGGCGCCCACGCCGAGGCCTTCCGGCGAGCCAATCTCCAGCTCTGGCGACACCCCTTGCCTTCCGGAGACGGACGAGATGAAGACATGCAGCTCGTAGCGTTGCCCAGGCCGGTCGGTGGGAAGGCCCAGCAGGGGCCGCAGGTTGTAGAATCCGAACTCGTCGGTTTCCTCGGCTGTCGGGGGCACCACGACCGGTGCCAATTCATAAGAATAAAGATTGAGCTTGTAGCGCTTGCCCAGCTCGCGAAGGCGCTGTTCCAGGAACGGTCGATTGAACACGTTTGAAGGCAAGGAGATCTCGAGCCTGGAGCGGATCGTCTCGACGAACCCCTGGCCGATCACCACCATCTTGTCGAGTTGACCTTCATCGATCTCGACGACGATCTGGTCCCCCTCTACCCGGGCGTGCACCGTCGCCAGCTCGTAGCCCGCCCGGCGAAGGAATTCCTCCAGCTTGTTGGCGACCTCATGCGCCTCAGCCACCGTGGCTGTCGCGTACTTCGGAACGTCGAGCAGGCTGAGGTAGACGAAATCATGAAAAAGAACGTTGCCGTGAAACACCACCAGGGGGCGCGGGACCCAAGCGTCCTTCTCCACTTCGACCCGGGCCCGCGGGGGCTCGGGCGCGGGGACCGGTTGACCCCCCGACGAGGCGCCACCGACCAGCATTGCCCATGTAAAGAAAATCTCCGCTCTCAAGCTCACCTGCGGCCACATTATCCTGGCAAATCGGGAATTGGTGACAAAGACGAATTGATTCCCGCCTTTGGATTGGATCCTCTGGAGGTCAGGCCAGCGCTCGTCGATCTCGCCGAGGTCGTGCGCGATGTCGTCGAGAGGCGAGAATCTTCGGGCAATTCGAGCGGGCGGCGCGCGATTCGGGCATCGCCGGGACCGGGCTCGGCTTGTGGATCGTGCGCCGCATCGTCGAAGCACATCGGGGCCGCGTCGAGGTGGAAAGCGAGCTGGGCAAGGGATCCGTCTTCACCGTGCAATTGCCTCTGTAGAGAGGGCGAGCAGGGGCACCAGCGCTCTCCGAAAAGCAGCGCGCCGCTTCTCCTCCGCCCGGAAAGGCACTGGCCCGAGGACCGCGACCCGATGCCGCCGCTGGATCCATTCCGCGTTGTCTCCGTAGGATTCATCCGGGCCGGGAGCTGACTTCGAGAGCAGCACGGCAAGGACCGGAATCTTGCGCGCCGAGAGCGCCTCCAGGGACAGCGCGGTGTGATTGAGGGTTCCCAGGCCCGCGCGCGCGACGAGCAGGACGGGAAGGCCGAGCACCTGGACGAGGTCGATCACCTCGCGGCGCGCGTCGAGTGGAACGCGCAGCCCTCCGGCGCCTTCGACCACCAGCGGCCGGCCGGCGAAGGAGCGATAGGCCTTCATCGTCGCGCGAAAAGATGGGTGCTTTCCCAGGCGTGCCGCCGCCACCCCCGGCGCCACCGCGGCGCGGAATCGGTGAGGGCAGATCAACCCCAGATCGTCGTCGCTGCGCGCGGCCGCCTTCATCGCGGAAGCGTCGTCGGGATGCGACAGGCGATGGCAGCCGCTCTCGTACGGTTTGAATGCCGCCGGTCTGAGGCCTGAGTCGGCGAGCAACGACAGCAATGCGCACGACGCTTCGGTTTTGCCGACGCCGGTGTCGGTACCCACCACGAACACGCGCAGCGGCCGCATCAGTGGCTCGTCACCTCGGAAATCGATTCGCGGACGGCGTCGCCCAGCATCCGGGCCT
>WNFG01005657.1_pt1 | contig 10518 bp, 6 predicted proteins | sample 5400431 | NCBI WGS metagenome assembly WNFG01 (sample SAMN13153346, study PRJNA577476) | soil metagenome | isolation source: 120 cm saprolite under Douglas fir tree site 2 hole 3 replicate 2 | place: USA:California | collected 2015-04-18
TCCGCGGCAGCCCTTGATCGGCAGACTCTCCCCGGCTCGCAAACTGTGCCTTGACAGTCTTGCGGTTGAAGAGGATTAGCCACCAAACACCAATCAGAAGGGGAATGCCGTAAGTCACGAGCAAAATCCAACGAACCGCTTGCATGCTCTCCGCCGGCAAAGCAGGAGAACTCGGACTTGGAGGAAACTGCGTGAGAAATGCAATCGGGATCCCGATGACGCCGAAAAAGACCGAAAAGCCACCCCAAATCAGGACGGAAATGCGCGCCCAGTTGCGAGGATAAAGGAGTCCAATGCCGGTGGCGATACCGAAGAGGGACAGACAGATCATAAAGCCCTGAGTGGCAAGCCCGAAGGTTCTTACAGACGGCGGAAGTTCAGAGGCAGTGCCGGGCAACTTGACAAGCAGCAGCGCTAGCAATGCGACTGAAAAGCCCAGTAAAAGGAAAAGGCCGCCCAAGATGGCTACCACCCCGGCGACAGTAACAGAGGCAGGGCGTTTTGGTGAGTCTTCCATCGAATGCTGTATATCACTTCCAGACATACCGCGGAAGCGCGGTCGACGAGACGCGAAGGAAAAAAGAAAGCTTGACGTTCGCTTTCTTTTCGCCTAAACTGCCTGTGGAAGAGATTGCAAACGGAGGCGCGCACATGGCTCTGACGAAAAGGCAAAAAGAAGTTCTCGATTACCTTGTGGCGTTTGAGACCAAGCACGGTTACGCGCCAAGCTTCGAAGAAATTGGCAAGGGCCTCAAGCTCACTTCTCTGGCTACCGTGCACAAGCACATCACTACGCTAGAAAAAAAGGGCTTCATTCGCCGCGGCTACAATCAGAGCCGCTCTATTGAGATCGTCCAATTGCCGAAGTCGGTCAAGGATCAGGTAAACGATCGCAAGATGCAGGAGCTTCCACTGGTGGGAAGGATCGCGGCGGGGCGTCCGCTGGAAGCTGTTGAAGAGCGCGAGACGATTTCGCTCGGCGATTTCGCTCGTGGCGGCAATTCCTTTGTGCTGCAGGTCAAAGGCAGCTCCATGATCGAAGATCACATCATGGACGGGGACTATGTCGTTTGCGAGCAAACCCAGGTTGCCAATGCCGGTGACATTGTCGTGGCGCTGATCGGCGGCGAAGAAGCAACGCTGAAGCGCTTCTATCGCGAAGGCCCCGGCAAGGTACGTCTCCAACCGGCAAATTCGGAAATGGCTCCCATCATGGTTGCCGCGAACGACCTGAAAATTCAGGGCCGGGTCATCGGCGTTCTTCGCAAGTACTAGCTTTGAATCATCGGGCTGTTCCCCGCCAACCATAGCCGGTTTGTCTTTGGACGGTTTTGATCATGCGCTAGTCAAGTTTCATCGGTCTCCTACTCATGTTGCCGCGAATAATTCTTGATGCCAGAATCCGGTTGCGTGCATCAAAAGGATGTCCACGTTATTCTAGTGAAGCCTTGCGAGGCATCACGGCAGGGAAACTGAAGCCGGAGCCGAAGGAAGGCCCGACGGGACATCGAAAGCCTCTGAGGTAGGAAACTTGCCCTCGAAACTCCAAAGCATTCTGATTGTCGATCCCGACTCGGCCTCGCGCGGTGCGCTGGAGGAATTGGTGCGTTCGGCCGGCTATGACGTGGCCGGTTCGTCGTCTCAGGCTGAAGGATTCAAGTTTGTTCAAGATTCCAGCATCGATCTCCTCATTCTCTCCGCCGACCTTGCCGATATCCAGTGCTGCGATGCTCTCGCCGAAGTCAAAGGCAATGCGTCCACAGCAGGGACACGCGTGATTCTCCTCACGATGGGTGGGGGGCCCGAGCGAGCTCGGGGTCTCGAGCTCGGCGCGGACGAAGTACTTACTTCACCGTGGGACGCGGCGGAATTGCTCGCGCGCGTTCGTGTTCAGTTGCGCGAAAAACACGCGTTTGACGAACTGCTGGAGAAAACTCGCATCGCCGATGAAGGCCGCGAAATGGCGCAAACCGCTTTCCAGGCGCTCGCTGTTACCGAAAAAATGACGCGAGATGCTTTTTCTTTGGGGCGGGCCCTGAAAATCGGCGTCTCTGCTCTCTTCGGCGTCGCCATATTGATCGCCGGAACCTTTTTCCTCTTTTCCCGGCGTGCCAACAAGGAAGCCAACCGCGCTTACTCCGTGATCGCCCAACTCGAGCGGGGCGCTCACCGCCAGGAGCAATTGATGGCGGATGCCCGTAGCGCGCGCGCCGATCTTCGGCAATCCGATGTTCTCCAGCAAAAGCAGCAGCTGAAGCAGCAGTCGGATGATCTGCGGCAGAAGATCTCGGGCGCCGAACCCGGCGAGGTGTCCTCACTTCGCAAGCAGCTTGAGGATACGACCACCCGGCTCAAACGCGTGGAGACCGAGTCGCAATCCGCGGAAGAGGTAATCCGTGCTTATGCGCCAAGCGTGTGCCTCCTCCATGTATCCGTCTCTTTCATCGACCGGGCTTCAGGCCGCCCTCTTCGCTACGGCGGGATCAATCCGGATGGCGAGCCACTCCACGACAGTGATGGCAACCCGGTTTATACATTGGAAGGCCGCGCACCCGAAGTTCGCGCGGATTTCTTCGGCACCGGGTTCATCGTCGGCGAAGGCCGCATTCTCACCAATCATCACGTTGCGCAACCATGGTGGAAGGATGACGAGCTTGCCGCAGTATCGAAACAGGGGCTGAATCCTTCCATCGCGGAGCTGACAGCCTATTTCCCCGATACCTCTGCCGGCATTCCCGTTAGCGTTTCTGAGATTTCCGGGGAGGCGGACCTTGCTGTGCTGAAAGGCGATTTGTCCAGTTTGAAAAAACCTGTTCTGAAAATCGATGCCCGCAAGGAGGCGGCAGTCAGTGGTCAGCCTCTGCTCTCCCTCGGCTACGCCACCGGCATCAGCGCCATTCTCGCGCGTGCGGGTGAAGATGCCGTAACCGAGATTGCCAAAAGCACGGGAGGAAAACCGACAGAGGTTGTCAACGAACTCCTCCGCCGTAAACTCATTCGCCCTCTGGTTACACAGGGCCATATCGGCGACGTTCTCCCGGACAAAATTGTCTACGATGCGCAAACCACTTCCGGCGGCTCCGGCGGACCGCTTATCAATCGCGATGGGGAAGTGATCGGCGTGACTTATGCGGTAGTCAAAGGATTTGGCGGTTCGAATTTTGGTGTTCCCATTCGCTTCGCCCAGCCGCTCCTCAAGCGGTGAGGGTCCGTTTTGGTTTATTCTCAGGTGTGGAGCCGAAACGACTTCTTCCGGCCTAAACTGGAATCATGGTTCACCTGCTTGTTCGCATCCGTGTCATCGTCGTTTGCCTGATCGCCGTACTGCTGGCGCTGCCGGCCCCCGTTCGCGCCTACGCTGTTCTCTCTCATGAAGCCATCATCGATGCCGCTTGGGAGACGCACGTCAAGCCGCTTCTCTTGACAAAATTTCCGCAGGCGACCGAGGAGGATCTGAGCAAGGCGCAAGCTTACGCCTACGGCGGCGCCATCATTCAAGATATGGGTTACTACCCTTACGGCAACCCCTTTTTCAGCGACCTCACGCATTACATCCGCAGCGGCGATTTCATCCAGGCGCTGCTGCGAGACGCGAAAGATCTCAATGAGTACGCTTTCGCCGTCGGCGCGCTCGCGCACTACGCCGCGGACAACGACGGTCACCGCCTCGGCACCAACCGGGTCGTTCCGATTCTGTATCCCGGCCTCCGGAAGAAATATGGCGACAGCGTTTCGTTTGCGGACAACCGCCTGGCACATGTGAAAACCGAATTTGGCTTTGACGTCCTCGAAATCGCGCGGGAACGCTACGCTCCCGACAGCTATCACGACTTCATCGGCTTCGAAGTTTCCCGCCCGGTTCTCGAACAAGCCTTCCGTGAAACCTACGGCCTCGAGTTGAAAGATGTGCTCATGAACGAAGACAAGGCTCTCAGTTCTTACCGCCGCGACGTCAGCAAGCTCATTCCGAAAGCCACTCGAATCGCCTGGCAGCTCAAGAAAGACGAGATCAAGGACGACATCCCGGACGCAACAAAGAGAAAGTTTCTGTTCAATCTGTCCCGTTCAAATTACGAGCGCGAATGGGGCAAGGATTACCGCAAGCCCAGTCCGGGCGAGCGTTTTCTCGCGTTTCTCTTCACGTTAATTCCCAAGTTCGGCCCGCTCAAGATCCTGCAGTTCAGGACCCCTACGCCCCAGACCGAACAGATGTTTGAAGCCAGTTTCAATGCCACGCTCGACCGCTATCGTGAACTCTTGACGGAGGTTCGCGAACGCAGGCTGGACCTTCCCAATAATAATTTCGACGTTGGCGTGAACACCGGTCCTGGGAAATATCGATTGAATGATGAAGCCCATGCGGAATTGCTCGATAAGCTGGCGGAAAGCAAATTCGCGGGCGCCACGCCGGAAGTTAAAGTGGAGCTACTGCACTTTTTTGCCGAACCAGATGCGCCCTATGCGACAAAGCGCGACGCCAAGGCCTGGGCCAAGGTTCAAACCCATCTGCAACAGTTGAAATCGGCAATGGTCACGTCTAGTCCTGCCAATTCCACGCAACGGGCCACGCCCGAGGGATCGACCACTCCCTAGGTCAGCGATACACGTCGCTGGGCGTCTCCTCTCTCGGCGCAGAAAAATATTTGGTTCTCTAAATCGAAAAAACTGCAACAGCGTCGCGTCGCCAGTATGAAACAATGTAGAATTTCGCACGACGCATAGATCGCCTCTGACATGAAGAAAACCAAACCAATCCGCAAACTTCTAGCCGCTAACCGCAGCGAAATCGCCATTCGCATCTTCCGCGCCGCCAACGAGCTCGGCCTGCGCACCGTGGCCATCTATTCGCAGGAAGACCGGCTCGCCCTGCATCGCTTCAAGGCTGACGAGGCGTATCAGGTCGGCGCCGGCAAGGGCCCCGTGGAAGCCTATCTGGACATTGCGGGAATCGTGGCACTGGCGAAAGAGAAGGGCGTCGACGCCATCCACCCGGGTTACGGTTTTCTTTCCGAAAATCCTGCGTTCGCGCGGGCCTGCGAAAAGGCCGGCATCACCTTCGTTGGTCCGCCGCCGAATCTTCTTGAGTTGCTTGGGGACAAAACCGCCGCCCGAAGACTGGCCGCTTCAGCGGGAGTGCCTGTTCTGCCCGGAACGGAGAATCCGGTCAAGTCGGCAGCGGAGGCCCAAAAGATTGCGCGGGAGATCGGTTATCCCGTCATTGTGAAAGCGGCGATGGGCGGCGGCGGCCGCGGCATGCGCGTTGTTCGTGATGCCGCGCAGCTCGATGCGCTTCTGGAAGAAGCCCAGGGTGAGGCGCGCTCCGCCTTCGGCGATGCGTCCGTTTTCCTGGAAAAATATCTGCCGCGCGCGCGGCACCTGGAAGTCCAGATCCTCGCCGATCAACACGGTAACTTGCTGCATCTTTACGAACGCGACTGTTCCGTTCAACGCCGTCATCAAAAGGTCGTCGAAGTCGCTCCCGCCGCGAATCTCCCCGCGAGTATTCGTGGCGAACTCTGCGATGCGGCGTTGCAGCTGGCGCGCAAGGCCAACTATCGCAATGCCGGAACCGTCGAATTTCTCTACGACGTTGATTCGCAGAAGTGGTATTTCATCGAGGTCAATCCGCGCATTCAGGTCGAGCACACCGTGACCGAAATGGTTACGGGAATCGATCTCGTGCGTTCGCAGATTCTCGCCGCACAGGGTCACAAACTGCATGAGCCCCCGATGGCGCTGCCGAAACAGGAAAATATTCCCCTCAACGGCGCGGCTCTCCAGTGTCGCGTGACCACCGAGGACCCGGAGAAAAACTTCGCCCCCGACTACGGGAAAATCTCCACCTATCGTTCTCCCGCGGGTTTCGGTATTCGGCTCGACGGCGGCACCGCTTATGCCGGCGCGATGCTCGCCGCCTATTACGATTCGCTTCTCGTCAAAGTCACCGCCTGGGGCGCAAATCTTCCCGAAGCTTGTCAGCGTATGGACCGCGCCCTCCGCGAATTCCGCATTCGCGGCGTGAAAACCAATATCCCCTTCGTCGAAAATGTTGTGAACCACCCGAAGTTTCGCGCCGGCGAAGTCACGACCTCTTTCCTCGACGAATCGCCCGAGCTTTTCTGTTTTCCCAGCCGCGGCGACCGCGCCACCAAGCTGCTTTCCTATCTCGGCGATGTAATCTTAAACGGCAATCCCGAAGTGAAGGGCAAGCAGATCCCCAAAGAACTCGAAGCAGCAGTCATCCCGGCAACGCCCGCCGGCCAGCCGCCGGCCGGCACGCGCCAGCTCCTGCAAAAACTCGGGCCGGCGAAATTCGCTGCCTGGGCGCGAAAAGAAAAACGCCTGCTCATTACCGACACGACTTTCCGCGACGCGCACCAGTCGCTCATGGCCACGCGCGTCCGCACATTCGATCTTCTCGCCACCGCCAGCGCCGTTGCGCATCGCTTGCCCAATCTTTTCAGTCTCGAGATGTGGGGTGGCGCGACCTTTGATACCGCGATGCGCTTCCTGCATGAAGATCCATGGCAGCGATTGCGAGAGCTGCGCGAGCGCGTTCCCAATATCTGTTTCCAGATGCTGCTCCGCGGCGCGAACGCCGTCGGCTACGCTTCCTACCCCGACAACGTCATCGTTGAATTTGTCCGCGAAGCGCACACCCAGGGCATCGACATTTTTCGCATCTTTGATTCGCTCAACTCCATCGAAAACATGCGCGTTTCGATCGATGCTGCACTCGAAAGCGGCGCCGTTTGCGAAGCCGCCGTTTGCTACACCGGCGACATCCTCGACAATGGCCGCCCGAAATACTCGCTCAAGTATTACGTCACGATGGCCAAGCAACTGGAAAAACTCGGCACGCACTTCCTGGCGATAAAAGACATGGCTGGTCTGTGCAAACCATACGCCGCATTCGAATTGGTCAGCACGCTGCGCGGGGAAGTCGGCATTCCGATCCACTTTCACACGCACGACACCAGCGGCATCAACTCGGCCTCCGTTCTGAAAGCGGCCGATGCCGGAGTCGACGTCGCCGACGGCGCGATTGCCGCCATGAGCGGCGGCACCAGCCAGCCCAATCTCAATTCCATCGTCGAAGCGCTCCGCCACACGCCACGCGACACACAGCTCGATGTCGACACTATCAACGAGTGCTCCGACTATTGGGAAACCGTTCGCACTTACTATCTTCCGTTCGACTCCGGTCCAAAGGCCGGCTCAGCCCGCCTGTACCAGCATGAAATTCCCGGCGGCCAGTACACCAACCTGCGTGAACAAGCTGCCGGCATGGGCCTCGGTCATCGTTGGCGCGAAGCCGAAAGAATGTATGCGGAGGTCAACCAGGTCTTCGGCGACATCGTGAAAGTCACGCCTTCCAGCAAAGTCGTCGGCGACATGACGCTTTTCCTGATGGCCAAGGAGATGCAGCCGGCTGACATTCTCAAGCTCGACGAAAAACACGACGTGCCCTTTCCTAATTCTGTAGTCGAATTGTTTTCCGGCGTCCTCGGCGTGCCTCCCGGCGGCTGGCCGAAGAAGCTGCAAAGAATCATCCTGCGCGGCCAGGCTCCCCTCCGTGGCCGCCCAAGTGCAAACCTGGAAGCAGTGAAATGGGAAGAAGAGCAAAAATCCCTCGAGAAAAGACTCGGTCATGCCGTCCGCCGTGACGATCTGCTGAGCTCTTTGCTTTATCCCGACGTTTTCGCCAAATACGATAAATTTCGCCAGACCTATTCCGACGTCAGCGCTTTGCCTACGCCCGCATTTTTTTATGGGCTGAAGTCCGGCGAAGAAATCACCGTCGAAATCGAATCCGGTAAGTCCCTCATCATCAAGTTTCTGACCATCAGCGAGCCGCATCCCGACGGCACGCGCACGCTCTTTTTTGAACTGAACGGCCAGCCCCGCGAAATAAACGTCCGCGACCGCGCGCTGCGTGTGGTTGAGCGCGCTCATCCCAAGGCCGACCCCGCCGATCCCGGCCAGGTAGCCGCTCCGACCGCCGGGGTCATCAGCGGTATCGCCGTGCAAGCGAATCACGCCGTGGAACGCGGCGCAAAGCTTCTCACTCTCGAAGCCATGAAAATGCAGTCCAATATCTACGCGCCAATTTCAGGGCGCATCGTGAAGCTGCTGGTGACCTCCGGGCAGCATGTCGAAGCGAAAGATCTCCTGGTGACGATCGCACCGTGAGTTCCGGGCAGCTCCGCAAACACGAACAATTTCGCTCGCGCTTTCTCCGCAATCAGCGCGACCTCATCGTTTACACGCCGCCCGGATATGCTGACCAGTCCTGGCGCCATTTCCCCGTCCTCTATCTTCATGACGGCCAGAACCTCTTCGATGGCGCCACCTCCTTCATCCCCGGACAGGACTGGCGCGTTGGGCAGACCACGGATCACTGTATTCAAGCCGGCGTGGTCGCCCCTCTGATCATCGTCGGGATGTACAACACGAAGGCGCGCATTGGCGAATACACTCCCACCCACATTCCCAAACTGGGCGGCGGCCGCGCCGATCGCTATGCAAAGTTTCTGATCGAAGAAGTGAAGCCGTTCGTCGATCGCGAATACCGCACGCTCTCCGGTTCGCAACACACCGGCATCGGTGGTTCGTCTCTGGGCGGCTTGGTCTCCCTTTATCTGGGACTCCAGCATTCGCGCATTTTTGGGAAAATCGCCGCGCTCTCGCCGTCCGTCTGGTGGAACCAGCTCGTCATCCACCGTTTTGCTCAGGCCGCGATCGTGGAGCCCCGCCCGCGCATCTGGCTGGACATTGGCACTCGCGAAGGCCCGCGCATCGTGCAGGACGTCGAGAAATTCCGCGACGTGCTCCTCGAAAAAGGCTGGAGCCTTGGGCGCGACTTGCACTACGAGCGCGTCGAAGGCGCGGAGCACAACGAAGCCTCTTGGGCGCAGCGCGTCGGACCGTTTCTGCAATTCCTGTATCCCGCGCGCGAGGCCGCTGTATAATCCGCGCTCTGGTCACTTGGTTTCCAGGGGGCGTCGAATGCTCGAGGACCGGCCTCTCACCATTCTCTGCGTCAGTTCCTACGAAAAGGGCCAGGAGTTCATCCGCACCTGCAAATCGCTCGGCTGCCGTGTCCTTCTCCTGACCCTCGAAAAACTTCGCCACGCAGCGTGGCCATTCGAATGTATCGACGAAGTCTTCACCATGCCGGAAGAGCTTCCGTTGCAAAATTTGATTTATGCCGTGAGCTATGTTGCCAGGTCGCAGCCCATCGATCGCATCGTCGCGCTCGATGAATTCGACATGGAGAACGTCTCCGCCCTCCGCGAGCATCTCCGCATCCCCGGCATGGGCCTCACTGCCGTTCGCTATTTTCGCGACAAGCTGGCCATGCGCGAGCGAGCCCGGAAGGAAGGCATCCTCGTCCCCGAATTCGTCCACGTTCTCAACTACGATACTCTTCGCGAATTCATGTCTCGGGTTCCCAACCCCTGGTTGCTCAAGCCTCGTTCGCAAGTCTCCGGCATTGGCATGAAGAAGATTCATTACCCCGACCAGTTATGGCACTGGCTGGACCAGCTCGGCGATCAGCAATCATTCTACTTGCTCGAGCAATTCGTTCCGGGCGCGGTCTATCACGTCGACAGCGTGGTTTCCGAGCGCGGTATTGCCTTTGCCGAAGCTCACGCCTATGGCACGCCGCCGCTCGATACCTCTCACCACGGCGGCGTATTCACGACGCGCACTCTTCCTCGTGAAGGGGACGAAACCAAATCGCTCCTCGAAATCAATCGCAATCTAATCGAGGGCCTCGGTCTTGTGCGCGGGGTGACCCATGCCGAGTTCCTGCGCTCCCATGCGGACGGCAAAGTTTATTTCATCGAAATCGCCGCTCGTGTCGGCGGCGCCTATATTTCGGAAGTCGTCGAGGCTGCAACAGGCATCAATCTCTGGCGCGAATGGGCGCGGCTCGAAGTCGGGGCAGGGAATCAGCCGTATCAGCTTCCGGCTACGCGTGGCGACTACGCCGGCGTCATTCTTTCTCTCGCCCGCCAGGAACATCCCGATACTTCCGCCTACACCGACCCTGAAATCATTTACCCCGTCACAAAATATCACCACGTCGGCTTTATCCTGAAATCTCAAAGCCCCGAACGCATTCAGCAGCTCCTCGATTCCTACGCCACCCGCTTTCAAGCCGATTTCGTCGCCACGCAGCCGGTCCCGGACAAACCAACCTCTTAGCCTCATTCCCCGCGCCACACCCCGCTTTACATTTGCTGCGAATTCCTTCACTATTTTCTTGGACGTCCCTCCAGCCCTGGCACGCCCTGTCCTGTAGTCCAGTTACTGTCTGGAACAGCGCATTCACGCTTTGTTTGCCGCGCACCCTTCCGAGGAATACAGTTTGCATTACCCCGGCCGGATATCTGCGTGGGGTGGTGCTGTCCCTTTGGGAGGTCCGATGTGGGGCAATAAGAAACCGGATGCACCGCAAGCAGCGCAACCGGTGCCAAAAAACTTACAAACGAATCAGCCGCCGAAGCC
>WNFG01005661.1_pt1 | contig 10516 bp, 8 predicted proteins | sample 5400431 | NCBI WGS metagenome assembly WNFG01 (sample SAMN13153346, study PRJNA577476) | soil metagenome | isolation source: 120 cm saprolite under Douglas fir tree site 2 hole 3 replicate 2 | place: USA:California | collected 2015-04-18
GCGCTTACGCTACGCGCCGTCTGCGGTCTAACCGCGGCGGAGATCTCCGCGGCGTTCCTGACCACTGAACCGGCGATGGCCCAGCGGCTGGCCAGGGCGCGGCGGGTGCTGCGGAAGACGAGCTCCGAGGTGCGCGTGCCCGATCCCGACCACCTCAGCGATCGCCTGGACGAGGTACTTGCCGTCATCTATCTCGTCTTCAACGAGGGCTATCTGGCCAGCGCCGGGCGCACCCCGGCCAGGCGGGACCTCGCGGCGCAGGCGATCGCGCTGAACCGGCTCCTGCATCGGCTCATGCCTCGCGAGCCTGAGGTGCTCGGCCTGCTGGCGCTGCTGCTCTTGCACGAATCGCGGGCGGCGACCAGGTTTGACGGCTGGGGACGGCTGGTGCGGTTGGCTGACCAGGACCGGTCACGATGGGATGGCGCGGTCGCGACCGAGGCGGCACAGCTGCTCGGCCGCGCGATCGAGATGCATCGGCCGGGCCCCTACCAGATCCAGGCCGCGATCGCCGCGGTCCACGCTCAGGCGCCAGCCTATGAGCACACAGACTGGCATCAGATCCGGTTGCTGTACGACCGGCTTGACCTGCTTGCGCCGTCGCCCGTCGTACGGCTCAACCGTGCGGTCGCTACCAGGTTCGCGATCGGCCCGGAGGCCGCGCTGGCCGAGGTCGAACCGCTTGCGGCTGAGCTAGACGGCTACCGCCTGTTCCACGCCGTGCGGGCCGAGCTGCTGAGCGACCTCGGGAGCCGTGAGCAGGCTCGCGCCGCGAACGAGCGAGCGCTCGCGCTGGCCGCCAATCCGGCCGAGCGCGAGCTGCTCGCCCGTCGCCTCTCGCTGTAGCCGCGATCGCGATTCGCCGCTACTGCGCCATGACCGGCCTGACCTCCATCACGATCCACCCACGGTCGATGCCGGGCCAGGTTCTGGCGATCTCCACCGCTTCGTCGATGGTGTCGGTCTCGAGGAGCGAGTAGCCGCCGAGAACCTCCTTGGTCTCCATGAACGGGCCGTCGATCACCCCGCCAGCGCGCACGGTCTTGACCTTGTCCACCGAATCGAGCTGGTACCCAGCGTCGACCAGCTTTCCCGTGCTGCCGTACTTCTCGTACCAGGCCCCGATCTCCTGCATCCATGCCTCCAGATCAGGCCCCTGCAGCTGCTGACCGGTCTCGCTGATCAGGCCGAGTATCAGGTATTTCATGACTAGCCTCCATTGATGTCAGGACGGGCGCCCTGGCGGCGCCCTCACTTACCCCACGAACGGCGAAAAGCCCGATGTGACATTGGGCCTAACAAAACTCACCGGCAACTGCCCCGGCGGCCGCATCCCTCGTAGGGCAGGTTAGCTGGCGCCTTTGCGCACGCTGAGAAGGGCGGATAGCCCGAGCGCGCCCGCCGGTACCAGAGTGACGAGCGCGGGCAACTGGTACCGCCATGAGAACTGGAACAGGTCCGAGACGGCCAGCACGAACACGCCCGAGCCGAAGAACAGCAGGCAAGCCAGCCCGAGCTGGCGGGTTGGCTGCCCGATCCGCCGGCGCAGCAGGACAGCCGATCCGGCCAGCCCGCCCAGCGTGAAGAACGCCAGCAGCGCGCCTGACGTGTAGCCGCCGTCTAGCTGATAGGCCCGCAAGAACCTGGCTCCGGGCAGCCACACCACAGGGCTGCCGCCCCCAAAGCGATTGATAGCGCCGCTGACCACGTGGACCGACGTCCATGGCGGGAAATACGGGAACGTCGTCTGGAACTGCCAGCGGAAGATCGGCGTGTCACCGGCATTTTGGCTGCGGCTCACCGCGAACAGCTTGACCAGGTCATGCCCGTAGGCGGCGAATAGCCGCAGCGGCTGCTGCGTCAGGACCCTGTGGTTGAAGTCTGCGATCTGGCTGTTGGTCTGAGCTATCGACCGGTGGTAGTAGGGACGGATCGGAGAAGCCGGAGCGTATTCAAGCCAGTCGGGCCCATGGGCCTGCTGGGCCCTGGTCGGGCACATGGCCCGCTCGGCCGCGGGCAGCCTGATGGTCTCGCAGTCGACTGCTGCCGCGGTGCGGCCATAGAACGAGGTAACGCCCGTGTGGGACAGCTGGAAGGCGCCGGAGAGCAAGTAGGAGCCCGTGCTGTAGGCAAGGATCGGAACGGTGAACGCCACGCACGCCGTAGCTGCCCTGCCTACAGCCACCCGCCAGCCTCCTCCCACCGCGAGGAGGTAGATCACGGCAGGCAGCAGCAGCGCCTCACCAACCTGGGCGATCGTCGCCGAGGTTCCGAGCACGACTCCGGCTACGGCAGCGCGATGCCAGCTGATATCTGGTCGCCAGAGCAGAATGGCGAGCCCGGCCACGATCATCGCCTCGAACCAGACGTCCGGCATGAGCGTCTGCTCGATCTGCACCTGATATGCGTCAAGCAAGACCGGAGCGATGGCGAACGCGGCCAGCCAGCGCCCGGTGCCGCGCCGCCGCAGCAGTACGTAGATGACCACGGCCATGGCTAGGCCGAGCAGATGCTGGACGATGATGACGGCGTCGAGGTTGGCGACGGCCGTGATCGCGCGCAGCACGACTTTGTACCCGAGGGGATCCATGCCGGGAGCCTCGTTGAGCAGGTACCTGGGCGTATCGATGTAGAAGATCGCCGGCCGGTAGGCGAACTGAGCCAGCACCCGCAACGCCAGCCCGGCGACCAGCAACGCGATCGCTGGCCAGTTCTTCCGCAAGACCGCGGCCTGCCAGCCCGATCTATCGCCGTGACGGACCGGCCGGGCAGTCACGCCCGCGCGTCCCTGGCGTCGGGTATCGGCGCTGCTCATAATCGCGTCGGCGGAGGCTGGCCGCCGCTGGAATGCCACAAAGCTAGCCATACCGTGACGAGCGTGAGCCATCGGGTCATCCGGTTCCGCGGAACCTGGGTCAGCGCCACCCATGCGATCGCCGTGTACCACGCGAAGACCCAGGGCGAAACCACGATCCAGGCGAATGTCAGCGCGAACGGCGCCACAACCTCGCGCGGCTGATCAGAGGAGATCCGCCGGTAGACAGGTATCGCCACGGCGATCACCGAAATCGGCCATAGGACGCTGATCAGCGTGGCCGTCGTTGCGTCGGCATGAAACGCTTGCCCGAGTATGTGGACGAACCACCAGGGCGACGGCAGCGTCACGAGCTTGGATGCGGACACCAGCGGCGCCAGCCAGGTCAGCCCGTAGAAGCTGTACTCGAGCGCGATCGTCGCGACCGCCACGCCAGCGATCCGGGCGGTGCGGTTCCACTCATGCCGACGCAGCAACGGCCATGCCAGACCGATTCCGATGAGCGCCGCGGTGATCTTCACGCCGCAGGCCAGCCCGATCACGACGCCGATCAGTACGTCGCCCCACTTGTCCGAGACCCGCCTGGCCACCTGGATCGAGCAGATCGCAGCGGCGGCCACGAACGTGTCCAGATGGCCGCCGCTGACCAGTTGCTGGATCAGGACGGGGTTCGCCGCCCAGAACAGCGTGGCCCGGATGGGATCGTCCGAAGTCTTGAGCAGCAGCCAGCCGACACCGATGAACACGATGCCGTTAAGGATCATCAGGATCCAGATAGTTGTAACAGCGTCGGCGCCGCCGATCGTCGCAGCGAATTTCTGGACCAAGGTCGCTATCGGGCCGTAGACGGACGGCGTGGCTTTCCAATGGACGCCGACGGCGAGCGTGTAGGGCGAATTCGGCCCCAGGAAGCTCTGCGGGTTCGTGAGGTACGGGTTCCCGCCCAGTGCGGCTATCCGGCCGTACGCGGCGTAGCTCGCGGTGTCGGACGAACCGACCGGGGTCAGACTGACCATCACGGCGACGATGCCAGCGCTGGCGAGCAACAGACGGCGCGGATCAGGCCGCCACCCCTGGCTGTGGGCCCAGAGCATCCCCGCGAGCCCCAGGCAGGCGAGTACGTTCCCGGTGTAGAGCAACACCGACGCTACGACGGGTTCGTACTGGAGCGAGGGCAGCAGATGCGACAGCGGCAGCCTGAGCGGCAGCGTCTCTGTGTTCTGGGCCGTGGCGCCGACCACCATGCCGAGCAGCAAGCCAACCCCGGAGACTGCGATGGCGATCCTGGGCTCCGACAGCTTGCTCCAGGCCAGCTTGCGGATGAGGTTGCTCATCAGCCAGTCGATCGGCCCCGTCGCTGGCTGTCGTTCGCCGGGCCCGCGCGTTCCAGGGCTAAGACCCGGTGTCGCTGTTCCATTCGCCGAACCGACCCGCGCTTGCGTTGTCACGGCGCTGCCGTTGGCAGCGGAGCCTGGCTGGACCGGGGCCTGGTCACGCGCTGCTACCGTCGCAGCAGGAACAACTGAGTCGAGTGACTCGGCGGGCGGGAATGGCCCGCCACTTTTCGCTTGCATGCCCGCGCGTCTTCGCCGAGCGTTGGGTGGCACGCGAGGCCTCCAGGCGAGACTCATCTGGATGTTCTAGCAAGTCATGACACTCCATGACACGCTATCCCAGGCGCCGGACCGGGTATGACTATCGACGCTATCCCAGGCACCAGACCGGATGCCTGCCGACTGCCACCCGAAGCCACAAGTCAGGCGGCACGGCACTCTCGCTGTCGCGTTGACCACGAGCGCGCCAGTATGCCAAACGCCTCGCGAACCCCCCTGGTTCCGGCCGGGGCAGTGTCATCCTCGGCGGATGATGCCGAGAGAACCGCTGCGCGGTCTGCTTGACTGATGCCTGCCAGCCGAGGCGCGCGCCGGCTCGATCCCGGAATCGAGCCGGTCATTCCGGGTCGATCCCCGGATCGACGGCGGAGCCGACCGTGACCGTCACAAGCCAGCCAGCGACGGGGGCGGCACGGGCGATGATCCTGCCGCTTGCTCTTGCTCAGTTCATAGCCAGCTACGCGGCCACGAACATGAACGTGGCGATCACCGCGATCGCCACGGACCTGGGCACCACGGTGGCCGGAGTGCAGACGGCCATCACCCTGTTCACGCTGGTCATGGCCGCGCTGATGATTCCGGGCAGCAAGCTGACCGATATCTGGGGGCGCAAGAGGTGCTTCATCGTCGGCTTGATCATTTACGCCGCGGGAGGGTTGCTCGCCCTGGCTTCGACGGGGCTCACGCTGCTGATCATCGGCTACTCGCTGCTGGAGGGTGTCGGCTCGGCGCTGATGATTCCGCCGATCTACATTTTGATCACGGTCGCGTTCCCTGACGTCAAGTCGCGAGCGAAGTACTTCGGTGTGGTGAGCGGAGCGGGCGGCCTCGGGGCGGCCGCCGGTCCCCTGATCGGCGGCCTGGTCACCAGCGCGGTCAGCTGGCGGGCATCGTTCGGGCTGCAGGTCCTGGTCGTGGTCTGGATAGCTCTGCTCGCCCGCAAGATCAGCGATCCGGCCCGACCAGGTCCTGCGCCGCGTTTCGACCTGTCCGGAGCGATCCTGTCGGCGGCCGGGCTGTTCTTCGTCGTTCTCGGGCTGCTTCAGTCCAGGACCTACGGCTTCGGGCAGTCGCGGCAGAACCTCACGATCAACGGCGCAGTCGTCATCCCGAAGGGCTCGATCTCCCCCGTCTGGATCTTGGTGGCGATCGGCGCGCTCTTCCTGCTGTGGTTCTTCCTGCATATACGGGCCGGTGAGCGCAAGCGCAGGGATGTACTGCTGCCGCTCCGGCTTTTCCGCAACAAGGTCTCCAATCTGGGTCTGGGAACCCAGCTCATCCAGTGGCTGATCATGCAGGGCTCGTTCTTCGCCGTGTCCGTCTACCTGCAGGAGGTCGACGGCTACAACGCGATCAAGACGGGCCTGATGCTGACCCCGGCTACGATCGGAATTCTGGCGACGTCAGCCGGCGCCGACAGATTTGCGCGGCGCCACTCGCAAAAGGCGCTGATCATGGCCGGATTCACGATCACGGCGATCGGCATGATCTTGCTGCTGACCCTGGTCAGGGCGCATTCGGCAATCCTCACCTGGGTCCCAGGTCTGCTGCTTTTCGGCGCCGGCGTCGGGGTCATGCTGACCTCGTCGGTCAATGTGGTCCAGTCCAGCTTCGCCGACACGGACCAAGGCGAAATCTCCGGGCTGTCACGGAGCCTTTCCAACCTCGGTTCGTCGCTCGGCACCGCCCTGGTCGGCTCGATCCTGGTCGCGGTCAAACTGCCGGCCGGGAAGCCATTCGCCGCAGCCCTTATCACGATGCTCGTGTTCGCCCTCGTCGGCCTGCTCCTCGCCGTGCTCATCCCCCGCCGACGGGCTGACCCGGCATCGCCGGTTGAACCAGCACCGGCTGAATCGGTGACCTGACAGGCGTCAATCGCCCGCGCAGGGTGACGCGGGCCGCTAGCGGCGGGGCGACGATGTGGCAAGCGACCTACCCGCCGCCCAGCCAAGGGAGAACACCATGGACCGGTACCCGGACATCAGTGATCATGGCCTGATCGGTGACCTGCAGACCGCGGCGCTGGTCGCCACGGACGGGACGGTGGACTGGTTCTGCACGCCGCGGTTCGATTCGCCGAGCGTGTTCGCGTCCCTGCTTGACGCCGATAAGGGCGGGTACATGTCCGTGGCCCCGGCCACGGACAAGTACGTGAGCCGGCAGCTGTACTTCCCGGATACGGCGATGCTGATCACCCGGTTCCTGACCGCGGACGGGGTCGGCGAGGTGACCGACTTCATGCCCATCGCCGGGCAGCAGGCTACCGACCGGCACCGGCTGGTCCGCCAGCTCAAGGTAGTGCGCGGCGCAATGAACTTCGTCGCCGAAGTCAAGCCCCGGTTCGATTACGGCCGGGCACCGCACACCCTGGAAATCACCAGCGACGGGTTCGTGTTCCACTGCGCCGGCGGGCAGCATCTGACGTTGTGCCCGACGGGCGAGCGGGAGGTCATACCCGGCGGGCAGGACGGCGGCCTGGCGGTGCAGCGGATCGGCGATGACCTGCGGATGACTGTCGCTTTGCGCGAGGGCGAGACGTCAGGAGTGGTGCTGGAGACGATGGGCGGCCGGCCGCGGCGCATCCCGCCTGCCGAATTGCAGCAGATGATCGATGACACGAGCCGGTTCTGGCGGGACTGGGTCCACCGGTCGACCTACCGCGGCCGGTGGCGGGAGATGGTGGCCAGGTCGGCCATGTCCTTGAAGCTGATGACCTACGCGCCGACCGGCGCGCTGGTCGCCGCGCCGACAGCCGGGCTGCCCGAGATGATCGGGGGAGAGCGGAACTGGGATTACCGTTACACCTGGATCCGCGACGCGTCGTTCTCGGTGTACGCCCTGCTCGGCCTCGGCTATGTGGGCGAGGCCGCGGCGTTCGGCCAGTGGATTAGGGACCGTGTTGTCGAGCACGGTGGCAATGGCACCAGCCCCCTGAAGATCATGTATCGCGTCGACGGGAGCTCGGATCTGAAGGAAGAGACCCTCGATCATTTCGAGGGCTGGCGCGGGTCCCGGCCGGTCCGGATCGGCAACGGTGCCGCCGACCAGCTCCAGCTCGACATCTTCGGCGAGGCCCTCGACGCCGTCGCTAAGATCGACGCCCGTGGGCTGCAGCCGGCCTACCAGGGCTGGACCGCCATCGCGAACCTGATCGACTGGGTCTGCGAGCACTGGGACCAGCCCGACGAGGGCATCTGGGAAACCCGCGGCGGCCGCGAGAACTTCACCTACGGCCGGGTTCAGTGCTGGGTCGCCCTGGACCGGGCAATCCGGATCGCCGAGAACCGCGGCCGCCCTGCCGGGATCGACCGCTGGCGGACCGCCCGCGACGCCATCTATACCCAGGTCATGACCCGCGGCTGGAACCCGGCCAGGAAAGCTTTCGTCCAGCACTACGACACCGACGTCCTCGACTCGGCCCTGCTGATGATGCCGCTGATGGGCTTCATCTCCCCGCTCGACCCGATGTGGCTGCAGACCCTGGACGCGATGGACCACGAACTGGTCTCTGACAGCCTGGTCTACCGGTACAACCCCAGCGCCTCCCCTGACGGCCTGCGCGGCAGCGAAGGCACGTTCTCGCTGTGCACGTTCTGGTACGTCGACGCCCTGGCCCGCTCCGGCCGGCTCGAAGACGCCGAGCTGGTCTTCGAGAAGATGCTGACCTACGCCAACCACCTCGGCCTGTACTCCGAGGAAATCGGCGTCACCGGCGAACAACTCGGCAACTTCCCCCAGGCCTTCAGTCACCTGTCCCTGATCAACGCGGCGATCAACCTTGACTACCAGCTCGACCACGGCGCCGGCGACGTCGAACCCGTCCTCGGGCGGACCGGTGGTGCCATACCGCCCACCGTTCCTGGCTGAGCGGTAAACCTACCCGAGCAGCCAGGCTCCCGCCTGCGCCGAAGATGATCACGCGGTGTTGGTTCTTCTAGCAACCACAACCGCGTGATCACGAACAGTGTCGTGGCGCCCGTGGGCGCTGGAGGGCGCCGCCGGGTCCGCGGGCAGGACATAGTCCACCTCCGGCTTGACTGACGGCAGATCGTGGTGACTCCTGATCGGCCCGGCACGCGGACCACGGGCTGGTGAAGGAGACGTCATGGCCACCCTTCCAGCCCGCCCAGACCTCGGGCACCTGCGCCGCCAGGCCAGGGACTTGCTGCGGGCCGCGCGATCCCGCGATAGTGCCGCGGCTGCCCGAATCGCCTCAGTTTCTACGACACTCGCCGCCGCACAGCTGGCAGTGGCCCGTGAGTATGGTTTCGCAAGCTGGGCGAGACTGAAGACCGCAGTGGACGCCCGCACGCGGGAGCTGGCCGAGCTGGCAGACGCGTTCTGCGAGGCCAGTATTCGCTCCGGGACATCTCAGGCGGCGCGGATGCTCGCATCCACCGGAACGTCTCGCTGTCTGCGGACGACGCCAAGCCGCCCAGCCTCGCCGTGGCGGAGTACCTGCGCAGGCTCGGCATCGGTCACGGCAGTCCGTAGGGTCGGGCGGCCGGGAGTGCCGTGATTCCCGCGGCCGGACTACTGCCGGTCTTGCGACTCTGGTCGCGCCACGGCGGCCTGGGCTTCGGCGAGGCGCTTGATCGCCTGGAGCCGGACGTCCCACCGCGCCGCGACGTGCGCCATTGCCTGGGACGCCGCATCAAGACGGTCAGCGATCACGGAGTAGCGCACCTCGCGGCCCTGCTTGTGCCCTTCAACGAGCCCGGCCCGGGTCAGGACCGCCAGATGCTTGGCTACCGCCTGCCGCGTGAACGGCAGCTCGGCAGCCAGCATCGTGGGGGTCGCCTCGCCGTGGGCGATGATGAGGTCGAGCACCCGGCGGCGGGACGGCTCGGCGATCGCCTCCCACAGCAACTCGTCCGCATCGTTCCCCGGCAGAGCACCGGGCCGCTGGTCAGCGTAGCCCTGAGACGTAGTCACGCAGGCTCGCCACATGTGCGTCCCAGCCCTTGCTGTGCCCATCGAGGTAAACGGCCTTCTCGCCCTCTGGGTAGTCCCGGCGGAAGGCGAACTTGTGCGGCGGCTCGACTGTCTCGATTAGCAGGCGCACCATCGCATGCTGGTTCGTTGCCCGGTCGGTGAAGCCGAGCACGCCTTCGCCGCCCGGCCGCACGTCAATCTCGGCTGTGTCACTGAACCAGTTGCTGATCTGGTCTGGCTCGGTCACCACACTCCAGACAGTCTGCATTGGCGCCTCGATCAGGATGTCGCGCTCGATCATCTCGGGGATCATTCTGCCTGCCTCCTCGTTGATGCGCAACCGATGGTTGCGTTTTGTCGACTGTAGCATCGTCAGATCGCGATGCGCAACCTACGGTTGCATATTCGCTTCGCCGGGCCGATGCCCGCCCCGACCGCCCTGATCCTGGCCGCCGGGCGCGACCGCGCAGTTCAGCCAGGGCCGACGACTGCCACGCCCGGCCATCGTTGCCCGGGTCGGTGGCGCGCCAGCCGTGCGCGCGACTCTTCCAGACTCACCCGGCGCGGGTTCCGGCGCCACACCCCGCCCATCAGGTCCGCCACGCCAAGCGGGGCGCAAATCTCGATGGCGTCGCCAGCACCCAGCCGAACGGCGACGGCTGTAGCGGTCTCGGGCCAGGTCCCGATCGCATCCTCGATCGAGATAAGCGGCGCGGGCGGATCGCCCCCGAATTTGTCGGCATACCACGTGTGAACTGCCGCTTAGTTGCGCGCCTGCCAGGGCACCCCAGGACAGCGCGCGCCGAGCCGCCCGGTTACCAGGTCGTCGTAGGCGCGGCTCAGGTCGTTCGGATCAAAGAACGCAACATCGACGTCCCGCATGTCAGCCGGGCTGAATCCGGGCCCGTACAGCTTGCCCCAGACCAGATCACGCAGAGCCCCCGCTCCGGTCCACGCATCAGGAACGCGCTCGGCGCGGACACATCGCAGTACCCGCATGAACCAGTCATTGCCCGTGATGAGCGCGGAAAGTTGGACCATCGCGTCGGTGCGCATAGCAAGGACTGTGTCGCCGGGGTGGCTAGGCGCCACCTGATGGCCCCCTGCCATGACAGCTCAGTTGCCCGTGTGGCAGACAGCTTCGACATTGTTG
>WNFG01005662.1_pt1 | contig 10516 bp, 15 predicted proteins | sample 5400431 | NCBI WGS metagenome assembly WNFG01 (sample SAMN13153346, study PRJNA577476) | soil metagenome | isolation source: 120 cm saprolite under Douglas fir tree site 2 hole 3 replicate 2 | place: USA:California | collected 2015-04-18
CGCCGCGAAGGGAACGGTGCTGTTTTTCCACGGCAACGCGGGCAACATTTCCCACCGCATGGAATACCTGCCCATGTTCCACCGGTTGGGTTACGACACGTTCATTTTCGATTACCGCGGCTACGGCGAGAGCAGCGGTGCGCCTTCAGAGTCGGGCACTTATCTCGACGCCCAGGCGGCATGGCGCTATCTCACCGAAACAAAGGCCATCCCGCCCGAGCGTATCGTACTGTTCGGCGAATCCCTCGGCGGCGCGGTGGCGTCGTGGCTTGCGGCGCGCGAAAAGCCGGGGGCGCTGGTGCTGGCGTCGGTATTTACCTCGGTACCCGACATGGCGGCGAAAATTTATCCCTTCCTGCCGGTGCGGTTGCTGTCCCGTTTCGATTACAACACGCTGGAATATTTGCAGTCGGTCGCTTGCCCGGTGTTCGTCGCCCACAGCCCCCAAGATGAAATCGTGCCGTTCGAACAGGGCAGGGCGCTGTACCAAGCCGCGCTTGGACCGAAACAGTTTTTGGAACTGCAAGGCGGCCACAACGACGGTTTCGTTTTCATGCGGGAAGAATGGGTGAGGGCGCTGGGGGCGTTTTTGGACAGCCGTTTTTCGCGCCGGTAGTCAGCGCGTAGGGTCATGCTTTTAAGGCCAGGTTTTGGGTTATCATTTTTGACTATCCTCGCGTTTACCACCTTTTTGTATTTCACAGTGACTTTGGGAAACAGCGAGGAGGCTGAATTTGTATACTGAGCTTGAACCAGGCTTGGAAGCGTTTATCCGACCTTCATTACCTTGCCATATCGGCCAATTCCGGCTAGTATATTTGATATCACAGGTGATATCATCTGTGGTAATGAACCCAAAAAAGATAGCGGCCCTTAGAGGCCAGCTTAACCAACTTCGCCGGCAAGGTGGGATCAAGGGTCGGGAATTAGAGGGTTTTGCTAAAGCTTTAGGTAGGGAACGCCATAAACGAGGCAGCGAACCAACTTGGGTTAGTACACTGTTTAAGGATATTCGCCCAGTTAGCATCCCAAGCCATGCTGGCCGTGATTTAAACAGAAATACAGCAGGTAGTATTCTTAATCAGCTTGAGGAAGATTTGGAGAGACTTGAGGAAATTTATTGCAGTCAGCGAAAAGGAGAAGATTATGAAGAATAGAAGTGCAAAAACTCCCGAGGAGTATCTCCGAGCGCCTTATTTGCGAGTTCTAATCCCTGATGAGGAAAGTGGAACTTTTACTGCTGAAATTTTGGAGTTTCCTGGCTGTATTTCTCAAGGGGATACTGCAGCAGAGGCATATAAAAATTTAGAAGCAGCGGCAAAAGCATGGATTGAGGCAGCTTTGGATTTGGGCCAAGAAATACCTGAACCTTCATATACACAAAATTATGGAGGAAAAATCGCACTTAGATTGCCTCATAGTTTACATCGCAAAGCAGCTCAAATGGCGGAGCATGATGGTACGAGTCTAAATCAATTTCTTGTTGCCGCTGTTGCAGAGAAAGTTGGAGCAAGCAATTTATATCAGTCTATTGTTGAAAAGTTAGAGCATACAGTTGCTCCCCAAAAAGTATTTGTCCTTTTTTCAAATACATTAAGTCGTTGTACATCGGGAACATCTGACGCAGTAGTAGGAAGGTGGCTAAAAGTGCAGGAAATAAAACAATCTGCGACTAATACTAATTAATAAAGATAATTTCGATCTTCGAGCGACACTAGCGAACTAAAGTTATGGCTGAGACAAAACAATTGATTTTTACTTACAAAGAGGTTGCAGAAGCCTTAATCAAACAACAGAGTATCCACGAAGGATTATGGGGAATTTATGTGGAGTTTGGTATTGCAGCGGTAAACGCGGCGGTTCCTCCGAGTAATGACTTAGTTCCTACCGCTATCGTGCCTGTACTTAAAATAGGGTTACAAAGATTCGACGAACCAAGTAACTTAACGGCAGATGCTGCAATTGTGAATCCGTTGCCAAAACCGTAAGAGGTATCTGCTTAATATATTGTTGTAGTAGAAATTGAGTTGAGTGATAGATACCAGTCATGACCGTGTTCGACCTTTTCTCAAAGCGCCAACGACGACTTCGGGGAGAAGTCATCGATGTGTATTTGTACGATAAGATTCCTCAACAGCCCCCGCTGTCAGGATAGTTGTCGCCTCTTTTGTTGAGCAGTTTAACCTGTGGGGGCGAAAGAGAGTAAGCGATGAGTCAGTATGCTTTGGAACGTAAAGAGTCGGTGGTTCGCCGGATGCTGGGACCGATAGATATCTCGATCCCTGAGCTTGCCCGCGAGACTGGAATCTCGGAGGCCACGCTGTACAATTGGCGCAGCCAAGCCGGAACAAAGGGGGAAGCGGTGACGGAAAAGCACAAGAATCCGGGGAAAGGGTCTTCGGCACAGAAGCTCGCCGTGGTGGTCGAGACCTTCTCGTTCAACGAGGCGGAGCTCGCCGAGTACTGCCGGAAGAAGGGCCTGTATCCCGAACAGGTCAAGGCCTGGCGCGAGGCCTGCGAGGCGGCCAACGCCGCGCCTTGCGGGCGCGACCCGGCGCTGCAAGCGGAACTCAAGACCAGCCGTAAGCGCAACCGGGAACTCGAACGCGAACTCACGCGCAAAGAGAAGGCGCTGGCCGAGACTGCGGCGCTGCTGACGCTGCGAAAAAAAGCCGACGCGATCTGGGGGGAGGAAAAGGACGCATGATCAGCACCCCGGATCGCCTGGAGGCCGTTTTGCTGATTGACGAGGCCGTGAGTGCGGGTGCGCGTAAAGCGCGCGCCTGCCACGAGGCGGGCATCACGCTGCGTACCTTGCAGCGCTGGAGACAAGAAGGCGCGGTGAAATTCGATGGACGTCCCGTGGCCGACCGCGCGGCGCCGCCCAACAAACTCTCGCAGGCGGAACGCGCCGAGGTGCTGGCCGTCGCCAACACCCCGCGCTTCACCAGCCTGCCACCCACCCAGATCGTACCGATCCTGGCCGATGAAGGGCGCTATGTCGCCTCGGAATCGAGCTTCTACCGCATCCTGCGGGAGGAAGATCAACAGCATCACCGTGGGCGCGCCGCGAGCCCACAGGCCCGGGTGGTTCCGCGAAACTCGCGCGAGCGCGCCCAATCAGTTGTGGGCCTGGGACATCACCTACTGGCCTCGCCCGATCACCGGGATGTTCTTCTTCCTCTACCTCGTGCTCGATGTGTACTCCCGCAAGATCGTGGCGCACGAGGTGCACGGGGCGGAGTCGTCGCCACACGCCGCGCGCCTGATCGAATGCGCGGTGGCGCGCGAAGGAGTGGCGGAAGGCGTGCTCGTCCTGCACCAGGACAACGGCAGTCCCATGAAGGGCTCGACCTTCGCTGCCAAGGCCGAGGAGCTGGGGGTGACGCTCTCCTACAGCCGACCCGGGGTCAGTGACGACAACGCCTACGCCGAGAGCCTGTTTCGCACCTGCAAATACCGGCCAACGTTCCCGGCGAACGGGTTTGCCGATCTCGATGAAGCGCGCCAATACATGCTCTCCTTCGCACGCTGGTACAACCACGAGCACAAGCACCGCAACTTGAACTTCGTGAGCCCCGCCGAGCGTCACTGCGGAGAAGAGACGGCAATCTTCGCTCGGCGCATCCAGGTGTACGAAGCCGCGCGCGTCAAACACCCCGAGCGCTGGAGCCGCACGATCCGCGACTGGTCACTACCGAAGGAAGTGTGGTTAAACCGCCCCGCGGAGGAGAGTGCTCTGAGGCAGGCGGCGTGAGATGGACGCGACAACTACGTTGACAGACGCCGCAACCTTCTTTGCGCCATTTGAATATTTGAAAAAGCTCAGAAAATTTGTATTGGAATAGCTGGTATTCTTGATAGTAATATCGATTAAAACGATGCTGCTGCCAAATTTCAATCATATCCCCGATATGATTATTTGGCAGTGACCGAAGTAGTAACGCTGCGAACTAAGGATCAATCTAACAGCAACGTCTTCAGTATATTTCAAGACCTGACCATTTTGCTCTTTCGAGTTCAATGAAAGTGTCAATTTCTTATTTGCATCTTAACTAGCGAGCCGAAGCGATAAGTGCTTTCGACTCGCGCTTTACGTAATCAAACCCGAGTTTTTCGCTCACTGCTTTCTCTAACAGTCTAACGGCTTTAGTGCGATCACCCGTCTCTAATAGAGCTTTACCAAGTTCGAGATGCATTCTCTGTTTAATCCTGCGCTTGAGTTTATTGTCGTTTGCCAGCTCAAACGCTTCCTCATACAGCCCTTTACCTTTATCAATTTTTCCTCTCTTTATATTCAATAATCCGAAGGTAGCTGTGACAAACGGATCTTGATGCACATAGCGAGCGATGCGCGATGCAATGGACTCAGCCTTTTGGATAAAGTCAAACTGTAGCAATGAAAACATTGCGTTGTTTAGAGATCGCTTCATAACCGTTTCTTGCAGATCTAGATGTGAGCGAACAGTAGATAACAATCTGTCGATGTATCTTACTGCCTCCGCCTTTTCTAGGCTAAAGATGGTCAGATGGGAAACAACATATAGTAAGAGATGAAGTTCAATCTCTCGATCAGCTATCTCGTAGTCCAACATGATACGGGCAGTTTCGGCCGCATCCTTATGTCGCTCCATACCATCCAAGGCTATTATGTGTTTCAGGTAGATGTGGGACAGGAATTTCTTTTTTCCCCAGTCTGTTCTTTGTAGATCAACAATCCTCTTTGAAATTTCGTAAGCCTTTTGATATTCCTCGTCATCGATTAGCAAGCTCAGTAGATTTGAAAGGGGTAACTCTGGATCTTGTCTCTGTTCTTCTGTCTTCTTAACGGCCAAAACAAAGTACTCCGCCGCCTTCTTTCGCTTACCTAACCTCCAATATACAAGAGCCATATTGTTGCGCACGCCTGGCCCGTCAATTAGGCTCGCTTGGTTGTTAAGTGAATTTAGCGCCTCTCTGTATTGCTTGTTAAGGTAATATGCTCTGGCTAAACGATCCCATATCCATACACTTTGCTGCTCATAACGAAGGAATGCCTCAAGGCGTGGGATTGCTTCACCCGCTTCACCAAGTTCGACTAAGACGTCGGCGAAAAAAATCAACGCATTTTCATTAAGTGGGTTTAGTGTTATCGCCTTGAGAAGTTCCGTTAATGTTTTTGGAATTTGCTTAAGGAGGTAGTATGCAACGGCCAGATTAACGTGTAGTGACGATGATGTATTGTTTTCTTCTGAAGCTACGCGAAAACTCCGAATCGCTTGCTCAAAATGTCCACGCCACAGACTCAGGGCACCAGCAAACATTTGGACTCGGTGGTCCGAATTATCGATCTCCAGCGCCTTCGAGATATGTCGTTCAGCATCCACAAGGTTATTATCGATCGCGGCAAGTTGGGCCAACCTTAGGTTTGCCTCAATGTCAGAATCCAAATCCATACCCCGATAAACTGCTTTCGCTTCCTGGGTATTCCTTTGATCAACCAGCGCCTCACCTAATCGATGAGCAAAAAATTGACCTGTTTCTATTTTTAGACCCTCTCTTAAAAAAGACTCCTCAAGGTCGAAACGTTTTGCCAAAAATGCTAGGCTCGCAAGGCGACCTAGATACGTCGGTGATTTCCTGAACCGTTCAACTTTATTTTGAAGTTTTACTAATTCATTAGCAAAGAATCCGGCATCGACGTCAGCAACAGATTGCACTGTGGTCTTTATTGATATATCAGCCAACGATAAATTCCGCGCTGCTTGTAGCTCTTCTATTGGCGGCACCGTAAGTTTCAAAGATGCGAGTAGGTCTTCTATGAGCACAACATCAATTGTTCTGCGGGAGACGACAATTCCGTCTTGTTTGGGAAGAATCTTCAGGTTAAGCATGCCATTTCCATCCTACGTTAGATAACGCGCAAGGCGCTCCTGTTTTATCCTCACTTTCTCTTGGCGCTTTTGCCTCAGCTGTTTTCTTTTATTTATTGCAAATCTCTGCAGCCTCTCGTTTCGTAATGCTTTGATTGCTCCGAATATGCGTTGCCGTATATTTGAAAGATTTATATCGCGGAGACAGAAATCGAACTTGACTAGATCTCGATAGACTGCATCTACTTGGTTGCGAATTCCAGGAGGAACTGAAGAACCAGCTCCATCAATTGCTGCTGGTTCGACCATATAGTGGAGTTGTGGTATCTTCGCTTGCCACAACCGTAAACGATCATCGAAGTTCTTCCCCCCCTGACATGCAAGTGCCAATACACAACGCGCTACATTATAGTTCGGATTCTTTAGCTGCCCGAATATGAACAGCTCTTTATTGAACAACTCATACAGAATACAGCCAAGGGCGAATGCATCCGAGTGTTTGCCAATTTCGCGATCTCCGGCAAAGCCCGCATAAGTTTCTGGCGCAGAGTAGTAAAGATGGCCTACTGGTTGATCATATATTGCTTGCAAGTGGCCCATTCCGGCTCGTGCTGCTGTACCGAAATCAATTGCCACAACTACTTCCTTCTCTTCGTCCTGGCGTAGGCGAAGGTTGTCCACCTTGATATCGCGGTGACAAACATTGTTGGTATGAAGAACCTCAACCGCAAGTACAATGTCAACAAATAACTCTAATTTTGCGATTGCTTCAACTGATTCCTGTGTTTGAAATATTATATCCAGGTCGTCATCAAGCCATTCAATAGCAAAATAATCGATGTGTAAATTAAACTTTTGTGGATTTCCATTCGCGGGTGGTAACGCGATCGAAAGTGTAAACTGCTTTAGTCCGGAGACGAGCCGCAGACACCGGCTCTTGCCGAAGAGTGACTGTAGAATCTTTGGTTCACGTTTAAATGCCTCAAGTCTGTATGCATCTGTCAGATGTTCCGGATCCATGAACTTCAGCGCAACGAACTTATTCTCGACCGTATCGAAGGCTTGGAAGACGAGAGAAAAATTGCCCCTCTTATGGCCGTTATACTCGCTAACACATTTCAACTCTTTATATCGGTCGTCGATAAGCGCGGCCGCTTCTAGCTGATTAATCAGAAATATCTGGTTTTGGGTAAAGGTCAAACTAGTATCCGTTGTTAGGGCATCTTCTTGCTGCTGTAAGTTTTTCTAAGTGTCAGAAAGACATCTTTCCCATGGGTCTGAAGAATCCGTTGTACATCGGGGGGTAATGAGCCCAATCGTGCCATAATTTCTTCAACATCGCCCTCATAGAGCTCGCACAGTTTTGAAATTAGATCTATGCTGGGGGTCTTGAGATCGTTTTCAATCTTGCTCAGGTAAGAATAGCTAACCCCAACCCTAGGAGCAGCAGATTTGATACCAAGTTTTTGCTTTGTCCTCAGCTGTCTGAGGATTCTTCCGACGCCTGTCTTCTTTGCCACAAATCACTCCCTCTTCATTTTTTCAGTATATCCAACCCAGACAATAACAATTTATACCATGGGTTGCCCGTGTGGTCAACCCATGCTGCAATAAAAATCGCTGCATCATCAGCTCATCATAACGTGAGTCAGAATGGGATGCGTAGGATTGCCTCCGCCATTTGCTCATCAGCGACGGATACTAAGAATTCCTTAGTATTCCTATTGATAACACACGTGATATGTTCCAAAAAGAAAAGGCTTTCAGACGCTCGCCGGCTGCCTGCGGGGAGTGGATACCCGGCGCTTAACCGGGCTTTTTTAAGATTACTTGACGATAGACAGCGACGGAGTTTCCTAAGTGTAACTGCTATGGAAATGCGTGCACGCGAACTGCTAGGACAAAAGCTGCGGTGGTTGCGCTTTATGCACCATTGGTCGCAAGAGGAGTTGGCGCATGCCAGTGGTTTGCACCGCACTTATATCAGCGCCATCGAGCGGGCGAAGTGTAACGTCGGCCTCGATAATGTCGAGAAGCTGGCACTGGCCTTTGGTTTGAGTTTATCGGAATTATTCCAGATGGAAGCGAGCATGCCCGGCGTCCGACGATAAACAAACACAACGATAATTGCGGCTTCCTTTGTTGTGCCCGCCTGGGCACAATGCTGACTTGACTCCTTGTGGTGGTATGTTGCATGAGGCCTGCACCAATTGACTGACTGTAGTTTATAAGCTACATTAACAATGATCGAAGTCCGCGAATACCTTACCCCGGACGGGAAGGCGCCATTCTCAGAGTGGCGCAAGGGTCTGCGCGACCGGCAGGCAAGGGCGCGCATATTAACGAGACTCAATCGGGTGCGCCTGGGCAATTTTGGTGACTGCAAACCGCTCGGCGACGGCGTATTTGAGTTGCGAATGACGTTCGGACCGGGTTACCGGGTGTACTTCGGCCGCGAGGGCGAGCAAGTCGTTTTACTTCTTTGCGGTGGTGATAAAAGCACCCAGAGTAAAGATATCGAAAGAGCTAAGGCAGCCTGGATAGATTATCGAAGCAGAGACAATGGCTAAGAGCAGAGCATACGACGAAACGTTGAAAGAAACACTGAGCGATCCGGAGGAAGCTGCGGAGTATCTGAATGCGGCCCTCGAAGAAGGCGATCCCGCGGTGTTCTTGCTGGCGCTCAAGGATGTGGCGAATGTCCACGGCGGCGTCGCCAAGGTGGCGCAAGCCGCAAAACTCAATCGCGAGAGCATGTATCGTATGCTGTCTGAAGATGGCAATCCCACGGTTAACAGCCTCAATGCGTTGCTGCATACGCTCGGACTTAAGCTCGCGATCACGCCGGATAAATCACGGCCGGCGTCGGCGGCATGAGTTCATAAGGACCCATTTAAAGCCATTAAAAAATAAAGATTCCTCACTAAGAGTGGTTCGGAATGACAAATACTACTTTCATGGGGGATCATTATGGCCAATCATGGCGTCGTAGATTTTCATATGCGTCTACCAGTCGAATATAAGCAAGAGGGTGACTGGACAATCGCATCTTGCCCAGTACTTGATGTACATAGCCAAGGCCGCTCGGAAGAAGAGGCCAAACGCAATATCGTTGAAGCTCTCCAATTATTCATCGAGTCTTGTTTTGAACGTGGGACTTTGGACGATGTATTAAAAGAGGCCGGGTTTAGCCCCGCAGACAAGGTCGAGAAACTGCCACAGAACGGTCATACGGTTGACGTACCCCTACATCTTGTTGCCGCTTAATCCATGCCTCGCATTACGCCAATCGATTGGCGTATTTTAGTTCGCGTCTTTGAATTGGATGGATTTATATAAAGTCGTGTCAAAGGTTCCCATATTTCTCTAACTAAGGCCGACATTAAGCGGCCTGTCGTGATTCCCAAATATGATGAGGTTGGATTGGATATTATCATGTCCAACATGCGGACGGCCGGAATGAGTCGAGAGCGGTATTTTGAACTCCTAAGACGTTGTCAAAGTTAGATATAGAGAGGCTCCTGCCCTGATTAGCAAGGCAATACAACAGAAACGCGACGCAATACTGGCGGTGGCGGCTAAACACGGAGCCCGCAACGTGCGGTTGTTCGGCTCTGTCTCTAGAGGTGAGGCGGGATCTCAGAGCGATGTAGATATTTTGGTTGATTTAGAACCGGGCCGGAGCCTGTTGGATCTCGGTGGATTGTTAATGGACCTGGAGGACTTGCTTGGCCGCAAGGTGGACGTTGTAACGGAGCAAGGGTTGCACTGGTACATCCGCGACAAGGTGTTGAAAGAGGCGGTGCGGTTATGAAGGACGACGGGCTGTACCTGATTCATATCAGCGAGTGCATAGACCGCATCCAACGGGTTCATGCCATGCCGCAGGAGATGGGAGTAAAGCGGCCATGAGGGCAAGCGTAAGATCTATGAAGAAACATTTGGCCCGTTACGTTAGCCGTACCGATTGGGAGCGGCTGCGTAACATGAAAGACGCGGACATTGATTATTCCGATGCGCCTGAGATGCCGGAGGGTTTCTGGGACAAGGCGGAGGTCCGCCTGCCGGCGCACATACCTAAGCAGTTAATCTCGTTGCGTATCGATCAGGATATCATCGAGTACTTTAAGCGCCAGGGCCCGCGCTACCAGAGCCGGATGAACGCGGCGCTGCGTGCCTATGTGAAGGCGGCGCAAGCGATGGAGGCAGAGAAGCCCGGCAAAAAACCCGCTCGCCGGCGGCACTGATTGTCGATATGGCTATTATCATTGAACGCCTCAAGACGTTATCCTGGATACGGCTAGGTAAAGGCGGCAGGCTAAAAGGCGCTAAACACCCGATCAAACTTGGGCCGGGCGGCAAGCTTGCATCCGATATGGTCCTGGAAGATCGTAGGTGATCCTGTGCCCGCTATGGGTGCGGCCAAATACAGCAGGAGTGTGGTGGATTCGCTACGCTTAATCCACCCTACGGCTTCCTTTTTTTATTTCTGCGCCTCGCGCTCCAAAGTTTTAGAGACCCAGGCATTCAAGCTTTGCCCGGTTTTCTTAGCGGCCGCAAAAACACGGCGATGCACTTCCGGGGGTATGCGCACGACGAACCGGCCGGAGATAGGGTTTATCCGGTTCTTCGCCGCGCTGTTTGCAGAAGGCAAGGTAGTCCTC
>WNFG01009791.1_pt1 | contig 10516 bp, 8 predicted proteins | sample 5400431 | NCBI WGS metagenome assembly WNFG01 (sample SAMN13153346, study PRJNA577476) | soil metagenome | isolation source: 120 cm saprolite under Douglas fir tree site 2 hole 3 replicate 2 | place: USA:California | collected 2015-04-18
CCAAGCGCGCTCGCCTTCCGCAGCGCAGCCCTCAGCCTCCCCGCTTCATCGTCATTGAAGGCCCCTTGCGCGTCGGCAAGACCACTCTTGCCCGCATCCTCGCGGAGCGCCTGCATGCCCGCCGCATCTACGATTGCGAGGACAATCCCTTCCTCGCCGACTTCTACAAGGCCAAACCCGGCTCTGCCCTTCGCGCACAGATGTACTTCCTCATCGAGCGCCAGAAGCGCCTCCGCGAAGCCCTCGCCGTCGAATCTCCTGGCCCCGTCCTCTCCGACTTCCTCATGGAAAAAGACCGCATCTTCGCCAATCTCAATCTCGACGACGAAGAGCTCAAGCTCTACGAGCGCTACTACGAAGCCCTCACCGCGGACATTCCCGCCCCCGATTTGGTCATTTATCTCCAGGCCAAGCCTGAAGTCCTCCGCGCCCGCATCGCCAAGAAAGCCTCCCGCGACGAATCCCACATCGCCTCCGAATACGTCGAGGAAGTCGCCCGCGCCTACGAACATTTCTTCTTCCGCTATGCCGCCTCCGACCTCCTCGTCATCAATACCTCCGACATCGACTTCGTCGAGCGCAGCGAAGACCTCCAGCTCCTCCTCCGCCGCCTCCAGGAACCCGTCAAAGGCACGCAATATTTCCTCCCCCTCGGCGCCTCCGAGTAGCTGTCCCGCTTATGTAGGGGCGAACTTCAGTTCGCCCTGATTTTGTCTTTGTAGGGGCGCAATTCATTGCGCCCTAGTCTCTGCTTAGGTCTTCTGTGGAACGGAATGTACAAAAGGTAGGGTTGATCTGTATTTCTAAGCGCTTCTCTGCCGGCTCATCCCCGTCAGAACGCGCAACTCGCCCACAATCAACAGTTCGATGTTCACCGCCTGCTCGTTCCTCACCAAGTGAACGTCCCGGTCGGTCCGCTCGGGACCCGTCCGGTATCCTTCCATGTGCAGGATCACGTCTTTTTCATGTTCCAGCCGCCCCGTGTTCTTCACTGTGATCAAAAGTTTCCTCGAATCGTAATGCACCGTCATCTGTTTCGACCGCGCCGCGCACCAAATCCTCAGGTCTCCCATTACAGTTTCCTTGCAGGTAAGCGTCTCTTCCTGCGTCACCGCATTCCACTCCCGGCACTTCTCGAAGATCGAATCTTTAACGCTCTTCCAAACCAGGGGCGCGCGCGCCATCGCCAGCGCCTGATTCTGCGTCGCTTCGTAAATCTGCTCTTCTTCCGTCAGTTTTCCGGCCAGGTATTCCTGCGCCGCCTGCCTGGTGGTCTCGTCCATGATCGCGCCCATCTCCCGTTGAAGCATTTTACACGACCTCGGTTAGCAAACCCCCAGCGATTTGGCAAGCCTCATGGGACACGCTGTCTTACCTCCCTGTTTCTGTCACCCCTGAACAACAACGTGAACGAGTCACCCCACGAGACACCGGGCCTGTCTTTGCGCGTTGTGCAGGCACTGGAAAAGGGTCATGAGCCGCTTGGAAAAAACGGCGAGGCTCCCACCTCTTTTTGGTGAAAGCCCCGCCGCTGGTGCGTTACAGGAACCGGGAATTTCCCGATTCAATTGTGGGACGCGCAGCCCCTACCGGCTATCGGAAGTTCGGGAATAGATGAATTCCTCTCCATTTTTGTTTCCCGGATAGAACCACGCTTTGATGGCCGCCGGCGACTTGCCCACCCGATCCTCAAATGTAAATGTGGATTGAGCGGGCGGATCAGGGCGAGTAATCGGAATTGTCATAGTCGTTGCCAGGAGTTCGGTTTCCTCTTCATTCCAAATCTGCACCACGTGCTCCACAGCTATGCCATCGACCAGTTTGAAGACGTAGGTTCCCGCCGGCAGAACGTGCCCGGGGATTCCCACCGCCATGCTGAACGTGGCGATGACCTTTTTGTCCCACTGGTCCGCTCGGGCACCCGGGACGAATACCGCGAACAACAGCGCCGCACACAGCGCAAATGCAATTCCTCTCACACTTTTCATGATACTTCCCTCCTAGTTGGATGATCTGGGCCGAACGGACAGGGATGGCGGCTGAGATTGGAGAGAGCGCGGCCGAATCCAATGCCCGGTACTTCTACTTAGTCATCGTAGACTTCTGTCTCACTAGTTGGATGCCGTAGTTTGCCTCCGGTTATACGCGAAGCAGCCGCCGCCCGCTCCTCGAATTTGTTTTAGTATCGGCGTCCCTTCCACATTTTTGGCCGCGCGCTGCTCGCCTGAGAAAACAATCCGCTAGTATGAACTTTGGGGATGCAGTAGGCTCCACACCATGTTCAAGCGGCTCATGATTCTTGGGATCGCGGGGCTCGCGTTCGTATTGGGGGCCAACTACCTTTTGGTTTACACCCTGAAGCAGCAAGTCGCGCGAGAGCGCGAGCGCCAGGACCGCACTTACTGGAGCGCCTTCAACGCCATCGAGCAGTTCGGTGAACATCCAGACAAAGTCACCAAGGAGAAAGCCAAAGCCGCATCGGAGGACTCCCGCCAAGGAGGCCTGAGCAAGATTCGCGCGAGAATTCTTCAACATTATTTTGAGGACCTTGAACGCTGTTACCAAGGCGAGCGCGAGTCTTGCAAGCAAGCAAACACTGACATGAATGACGCCATTCGAGTACCTGCGGGGCGCCAGTAGGCGCGGCCCATTCAGGCCCGGCATGAGCGGGAACTTTTGCCTTCTCCCTTTTTAACACTCAGTTTTACAATTTCTATTTCCTCCTCGTTCCTGCGGCCTCCCCCTCGCCCGTCATTTGCTTTTTTTGCATCCCGGATGCTTCCGCGGGACCGCACGGAGCAAGCCGACTTTCTCTTCCCGCTTCGCTCCTGCGATCGAAGATTCCGACCTTGCCGGAAAAGCGTCGGCTTGCGGAGAGAGACCTCTGCTCCATCACGCATGGTCTGTATGCGTGATGAAATCTCTCTTCGCTCTGCTTCCATTCCGCCGAGTCACCACACTACCGGCGGAACTGCGGGCGCAACCCGAGGAATTTCCCGCCTTTCGCTGCGGAAAGGATTGGGGCACGCGGCCATCTCGTCCTACATCACAATAGGGGGATTCAAGCTCGCAACTAGGAAAGTCCTGCGAACTCGTCTAACAGGTGGGATTGTGCGCGGCCTTCCATGAATCACGAGCTGTCTTGATAAGCCCAGAAAAGAAGCGGGAAAGCGTAAGCTTATTCTGCGGCTTCCAAGTCCACCTCAGCGACCGGGTAAAACGCCTCGAGAAATTTTCGCTAGACATCAAAGGCGGCCCCGTACGAGAGCGTGCTTGGCGACGAGTGACTGTGGCTTCTAATTTGGCACTCATAATGAAGGTTCTCCAGTCCCTACTGTAGGTCTACTAATCCCACCCTGTCAATAGCCATTCCGATTAGAGCCGCCGCGACATCCGCCAGGTCAAAGTCGAACTCACCGAACGCGTTTTGGCTCATACAATCTAGGTTTAACACACCTTCATATTTGGAATTCACGCGAACCGGGACGCACAAAATCGACCGAAAAGGCTGACGTTCCGAGACTTCATACACGAGGTCGAGGAAATCGTATGTTCGCCGCATAGCTAATCGCATATCTGCAGAAATCGAACCGCCTAACAGTATGCTGATACCGTGGCGGTATCGAACTGCCGGGATGTAAACGAGCAGTCCAGATTTGCACGCCGTGCCGGCACCCCCCTTGCCCAGGGAAAACGGTTGGGTCGAATAAGTGGCCTGCGCCGTCTCTGGATAAAAGCAAAGGAATCTGAGTTCTTTATCTTTTCCGAGAATCATGAGGTTCAACTTAACTTCTTTGGTTTCCCTGAAAATCGCGGAAAAGGCCGACATTATCTTCTCGGCGAGTTCCATGAACTTCGCCTTCTTGTCGCAACCGCTGGCTATATCATCTCCGAAATGTCTGATCTCAGGTATCAAGAACCGTAGGGCGAAGGCAAGATCCCATTTCTGTTTTTGACGCTTCCACTCTTCGGCTCGATGGAAAACCATGCCTCCGGCAAGCAATACAATTACGATTTGAACCCACAGCGGAAATTCAGTTGTGAGGATCTCGCGATGAAACAAAGTGCTGATGCCTTCGAAGACGAAGAATAAGCTGGACAGACCCAAGACTGAGATGGCCGAGGCCGCCAGCAGTCGTCGGACAGGGAGCGAGATTGACCACCAAACAAGATAGCTGCAACAAACGGCATACCAAAATGTGGATGCCGCGCTGGCGGCCAAGGCCCGAACCTGCGTTCGGAGGCCTTGAACAATGCGCATGACCATGGGTTGTTTATGTAGCAGGCGAACAAAGACAAGAAAAAGGCACGGAACTACAAGCGCAATCACTATTCCTAATTCATGATCGCAGATGAATTTCACGACTAACATGGTTGACAACTTATCTTTTATCAATACCAACAATCAATATATTTCTGGCGTTCTCGGCCGGTGGCGCAGGCTCATGGGTTGAGAAGAATCCTGGTGGGCCAACCCTTTGCAGTTTTGTTCTTAGCGAAGAGTGGGTCGGTTTTCAATTCATTAATGGCCATCATCATTTTGGTAATTCGGCCCGCGTTCCACAAGCAGCTCTCCTGTCCTGTTTTCGGCCGTGGCGGTCTGCCGATAACGTGTGCGAAGAGCGCAACCTATAATTAGCAATGCGTCGGCTCGTCCCCCGAGCCTTAGTTTTCGAATAGGCGGGTGGCAGGCCCTTGGCCGCTGGGCAAGTTGTGGGTGCCGCATGCTTCGGTTTTTGAAGCGTGCGGGTTTTGACTTTTCCTCCATGCCTTCGCTGCAACCTAATTCTCTCAAGATTTCCGGTTTCCCGCCCCGGATTCCCATCCCTGAACTTCGACCTTCAAACTTGTAATCTGCAATCATTTCAACGTCTTGCGGCTCCATTCGAATGATATCCACAAAATGACTTGACAAACAGACTACTTTGCGCTATCCTGGTTTGTGTTTGTTGATCGCCAGCCTCGGCGTGACCACTATGCCCTATCCCCGACTTGTCCTGCCTGCCCCGGCCCTGTCGTCGTCACCGGTCACCAAGTCCTTTCCTTACCTCGCTATCTCATTACCTCCTTGCTTCTTCTCCTCTAACTCCTTTCCTTGCCACACATCCGAAAAATCGCCTGCTAAGTCTAATCATTGCCACACTTCCAAAATCGCCCAAAATAACCCCTGTAGTTGCCACACTTCCGAGCCCCCCCTGGGGTACATTTTATCAACTCAGATTCTGGACGGCCGGCCCCGTTCCGTTTTCTTGCTGCCGTCACGTGACGAAAAACCCGTCACCGCAACCCCTTCACTATCAGCAGTTACAAATAGCGACACTCGCAAGTCCTTTAGAATCCGCTTTTACGAAAACTGCCGGGTGTGTACCGCACAATCCCAATCTGGAACTCATCCGCTCGTCGAGCATTCACCTTTCTTTTCAATCGCTTGCGCAATGCCCATTTTGCAACTCCTTTATTTTGATGGTCTTCCATCTGATGGGGGGTGGAGGGGTGTTATTGTTAACCAGATTCCCCGAGGAGCATTGCGACCGAGGGATTTCTCTTCCACGGGTCACGGAACACGGGCCACGATTCCCGTTCGCCCCTCACCTCGTTACTTCCTTACTTCTTTGCTACCCGCTTTCCCGCTCGTATTGACACGCAGCCCGAAGAAGCATACCTTTCCGCACCGATGGATTCCTTCGCGCAGCGCCGATGAAGAACAAACTTTTGGCAGCGGCCATCCTGACCGCCACCATTGCCATCGCGGCATCGCTGCTCGCCGGCGCACAAATCCTGCCGCTGCCCATGCTTGTCCCGGCGATCCTGCGCTGGCTGGCGATCCTGCTCATCGCCGCCCATGCCACATCGCGCCGGTCGCTGACCACTTGGATCTTCGTCGGCCTGCTCGCCGGCGCGGAGTTTGGCCACGACTGGCCCTCTCTCGCGGTCAACTTTCAGCTCCTCGGCACCATTTTTCTCCGCCTCATCAAGGTCATCATCGCGCCGCTGCTCTTCGGGGTTCTCGTCGTCGGCATCGCCGGGCACTCCGACCTGAAGAAAATCGGCCGACTGGGCATCAAGTCGCTCATCTACTTCGAAGTCGTCTCCTCGCTTGCCATGCTCGTCGGCTATGCGGCCATTCACCTGAGCCGCGCGGGAGAAGGCGTCCATCTCCCGCCGTCTTCCGCAGCGCAATCCCTCAATGTTTCGCCGCACACCGCCACGCAGCTCATCACCGACATCTTTCCGGAAAACATCGCCAAATCCGTCGCCGAAGGCCAGGTGCTGCAAATCGTGGTGTTCAGCGTTCTCTTCGCCATGGGACTCGCCCTGGTTCCCGAACCGAAGCGCCGTCCCATGCTGGCCTTCGCCGAAAGCCTTTCGGAAACCATGTTCAAGTTCACGAACCTGGTGATGTACGCCGCGCCGCTCGGCGTCTTTGGCGCCGTTGCCTACACCGTCGGCCATCTGGGAGTGGGAGTCCTTCTTCCGCTCCTGAAACTTCTGGCCACCATGTACGTCGCACTCGCCTTTTTCATCGTCTGCGTGCTGCTGCCGATCGCACTGTGGGCGCGCATCCCCATCAAACGCTTTATCAACGCTGTCGCCGAGCCCGTCACCCTCGCATTTGCGACTGCAAGCTCCGAGGCCACGCTGCCGAGCGCCATCGAGCAATTGGAATCCTTCGGAGTCCCGCGCGAAATCGTGGCTTTCGTCCTCCCCACCGGCTACAGCTTCAATATGGACGGCGCAAGTCTCTATCAATCGTTGGCATTATTTTTTGTGGTCCAAGCCGCGGGGCTGCACCTCAGCATCGGTCAGCAAGTTTTGATGATTCTAACGCTTCTGATCAGCAGCAAGGGAACCGCCGGCGTGGCGCGCGCCTCGCTGTTGATTGTTTTCGGCGCGGCGACTTCGTTTCATCTGCCGATGGAACCGTTATTTCTTCTTTTCGCGATCGATCAGCTCATGGACATGGGGCGAACGGCGGTCACCGTTCTCGGGAATTGCGTCGCCTGCGTCGTCATCGCGCGCTGGGAAGGCGAATTCCCCGCAAAGCCCGCCATTTCCGCCTAGAGCAGCCGCCGACTGCCAACTGTTGTATATTTCCCTAGGCACATTCAGGAGGCTCTCTAAATGGAACTTTGGTCACGCCGTAAATTCTTTCTAACTTCGCTGGCCGGCAGCGCTATTGCCGGGGCGAACAAGCTCTTTGGCCGCACGTTGCCCGATTCGAACGGCGCGGTGGCTGGTGCGCGCGCAGTTCCGGGCAGTCCCGCGCAGGGCAAGCGGCCGCTGATTATTTCCAGCGCCAATGGATTCCATGCCCTCGATAGAGGGATGGACATCCTCAAGAAGGGCGGCGACACGCTGGACGCTGTTGTTGCCGCTGTCACCGTCGTCGAGGACGATCCGAATGACGACTCCGTTGGCTACGGCGGACTGCCCAACGAAGAAGGGGAAGTGGAGCTGGACGCCAGTGTCATGCACGGGCCGACGCACCGCGGCGGTTCGGTCGCCGGCGTGCGCCGGATCAAAAACGTTTCGCGCCTCGCGAAAACGGTCTTGGAGAAAACGAATCACGTCATGATCGTTGGCGACGGGGCGCGGCGTTTTGCGGTGGCGGAAGGTTTCGAGGAGATGAATCTGCTCACCGAGCACTCGCGGAAGATCTGGCTCGCGTGGAAAGCAAAATCTTCGTTCAATTGGAGGCCGGGAATCGATTCGCCGGAGTGGAAAGAGCATATTTCCGGCATTTTCGAAGGCGACCAGGAAAAGATCGCCTACGCGGAACGCGTGATCGCGCATCCGCCGACGGGGACGATTCCGTGCATGGCTGTTGATTCGAACGGCGACATTTCCGCTACCACGACGACATCCGGTTTGGCGTGGAAAATTCCCGGGCGCGTCGGGGATTCACCGATCATTGGCGCTGGCTGCTGTGTGGACAATGAAGTCGGCGCGGCGGGTTCGACGGGCAAAGGCGAGGAAAATATCAAAATTTCCGGCGGACACACGATTATCGAAATGATGCGCCAGGGCAAATCGCCGACGGACGCATGCCTGGAAGCGATGGCCCGCATCGCGCGCAACTATAAAAACGACAAGAAGAAGCTCTCGACCTTTCACATCTGCGCCGCTTCCCTCTGGCGGAATGGATATGAGGCGAGCAAACAGGCTTCGTATGCCGTGCATGACGGGACCGAGTCGCGGCTGGTAGCCTGCAAGCCTTACTTTGACGAAGTTGGCGGCGATCAATGAAAGAACAAGGTGACTCGTGACTGGTGACTCGTGCAAACCCTAGCAAGCGAGGATTCTTCAGCAACCTGATTTCTCGGGCCGACAATTTTTCTATTTTCCTTTTTCTAATTTCGATATTCTGAATTCATGGATCAGGCCAACATTTTGATTATCGGCGGTGGCGTCGTCGGCTGCGCCATCGCGCGCGCTGTTTCCGGGCGCTGGCAGGACGTTTTTCTTGTCGAGCAATTTCCAAAGCTCGGCATGGCTACAAGCACGCGCAACAGCGGCGTGAACCACTCGGGCATCTACTACCCGACGAATTCGCTGAAGGCGCGCCACTGTGTCGAAGGAAATCGGCTCACGTACGAATTCTGTAAAAAACACAACGTTCCGTTTCGCCACTGCGGAAAACTAGTCGTGGCCGCGGATGCGCACGAAGTGGAGGAACTCGCTGCGCTGAAGAAGCGCGGGGAAGAGAATGGCGTTGCAGGGCTGCGGTTAATCGGCGCGGATGAGATTCGCAAACGCGAACCGCACATCAAAGGTGTCGCGGCTCTCGACGTTCCTTCGACCGGCATCGTCTCCGCTGAAGAACTGGTTCACGCTTACGGGCGTGTGGCGACAAATCAGGGAGCGAATATTGTTACGCGCGCGCAGGTGGTTTCGCTGGAGCCTTCCGGAAAAACCATCCGGGTGGGCCTGCGCATCGGAGATGAAGAGGATGCGCAGAACGAAACGATCGAGGCGCGCTGCGTGATCAATGCGGCGGGACTGTATGCGGATGAAGTGGCGGCGATGCTAGGGAATCGGTCGTGGAAGATTTATCCGGTGCGCGGGGAGTACTGCGAAGTGCGGGGGCCGCGTTCGTCACTGATCAACAACCTTGTTTATCCCCTGCCGCACAGCGATGGATTAAGTCTCGGCGTGCACTTCACGAAAACGCTGTGGGGGACTTTTTTGCTTGGGCCTACGGCGACGTACGTCGAAGGAAAAGATAATTACGAGAAGAACCGGTTGCCGATTGCGGATTTTGCGCACAGCGCGAAAACGCTGCTGCCTGAAATTGAGGAGAGGGACTTGCAGCTTGGGTATTCGGGGTTGCGGCCAAAGCTCGTTCCGCCGGAGCACAAAGGGATCGTTGATTTTGTGATCACGCGGGATTCCGCCGTGCCGCAGGCGATTCACCTTGTCGGGATGGAGTCGCCTGGGCTTACGGCTGCGCCTGCGGTCGCTGAACATGTTGCCCAACTTGTCGCCGAAGTGCTGGGCTGACGGGCGCGGATGAGTGCGTAGTTGTAAGGGCGCAGCATGCTGCGCCCCTACAAAGTGAATCGAGCAATATGAAATGGCTATTCGACGATGATGCGCAGAAACTTCTTCTTGCCGAAGCGTATTTGGAATGAACCTGCTCGGTCCAGGTCCAGCTTACACGCGGGATCTTTTACTGTCGTGCCATCTATCTCAAATCCGCCTTGCTTGATGACGCGTTCGGCTTCGGATGCAGAACCTGCTTCACCGAGGAAAGCCAATAATTTCGACCATTTTTCGGGACCGCTCGACGCTTCAATTGCCATAGAACTACTTTCGGCCGAGGTTGATTTCGATCTGACGGAAATGCCCATCGCTATGCGCTTCAACACGACTTCTTTCATTTCTTGTGGCGCCTGGCGGTCGCGGAAGACGCGCTGGAAATTTTCGGCGGCTTTGCGGGCGGCGTCTCCGCCGTGGAAACCAGCGATCACTTCTTGCGCCAGGCGCATTTTCGCGTCCATGGGATGGAGCGCGCCGTCGGCAACTTCTTTTTTTAAGGCTTGAATTTCGTGCGGAGTGCGGTCGGTGACCAGTTCGTAGTAGGACCACATGAGTTCGTCGGGAATGGACATCATTTTGCCGAACATTTCGTCCGGGGCTTCGGTGATGCCGACGTAGTTGCCGAGACTCTTGGACATTTTGCGCTGGCCGTCGAGTCCTACGAGGATTGGCATCATCATCGCGATCTGCGTTTCCACTCCGTACTCGCGCTGAATTTCGCGGCCCATGAGCAAATTGAACTTTTGTTCGGTGGCGCCGAGCTCGACATCCGCCCGGAGTTCGACAGAATCGTAGGCCACGAGCAGCGGGTAGAGCAGTTCATGCATGGAAATGGGTTGCTGCTCGGTGAGGCGTTTGTGAAAATCTTCGCGTTCGAGCATGCGAGCGACGCGGTATTTTGCGCAGAGGCGCACGATGTCGTAGCTGGTCAGCTTGTCCAGCCACTCGCTGTTGTAACGGATTTCCGTCTTGTCGC
>WNFG01005664.1_pt1 | contig 10514 bp, 11 predicted proteins | sample 5400431 | NCBI WGS metagenome assembly WNFG01 (sample SAMN13153346, study PRJNA577476) | soil metagenome | isolation source: 120 cm saprolite under Douglas fir tree site 2 hole 3 replicate 2 | place: USA:California | collected 2015-04-18
ACACCGACCCCGACGTAACTTCGATGAAGCTGTCAATTCCGAAACCTACCAGCGAAATGCTCCCCGCGATTGCCCCTGCGACGACGGCCACCAAACCTTCTAAGGCATTCCATGCGATGGTGAAATATTCGAGCCTTCGTCCATGGCGCACGATAGCCGGACGTTCTAGGAGAGCAGTTTCACTCATACTTGCAGTTTACAACCTACTTCGAGGAGATTCTTGGTGCAGGAATAGTGCGTTCCGAGTTCGCGGCAAAGGCAAGGACATGGGTGTCACCCTTGAGGCTCTTTGTTATTGCCGCCTTTTGCCGCCTCACGAAATCGCTAAGTCATTCTGAGCAAATGGGATGATTGGTAGGGGCGGTGGGGATCGAACCCACCAGCGAATCGGAAACAAAGGGGTTTTGCGGTGCAGCCTGGCCTTCTAAGGAATTGAAAAGAAACGGAGGGAACTCTTAGTGCCCCCTTAATGCCCCTCAGAAATTGTCCATTAAAGTTGTTGAACTCCGTGGAAACTGAGTGTTCTCGCAGCTACAAATTCATCTACACTCGCACGCGCCTAGCTCTGGCGATCGGCTGACGGCCCAAGTGATCAATGTTGAGATCCGGATTCGATGAAATCGAGCGCGGCCAAAAGGATGTCGCCATTACACGTCGTGTGCCGCATAGCGGGAACGTCGAGGAGTTTGGCCTTAAATCCTTCTTTTGCAAAACCACCGTTGAAAATATCCAGGATGGTCCCCCTGCGAAAGTCATTCGTACCCGTCACCAGGACAAATCTGACTCGCTTGGCTTGTACGATTTCTTCATCCGTTGGCTGGAACGTTCCATAAGGTCGGCCCAGTCGTGCTGACCCATGAGGCTGCTTACACGGTCGGAACTTGTCTATAAAAGTCAGAGCCGCAGTTCTGAATCGTACCGTGAAACACGCCGGCTCATGTGACATGGGGAATATCCAGTTCTCCAATTTCTTGGGGAAGGCGAAGATTGACGGTCAGTCCATCCGCTTGTAAATGTTGCTTACTGATCCCGATGTTTTGATAGTTTTAACCGAGCCATCCGGAAGTCTCACCAAGACTCCTTCGGCGTACTTTCCATTCTTCGATAGGTCGTAGTCGTAGTGAATTGTTTGGCCATTTCCGAACGTCTGGTCGACGATCCAATCAGAGTTATAGGAATTGTGAATGAGCAGGTGACCCTCTTCGTCGCGAACCCAGGTGAGCAAGCCGTCTTCATAATAGTAATAACGCGAAGTGCCCGCTGAGTGTACGACATCGGTCAAAAACCCTTTGGTATTGTAGGTGTAAGCGGTCCAGCGGCCTTGATCATCCTCGGCGCGCACAATGCGATCATCGCCATCGTAGGAAAGCTTAATGAATCCGCCTTGGGGGCATCGAATCTCCCGCAGATTCCCTTTCGGATCGCGAACGAGTTCGATTTTGTTTCCCCCCGCATCAATCATCTCCGTCGCGGCGCCTTGAGCAAGATTCCTAGCACTGTAAGACTCAGGAAAACGAATCATCGAACCGTCCTGCAACTTCGTCAGCCAGCCGTTGCCAGTCCATTGCTGGGTGGCTTTGTAAAAACTGGCGCCGGTTTCTGAGTGACGGTAAATTGCGTTTGAATAGCCGGAGCCGGCGGAGACACGTGGCAAATAGAGGAAGTCACCATTTTCCAGAACAATGTATTGTTCAGTGTAGGGATTGCGTGTCCCCAGGGGCGCGATATCGTACGGATGATTGGAGTTTAACCCAAACGCGTGCTTTTTGTTCCGCGAGACCCAATCTTGCGCCGCATAAGTCCTCGTCAAAGGCAACTCGAATCCCGCCTTGCTGACCACCAAGTCAGTTTGCCGCAAGACGAAGCTGCCGCGACGTAGATCTGTCTCGAAACGATCGACTACGTCCCTACTCGCGGGTGACATAGGTACCGAAGTCGCGCAATTGCCAATTTCCGGAGCGGCCCCAGCTACTGCGTACACGCACGGGTAGTTGCCGTCCCAACTGGGAGGAGGAACGTTAGTCAGGATAGATTCCGGGATGGAAAATTCTTCCGTATGCAGTCGCTGATATGCGTCGGGGCTATAGTCGACCATCCTTCCGGTGATCAGGTCGGCTCGTTTTTGCAGCTGAGGGAGGAGTACCTCCAGGGTTGTAAATTTCCATGAACCGTTTTCGCGACTGCCCGAAATGCGAACGACGCCGGTTGCCTTCGCGCCATGAACTGGGAAGGTGAGGTGGAACTCGTGCCAGACGATCTCGAGTGTGCCTGTTACCTTTCCCTGAACTGCCACAGGCGCGCCGAGTAGCTCTCTCGGCTGCGGACTGGATTCGATCTGCTTCAGCGCCTCTTGAGCTGCAGCTTCAGCCGATTGTTTGGTATTCCGATGCATCCAGTGAGGGACGGCAAGCCCTGATCCGATCAACAAAACTGCCAGGAACAATCCAAATTGCACAGATTTGCGATGGAAAATCGGTTGCGCTTTCGAATGACCGCAGATGGGGCAAATTTTCCCGTGCTTGATGGCATCCCGTAATGATGCGTCAGGGGTCTTGTCGTCGCCCTGGTTGACTACACTCTCCGTGGGATCAGGCAGGGTACCGCAACCGCGACAATTGCGCACGGGCACCTCAAGGTTACGTGGACTCGACAATATACAACAGGCGACAAGATAGCTGTCAAGGTCATTAGATCGCATATTGAACCTGATCGGGCTTGAAGCGGATTTGTTAGAATGAATCTTCTAGTCCTTCTCGGATTAACTATCGTTCTATGACCCCAAAAAAAGACAAGGAAGAAGCGATTCTGGAGGCGATGCTTGATCTGGTGGGCGAGCGTGGCTTTCACAATGCGCCCATGTCCCTGCTTGCGGAGCGCTCCGGCGCGAGTGTCGACGTCAATCTATCATTACCATTGTTATGCTATTCGCAACCATCGTTATGCTATTCGCAGATCACTCTGATGCGCTCCGAGAAATGAACCCCATGAGACGTAACAAGCCAACAAGAAGACCTGTTCGCATATCAACGACGAGATGGTTCTCGAAGAAGAATCCCGCGATCGGGACTCGGGTCTTAATCGTGCCAGTAGTTCTCTCGCTAGTTTTTGGCCTTGCCGCCTCCACTGTCGGCACATCAGCGTCTGCCCAATCTGCGCTCCTCAGCGACCGGAAACATGACACGCATGACCAGCAAATTAGGCTGGGTGAATCCGTCCATGCAGACGTAGATTTGACGCTCGTCAACTTCTCCGTCACTGACGCACATGACCGCCCGGTCACATCTCTGGAGCGCGATAGCTTTCGCATCTTCGAAGACAACATCGAGAAGGAGGTCGTGAATTTTTCGTCGGAAGACGTCCCTGTGTCGATCGGCGTCATCTTCGACCTCAGCGGCAGCATGGCCAACAAATTCAGCTACGCCAAGGAAGCGGCCGTTCAATTCTTTAAGACTGTTAATCCAGACGATGAAGGGTTTCTGATCGGGTTCAGCGCCCATGCCGACCTTCGCAGTCCGTTCACCAACAACATTGAAGAATTGCTTACTTACGGTGTCTCCGAGCGGCTCTACGGCCCTACTCGATGGCCTATATTTGGGAATCAGTGAAATGAGGAATGCTCGCAACGCCAAACGAGCCCTCCTGATCAAATCCAACGCAGGGGATAATCACAGCCGTTACAGTGAGGCCGATATCAAACGGCTAGTTAGAGAAGCGGATATCCAGCTCTACGCTATCGGCATCTTTGAATCGGGGTATCACCGCCGAACGTTGACGGAACTCAATGGACCCTTGGTGCTCGATGAACTGACGGAACTGACTGGCGGGCGCGCCTTCACCGTGCGGAATCCGAATGAGTTGTCACAGATTGCCGCGAAGATCGGCACAGAGCTACACAGCCAGTACATTTTAGGATACCGGCCGAGTAGCAAGGCGCGTGACGCACGCTGGCGCAAGATCGCGGTCAAGGTGCGCTCGCTCAATGGCCCTCAACATCTCAGCGTACACGCAAAAAAGGGCTACTACGCGCACACATCTAAGCAGGTTCAATACTGACTTATTCTGGCTGGTAAAAGGTATCTTGGATGTGTAGCCGGGTTATCGGACATCTGCTCTTCATTAGGCACAAACTTCTACTGCGGGACGGGGAAGTTGGTCTCCGACGTCAACCATCGGCTAGGCTCAATCCCGATCCGGTCCTGCCATCAGCTGCACGGCCCTAGAACAGATTCCAAAGGAACTGGTTGTAGACTTCGTGGTGGTACTGCACCTCGGGCGCTTTGACGAAAGTACCCAACTGACGCGGACAGCGGTCCGCCGAAGCCTGTTTGAGATCGGCATAGCGTCCCTTCACGTCCGCTCCGAGAAGGGTCGTGGTCCATTCAGCGTTGCGAAAGTGGTCGAGCGCCGTATAAATGTTGTCCGGTAAATAACGCTCCGCCTGGCGCAAGTTCTTGATCTTTGCGGTTTCTCCGTCGACTCCAGCCTTGAAAATCGAATACATGACGAGGTACGGATTAGCGTCCGGCGCCACGGAGCGAACTTCCACGCGCATGCTCTTTTCGTTTCCGATGGGGATACGGATCATCGAGCCGCGGTCGACAGCCGAAGCCTTGATCTGGTTGGGCGCTTCAAAGTGCGGGTCGAGACGGCGATAAGCGTTCACGCTGGCATTGAGCAGAAGGCAGATGTCATTTCCGTGAGTAAGGATGCGGTCGAGGAACGCCCACCCGAATTTGCTGAGCTTCTCTTCGCCTTTGGGATCCCAGAACAAGTTGTTGCCATTTTCGCTGATGGAAACGTTTGTGTGCATGCCGTTCCCGTTGACGCCGACGACCGGCTTGGGCAGGAAGCAGGCGGTGAGCCCCATCTTGGTGGCCACCTGGCGACAGATCAGTTTGTAGAGCTGGATCTGATCGGCCGCCGCGACGACCTCACCATAGCCATAATTGATTTCAAACTGCGACGGTGCGACTTCCGGGTGATCCTTCTCGTTCTGGAAGCCCATCGCCCGCTGCACTTCCGCGGTCGTATCGATGAACGTACGCAGCGGATCGCCGGGGAGGGAATGGTAGTAACCCCCGGTGTTCACGTAGCTGAATGTATTTGTCTCATGGTAACGACGCTCGGCGTCCGGGCCCTGAAACAAGAAGCCTTCAATCTCGTTCGCGGCATTCAGGGTGTAACCCTTTTTCTTGTACAAGTCGCCCGCGAAACCCTTCAAAAGGCCGCGAATGTCGGCACCGTATGGCGTGCCGTCCTTGTCAACCACATCGCCAAAAACCAGAATCTTCCCAGTGCCAAAGATATCCGCGGGCGCCCAGTAGAATGCGTCCCAGCAAATACCCAGACGCAGATCGCTCTCGCGCTGCGCCGTGAAGCCGCGGATAGAAGAGCCGTCAAAGGTGAGGTTGTCCCAACTCTTGATGAGGAACTTCTTGTCGTAGTCCAGCATGTGCAGGCGGCCCTCAAGGTCGCTGAACAGGACCGTCACGGCCTTGATGCGCTTTTCGTCGGTGAGATACTTCAGGCGCGCTTCCTGTATTTTGTCGATCGTTACGCGATTCTTGCGCTGCTCCTTAGACTCCAGATTCAACTGTTCCAGTTCGTCATAAGAGAGTTCAAGAAAATTACGCAATTCGTTCGCCATGAATCTCCTTAAAATCGAAATTAGGAATGGAATTTGAGCGAAAAATGAAAGTACATCAGACCACCTAGGGTATCGCGCAGATTTGAAAAGCGCCAAATCGAAGAATTGCGCGAATCAATCGAAAAAACGAATAGTGCCTTGCGAGCGTTGCTGCGCGCTAAATTGGGCCTTCTGACTTCTCGACCGCAGGCCAAGCTTCAACTGGCGTCAAAACAGATGGCCGGAAGGCAATCTTCAGGAGCAAGGGTGTGACCAAAGTAGTCGCAACGGCCATGAAAACGACCACGCTGTAGATCTGCGTGCTGATTACCGACATGCCGAGACCGATTTGCGCCACAACCATTCCTACTTCCCCTCGCGGCACCATTCCGAGACCTATCTTCAGAACATTGTTCCAACCCAATGAAAGAGCGCCGGCACCGCAGCCAATCAGCTTAGTCACGATAGCCGCAGCCAGAATCACCAAGGCCAGAGCCACGGTTGATGTTGACCGGAAGACTCCGAAATTCAGGTGCAGGCCGATGCCCGCAAGGAAAAAAGGCACGAGCAGCTCGCTGACGCCACGCGTCAGAGTGCGAACGCGGGCGTCAGCGCTATCCGATAGGGCCAAGCCGGCTAGAAAGGCCCCAACAATCGCTGCAACTCCGGTGTACTGCGCCAATAGTGCCAACGCGAATAGAAACACCAAGGCAATGTGAAATTCCGCCTCATCAGCGCGCGCACGGGACCCAAAAATAGGAAGCAGACGCTTCACAGCGGCTGTGCCCCAGACCGCCATCACGACAGTGAACGCGGTCGCCAGTGCCGCGATCAGTGCAATCTCCCAAAAATTGACCCGCCCACGCGCGACACTGCTGACAATGGCCAGCACGATTAGCCCAAGGACGTCGTCAATCACCGCCGCGGCGAGGATAATCTTGCTAGCAACTTCATGAAGCAGCCCTCGGGCGGAAAGAACCGAAGCCGTGATTCCGACGCTGGTGGCCACCATGGCCGCCCCGACGAAGACTGCCTCGATCTGCGGCGCTCCCCATAACGACAGAATTCCCCACCCAGCAAAAAATGGCACGATCACGCCGAGAGTTGCCACCAACGTAGCCTTGCCGCCCACCTTCAACAACTCGGAAGCCTTAACCTCGAGGCCGACGCCGAAAAGGAGGAACATGACCCCTAGGTCTGACAACGCCTTCAACATTTCGTTGGGATGAATCCACCCGAGCACGCTGGGACCGACCAGCGCGCCGGCAAGGATCTCGCCAACGATTCCGGGCTGGCCCAAACGCTCGAATAGCTCGGCCAGGAGCTTGGCCGAGCCAAATATGATCAGCATGGCGAGCGGAAGAGGAATTTGATCGTGCATCTGTGTATTTAGCGGCCCCGTGCGTTTTGCCGCGCAAGCCTCCACCAAGTAATGAAGGCGGCCATCACACATCCAGCTAACACGGGCAAGAGCGGTACCCCTCTAGAAACCAGCAAGTAGGAGGCGAAGAAGACGGCGGCTAAAAAGTAGTGCCACTTATATTTCATTTCCAGGCCATAAAGAACCAAGAGATCGCCATCAGGAGGACAACAAATCCGATGAAAGGAAGTTTCAGCGATTTCGACCACGTGGGCTTCTGCGTCCCTTCCCGACGAAGACGGCGGATTTCCGAGAGCTGCCGCCGCGCAAGTGACAATTCCCAACTGGTTCCAGCCAGTTCGAGAGCGCGCGCGGTTTCCGCTTCTGCTCTATCTAGTGCACGAATGCGGTAATACAATTCGGCGTATTTGAATTGCGCAAGGAAATTTTCAGGTTCGATTCGGCGCGCACCCTCTAACGCGTCCATCGAACGATAAACGTCATAGTTCATGGCGTGTGCCATGCCTAGGCAGGTATGCAGGTCCGCATTACCCGGGTTTTCAGCGCAGGCCTTTTGGAGCACCGCGATGAACTCCGCCAGCTTTTCCGGCGGGACCGAGTGCGGGTCCCGCCAGGGAATCGCCGGTAAGGGATTAGGGCGTTGGCCGGGAACGAGCGTCCCCGGCATGGGTTGAAGTGTTGTTGTGGTCGCCATTCGCGTAGCTCCGGCTACATTTCCGCCTTCAGCTCGAATTCGGGATAGCCCAAGGCGCCCATCTCAGGTAGATCCAAACCTTCGAGCTCGGACTTGGCTCCAACGCGCTGACCTACCGCCCAGTCAATCAAGAGGTTGAAAACGAAGCTGAGCGTGAAGACGAACCCTACCAAGGTCACGATGCCGATCAACTGAGCTACGAGCTGTCCTCCATTATCGCCGTAGAACAAGCCCGTAACCGAGCCGGTCACGCCATTCCATGAGCCGCCATAGTTGCTCTTTCCGTCTGCGAACAAACCGATGGAGAGTACCCCCCACAGGCCGTTCGTGCCGTGCACGGAAATGGCGCCTACTGGGTCGTCGACGTGCATCACCCGGTCGACGAATTCCACGGAGATGCACACAAGGACGCCGGCGATAAGTCCGATGATCACTGACCCAACCGGATTTACGAATCCGGAAGGCGCGGTGATGGCCACAAGCCCTGCGAGCAAGCCGTTGCCGCTCATCGAGGCATCCGGCTTGTTGTAGCGCAGCCACATATAAAGCATTGCGCCGAACGATCCCGCCATGCCTGCGAGCATGGTGTTCACTGCAATCGAGCCAATGCGTAAGCCGCCATTGCTCGAAGCGCCGAGCGTCGAGCCAGGGTTGAACCCGAACCACCCGAAGGCCAGGATAAAGCAGCCCGTAAGCACGATCACGATGTCGTGTGCGAGGATTGCATTCGATTTCCCGGAGCGCTCGTACTTGCCGATGCGCGGTCCGATGATCATCGAAACCGCGAGCGCGGTGATTCCCCCGACAGCGTGTACCACGCCCGATCCGGCGAAATCACAGTAACCCTTGCCTAGGTTGAAATTGGTGCCCAGGCTGGAGAGCCAGCCGCCGCCCCACGCCCAATTCGCGAAGAGGGGATACGTGAATGCGCCCATCAAAAAGGAGGAAACGATGAACGCGGCATACTTCCACCGCTCCGCGGCTGCACCGGTTACGATCGTGAGGGCGGTATCCATGAAAACCATCTGGAAGAGGAACAGCACCATCACCGCCACGTCATAAGTTCCCCTGTGCACCAAGAAAAGGCCGTTCTGCCCAAAGATCCCGAAGGGCTTGCCGAACACTGTAATGACATGCTCCGCGCTTAAAGGAGGAGTGCCGCCGAGATTGGCAACCGCACCAACTCCGCCCATCTGAATCGCGAAGCCGATGAGCCAATAAGCCAGCATGCCGACCCCGTAGACCATGAAGTTCATCATCATGGTGTGATTGGCGTTTTTGGCGCGACAAAGACCGGTTTCGACAATCGCAAACCCGGCCTGCATGAACATCACGAGGAATCCAGTGACGAGCGTCCAAACGAAGTTGATGGCAATTTTATTCTGGCCGACCTGATTCACCAGGTCACCGATCGTCGCGCCTTTCTTCGTGTCGGTCACAGCGATGTCGCTTGCTGTGCCCGTTAGCGAGCCGTCCGGGTCACCTTTGGACCTAGCATCCGCATTTGGTACCGGAGCACCAGCGAGATCGGCATCGGTGATTGGCTTCGGCGCCGCCGTGGGTGTCGCCGCGGGAGTTTGCGCAAGACTAAGTGGCGCCCAACAACAGAGGACCCCAAAACACAGCGTGAGTAGACTCCTGGTCGCGATTTTCATCCTCGTCTCACCCCTTTTTCCAGATTGCATTCTTAAGATAGGCCCGATTGAGAACACCGATGATGCCGAACAGACTGACGGCTAGCCCGAGGACGACAACCGCCAGCCGGGCAGCGTTTGAATTCAAAGCCAAGCTGAGCACACTGATCACAAACCCCGAGAGTGTTATGAGAATTCCGACGAGTATCATCATTGATTCTTAGCTCCTCAATTTCCTGAATTTTCCAAGGATTTAACCTTTCGGAAGGCCCATATGGAAACTCCGATCAATGCCACCGCCACGAGGTACAGCAGAACTTTCCCGGAGTAGATAGCACCCGATAACGCGGTGAACCCTACCAGGAAGGCCGTAATGCCTAGACCTTGTGTGCGATTTGCTCCCATCAAGTTTCTCCCTTCGGCGGTTTGTGCATAACTTGGTACAGCAACACCAACGACCTGTGTCTGACTGGCTGCCATTGTATTCCTCCCTTTGGGATTCGTGGGTTTCTTGCACTTCCCTTATACCTTCTGACCAAAAGCTGGACTAGTCCTCAAAACATGAAGCCCGCCTCAACGAGGCCGCGCGGTTGGTTAACATTCAGACCGGCGGGGCCGAAGGCGCTGCCCGGCGTTGAGCTAGTAGCGTGAACGATCGAGAATTCTCCACGAAGGAAGAAGGCGTCCTTGCGGTAAGTCGGAGTCATAGTGAAGGCGAAAGCGCCGCTGCCCGGACCATAGAGCAAGTTGATGGCTCCGTTCGAAACGCTCCCAGTGGTCGATATATATTCCGGCCGGGCCGCCATCGATATTCCGTGCTTGAAATTGTAGGTGAGCAAGAGCGCGCCCCCTCGCGTGGCAGCGCCCTGCGGTATCCCAATCTTCGCGTTAGTCGGCACGTTGGTGTACTGAAAGTATGGTTGGACCATCCAACTCTCGTGGCTATAGGTGTAGATCACGTTATAAATCTGGCTGTTGTTTAGAAATAGAGGCGTCGCGAGAGTGTTCTTTGCGTACTGCCCAGCGTTCCCTCCGGCTACAAACGACAGCGAATTCGCGCCATTGAACGCGTAAGTTAGGGAGCCCCAAAGCCACGTGTAGCGGTTGGAATAGAAACCATCGTTCCAGCTCAACGATGCACTGAGCTTCTTGAAGGTACCATTGAGTTGCACACCTCGA
>WNFG01028747.1_pt1 | contig 10508 bp, 6 predicted proteins | sample 5400431 | NCBI WGS metagenome assembly WNFG01 (sample SAMN13153346, study PRJNA577476) | soil metagenome | isolation source: 120 cm saprolite under Douglas fir tree site 2 hole 3 replicate 2 | place: USA:California | collected 2015-04-18
CAGCCCGCCGTCATCCTCGCCTGCCTGCATAGCCACTGGGACGACGTGAGCGAGGAATGCCGCACGGTGATCGAGCGGCGCGGCGACGGGCCGAAATAGCGCAGATGAATGGGTCCTCTGCCGGCGGCTAGAGCATGTCCCGTTCCTGCGGAATCGGGACATGCGCTAGATTCATTCATTGGCGCATGTCCTTTTCGGCGAACCGGTGTCCACCCCCGGATCAAGTCCGGGGGCAGGCTTTCGCCGGGACATGCGCTACTCCGCCGCGCTCCGCACGCGCGGGCGATAGGCGCCGGGAACGGTGCGGAACGCGATGTTGAGCCGATTGGCGCCGTTGATGGCGACGATCGCGAGCGAGAGGTTGACGAGCTCCTCCTCGCTGAACTGGGCGCGCGCCTGCTCGTACACCGCGTCCGGCACGTGGCCGTCGGTGATCAGCGTCAGCGCCTCGGTCCATGCCAGCGCCGCTCGCTCGCGCTCGCTGTAGAACGGCGATTCCTCCCAGGCATCGAGCAGATAGAGCCGCTGCTCGCTCTCGCCGTCGGCGCGCAGCTCCTTGGTGTGCATGTCGATGCAATGGGCGCACCCATTGATCTGCGAGGCGCGCAACTTGACGAGCTCGAGCAGCGAATGCTCGAGCCCGCACTTGTGCACGTAGGCGTGCAGGTCGCCCATGACCTTGGCGCCCTGGGGCGAGGCCTTGCGAAAATCCATTCGCGCCTTCATGGCAGAACGCTCCCTCACTCCGCCGCCACCTTGTGCGCCGCCACCCCGCGCGCCTTCACCACCACCTTGATGGCGTCGTCGACGCGATCCTTGGCGTAGCGCAGGGCGGTCGGCAGATCGTCGAGCGCGAAGGTGTGGGTGTGGATTTTCGTCGCTTCGAAGCGCTTCTGCCGCATGAAGGCTTCGGCGCGGTGGGTCGCGCTCTTGCCCTCGCCGCGGATGCCGTAGAGGTAGATGTTGTTGCGCACGATGTGGGCGATGTCGACCGGCGTCTTCTCGTGCGTGAAGGCGGCGAGGCAGACCTTGCCGCCGCGGTTGACCATGTGGACGGCCTCGTTCACCGCGTCGGGCGCAGCCGAGCATTCGAGCACGTAGTCGACGCCCTTGCCGCCGTTGAGCCGGCGCACGGCCTCGACCGCGTTCTCCTTGCGCACGTTGACCATGTGATCGGCGCCGAGCTCGAGCCCGATCTTGAGCCGGTTGTCGCGCGTGCCGGTGAGGATCACCGGGTAGGCGCCCATGGCCTTGGCGACCGCGACGCCGAGAAGCCCGATCGGCCCCGGGCCCGTGACGACGACGCTCTCGCCGGCGACGAGCCCGCCGAGCTCGGTGAGGCCGTACATGGCGGTGCCCGCCGTCACCACCAGCGTCGCCTCCTCGTCCGACATGTCGTCCGTGATCGAGACCAGCGTGTTGATGTTGTTGACCTGGTACTCGCAGAATCCGCCGTCGGTGGTGAAGCCGTTGGCACGGTGGCCCTTGTCGACGTCGCCGTAATTGAGCCCGTAGTTGAGACACGCGGTGTACATGCCCTCGCGGCAGCGCTTGCACTGGCCGCAGCCGGCATGGATCTCGACTGTGACGCGCTCGCCGATGCGGTATTCGTCGACGCCCGGTCCGAGCGCCACCACCGTGCCCATGTACTCGTGGCCGGGCGTCCAGTTCTTGTTGAAAGGCGGGCCGCCCTCGATCATCGCGGGCGGGCCGTGCCAGATATTTTCGAGATCGGTGGCGCAGATCGCAACCGCGTCGATGCGTACCAGCACTTCGGCCTTGCCGGGCACCGGCACCGGCTTCTGCGCGAGCGAAAGCTCACCGGGCCCGCCGAGCACCCAGGCCTTCATGGTGTCGGGAATCGGGAAATCCGGGCTCGTCTTCACGTGCGCGGGTGCGTACATCGAGGTCTCCTGGACGGTCCGCTCAGCCAGGCGCGCAATGCGGGAGTTCGCGGGCGTCAAATCCGTTGCTTCGCGCCTATTGTAGACTGTCGGAGGGGGTTCCGGCCAAGCAAAACAAACTAGAAAAACAAGCCGGAAATCAGGCTGCTCGAATCTGGCTCAGGAATCGGCCGACCGAATCCTTGAGCTCGGCCGACTGGCGGGTCATTCTCTCCGCCGTCGACACGACGATCTCGGCTGCCGAACCGGCCTGACCGGCGTCCTGGCTGACGCCCGCGATATTGTCGGACACCGCCTGCGTGCCGCGCGCCGCGACGGTCACGTTGGTCGCGATCGTCTGCGTCGCGGCCTGCTGCTGTCCGATCGTGGTCGCGACGCTCATGGAGAGCTGGTCGATCTCGAGCACGGTGGCCCCGACCTCGTTGATCACCCGCGCCGCGTCCTGGACCGAGGCCTGCATGGCGTCGATCTGCTTGCGCACGTTTTCCGTCGCGCTCGCGACCTGCTTCGCCAGTGCCTTCACCTCGCCGGCGACCACCGCAAAACCGCGGCCGGCTTCCCCGGCGCGTGCGGCCTCGATCGTGGCATTGAGCGCAAGCAGGTTGGTCTGGTTGGCGATGCTGGTGATGGCGACCACCACGTCGCCGACCTCCTGCGCGGACGCCGCCAGCGCGCGGAAGATGCCGTCCGTGCGGCCGGTGTCGTGCGCGGCCCGGCGCGCCATATCGGTATAGCGCTGCACCTGGCCCGATATCTCCGCCAGGGAGGCGGCGATTTCCTCGGTGGCCGCAGCGACGGTCTGCACGTTCCCGGAAGCTTCGCCGGACGCCTGGGTCACGGCCTCCGCGCGCTGTCTGGTCTCCCCGACCGCCTTGCTCACCATGTCGGCGCTCTGGTGCATCTCCTGCGCGCCCTTGAGCACGGTCTCGACGGCGCGACCCACCTCCGCCTCGAGCTGGTCGGCGATCTGCAGCAGCAGCGCCTTGCGCTCGGCCTCGGCGCGCTCGCGCTGCGCGCTCTGCTGCGACGTCAGATCGCGATTCTCGATCATCTTGCCGTGGAAGATCGCAAAGGAGCGCAACATGGTGCCGATCTCATCGTTGCGCGCCATGCGGGGCAGCTCGACGTCGAGGTCGCCGTCGGCGAGACGGCGCATCGCTCCGGCCATCAGCAGCACCGGCCGGGAGATGCGTCGGCCGAAATAGATCGCGAGCCCGCCGATGCCGATGGTGATCAGCGCGATGGTCCACAGCATATTCTGCCGGAACGCCGCGCTCGCGCGTTGCGCCTCGCCATAACGCGCCTCGGCGCCGGTGCGCACCTCGACCAGGATCGGACGGACCCGCGCATAGGCGTTCGCGAGCTCGTCCGCCTGTTTGTCGAGCTTGCCCTGCCCCGCCATGAAGGCGAGAAAGCTCGACTGGTAGGTCTCGATCAATGCCGTGACCTCGCTCTTGACCGCGGGCGCAAGGTCGGAGGCGGCGAGCGCGGGAGCGAACTCCTTCACGCGCTTCTTGAGCTCCTCGCCGTATTTCGCCTCGCCTCGCAGGATGAAGTCCTTCTCGTGCCGGCGCATCATCAGCATCAGCACGGCAAGCCGCGGCTGATCGAACTCGAAGAGGCGCTTTTCCACCTGGTGGACCGCCTCCCGAAGCTTTCCCTGCAGGCCCTGGTTCTCGTTCAGGCCGAGCAGACGCTGGGCCGTGACGAGATCCGTTTCGTCGTGCTTCTGCAGGAATTCGGTCGCGACCTGCCGTGCCTCCAGGACGCCCTCGGAGATATTGGCGACGAGCGAGACGAGCGCGGCGGAGTCGTCGGCCGCACGCTGCGCCTCGCCGGCGAAGCGCAGGCCGATGAGATAGACGGCCGCAATGAGCGCGACGCCGCCCAGACCGAGGGCGGCGATCTGCGCGCGCAAGCCAAGCCGGACCCGCGCGTCGGCGCGTGCGCCGGCGCGACGGGTCAAAAAACGTCCCCACATGCCCAATCCCCCAAGGCGGGCCACAATCGAATACCTATCCGAGCTTGGTTAACGCCCGTTTAGCGGGGCGGCGCCCGCCTCTCCCCTGCCCGGCCAACCGGCCTCAGCCGGTGAGCGGCAGCGCCCGGCGGCGCCTCGGCAGCCAGTCCAGCGCGGCGGCGGGGCAAGGCCGGCTGAACAGGAATCCCTGCACCTGGTTGCAGCCGGCCGAGCGGACCAGCGCAAGCTGCTCCTCGGTCTCGACCCCTTCCGCCGTGGTCACGATGTTGAGCGTGCGCGCGAGCCCCGTGATGGCGCAGACGATTGCCGCACAGTCGGCGCGGCTCGCGAGCTCCTGCACGAAGGCCTTCTCGATCTTGATCTTGTCGAACGGAAACATGCGCAGATAGCCGAGCGACGAATAGCCGGTACCGAAATCGTCGAGCACGATCGAGGCCCCGAGCCGCTTGATCGCGTGCAGGGTCGCAACATTGGCCTCGCTCTTCTGCAACAGCACCGACTCCGTCACTTCGAGCTCGAGCCGGTCGGCGGTGAGGCCGGAGCGCGCCAGCGCGCCGGTGATGACGTCGACGAGGTCACCCTTGCCGAACTGGGCCGGCGACAGGTTGATCGCGATCTTGAGATGGGAGGACCAGCCGGCGGCATCGGCGCAGGCCGTCTGCAGGATCCATTCGCCCAGCGGATCGATGACGCCGATCTCCTCGGCTAACGGAATGAACCGATCCGGGCTGATGAGGCCGTGTTGCGGATGGCGCCAGCGCACGAGCGCCTCGACGCCGCACGGCTCGTCGGTCGAAAGATCGATGACGGTCTGATAATAGAGCACGAATTCACCGCGCGGGAGCGCGTTGCGCAGATCGACCTCGAGCGAGCGGCGCAGCCGCATCTCGGCGTCCATTTGCTGCTGATAGACACGGTAGCAGTTGCGCCCATCGACCTTCGCCCGGTAGAGCGCGAGATCGGCGTTCTTGAGGAGCTGGCTCGATTCCGTTCCGTGGGCGGGGGCGCCGGCGACGCCGATGCTCAGCCCGATCACGACCTGATGACCGTCGATCTCGTAAGGCGCGCCGACCTTCTCGATCAGCCGCTGCGCAAGCGCCGCCGCATCGACGCCTGCCTCATCACCGCCTGCCTGGAGGACCGCGAACTCGTCGCCTCCGAGGCGGCCCACCGTATCGCCCTCGGCCATCTGCTCGGTCAGGCGCTTGGCGATCGCTTTGAGCAGGAGATCGCCGACCGGATGGCCGAGCGAGTCGTTCACCGCCTTGAACATGTCGAGATCGAAGACCAGAACCGAGAAGGGGCGTCCCTCGGTGCGCAGCCGTTCCAGCGCCTCTTCCATCTTTTCCAGAAACAGCAGGCGGTTGCCGAGATCGGTGAGCGCGTCGTGGCGCGCCATATGGGTGATGCGTGCCTCGCTCCGCCACCGCTCGGTGACGTCCTCGTGGGTTGCGACCCACCCGCCGCCGATCATGGGATGAAAATGAAGCGAGATGATGCGACCGTCGATGAAGTGCGAGATGACGTTGAACGCCTTGCCCTCGGCCAGCCGGCTCAGCATGTCCGCCACGAACTGGTCCACGTCGCCGCGGAAACTGCCGGCCGCCTTGCGATGGGCGACGACGTCGGTGAACGACGTCCCGGGATGGACCACTTCCGCGGTCAAGCCATACATGGTCAGATAGCGTTCGTTGCAGACGACGAGGCGCGCCTCCCCGTCGAACATCGTGAGGCCCTGCGACATGTTGTTGAGAGCCGCTTCGAAATGCGTGTTGGCGCGCGCAAGGTCACGAGCTGACGGAACTGGACCACGAAGGCGCGCAGCAGGAAGGCGAAGCCGAGCAGCGTCAGCACCGTTCCCACGCCGACCAGCATGGCGCGGCGCTGCCACAGGGCGAGCGCCGCGGTTTCCGACATGGCGACGTTGACGACCAGCGGATAGTCCGCAAGCGGACGGACCGCGACCACGCGGGCGATGCCGTCGAACACGCCGGGCGTGTGGAAATAGCCCCCGCCCTGTGCGACCACGCTGTACCACGGCGACACGCTCGGCAGCCGGTCACCGGCACGGTTTTGCGGATCGGGATGACGGATCAGCACGACGCCGTCCCGCCGCAGGAACAGAAAGGACTGATCGGTGAGTCCGGAAATCAGCTCATAGACATGACGGAAGTAGTCGAGCTGCACCGCGATGAAGATGGCGCCCAGGAAGGTGCCGTCGCTGCTTTCGATGCGCCGGCTGAAGCCGATGATCTGCACGCCGGTCGAACGGTTCGACACCGGCGCGCTGACGTAAAGCCTGCGGTCGCGGTTGTCCCTCGCATGGATGAAGAACTCGCGATCGTCGACGCGGATGTCGCGCGGCGGCCAGGTCGACGTATTGACCACGACCCTGCCATCGGCGCCCGTCAGCCCGATGAGCTCGGCCCGCGGCAGGCGTGACAGCCGGTCCTGCAGCACGCGAAACGTGTCCTCGTTCCGCACCAACGTGCGGAAGTCCTCCGGCGTGCTCACACCAAGGGCTGCGACACGATCCTGTACCTCGCTGATCACGAGGTCGATCGCCTGCACCGAGCGCGATGTCTCTTCGGCGAGCACGCTGGCGATATTGCCGGCGTCCCGCTCCGCGCCGCGCACGGCGTCGTCATGCAGCGCCCAGGTGGTCAGCCCGATGGCCACGACCGCCATGGCCATGAGGCCGGCAGCGATCCAGACGAGGCTGCGGAATTTCACCTGTCGCTGCCGGCTCGGCATGTGATCTTCGGACGATTGTTCCCGGCCGGCACACTACGCGGGGGGTATTGAGAAACATTGAAAGCAACCGCCGTTGACGTTCCGTTAGCCATACGGCGACGCGTAGGTCTTGCCGCGACAGAGGTGGCAGACGGCCGATCATGGCTGCACCGCAACCCCGCACAGCACTGGGAACCTGAAACCGGCCTAGCGGCTTGCCGTTTCAGGCGTCGAGGCAAGCCGCATGAAGATGCTGCTGCGCATCTATCGCAAGATCGGCCGCGACCGCGTGGTCGCGCTCGCGGCGGGGGTGACGTTCTACAGCCTGCTCGCCATATTTCCCGCGATCGCGGCGCTCGTCGCGCTCTACGGAATCTTCGCCGACCCGGCCACCATCGCGTCCCATCTCGACGGCCTCTCCGGCGTGCTCCCGACGGGCGCGCTCGAGGTGCTCCGCGATGAGCTCAACCGACTCGCGTCGCAACGCGGCGGCACGCTCGGACTGACCTTTCTGGTCGGCCTCGGCACGTCGCTGTGGAGCGCCAATGCCGGCATCAAGGCGTTGTTCGACGCGCTCAATCTCGTCTACGAAGAAGAGGAGAAGCGCGGCTTGATCCGTCTCAACGCCATCTCGCTCGCCTTCACGACCGGCGCAATCCTCTTTCTGCTCGTCGCGCTCGCGGCCATTGTCGTCCTTCCGGTCGCGATGAATTTCGTCGGCCTCCCCGACGTCACCGAAACAGTGGTGAAGGCGGTCAGGTGGCCTGCTCTCTTCCTGGTCGTCGCCCTGGCGCTCGCCGCCATCTACCGCTACGGCCCGAGCCATACGGAGGCGCGGTGGCGCTGGATCACGTGGGGCAGCGCGTTCGCGGCTCTCGCCTGGCTCGCCGCCTCGGCGCTGTTCTCCTGGTATGCGGAGAATTTCGGCAGCTACAACAAGACCTATGGTTCGCTCGGCGCCGTGATCGGCTTCATGATCTGGCTGTGGCTCTCGACGATCATCATCCTGCTGGGCGCGGAGCTCGACGCCGAGATGGAGCACCAGACCGCGCGCGACACGACGGTCGGCGGCGACAAGCCGCTCGGCGCGCGCGGCGCCTCCATGGCGGATACGGTCGGGCCGGCGACGGATTAGCGCATGTCCCGGCGAAGTGGACACCGGTTCGCCGAAAAGGACATGCGCCAACGGGCGATTATCCCTGACTTGAAGTCAGGGATAATCGCCGCTGATACTTCACGGTCTGGGCGATATTGCCTTATTTCGCCAGCGGATCAGGCCGTAGCTGGAAGTGCGCCGCCAGCGGCTTCGTTCCCCTGCCGCCCTCGATCAGCCAGGGCGTGCGGTCGCCATTGGCAGCCCACAGTCCGCGGCCCTTCCAGCCGGCGTTCGGATCGTCGATGCGGCCGTCGAAGCCCTTGGCATAGAAGCCGAGGGGATACGGTACGCGGATAGAGATCATCTTGCCGTCCTTCAGCGCGACGAGGCCGTCCATCAGGTTGGCGGTCGACATGGGAATATCTTCGCCAAGGCCGAAGGTGTTGTGCTGGTCGACCCACGAATAGTAGCTCGCCTCGGCGCTGTTCTCGCCGATGCCTTTGAAGCCCGGGCCCGGGTACTGGTGGAATGCCCAGCCTTCGGGGCAATGATCGCCGGTGGCCTTCGGGCCGTTGAGCGGGCCCTTGCACAGCCGGCGATCGAACACGCCCATGTGCCCGCTCGCGAGCGAGACCCAGACGCGGCCCTGCTTGTCGATGTCGCCGCCGCGCGGGCCGAAGCCGGGAAGCGGGACGTTGTAGATCTCCGCAAGCGCCTTGTGCGGGTTCTTGCCGGGATCGACGCGGACGATGGAGCCCGGGTTGCTGCGCAGCGTGCCCCAGATCGAGCCGTCTGTGGGGCTCGGCATCACGGCATAGAAGGTCGGGCCGATGCGCATATCCTTGCCCGGCTCCTGCGGCCGGCCGGGCTCGGTGTACTCGTCACGCTGCCCGTTGCCGTTGGTATCGAGCACCAGCGCGGTCCAGCCCTGCGACTTCTCGATGTCGCCGGTCTCATCCAGCATCTTGGTGTTGATCCAGCCGACATTGCCGCCGCCGCCGCCGGTCGACATCCACAGCGTCTCGTTGGCGTCGTAGCCGAACTGCAGATGGTGCGAGCCGAAGCAGGTCTGGTAGGCGGTGTACTTGCCGGTCTTCGGATCGTACATCGTCACCCGGCGGTTGGTGCGGTCGAGTGGGAATTCCACCGCCGATGGATGGCTCGAGCCTTTCTTGCAGAAGGCCGGATTGTCCGGCACATGCCCGGTCGCGGCGAGCCAGAGGCGGCCCTTCCGGTCGAACATCGAGTTGTGATTGTTGGCTTTGCTGTCCCAGATGTTCTCTTCGCCCCAGTAGGCCGATGCTCCGAGAATCTTGATCGAGCCGGCGTTGCCTGGCCCGAGCGCCAGCGGCATGTCGGGCGTGGTCGGCAACACGAAATTCTTCCAAGTATTCTTCACCGGATCGAGGATCGGCATGTCGTTGCAGGCATGCTCGCATTGCCCGTAGAGCGGACCGTAGGCATTGACCGTCGGATAGCGCCGGTCGCTGGCGATCAGGTCGTGCAGGTACTGCTTGTCGTTGTGCCAGTCGCGCAGCGTCACCACGATGTTGCGCTCGACGCCTTGCGGACGCGTCGGCTTGGCAAAGGGAAGCTCGCCGTTCGCCACGCGCTCGGTCCAGTCGCCGAGATACTTGAACGGCATACCGCCGAGCTGACCGGCCGCGATGGTGATCATGTTCTCGCCGGCCTGTCCCGACTGAATTCGGCGCTGCCAGGCTTCCTCGTGCGTCTTCACCTTATCCATGTGGAATTTCGGAATGGTGCGGGTCGAAAGCTGGCCGAGCTGGTGGCAGCCGACGCAGCCGTTGTTCTTCATGCCGTTGAGGTAGTCGGTGATCTTGACCTTCGGCGGCGCATCCTTGCTGCCGAAGATCTCCGGGTCCGGGATCTTCATCATCGCGTACCAGTAGATCGCCGGGTAATACTTCGCCGCCTCCGCCTCGTTCGGAGCCGGCACCGCGGTGAGATTGAGCTGCTTGCCGGGTTCGCTCTTCACCTTCGGCGAGTCGACGAGGCCGTAGCCACGTACCCAAACGTCGTAATTGGCCTTCGGCAGGTCAGGGATCACGTATCGGCCCTGGTCGTCCGTGACGACGATCTTGATGAAGCGCACCGGAAGGTCGCGGGTTTCCGCTATCACCCACACGCCGGCCTCGGGACCATTGGGCCCGCGAACGACGCCGCCAATGTCATCGCCATCGATGGCCACCACAGGAGCGGCCGCTTGCTGCGCGCTCGCCGGAACGACCGCGAGCGCAATCAAGGCCGCCATGGCGGCTGACGTGAAAAGGCTGAATTTGATCGAGTTGATCCGCATGGCATCGCTCCCTTGCCCCCCGCAATCATTGTTCGTTGCTCGTCGGGGCTGGGCGGCAGAGTAGTCCCACCTTGGAACCGTGCGCAATGCCACTCCCAGCCCGCGGCCGCGGGATCGAATGCCGCTTCGGCGGCAGCGGCGGGCGGGCCGGCCGGCTGGTCGATGTCCGCCATCGGATGAACTCGGCCTCGACGAATGCCGCGGACGCGGCAGGCCGGCGGGTCTTGCCGGCCATCTCCCGAATCCGCGCTACGAAGATCGCCCCTATTCCTCCGGCGCTTCGACGATCGGATCGTAGCGCTTGGCGTCGAACCCGAGCAGGTTGAACGACTGCGCCATGTGCGGCGGCAGCGGGGCGGTGACGTCGACGTTGCCGCCGCGCGGATGCGGCACCGCGATGCGGCGCGCGAGCAGATGGAGCTTGTTCTGCATGCCGCCCGGCAGCTCCCAGTTCTCCTTCGAAAAATATTTGGG
>WNFG01010256.1_pt1 | contig 10504 bp, 13 predicted proteins | sample 5400431 | NCBI WGS metagenome assembly WNFG01 (sample SAMN13153346, study PRJNA577476) | soil metagenome | isolation source: 120 cm saprolite under Douglas fir tree site 2 hole 3 replicate 2 | place: USA:California | collected 2015-04-18
CGGGCTTGGCTGAGCTGACGCTGTGGCTGAGTATCGCAAGCGCGGCAGTATTGATTCCATACTTCTTCGGTCCGGGGGACTTGCAATAACGCCAAGGGAACCAATTGGGCCAGCGCCGGCGTATCCAGCTGTTCGAGAAGATTTAGGAATTAGAGGGTGTGCCACCCGCCGTTTATAAATGATTGCGCCGGCCGACTGTAATGAACAGGCCGCCCTCCTGCCCGAGCGTGCGAATCCATCCGATCTGCGCGAGCCAAGCCTCGGGCCGCCATCTGTCGGCGGCGGGCGCGAAAAGATCCTCCGGGCACTCGCCGATGAGCGCGCTGGGGTAGGCCCGAATATACTCGACGCGGTTCTCGTCGAACCAGCCCTGCACTTCGGTGAGAGTATGCCGGTGTTCCTCAGGATGCTGATACTGGTCCCGAAGCCAAGCCTCACGCCGTGCTGGCTCGCTTTTCCGATCGCGCAACACCGGATCGAACGGTATCCATCGGTACCCCGACAACCGGGCGACCAAGCGGCGTAGGCGGAGCGGGATGCGCGCGAATGCGTTGTAAAGCCCAAGCACGATCATCCCGCCCGGTCGCGCAAGTTGCCCGCAGACCGGGGCGGTGCAGGTCGGTCTCGACGAACTGCACACGATCGAGTCCGAAGCGTCGCGCCGCCACCGCGCCCAGCAGCAACGATCCGCGAGTCAGATCGGCGCCGATCACCACCCGATTGGCGCGCGCCAAGTACAGGCTCATCTGCCCTGTACCGCACCCGATTTCTAAAATCTTCGCGTCGCCTGGGATTGCATGATCGAGCATGCGCGCAAACTCGCTTCGCTCGGCCCGTGCACGCAGCCACGTCAGGCTGTCGCGCGGCGGGTAGCCGGGGAACGGCGCATTTTGGTAGAAGCGCCGCACGGCATCAACGCGAGCATCGTTTCCATGTTGTAGATTGGGCCCGGATTGTAAATTGGGCCCGAGGAGTAAGTTGGGGATCCCGTCCGGTGCTTCGTAGCAAGCGCCGCACGCGCTGCACGACCAATCCGCCGCGAGCGCGCCCTCACATGCCGGGCAGACGAGTAGCTCCCGGGCAGCTTCCATGGGTCACCAGATCGAATAGATGAAGGGTGCCAATGCCTCAACGGTCGTCGCTAGGATAAGCACCAACCCCGTCAAGCACAGAAAGATGGCCAGCGGCACGAGCCAGCGCTTTTTCGAGTCGCTTCGCCACAAACCGCGCGCCAGTTGTGCGATCGATCCGCCTACACTGCCCAGCACAATCAGCCCACGCTTGATCCTGCCACGTTTCTTGATCATGCGACTTCCTCCCTGGTTCTTACCAAGGGTGATGCGCGTTTCGTCACCCGGGTTTGCCCGGCGACCAGCACGTCGATCCCGCAGCGAAGGAATGTCGAGTATCCCTCAACCACCCGATTGACGATGGGTTCTCCAGCCAGGTTAAACGACGTATTGAGCAGCACCGGCATACCGCTGCGCCGCCCGTAGGCCTCAAGCAGCGCGTAGAGGCGCGGAGCCATGTCACGTTCGAGCGCCTGCACGCGTGCCGTACCATCGACGTGCGTGACGGCGGCCAGCCGCGCGCGCCACTCGGGCCGCACCGGGAAGACGCCCGACATGAAGCGCGCCAGGCGTTTCCCGCCCGGTGGAAGCTCGAAATAGCGGTCGGCCGCCTCGGTGGGCGCCACCGGCGCGAAGGGCCGGAACTCCTCACGATATTTGATATCGCGATTGAGGCGGTCGCGCATTTCGGCTGCGTGCGGCGCGGCGAGGATGCTGCGGTGACCGAGTGCACGCGGCCCCAGTTCTAGGGCGCCGTCCATCCACCCGACGACGCGACCGGCGACGAGGTCGTTGGTGGTCCGTTCGATCAGGGCTGAATCGTCGAGCTCTTCGACACACTGGCCATCTTCGCGCGTCAGCCTTGCCAACTCGGCCCCGTCTGCCGAAGGGCCCCAAAAAGGATGGTCGGGCACCTCGCGGTCCGGATTGCCGAAGTGAATGCGGTCCGCGTAGAGTGCGGCACCCAGCGCGCATCCGGCGTCGCCGGGGGCTGGGGGGACGAAGACGCGTTCGAAGCCCGACTCGGCGAGGATGCGTGCGTTGGCGACACCGTTCAACGCCACGCCGCCTCCCAAGCACAGGTCGCGCAGGCCAGTCTCCTGGTGGAGCGCCAGCGTCATTTCCACAAGCGTGTCCTCGAGGACCCGCTGCACGCTGGCGGCGCAGTCGGCGAAGCGCTGGCCTTCCGCTGTTTCCAGATCGATCGGCTCGTATGAGTTTCGCGGCGGCCCGAACAGTTCAACGAACCGCGAAGAATAGGAGCGCTTGGCCGTCGAATGGAATTCAAAGTAATCGAGATCGAGTGCGAATGCGCCGTCCGGCGTGCGGTGGATTAGCTCGCGGACCTTATCGACCATTGTCGGGCGTCCATAAGCGGAAAGGCCCATGACTTTGTACTCGTCCTCGTTCACCGCGAAGCCGAGGTAGGCCGTGAACGTCGAGTAAAGCATTCCCAACGAATGTGGGAATTTGATTTCGCGCAAGAGCGTGATCTCGGTGGCGCCGTTTAGGTGTCGCGCGCCGTGGCCCGCGGCAAGAGTCGCCCATTCACCCACGCCATCGGTCGTCAAGATTGCCGCGCGCCGCGTCGGCGCTGTCAGAGCCCAGCGAATTCTTCATCGCCTTGGGAAACGCACGCCAGGATTGCGGAAAGGCGCGCAAGGCACAGGTGAGGATCCGGTCGAACTTCAACATCGGCCGTTCATAGAAAACCACGGCATCAAGCGCGTCCGGGTCGATGCCGGCGTGATTGAGGCACCACTCGATCGCCGACAACGGAAATGCGGCGTCGCTCTTGCGCCGGGACAGCCGCTCCTCCTGCACAGCGCAGACGGGCACGCCATCGATAACGAGTGCGGCTGCCGAATCGTGATAGTGCGCCGAAATCCCGAGAATCTTCATTTCAATACTGCCTGTTGAGCGAATCGTTGCGTTTGGCGTCGACCGGACTCCAGCCTCGCGGCTCCCGCCGTTCGGCGCGCTTGGCGAGGAAGGCAAAGGGCGGCAGCAGAATGAAGTATTGAAGTGTCAGGATGACCGTTCCAAGGAGGCCCGCGATCGCAGTCGCCAACCGCAAATATCCTTTCCACAGGCGGCTGAGCCGCGTACGCCACAGGCGCCACCGGTGACGCTCGGGCGAAACGCGTGCCAATTGTACAAGCGTGTAGTTCATGTGAAAGACTTCGTCGCGCAGAATTTCCTCGAAAATCTCGTGCGTCGGCGCATCATCTTGCAGCACATGGCTATAGACAGTGAAGCGCTCGGCGGCTGCTTTCTCCGACAAATGTAGGAATGCGAGTAGCGCGTCATCGGGTTCTTCTTCAACATTCAGGTCATCGGCGCCGTGGCCGCTGGGAGCAAGCCAATCGGCTTGAAAACCCGAGTTCGAACCAGCAGAAAGCTCGCGTAGGAGCGCGGATCCCCGTCGGCGGAACATTTCGCCGTGACGATGCTCGTCGATCGCGTGGACCAGGTAGAGGCGCCTCAAGAGGGGGTCTGAGGTCTTTTCCGAAGCCCGAACCAGGTCGCGCCCGCCGTCGGTTTCGGTCTCGCCGAAGCGAAGCAGCTTATGCGCTCGGCGTTCGGTGTCCCTCCAGATCCAACGATGGACAGGTCCGAGCATCAGAGCGCAGAATAACATCTTTGCTTTGTGGAAGTTTTCATAATTGTGTCAAAAATTTGTCAATTCGAACAGTCCGAATATTTCGCTACACGGGTGGTCGCCGAGATCGTGCTCGCATCGGTTGGTATTGCGCTTCTCGCATCCGCAATGGGAGCCGATCAGGCGTGGCTCGACCGGCACTTCTTGCCGTCCTTCTTCACTCCGCGTCGCACATACGTGCTCGCCGCAACGATAGCACGTGCCCTGGGAGCTGCGGTAGGAGTGGCGTTCGCGCTTGTTGTGAGATCGCGTATCGGGCGCTTCGTCGCGCGCATTCCGCCGGGGACGCTCTTCGCGGACGTGACGCGCATATCGTTGGCGATTGCGCTGGCGCTTGGAACGAGCGAGTTGGTCCTCCGCCGCACGTACACGCGGGCCACGGAGGAACGCCCCGCCGACGAAGAGCCGCGACGCCGTCGCGACCCGCAACTTGGCTGGGTCTTCGTGCCGTCACACACGGGACACGACACGATTGGCGGACGTACGATCGAGTATGCGTTCGACCCGGCGGGCTATCGCGTGCGCCGCGCAGACGAGCCGGTCGATCCCGAGCGCCCGACCGTCATATTCACCGGAGAATCGATTATGGCGGGGCACGGGCTGACCTGGGAAGAGAGTGTGCCGGCGCAGGTCGAGGCGCTGCTTGGAACACAGAGCGCGAACTTAGCTGTGAACGGCTACGCCAACGACCAGGCATACTTGCGCCTGCTGGCAGAACTGCCGCGCTTTCGCCGGCCGGTGGCGGTGGTGTCGCTGTTCGTTCCCGCGCTCTTTGACCGGAACCTTGACGACGATCGGCCGCACCTCGGGCCGGGGCTAATTTGGCTGCCGGCGGAACGCCGATGGCGCCTGGCGGCGGTCGCCAAATGGCTCGCGCCGTACCGCAGCGACGAGGCGATTGAGCGCGGCATCGCCGCGACCCGCGAAGTCCTACTCGCGACAGTCAATCTGGCGCATGCGCGGGGTGCGGTGCCGCTCATCGTTGTGCCCCAATTCGACCCCGAAGAGCCTGTCGAGCGTGTTCTCCGGCGCCGGATCCTCGATGAGGCGGGATTGCCCTACGTGTGGGTCGAACTCGACCCGAGTTGGCGAGTGCCGGGCGACCAGCACCCTGACGCGCGTGGTGCCCACGCGATGGCTGTCGCCATCGCGACTCACCTGCAAAGTCGCTGACATGCGTCCCTAGTTAAAATTCCGATCCGCTTTGTGCGCACATTTCTCGCGACGAGATCAATGGGAAGAAGGGAAACTACGATTCATGTCGCTGAATGGAGGTTCTTTGTGGCGCCGTCTCGCGGGCGGTTTCTCGATCAGGCCACATAGCGGAAGAACGCCGGCGAGACGCTGATTGGATAACTGCGTCACAAGATCGCGTGGAAAGGTTTGGATCATTGCCTACTGAGGGGGCAGGGTATACATTATCGGTCGGTTGTGAGTCAGTACCGGAATTTCGAATCATACTTCCTACCAAAGAGCGCGAAAAACTGTATGAATCCGGATTCGAAGGGCGCCAATGGTTACTCTCTATGGCGAGCCTGTCGAACAAGATGTGACGGGGGTAAACGATCGCGTGACCGCCAATTCCGACACGCCGGGCCCAAGCGTTCTCCAAGTCAGGACGATGCGGCGTGTCGCCTTGCGGATCGTGCCGTTTTTGATGGTTTGCTATTTCGTTTCCTTCCTCGACCGTGTAAATGTGGGCTTCGCCGCTCTCCAGATGGTCAAGGATCTTCACCTTTCGCCCGCGGTGTTTGGTTTTGGCAGCGGAGTTTTCTTCGTTTCGTACTTTTTGTGTGAAGTGCCGAGCAACTTGATCCTGCAGAGGGTCGGGGCGCGACTTTGGATTGCACGCATCATGATTACTTGGGGAGTGCTGGCCGCCGGCATGGCCTTGGTGACCGGTCCCCGTTCCTTCTATGTGATGCGCCTTCTGCTCGGCGCCGCCGAAGCGGGATTTTTCCCCGGCGTGATTCTGTATCTTACCTATTGGTTCCCGGCCGAGTATCGTGCGCGGATCGTCGGGTGGTTCACCGTTGCGATTCCGGTTTCGAGCTTCCTGGGATCGCCGATCTCGGCGGCTCTTTTGGGAGCAAACGGATGGCTTGGGCTACGCGGCTGGCAATGGATGTTCATCATGGAAGGCGCGCCCGCTGTATTGCTGGGATTGGCTTGCCTCGTCCTACTGAATGACCGGCCATCCGACGCAAAGTGGCTCGACACCGATCAGCGTGGGTGGCTGCTAGATAAGCTCCAGGGGGAGAGCGGACGCGCGCGATCGGTGGGGCAAATCGGGGTGTGGCGTGTGCTGTGCAACAAGCATGTCCTGGCGCTGAGTGTTGTCTTGGCGGGAAGCACCGCGATAAGTAGCGGACTGCAAATCTGGCAGCCGCAGATCATCAAATCCTACGGCCTCACTAATATGCAGACCGGACTCCTCAATTCCATTCCGTTTGCCCTGGCTTCCGTCATCATGATCTGGTGGGGGAAGCGATCGGACCAAACTGGCGAACGGGTTTGGCATACCGCTTTACCTCTCATGCTCACGGCAGTTAGCTTGGCATCAGCCCTGGTGTTCCACTCTCTATTCTCAATTATTGCCATCCTCTGCCTGGCTGTCATCGGAATTTATGCGGGCAAGGGGCCAGTTTGGGCGATATCGACGGAATTGCTTTCGGCTGGCACCGCGGCGGCGGGTTTGGCGCAGATGAACGCAATCAGCAATCTCGCCGGATTTGGCACGACGTATCTGCTGGGTTTTATCAAGAATGCGACGGGGAGTTACCCGATTGCGATGCTACCGCTGGTTGGGTTATCGGCGGCCGGGGCCTTGACGATTCTAGTGGTTGGCCGCGGCCAAAACGCCACCAAGGTGACGAAAACCGCAGTAGCTACCGCGCGCCAATGATAAACAGGGGGCGTAATGGATCTCGGTCTCAAGGGCAAAGTAGCCATGGTCGCAGGGGCGAGCAAAGGCCTGGGCTTTTCCGTGGCATGCGCGCTCGCGCAGGAGGGGGCGTTGGTCTCGATGGTTTCGCGCGATTCCGCGGCGATCGCTGCCGCCACTCGGCGAATCGAAAAACTCGGCGGCGGGGGTGCTTTCGGATTCACAGCCGATGTCCGATCGGCGGACGGCATCACGCATTGGTATCAAGCGACAGTGGCGCGCTTGGGTCCGGCGGATCTATTGGTCACGAATTCAGGCGGACCACCGGCCGGGCCAACGCTGTCTTTTGACGACCAAGTGTGGCAAAGCGCATTCGAACTGCTCCTGCTCAGCGCGCTTCGAATGGTTCGAGAGGTCATCCCTTCGATGGCGGAACGTAAGAGAGGCAGCATCGTTATGCTGACATCTTCCTCGGTCAAGCAACCCATCGCCAATTTGGCGCTCTCCAACGTTTTACGTCCGTCGGTGGCGGCTCTCGCGAAGACTCTCGCCAACGAGTATGCCAATCACGGAATCCGTGTGAACCATGCTGTCCCGGGCAGAATAGAAACCGCCCGCGTGCGGGAAATTGACGAGGCTAACAGCAAGAAACAGGGAATCACCGTCGAAGAACAGCGGAAACTGTCACTTGCCACTATTCCTATGGCTCGGTACGGCGACCCCGACGAGTTTGGCCGTGCAGTGGCATTTTTGCTTTCCGACGCGGCGTCTTACATAACGGGTGCGACCCTGCAGGTTGATGGCGGCATGATTCAAACCCTGGCATGAATGGAAGGCCGAAGCGAAGCGCCACAAAATGAGGAGGTGTGATGTATACTTTTGCGGCTCGAAATTTAGAGACTGACTTCCTGGTTAAATTCCACGCTCGCAGCGGGCAGCAGCTCGACAGATTGGAAAAGGGGAATCATACAACATGAGTTCAATCTCACCAGGCGGATCTGGCGGCGCGAGCGCGTCCGCGGCGACGGCCACCCCAGTATCGGACGCGGCCTGGGAAGCGCTTAAGGGTGGATATGACCTGCAAGTGCATGTGGCGCCCGACGTGATCGAGCGGCGAATCGACGATTTGGATCTCTCGAAAGAATTTCTGGCTCGCGGCTTGCGCGGGTTCGTTCTCAAGTCACACTATTTTCCGACAGCGGAGCGCGCAAAAGTTGTCTCCCGCGCTGTGCCGGGCATCGCGGCCTATGGAGCTATCACCCTAAATCATTCCGTGGGCGGCCTCAATCCCGTCGCGGTCGAGCTGGCGGGTCGCTCGGGTTGCAAAATCGTATGGATGCCCACGGTGGACGCGGCCAACGAGACCGCGGGCCGCCTGGACGGACCCAATGTGAAACTCCCTTTCTGGGCGAAGATCCAGCGTGAGCTGGCAGCGACCGGAATTGCGCCTCCGCCGATTACGGTGCTCGATTCCAGCGGCAAAGTTTCCGAAGCCGCGCGCCGCTGCGTCGAACTGATCGCCAAGCACAACATGATACTCGCGACAGGGCACATAGGACGCGCGGAAATTTTCGCGCTGGTAAAGGCCGCTCGCGAAATGGGCGCGCAAAAAGTTGTCGTCACTCACGCCGAGTTTCCTTCGCAGAATCTCACGGCCGATGAGCAGCACGAGCTCGCGCAGATGGGCGCATTTATCGAGCACTGTTTCACCACGATGCACACGGGGAAAGCTCCGTGGGATGGCGTACTGGCGGCGATTCGCAAGGCCGGACCCGAACACTGCGTCCTCTCGACGGACCTGGGCCAAACTATCAACCCTCCTGTCGCTGAAGGTTTTGCAATGTTTGCCCAGCGGCTGCTGGACGGTGGATTCACGGTCGATCAGATTCGCCGCATGGCTGTTACCAATCCGAGCGCGCTCGTCCAATAAAACTTGCGGTGAATGAAAACGCCGGCACGCAGGCGTACCCAACAGATTATTTGCAGTGTAGGGAGGAATTTTCATGAAACCGGTGATCGTCCGCAATATCGAGCGGCCCGACGCGAACCTGGTCCGCAAGCTCGGGGAATTTGGCGTTGCCACGGTACACGAGGCGCAGGGCCGCACAGGATTGATGCTGCCCTACATGCGGCCCATTTATTTGGGAGCGCGCACCGCGGGCCCGGCCGTGACGGTCTATTCCCATCCGGGTGACAATCTGATGATTCACGCAGCCATTGAGCTATGCCGCAAGGGAGATGTACTGGTCGTGACCACAAAGTCTGAGTCCACCGACGGCATGTTCGGCGAGTTGCTGGCGACTTCGTGCCAGGCGCGCGGCATTGCGGGAGTTGTGATCGAGGCCGGGGTGCGCGATGTCGCGGACATTACAGCGATGCAGTTTCCCGTGTTCTCGAGAGCGATCTCGTCGATGGGAACAGTGAAAGAAACCGCCGGTTCGGTGAATATCGATGTCGTTTGCGCTGGAGCGATCGTTCATCCCGGTGACATTATTGTGGCGGATACCGATGGAGTGGCCGTGGTCCAGCGCCGCGAGGCCGGAGAAATCGTGTATCTGAGCGAAGAGCGGCTTGCCAAAGAAGCGCGAAATCGCGAGCAATTGAAGTTGGGAAAACTCGGCCTCGACATGTACGGCCTCCGCGCCAAACTCCAAGCCCTGGGCGTGGAGTATCTGGACCACGCGCCGGAGTAAGCTGGGCTGAATGTTTTAGTGGCACAGACTTCAGTCTGTGCGCCTTTCGGTTTGTGCGAAGATCAAAACCTCACAGGCTGAAGCCTGTGCTACTTACCTACTGGGTCTTTAAAAGGACAGAGAAATGGTCATCGATTGTCACGGGCACTACACGTCGGAGCCGACTGCACTGCTCGAATACCGCAAGCAGCAAGTCGCTGCTTTGAATGATCCTTCCAAGGCTCCTGGGCCACTGCGCATCAGCGACGATGAGATTCGCGAAAAATTGGAGCCGGCGCAACTGAAGTTTCAACGGGAACGCGGCACGGATGTCGCGATTTTTTCACCCCGCGCCTCCGCCATGGGCCATCACATCGGCAACGCGGCTACCAGCCTGGCCTGGTCCCAAATCTGCAACGACATGATCCATCGCGTCTGCAGCCTATATCCAAAGAATTTCATCGGCGTCTGCCAGTTGCCGCAATCGCCGGGCGTGGCGCCGGGCAACTGCATTCCAGAGCTCGAGCGTTGTATCAACGAGCTTGGATTCGTCGGCTGCAATCTGAATCCTGATCCTTCGGGCGGCTACTGGAAGGAACCGCCGCTCACCGACCGCTGGTGGTATCCGCTCTACGAAAAAATGGCGGATCTCGACGTGCCCGCGATGGTCCACGTGACCGCCACGTGCAACCCTGCCTTCCATACGACGGGCTCGCATTATCTGAACGCCGACACGACCGCGTTCATGCAATTCCTGACCTCAGACCTGTTCAAGGATTTCCCCACGCTGAAGTTCGTAATTCCCCATGGCGGAGGCGCAGTGCCGTTCCACTGGGGCCGGTATCGCGGCATGGCGCAGGATATGAAACGGCCGCCATTAAAGGAACTGTTGCTCAACAACGTCTATTTCGACACCTGTGTCTACCACCAGCCCGGGATCGATTTGCTCGCGAAAGTTATTCCGGCCGACAACATCCTGTTCGCGTCGGAGATGGTCGGCGCGGTCAAAGGCATCGATCCGGAAACAGGGCACTACTTTGACGACACGAAGCGATACATTGACGGGGTTCCCTGGCTCAGTGCCGAGGATAAGCGAAAGATCTTCGAGGGAAACGCGTTGAAGGTGTACAGCCGGCTGGCCAAGCAGATTTCCCGCCAGGCTTCCTCGGCGCGTGTCTGACCTGGATTTCTCAAAACGGGTGTTGCATGAACTCCG
>WNFG01005677.1_pt1 | contig 10502 bp, 8 predicted proteins | sample 5400431 | NCBI WGS metagenome assembly WNFG01 (sample SAMN13153346, study PRJNA577476) | soil metagenome | isolation source: 120 cm saprolite under Douglas fir tree site 2 hole 3 replicate 2 | place: USA:California | collected 2015-04-18
TGGTCGTACAGCGCTGCGACGTCATCCAGCGACCTCTTCAACCGCACCCGGTCGATTGGTTTGGGCAAAAAGTCGGACGCTCCGCGGCGGATCGCCTCCAGCGCGGAATCCAAAGTGTAATCTCCGGTCATCAGAATGGTGTGCACCCCGGGATCGCTCCGCGTGGCACGGTCCAGGAACTGATATCCGTCCATCCCCGGCATGTGCACGTCCACCAGTACCAGCCGGCACTGGCCATTCTTCACCAGCTTCAGGGCCTCCTCCGGGTCGGACGTGGAGATAGCCTCATATCCCAAATCCGCAATCACCGCCGCTAACATTTCCAGCTGCGCAGGATCGTCATCCAGAATGCAGGGGGTCAACGCTGACTTCGGAGCGACAATTTCAACCGTCTTAGTCGATGCCAATCCCACAATGCCTTATCTGTGGCAACCTGTCTGCCATTCCCGTTCCTTGCCCCCTTTCTTTCTCAGAGTTTCAGGACTTTGGCTTCGCACTCACAACTCTATGGAAACAATCTCGGTTATTCCTCCACGCCGGATTCCAGTCGCAATCGGTTTGGGATTTTACTGCAATCGGAGACATCTCCCGGTTCGAAACCGTTCCTCGAACCGCATCCTCTGCCCCATTTCGGTCCAAGAGCCTTCCCCTTCTTCCCGTTCCGGTACAGAGCTGCCGCAAGTCAGCAGAAATAAGACACCTTCTCCTGCGATACCCACGCTCCCTTCAAGTGCCTGGCGTCCGGCCTACTCTTTGGCCTGTTCTCTTGGATTATTCCGATTTGTCTCTCGAGAAGGAGTTCTGCTGAATTTGGCTGAGCCGGAACTGTTGCTGTCCATCGCGGGTCACGCCGACGTGTTGAGCCTGATAAGCCACAGAGAGAGAACGATCCTGGGAGATGGGTTGCAATAGTCGCAGAAAGATCATGGATCCGGGGGAGAGTAATCGAGAGAGGGTCAGATGCTTGCCAGACACTTCATCCCACTTGAGCTCGGACTTCTCCACAAAAAACGATTGGGCACTATCCCAACCGGATGCTTCCACTGGGTACGAATCAGTGGCGCGGTCTTGGGCGAGTAAAAACCTGCGAAACCTCTATGGTAGAAGCTGCAAACGCCTTGCCACGCGAATCTACGTCAAACGTATCAAACGACAATGTTTAGCGAAGTATGCGCTCCCTGGAACTGTCCGGCGACGGGACAGCCCGTGGCAGCGTGTTCACGAATGGCGCAGCAAGCTCAGCGCGGGAATATGGTTCGAAAAAGAGGCCTAAGGAGTTCCTCCGGGAGCAACGTGTACATGGTAAAGCCCTCGATTGGCCTAAAAACGTAGGGAAAGCCCACAACCGCTACTAGCAATCCCACTATCGCGTAACTATTGCCCCGCAGCCAGTCCAGGTAACGTTGGGCGCGAGTTTCCCCCATGAACAACATGATGCCCGTGCTGCCATCGAGGGGGGGAACGGGAAGCAGATTAAACGTTCCGAGCAAGAGATTGAGGAAGAAGAAAACCCCAAGGACACTCGTAGCGAAATCCGCGCGACCAGTGTCTTCGTTGACGCGGAGCCAGTGGTAAGTCCAGCCCAGCCGCAGGATCATTGCCGCGATAAGCATCAGCGTGTAGTTTGTCGCCGGACCCGCGAGTGCCATCCAGGCGGCTCGCCGGGGATGCCGCCGCTCCCACAGGGGATCGTACGGCGCGCTCGCCCAGCCAAACAGATTGCCCGTCACGATCAGCGAGAGGATCGGGAAAACTACCATACCCCACGGCTCGCGCTGGATGTGTGGCACGGGGTTAAGCGAAACCTGTCCGCCCACGAACGCGGTATCGTCGCCGCCGATCTTGGCGGCCAACGCGTGAGCCGCTTCGTGACAAGTCGTGGAGAAGAGAAATGCAACATACCAGATAAATCCAAGCGCAATTAGTTCCGGTTGCACATCAGCCATGAAGTCGCTCTTGGTTTCCTCAGTCTCAGTAGCGTAGTTGGCCACGCCCCGCTTTGCAAGCTAGAGGCACGGCGAGTCTTCTGGTGACAGTACTTATTGCCGCGCCTCATAGCCCAGGAGCCTGCAACTTCCTTGGATTTTGGAGTGCCTCATGGCGTAGACTTACCACACTCTCCCGCAGGTCGTTACCCATGCAAAACTATCATTACTCGTACCTCGTCGGCGTGCTCATCTTCGGCGCAGCCTGGTTGGCTTGCTACCTTATTGGGAAGAGCTACCGCGCCGAGATTCGCTGGGGCACTCTGATCTCAGCGCCCATGGCTCTTACCAGTATTCTCTTTGTTCCTCAGTATTGGACTCCCCCGTCGCTCTTTGATCTCGATCAGAGAGTACGGGTCGGCATCGAAGATGTGTTATGGGCGGCGGCCGTGGGCGGTATCGCTTCTGTCGTGGCTGAAATCCTTCTTAAGGAAAGACTCTCGGCGCTCCGGAAGGGAGTTCGCAAACGTCATTTCGTACCTTTCATTGTCGTCGTCGTGGTCTTTGTCGTCCTCCAGTTATGGCATCCGGGCAAGACCATCTACAACACCATCATCGCCTTTGCGATTGGCACCGCCGTAATTGCGGTTCTCCGCTCCGACTTAATTCCGACAATGGTTACCGGCGCGCTCAGTTTTGCCCTTTTGTATTTTGCGTTGTTCTTGATTTTTCTCTTGCTCTACCCTGGTTTCATTCAGCGCTACTACAACATCCCGAATCTTCTTGGAATCGACATTCTTGGCGTGCCCATCGAGGAACTTCTCTTTGCTGCAACCGGCGGGGCCATTTGGAGCGTGGCCTACGAGTACGTGCAAGGCTATCGCCTGGAACCCACCGCCCCTTAACGAAACGTTGATCGCAACATGCATCTCGGCGGCTACGCCAGCAATTTCGTCACCGCCATCGCCGCAGCGCAGTCTCGGAGGGTCTTTCCCGGCGGGAGCCTACGGGGCGGTTTGTGTCGGGATGGCTTTGGGCCCGGATGGCGTGAACTGGAAACGTATCAGCCATTCGCTGGGGATACTGTGACCGCCGGCCTCGGGTGAGGTGAACTGCCATCGTCGCGCCGCTTGCAGCGCGAGATCGGCGAAGTATTTGCTGGGGCCGGGAGAATCAAGCGCAGCATCGGAGACGGCACCGCTTGGATCGACCTGCACGCGTACGCCGACGCGGACCATGCCGTGAATGGTGGCGAGGGCTCCTGGGGAAGCTTCCGGCAAGATTTGATCGAGGACTTCTCCGCGCGCGGAAGACGCCGAGGAAGAGGAAGGAGCGCTCGGGGCGTTCGCGGGCGGAAACGAACCGGTGCGCACGGAAGCGGGGGTTGGCGCAGCGACGGGCGAATTGTTCGGCTGCGCGACCGAGGAACTGCGAGGCGGCGCTACAGGTTTTTTCTCGGCGGGGGCTTTCAGCGAATTGCGCGAGTCCGATGCCGGGGACGGTTTCGCAGCTGGGGCAACTTCACGACGCGTGGGTTGCTCGGGCGGTTTTGCCGGCGCGGTCGTTGTGGCGGCTGTTGTCGAAGCGGATGAAGAAGAATCGGGGCGATGGCCCAGGATCTTCGGCAGGGCGATGACAGCAACAATAATCAGAAGCACAGCAGCAACAGGAACGACATAGTTCGGGAGAACAAGAGCTTGCTTTGGCGCATTCTCCACTTGCGGACGTGGCGGGCGCGCGGGCGCTCTTGGCGCGGCTGGTTCGAACGCCGGGACTTGCAATTTTGCCGCGGGGACAGCCTGAACTGTGGAAAGTGGTACGGCCAAAGGAGAAATGGAGTGTCCCGCAGCAGCGGCAGCGACGGCGACGGGATTGAGACGCGCGGCGATTTCTGGAATTGTCCAGCGGCGCCGGGGATCGCGGCGGAGCGCGTGACGCGCGATATCAAGAAGAGGCTGGGGAAGGGTATCGGGGACGATCGGGTCAGCCTGGCTTCCAGGTTGCAACGCGGGTACGTGCTGCGTGAGTGTTTCGACCAAAGTCATGCCGAGAGACCACACGTCCGTGGCAGGCGTGAGCGGAGAAGCCGCGATTTCAGGAGCGTCGTGAACATCGAATCTGCTCGATGATTTGCGCGACTCGCCGATGGGGAAGAGAGCGTCGGTGGAAAGCTTTAGCTGATCGGCGGTGGCGAGAATGTTGGAAGGTTTGATCCGTGAATGAACGAGACCTTTGCCGTGGAGAAAAACGAGCGCATCGAGAACAGGTCCGAGCATATCGCGAACCTCGGATTCGGTGAGAGATCGCTGAGGTAGGATTTGCGAAAGATTCTCTTCGGCATACTCCATCACAACGTAGAGGCGGTCCCTGTTCTGGAGCCGCCAGCGGCCTGTCTCGAAGATGCGGAGCAGATTCGGGTGTTCAAGCTGCTTGACGCGGCGCCAGAGTGAGAGTTGAAGATCGGCATTGGGACCCGCGGGAATGAATTTGATGGCCGCTCTTTGAGATTGCGGATTGTCAAGCTGCGTGAGGAAAACCGCGGAATCGTCCGTGCCTCCAAGGTATTGCCGAAGCCGGAATCGATTGTCAATCACCTGACCTTCGGATTGCATCCAGATATCGCTCATCGTGCACCTCCCGCTGCGAGTACTTGTGAGCCGCTGATGGAGACACTTCCAACAGCGTGGCGCGACCGCCGAAAGAGCACTGCGGCGTCTAAGGCAGGGCTGGAACGTCTCGGCTTGCGATTCGCAGGCGCCAGGGGCCGGGCGCTCGTCACCCACATTTTGACATGAAACAGCCTGGAAGGGGAGCGGCGTTCCTATGGGTTAGCGAGCGGCTACCGGCCGCCTTAGGGAAGGCGGTTCGAATGCGAGGCCTTTGCGGATGCGGCCCGGATCAACGCTTCGCAAGCGCGGATGCAGGCACGGCGAAAATCACGAGAAATTTTCTGATGGATATTCACGGAATGGAGAAGCGTCGCCGTGCCGTGCAGAACGGCGACTAGCGCCAGGGCCAGGGGAGTGCGCCGGTCCGGCTCGCCACCAAGCTGCGCGGCCAGACTCCGCTTCAGAAATTCGAATGAGGGCATTTCTTCTTTTCGAGCGAAGGCGGTGGCCCAATCTTCGGTGATGAGGCGGTAGTCGTTGGGATGTGCCAAAAAGAAGTCGAGAACGCGGCGGCAAACCTGCGCGGGAGAACGCGAGGATTTGATGGCCGAAAAAAGATTCAAGCGAGCGCGGCGGCGGAGCAGGGAGAGGAGATCTTCTTTGTTGGAAAAACGCTCGTAGAGCGTCGGGGTTGTGGTGCCCGAGGCGCCAGCAACGGCGCGCATGGTGAGAGCATGTTCACCGCGTCTGCTCCAAATGTGGTAAGCAGCATCCAGGATACGGCCTTCGAGATGTGCATCGGCTTTGCGTGGCATACGGCAACCCTCCACTCTTTATTGCAGCAGATTATATCCTTTACATCGTTAAAGATACAATGTATAAATAATAGGCCCCGAAGGGTCCTCGTTGGGGAATTCCTCAGCAAACCGAAAGACTGGAGTGGAAGAAAGAAAGTTATGTTTCGATTTCAATATTCTGTTACTACCAGGGCCAGCCGCAAGCTCGCCTGGGAGGTGTTTTCGAATTGGCGGCGATGGAATGAATTTGCAAATATTTATGGCGAGCTGGCCTGGCGTGAAGGGCGGCCCTGGGAAGCGGGAAGCCGGCTGGACATCGAAGTACTGGAGCCGGTGAAAACGGTGGTGAGCCACGTGATTACCAACTGCCAGCCCGCGCACAAAGTGGGATGGATCGACCACTCGCTGGGTGTGGTCCTGGCGCAGTGGGTCACCTTCGAGGAGCATCCGAGAAAAGGCACGCGCGTGCACACCTGGGGAGACGTCGTTCATGCCGGCGTTACGATCGCAGGGCAGTCTGTGGAACAGGTCATTACGAGTTTTACGGAGAAGTGGTACGAGAATTTTCGAACCGTATGCGACAGCCTTGCATCAGCCAGTGGCGATTGAGCGGTAATAGAAATGGCCGGTTGCGTGAGTGGGTCGACCTTGGTGACTCTTGCACAAGATTTTGATTCTTGGACTTATTGGTTGACTTTCGAACTTTGCCAATTCTGCGCTTATGAAAATAGGGCAAAACGCTCGTTTGCTTGCGGTCTCGGTGTCTAGTTCTTGCGCAATCCTGAACAACTGATCCGAAGTGCCCATCCAATGTACTCGTAGTTTTAGAAATGCGTCCCAGAGAGGCACGGACCAACGCGTTTCATTACGGGACACTCGTTCACTAATTGCCAAAGTCGGGCTTGCCTCTGATATTTCCAAAACGACAAATCATTGATTGCAAAAGAGATAGCTGCCGGTCGCCTGCGCGTCGCTGGCGAGTTGCGTGCAGATGTCTCACGGGGGGTGTGTAGCTATGAATGAACCTAGATGGCAGCGGCGACGCCGAACTTGGTTCGCGAGTGCGATGGCCGCCTTTCTCTTGTTGGATTGCGGAGCGTCGCGGGCACAAACCACGCAGACACAGAAAACCTCCCAATCTTCGCCGAGTGATCTGACGCAGGTAAGTATTGAAAATCTGATGAATCTCGAAGTGACTTCTGTTTCAAAGAAAGAGCAGAAGTTGTCGCAAGTAGCGGCAGCCATCTTTGTAATTACGGCTGAAGATATTCGACGTTCCGGAGCTACGAGTATTCCTGATCTGCTGCGAATGGTGCCCGGAATGAACGTGGCGCAGATCAATTCGAATACGTGGGCGATCTCGGCGCGCGGGTTCAATCGTCAGTTCGCAAACAAACTGCTCGTGCTGATCGACGGCCGGGCCGTCTACACCCTAATGCACCAAGGTGTTTCCTGGGACACGCAGGATGTTCCCTTAGAGGATATTGACAGGATTGAAGTGATCCGCGGGCCTGGAGCCACGGTATGGGGCGCTAACGCGGTGAATGGCGTTATCAATATCATGACAAAAAAGACCGATGACACTCTGGGCGCTTTGGTGACAGGTGGAGGTGGCACGCAGGAGCAAGCATTTGGCACCACACAGTACGGAGGAAAGTTTAAGGGAACTAGGAGTTATCGACTCTTTGCAAAGTACCTCGATCACGATCATTTTCCCGATTTGAATGGTCAAAACGCGGAAGACGGCTGGCATCTCTTGCATGGCGGTTTCCGGGCCGACGGGAACATCTCCAAGAACAATTCTGTGACGCTTCAAGGAGATCTTTACACAGGGAGTGAAGGGGCATCGATCGGGCATATAGCCTCAATCGTTCCTCCCGTGAACATTAATGTGAATAGGATAGGCGAACTATCGGGCGGCAATGTCTTGAGCAGGTGGAATCACGACTTTGCAAACCAATCCGAGACATCGTTACGGATTTATTTCGACACATACTCGAGATCTGGTCCCGAGTCCCGCGAGGACCGCAACACTTTTGATCTTGATTTCCAACACCACCTGATTGCGGGTAGACATCACGATTTGATTTGGGGTGCGGGATATCGCGTTACTTCGGATGCAACGCAGGGCACCATAGACCAAGCTTGGGTACCCTCAGGGCAAACGAATCAACTCTTCAGCACCTTTGTGCAAGATGAAATCACCCTGAAACCCAATCGGACTTTCGTGACAGTTGGAACGAAACTGGAACACAACGACTTCAGCGGTGTGGAAATTCAACCGGGAGCCCGCGTAGCTTGGACGCCGACGGATCATCGTACCATCTGGGTTTCAGCCTCACGGGCGAGTCGCACTACTTCCAGAGACGAAGCCGCTGCGGACGTGGGTCTCGCGGTGTTTCCAGGACCAGGCGGAATACCCTCGGAAGCGGTTCTGTTCGGCAATCCGCATGAGAAGGCTGAACATGTCGTGGCATTTGACTTGGGCTATCGGGCACAGGCGAGCACCCGACTCTCCATCGACCTTGCAACATTCTTCGATCGCTATACAGACCTGGTAACTCATGAGCCGGCCCCATCCTTTGTCGCGGCAAGCCCCGCACCCTCTCGTTTAGTTGTTCCGGTCGTGAACTCCAACAAAATGCATGGCACGACGGATGGCGTCGAAGTTGCGGCAAACTGGAGAATCACGAATCGGTGGACGCTGAGTCCCAGCTATGCACTTCTTCAAATGCACCTACACACCGACACTACGAGTCAGGATACGACTGTTGCGCAACACACAGAAGGCTCCAGCCCGCGCCATCAAGCACATCTTCGTTCCCACCTGGAGTTAGACAGGGGCTTGGCCTGGGATATGAACGTCTACTTCGTAGACTCTCTACCGGCGCAGCAGATTTCATCCTATACGCGCGTGGACACGCAATTGACCTGGCGGATTGCTGAGCGATTGCAATTCAATGCCGTGGGACAGAATTTACTCAGCGACCATCACGCTGAGTCCAACGATACGTTCACTAGTGTGAATTCGACGCAGGTCAAGCGTAGCTCCTACGTCAAATTGACTTTTCGATTTTGAGACTGGGACCGGTGAACTTGGACTACGCGGACACGGCGGCGTGCAAAAAGTGGCGACGGGCATGTTCGGCTCATGACCGGAAGCCGCCGCGTGCCCCAGAGAGAGTAGTCAGAGCATTTTTTTCACTGATCGCAGCGCTTAGCTTTGCTTGCTTCTCATCAGCGCAAGCTCCAGCGACTGGTGAATACGAAGTGAAGGCAGCCTTTCTTTTTCATTTTGCGCAATTCGTGGAGTGGCCGGAGGCGGCATTCAAGGACTCCAGCAGCCCGCTTACCTATTGCACGATTGGAGATGATCCGTTTCACGGGTCGCTAGACGCGAGCTTGAGGGGAAAGACACTCGGGACACGCGCGTTCCAGGTGCAGCATTTCAAATTGCCGCAGGAGATCCAGGGATGCCAGGTTTTGTTTATCGGAGCACGAGAGAGAAAGTTACTCCCAGCAGTCCTAGCGGCCGTCAAAGGGGATTCCGTCCTGATGGTGGGAGAGTCGGAACATTTTGTTCAGGAAGGCGGAATGATCGGGTTCTGCCTGGAGGATAGAAAAATTCGCTTCGAGATCAACCTGGAAAGCGCGCAAAAAGCACAACTGAAAATCAGCTCAAGGCTGCTCGCTCTCGCGAAGAGCGTAGTTGGCGGCCAGAGAGGCAATTAGCATGTCGTTTTTTCGCGATTCATCCATCCAACGCAAACTGAGCCTGGTCATTTTTTGCACGGGTCTTCTTGGCCTTAGCATCGCCAGCCTGGCATTTGAAATTTACGAGAGAGCAAGCTTTCGTGCGTCCATGGTGAGCGGCCTAACGGCGGACGCCAACATCTTGGGCTTGGGTACCGCACCCTCGCTGGCCTTTAAGGATCGAAAATCGGCAGAGGAGTGGTTGGCCGCCGTTCGTGCCGAAAACTACATTGTCAGCGCGACCTTATATGACAAACATGGGGAACTCTTCGCGGAGTACAGGCGCGCGGGAATTGGAGCGCAGTTCAAGTCACCTGCCTGGAAGGGAGAGGGGGTGACCTTCGAATCAGACTCTCTTACATTTTCCAGGAACGTTTCTCTGGAAGGCGAGAGCGTTGGAGCTATCGTTATTGTCTCGGACCTCTCCGAGCTTCAGGCCAAGATGAAGAGATTCAGAGAAATATCCGCTCTCGTTCTAATTGTTTCCTTGCTCGTAACGGCCGTCGTTTCCAAGCGTCTCGTTGGTCTAATCACTGAGCCGATCCTCGAGCTTGCAGGACTGGCGGAAAGAGTTTCCACAAAAGAAGATTACACGCTGCGAGCAATTCCTTCAGGCCGAGACGAACTTGGAAAACTCGTCGTATCTTTCAACCAGATGCTGGAGCGCATTCAGGAACGCGACGTGGCCTTGCAGGGTGCCAAGGAGGAACTGGAAGCGCGTGTACTAGTGCGCACCGAAGAACTTCAACTTGAAGTCCGCGAACGGAAGCAGGCCGAAACGGAAATGCGCCTGGCAAGAGACTTGGCGGAAAAAGCCAGCCAGGCGAAGAGCGAATTCCTGGCCAACATGAGCCACGAAATCCGCACGCCGTTAAACGGCGTGATGGGGATGACGGATCTGGCGCTCGATACGAGCCTTTCGCCGGAGCAACGCGAGTACCTGGAAACAGTGAAAATGTCGGCCGATTCCTTGCTTACGGTCATCAACGACATTCTTGATTTCTCCAAGATTGAAGCAGGGAAAATCGATATCGAAGCGATCGATTTCAACCTGCGCGACTGTTTGGAAACAACTTTGAAAACACTGGCGATCAGAGCCGACGAAAAGGGGCTGGAGCTTCTGTGCGAGGTGGCTCCGGAGGTCCCTGAAATTGTGCGCGGCGATTCAGGCAGATTGCGCCAGGTCATCATGAACCTCGCGGGGAACGCCATTAAATTCACGGACAAGGGCGAGGTGGCGCTGAAGGTTCAAGTAGAAGCGACGCATGAGCATGATCACACGCTGCGATTTACGGTGTCCGATTCCGGAATCGGGATTCCGAAGGAAAAGCTGCAATTAATTTTCGCCCCGTTTTCGCAGGCGGATTCCTCGACGACAAGAAAATACGGCGGTACAGGCCTGGGTTTGACCATCTCGA
>WNFG01011359.1_pt1 | contig 10502 bp, 13 predicted proteins | sample 5400431 | NCBI WGS metagenome assembly WNFG01 (sample SAMN13153346, study PRJNA577476) | soil metagenome | isolation source: 120 cm saprolite under Douglas fir tree site 2 hole 3 replicate 2 | place: USA:California | collected 2015-04-18
CGGGACGAGTTTGCGTCGCCATAGGAGCCTCCGGGCCATCACAAAAAGATCGTTATGAGAATGTAACGCGCCGGGCTGAGACTATAGCGCAATCGCCGCGAGATGGAAATACTTGGTTCGACCGATCGGAATAGGTCATAGTGGGGAAACTGGTCCCGTGGTATTCTCGCAACCCTGCTTCGGAAAACGTCACCATGACCGCATCACGACCGTTGACCATCCTCTGCATCACGACCTACGAAAAGGGGCAAGAATTCATGCGCGAGTGTAAGCGGCAGGGGTGTCGCGTCCTGCTGCTTACGGCGGAGAAGTTGCGCGACGCGGACTGGCCGCGGAAGAGTCTCGACGACACGTTCTATCTTCCCGAAAATCTTCCCCTCCATGACACCGTGCAGGCGGTGACCCACCTGGCGCGCACGAACAAGCTGGACCGAATTGTCGCGCTTGACGAGTACGACATGGAGACCGCCTCTACCTTGCGCGAACATCTGCGCCTGCCAGGGATGGGACTGACCACCATGCGTTATTTCCGTGACAAGCTCGCGATGCGCATGCGCGCGCTCGATCGCGGAGTGCGCGTCCCCGATTTTGTGCCGGTGGTGAATCATGAAGATATCCGCTACTACCTCGACCATGTGCCGGGCCCATGGGTACTCAAGCCGAGGCAGGAGGCGTCGGCGATCGGGATCAGGAAGATTCATGCTGCGGAAGAGCTGTGGCCGCTCCTCGAGCAACTGGGGGATAAGGAGTCGTCGTTCCTGCTGGAGAAATTTTTGCCGGGTGCGGTATACCACGTCGATTCGGTGGTGTCGGAGAACGAAGTCGTCTTCGCCAATATTAGCAAGTACGGCAATCCACCGATAAATGTGGCGCAGGGCGGGGGAGTATTCACGACGTTCACGGTGCCACGGGGCAGTATAGACGATGCGGGCTTGCGGAAAATCAACCGCGAGCTGATTGCGGCCCTCGGCCTGGTGCGCGGCGTTGCGCATGCGGAATTCATTCAGGCGCATGCGGACGGTCACTTCTACTTCCTCGAGTGTGCGGCGCGTGTAGGTGGCGCCTACATCAACGAGATGGTGGAGGCAGCGACGGGCCTGAATCTGTGGCGGGAGTGGGCGCGGATCGAAGTTGCCGGCGGCGATGGAACGTATCAGCTTCCTCCGGTGCGCGAGGAGTATGCGGGAGTGATCCTTTCTCTGGCACGGCAGGAGGATCCGGATACTTCGGGGTACAACGATCCGGAAGTGGTTCTGCGGATCAAGAGGCATCATCACGCCGGATTGGTAGTGCGATCGGCGGATTCGCAGCGGGTGCAGTCGCTGCTGGAGAATTATGCCCGACGTTTCTCGGAGGAATTTCTGGCGATCGCGCCACCGCGGGACAAGCCTACGGCATAGCTCCGCTTCCGGGATCCCCTTCGGGAGATGCATGCCAGGTTCCCGTTGGCGGCGTGTTTTACTGCCTGCATTTCGCGGGCGAGAGCCTGCCCCTGAGCCTGCTGAAGGGCGCCCGCGCCACACTTGCTTCTGCTACCATTTGCGAATGACCACTACAGCGACGACTGCGGAACGTCCTGCGACCAGCGAACGCAAGGAACCGACGTATCTATTTACCGAGAAGTACGTTGCGGACAAGAGCGAGATCGCGCGGCGGTTCATCGAAGACCGGGCGCGGCTCAATGGGAACGTCGACAAGGCCAACAACTTCCTGGTGAAGCGCTTCTACAACATCGATCACAATACCTATCTGGAGGGCGTGCTTCCTGCCAAGACGAAAGAGCTGATGGGACTGGTGGCCTCGGCGTGCCTGCGCTGCGACGATTGCATCTTCTATCACGCGATTCAGGCTTATCGCCTGGGCGTGGCGCGCGCGGAACAGGAAGAGTCGCTTAATGTGGCGCTGGTAGTGGGTGGGAGCATTGTCATCCCGCATCTGCGGCGGGCTTATGAGTTGCTGGAGGAGATCTACGGGTAGACCATTGCCACTCGACAGCTCAACCCAACTAGGGTTAGAGGGATCGCCGCTACTGGCAAGTGTGACTGAGAAGAGCCGCGAATTTTGGAGATGAGGATTTTGTCCGCAGCAAGCGCGGCTGCTATTTTTGCTGCGTCGAACGTGAACCCGAACTTTGCTTCTGTATGGGCTTCCTGAATAAGGTCAGTGCGACTCGCGTACGTGACCGAAATCGGAAGAGAAACTCCAGTTTTTTGCCCTAGCGGAATGGTCAGCTTGCCTTGGACTTTGTAAGTGGGCGCGACATTCGTCAGCCATTGTCCATATCCAGACAAACTGAAAAGGATCGGCTGTGTCTGCTTGGTATCTTCGGTAATTCGATACTGGAACTCGGTAGAGGCGCTGCCTCCATTCCGATTCGCCCCGAACTTCTTCGCATCATAAATATCCACGCCTATGTTGCTGGTCCAATTCAGACGAGGGGACATGCCCCAATCCAGGACTGACTGAAGGGTGTGTTGGTTGTAGCCTTGGCTGTCTCGCAAGTCCGCCGTATACGAGAGGGCCCACTGCCGCTTTTTCTTAATTTCCTGGAAGGCCTCTTCCGATACCTGTTCCATGTCAGAGAATGCGGATAGATATTGGTCGATAGTCTGGTCGACACGCGCACTGTCCTCCGAGCTTAGCTTGTCGAACGTGCCCTTGGGATTCTTATCATCCCCGTCAATGCCGGGAATCTCCTCATGGAGTTTCATCCGAATCTGGCTCCGTGCGTGGGCGAGATGACCCAAAGCTACTAGCACCTTACTAAACACGGGGGCATTTTTTGGATCGGAAATATCGCGACCATTCCACAGCAGCGCCTTAAATCCGACTATGGTGCCGTTGCGGTTTGCGTGGGGATCTGTGGTGGTCGATGTGGTGGTTGTCGTCTTCGGGACATCCTGCCCCAAAGTTACGAAGAACCTGCGCCACTGTCGATTGCGGCTGTAGAAATCAGGATCCAGAGGGTCGTGATAGTTTGCCGCAGCATACAAAGCATAAGCAGAAGTACTGACAGTGACCGAGGTCGGGTCATTGTTGGTAGAGCTAGTCGGTGTAAGCTTCGCCAGATTCAACGCGAGGCTTACCAGGTCCGACGCCGAGCTTTGGTCAACTAGCGAGTTGGAGTTCCCTGAAGCCGCCGGAGATTCCTGCTGACGCGCGCCGTTCGTGGCATTTTTTTTGATTGGTTCGTTTGTCTTGTTGAATTGCGCCTGAGCCTTGACACCCAGGTTGAACTGCGCCTGACCCTTGCCACCCAGGCGCGCCTCGATGCGGCAGTCTAGCCAGCCTCCAAAGTCAGCCTTCGTAGCGCAATCCTGTGAATGAGCCGAGGGGGCGGCCACAAGGAAGACTAGGAAGATAAAAGCGGAACTCCGAGTTATGCCCATGAGACCCCCAGATCCGACGAACAAGTGTCTGTGCTGTCGTTGGACGCATAAGAGATCTGCTGGACCACTTTCTTGACAGTGCCATCACTGTTGCAGAGGTTTATGAGAAGGTCATATCTGACAGCTCCGAGGAAGGACATTGCTACGGAATAGGCGTCAAAATCTGTGCTATCTCGCGCGACAGTCGACGGCAAAGCCTCCCCCGTTTTCTGTAGCCGCCACTTATAATTCGCCTTTGGATGCCCGGGGAATTGATCCGATTTGGAAATAGGGTCTCTATGCGAACACGCATACGCAAAGGCGGGCACACCCCCTGCAGCGGTTAGACTGTACTCTAGGAACTCTCCAGCCGATGCGTTCACTGTGACGTTTGCGTTAAAAACTGTGACCGTACGAGTTCCGGCATTTCCAAAGTCCGCCATAGCTTCCCTTTCTGCATTTACTGCGTGGGATACCGTTTTCCTACGTCCTCTGTTCGTGTTATGGGCCTTCTGTAGTCGCCAGGATAACTTTGCTCCGGTTACGAGGTGCTGACACCCCCCACCGCTTTCTTAGTCAGATACGCGCCTTGGCCCAGGCCGAATGTGGCGAGGAGCGTTGTGTCCACGTCGGGGAGGCTGACAACTTTGGAATATTCGACGGTGCCGAAGAAATTTAAGACCAGAACGATGTATGTACCGACCGCGATGAGCGTGATGATCAGCATTTGAAAGTCGCCGAAATCAAATTGCCCAAGGTCGTTGTGCGTCAGATCATTGAAGAAGTTCGGTGCCGGTGCCGGCGGCTTCAAAGCGGCGCCTGCGGCTGCAACTTTGCTCGCGGTTATTGCCTTGGCTCCGCCGAAGGTGAGAGCGCTCATGCCTGATAGCAAAAGAAGGTTCTTGGGAATATCCACGCCGCCGATGAAGTCCCATCCCGCCCACCAGATCCGAAGCTCGAGAGTGGCAATGTAAGTGGAAATGAGCACGAAGAACCACACGGCCATCTGAAATCTTGAGTTGCTATAGCGGTTATCCTCGCTGATGATGAGCTGTAACGGGTGGAAGCCGGAGAAGATCAAGGTCATCAAAAAGCATACGCCCGCTGACGCGGCGAGCAGCCATAGTCTGGACAAGAACGGTGTGGGCAAGGAGTCAACACACCACGCCTTTAGAATGTATTGAGTTTTTGTGTCTGGGGGCTTCTTCGTGTCGGCGGAGTTGTTAATATCTGCCGAGTTTTTTACAGTTGACGTATTCTTAATTTCTGTGGAATAGACGATCTGGATGTGGTCGCCTTTGTGAAGCTGTTTCAGTTGGTCCTTGACAAGGTTATCCGTAACCATGAGGTGCATGACGTTGCACACTGCGTTGACATCACAGCGTGTGCTACCTGCGGTAGTCACATCCAACGACAGCTGGTCACTGGCTACGGCCATTACCAATACATGTAGGGGCTTTTCGGTAGTCGTGGCGTTTCGCGAGGCTTGCAAAGCGTCGGCTTGTTTTTTTTCCTCGGCTGCCTTCTTTTCAGCGGCAGCCTTATCGTCAGCGGCCTTTTTTTCAGCCGCCGTTTTCTTGTCATCTGAGGCCTTCTTGGCGGCAGCCGCAGTTCTTTTGGCATCCGTCGGTGGGGCTGAGTTTCCAGTCTGACATAGGCTAAAGGGGAGAGCCAGCAGGAGGAATACGCCAAGTCGCACAGTAGTGCGGGCCGCCGACTTCCACAATATCTGAAGTGTGTTCATTCAGTGCTCCTCGAATATCTGGCGAACCGACCCGCGTACACAATGGCGACAGGCATTCCCTGCCTGCCACGGCGGGGATGGTCCGCTATTGAAAACGTGTTTGTGCAATTGCGACGAGGGAAGAAGAAAGCGAACTTTCTGGGGAAAGTTCTTCGCCTTGATGGGGAGGAACACTAACCCACGAAGGACGAACTTTCGGAATGAAAATCAAAGTTGTTACAAATCTGGAAATTGTCGTTGTGTTTCTGGACATTCTTGGAGGGTTGGGAGCTGGCCTGCGGAAGGTCAAACATGCTCCACGCAATTGGAGATGCCCTCAAGGCCCCATCTTTAGAGGCCATCCAGTGTGTTACAAAATCAGAACAGCTTACCGCGCACCTGTCTGACCAGCCTTAGAACGCGTCGATCCCCGTCACACTCTGTCCGATGATCAGCGAATGTACATCGTGGGTGCCTTCATAGGTCTTCACCGATTCCAGGTTCATCATGTGGCGCATGATGGGGTAGTCGTCGGCGACGCCGTTGGCTCCGAGGATATCGCGGGAGAGGCGGGCGCACTCTAGTGCCATCCAGACGTTGTTGCGCTTGGCCATCGAGATGTGCTGGTGCTCGGCTTTGCCGGCGTCTTTCAGGCGGCCGACCTGGAGCACCAGCAGTTGGGCTTTGGTGATTTCGCTGATCATCCAGGTGAGCTTGTCTTGCACTAGTTGGTGCGACGCGATGGGCTGATCGCGCCACTGCTTGCGCATCAGGGAATACTGCAGGGCGGTGTCGTAGCACGACATCGCCGCTCCTACCGCTCCCCAGGCTATGCCGTAGCGGGCCTGGTTCAGGCACATCAGGGGAGACTTCAGGCCTCCGGTCTTCGGCAGCAGATTCGATTCGGGGATGTGAACGTCTTGCAGCGACAAACCTGAAGTCACCGAGGCGCGCAGGGACCACTTGCCGTGAATGTCGTCGGCTTTGAAGCCGGGACGGTCGGTCTCGACCAGGAATCCGCGAATGAGGTCGTCTTCGTTTTCGACTTTGGCCCAGATTATGGCGACGTCGGCGATGGTGCCAGAGGTGATCCACATCTTCTCGCCGTTGAGGACATATTCTTTGCCAACTTTTTTGGCGCGGGTGCGCATGCCGCCGGGGTTGGAGCCGAAGTCAGGTTCGGTGAGGCCGAAGCACCCGAGTTTTTCGCCCTTCTGCATGGCGGGCAGCCACGTCTGTTTTTGTTCGTCGCTGCCGAATTCGTAAATGGGATACATCACGAGACCCGACTGCACGCTGACGAAGCTGCGGACGCCGGAGTCTCCGCGCTCGAGTTCCTGCGTCATCAGTCCGTATTCGACGTTGCCCATGCCGGCGCAGCCATAGCCTTTGAGCGAGGCTCCGAAGAATCCGAGATCGGCCATGGGCTTGACCAGTTCGCGGGGGAAGCGTCCGGCGCGGTTGCACTCCTCGATGATGGGGATGAGATTGTCTTCGATGAACTGGCGGGTTGTGTCGCGGACCAGGCGCTCTTCGTCGGTGAGCAGGGAATCGTATTGGATGAAATCGACGCCGCGGAATTTGATGGCAGGCATGATGTGTCTCCGTGAGTTATGAACGGGTCCCCAAAATACTGCGGACGATGAGCCAAACAAGGTTTGCCGCCCGCAGGACCGGGCGTGTGCCGGTGGGCAAACATATGACGGTAGCAGGGGCGGGGAGCGGGGTCAATGCGCGGCGTAAGATCGGAATGCGAGCTTTTACACTTCGTACAGTGGCCAGCACAATCCAGTGGCAAGCACAATCGCTTGACTCAGCGAGGCTTGACATTATAGTAAAAATACTATATTTTATTGAGGTGTGGTTTGGACAGACTAAAACCTCCGGTGCTGCGGCCCGTTGTCTGGCTCGGAGACTCCAAAAGGAACATTCGGGATTTTCCGGAGGGCGCACAAAAACTGCTGGGAGACGAGCTTCAGCTCGTCCAGTTTGGTGGTATGCCGAAGGACGCCAAACCTTTCAAGGGTGTCGGCAGCGGCGTTGTCGAACTTGCGCTGCGATACGCGTCGGACGCTTACCGGGTCGTGCTGGCGCTGCAAATCGGCAAGAGGATTTATGTGTTGCACGCCTTTCAGAAGAAATCGAAGAAGGGCGTTGAAACTCCGAAGCGGGATGTAGATTTGATCAAGAAGAGATACGCTGAGGCACAGGAGTTGGGGCATGAGTACGAAAAGACGAAAATCAATTAAGTTCGAAGAGGGATCGGGAAACGTCTTCGCGGATCTGGGTCTCAAGGACGCCGACCAACTTATGGCGCGGGCGCAGATTGGATACCATGTATTCAAAATCCTCGAAGACAAAGATCTGAAACAGCGCGAAATCGCCGATGTTTTGGGCATTGCACAGCCCGACGTGTCGCACCTGATGAACGGGCATTTCAGCCGTTTCACGACGGACAAGCTGCTCGACTTTCTGAAACGACTAGACCAGAAAGTGACGATCGAGGTCAGCCGTCGCCACAAAGGCGAACCCTACCAGCAGGTGACTTTTGCCCCGTAAGGCTGATTGTTCGTGGCGGAGAGCCAAAAATCTCCCTGAACTGTTAGCTCGCGGCAGTTACCCACGGTCGCGATCCTCTTATGCGAGCAGGAGCACCTAAATCGAGCCACTGATTCAACGTCAACGCTTCCCCAAACGGGTTGCCGGAGAAAAGACGACCCAATCGCATCATGACGTGTGGTGTAGGGTTTACGACAGTTACGGCTCCCCGACGCAAACTTGTAAGGAGTAGCGTTAGGGACGCGACGTCTGCCTTAGGCAAGCTGTACCCGATGATGTATGTGTGTTCTGCGTCTCGCAGTGCCTGTGCCGCCTTCTGCCAGAGCTTTATGAACACGTGGCTGTCCGATTCGTCTGCTTCATAGTCCTTTAAGAAACTCGGGTGCAGCACGACGTGTCTCTCTTGGGCGACGGAGAGCGTGTCGGGTAGACACGCATCAACGTTGTAGATGCCGAGAGCCTCTAGAAACTGCGGGTCTAGCGAGATGTTGGTGCCCATCGGTGCCGCGCGCCGAAAGCCTACGGGGAAGTGCCCCTCCACCTCCCGGTGGCAAATCAAAGCCCGGTGCAAAGGTTGGCCTGCGATACCAACCCGTTGCTCCGTGCAGATGCAGGATGAGGATCGGAGATTTCCCGAACTCGACTTGAGTCTGGTCATAGCGCGATTCTTGAAACACCAGGTCGAAGCCGTAGCCGTCGCTGAGTGACCACTTTCGTTGATCTAGCAGAACCCGCTCCAGAGTAGCGTCATAGTTGAAAGTGATGACTACGTCTCCCGGATTCAACTTCTTGGCGAAAGCCTTTAGTGTGTCCCACTCTGTCTTTTCCGCCCACCCGTAGTCCTCGTGGTGCCGCCAAGCAAAATAGTGTTCGAGTGCCCAAAGCAGTGTGCTGCGGTGCTTTTGATAATTCTTGATCTTGCCGTCAAAGGCATCAAAAGCCTCAGACCTTGTCGTTCGATCCTCACTGCCCCGGCCCGCAAACGCAGCACCCAGCAAGGCATCTTGGCGTAGTTCAGTGGCAAAGTCCAAAACTGTAAACAGATGCTCGATGTTCTTCGTGCGGTAGGCTTGGGCAATCATAGGATTGCTGTTGGTTTCCAGCCATTGGTGCAGATTGTTCCAATCCTCGCGATAGTCGAAGCGATCCGTGAGATTTCCGCTTCCGCGGACATACTTGTCGATCTCGTCAAACAGTTCAGTGCCGACGGGATACCCCACGGATTTGGAAACGCCGGCTCCTAAGACGTAAGCGTTCATACGACCCTCGCGCTTCCAATTGTCCCACCACGAGTACTGCCGTACCAGGCTAGGCCGGTCACATCCTCGCGAGCTCGTCAGCGGTCATGACGCGGACGGGGGTAGGTAGCTAGGGCCGCTCGTGGCACTCCTCGACAGCGCTCGAAAGGTGTGGCACCGCGACAACCGGCACAACCATCCTGTAAAATCAGACACGACGGAAGAGAATCGCGACGCAGCCAGGCAGTCTTCCCGGAGTGGATTCCTGTAGTCCCGATCAGTTTTCGGATACGCCCCATCCACAATCAGCCACACGGGTATGCGGATCGCGCTGCGCACAAATTGAAGAGATCATTTCACGGAGATCAGGAGAGAAATCATGCCAGTGAAGATTGCAAAAACAGCGGACCGGAAGAAGGTCATGGACACGACCAAGAGCACGGACTGTCCGAAGTGCGGCAAGACGACACGGATTGTGAAGCGAGTAAAGGATCGCGAACGGGGCGTCCCGGGCGGGATTTATATTTCGTGCTCGGCTTGTGATTTTTTCGAGAAGCTGTAGGAAACAGTTTCCAGTTTCTGGTTTCTAGTTTCCAGTGGCGCAGCGGGATGGGGGTTCACCCTACTTGGCGCCGGCTTTTGTTCTTGGGGGACGTTTACATTACTTCTCACTCGACTCCCAGCGCTCGCACATGATCCAACTGTCGTGTTTCAGTCCCTCGTCTACACCGACCGCGACTTGGGTGGAGATTCCATCGCCGTTGGTAAACACTGGAGCGCAAACGACAGTTGAGTAGTTGGAGTCAATCAGCGCCTGTCGGCTTACGACAACACAAACCCGATGCCGTCTCGGGTCACCTTCCGGCTTGTGGGCGCGATAAATATCGCCTCGCTTCATTTGCTTCCGGAACTCCGCTACCACCCTTCTGGAGCCTGGTATTCAAGCCCGTCTTCCGCATCGCGATTTAGCTTTTCCGCGTGGCGATTGATGATTTCGATATCGCGTGCGTCCCGCTGAGCCCGAGCCCGGTCCCGTAAGTACTGAAGCAAGACCGCCTCGATGAAGGCGGAGCGTGATTGCCGGGAGCCGGCAATGCGGTCGATGCCAGTCAGCACTTCGCGCGATAGTGTGATAGATGTCTTCTCTTTCATACTACCAAGATACTACCAAATCCAGTCCCGGGGTGAGAAGCTTTTAACAGCGAAACAGTTCACCGATCAAAACTTCAGTTGAGGTACCTCTGGGTCCAAAAGCCCTGGAAAAAAAGAAAGGCTTTATTGCAGTCAGCACCCTACCGGTTCTACAGGCTGATTTGCCCCAGAATGGCCCTTGCTTCAGCGGCGGGATCTGGGGCTTCCGTAATGGGGCGGCCTACGACGATGTAGCTGGCGCCGCAGGCGACGGCTTCGGCGGGAGTGACCACGCGAACTTGATCTCCGTGACCGGTTCCCGCAGGGCGGACGCCGGGAGTCACGATGGCGAACTTGTCGCCAAGTTCGGTGCGGAGTGTGGAGGCTTCCCGGGCAGAGGCGACTACGCCATGACAGCCGTTGGCTAATGCGATTGTGGCCAAGCGGATCACGCTCTCGACGACCGTGCCGCGCCCTCCGATG
>WNFG01005679.1_pt1 | contig 10501 bp, 5 predicted proteins | sample 5400431 | NCBI WGS metagenome assembly WNFG01 (sample SAMN13153346, study PRJNA577476) | soil metagenome | isolation source: 120 cm saprolite under Douglas fir tree site 2 hole 3 replicate 2 | place: USA:California | collected 2015-04-18
GATCTTGATAGAAGAGACCGCCCAACGGTTGCGCGACTGGGACGGTCTCCAGTGCCCCGCCCCTGCCTAGCGCGATCACCGGCTTTCCGCTGGCCAAGGCCTCAACTGCCGTGATGCCGAAATCTTCCTCGCCAGGCATAAGGAATGCGCGGCAGCGTGCGTAGAGCTCCCGCAAATCGGAGTCGCTCACGCGCCCGCAGAATTCCACATTGGCCGACGCCAGCTTACTAAGCGATTTGAGTTCCGGGCCATCGCCCACTACCCGAAGTATGCGTCCGCTCGCGGAAAAAGCTCGAATGGCGGAGTCCAGCCGCTTGTACGCCACCAGCTCGGAAACGATCAGATAATAATCTTCGGGGGCTTTCCAATAGAAAGTTTCGACTGCCACAGGCGGAGGTACGACGAGAGAGTCCCGGCGATACGTTTTTTGGATGCGGCGTCTCACATTCTCACTATTCGCGACGAAGTCATCTACGCGAGCGGCCGAAGCAAAGTCCCAGAGGCGCATGTAATTGGCCAGTGGCGTCATGATGGCGCGCTTCCAACGCGAGTGCGTCCATTCGTTCCGGTAGGCCGGGTAAAGATCCCACAGATATCGCATGGGTGTGTGGCAATAGCAAACATGGCGCGTGGTGGAGGGAAGAATTATTCCCTTGGCAGGGCCCGACTCGCTGCTAATCACCAGATCGTACCCGCGCAAATCGAAACTCTCCAACGCCATCGGCATCAAGGGAAGCAGCGTGCGATAGTGTTTTCGAAAGGGCTGGAGGAATGAGGCCGTCACGCGATGCGAGCGTATGGATGGCGATACGCTTTCAGGATTGTAGAAAAGCGTGAAGATGTCCGCATCCGGAAGCAGCTTGCAGAGAGCCTCCACAACCTTTTCGCCGCCACGCATGTTCAGCAGCCAGTAATGGACGATCGCGGCGCGCAATGATTCCTTTCGTGGACAACCGTGTAACCGCTCCCTTACGGTCGCGGCTCGGAACCGGCCCCGTGCCGCCCACGTCTGTGAGCGGTTCTTGGGACTTTTGTCAACCGGTCCTTTCGTAGGAAGTATGCCATGCTTGGGTTACCGAAGAACTCAACACTGCATGAAGTCCACTTCAGGCGCTAAAACTTCAGCGGCATCACTCTCCCGGCGCTTCACTAGTTGGCGCATGTTGGCGGACACCGCAACGGTGGGCGGTTGGACCTCCATCGCAAAGGTCGCCGGTGCTGTTAAGGTGATTCTAGCGGCGCGACTGTTCGGAACCGGCGACGCGATGGACGCTTATCTCATCGCGTTCCTACTGCCTTCATTTTTCATCGACATGCTTTCGAGTCCGCTGGATTCGGCGCTCATCCCGACCTTGATTGAAGTCCGCGAAAACAAAGGCAGGGCTGCGGCTGAATCGCTTTACTTATCGGTACTCGCCGCGGCTGGTATCGGATTTTTCGGAGCGGCTCTGGTGGCGGCACTTACGTCCGGGTTTTTTCTCCCGGTTCTGGCGTCAGGCTTTGAACCGGCCAAACTGGCGTTCACGCAAAAATTGCTGGTGCTAATGATTGTGGTGGTGCCCTTAAATGGAATTGCTTCGACATGGCGCGCCATCTTGAACTCTGAGCACCGCTTCGCCGCGGCAGCCGCGATACCCGCCATCACACCCTTGGCGTCGATCGTCGCACTGCTCTTCGGCGGCAAGCAATATGGAGTGCTGGCGTTGGTCATCGGCACAGTTACCGGAGGCACGTTGGAAGCCATCGCTGCAGGCGTGGGTGCGAAGTGGGCAGGATACACGGTCGTCCCACGATGGTCCGGCATGAACCTCGCGTTGCGCCAAGTGGCTGCACAATACGCGCCGCTGGTGGCTGTGACTCTGGTGATGACAGGCTCGGCTCTGGTGGATCAAAGCATGGCCGCGCGTCTGGGTTCTGGTAGCGTGGCTGCGCTGAGTTACGGCACTCGATTACTGGGAGTGCTGGTAGTGATTGGTCCTACTGCTGTCGGTACCGCGGTGCTTCCGCACATCTCAACCGCCGCCGTGCTCGCCGAACCCAAAGCCCTGCGGCGGACCTTGCGCACTTACGGACTGTTCGTGCTAGCCGTCATTCTTCCCGCCACTGCCGGATTGATGTATTTTTCCGAGCCGATTGTGAGGGTTCTATTTCAAAAGGGTGCGTTCAGTGAACAGGCCGCCCAATTGGTGTCGGCCGTGCAGAAAGCTTCCCTGTTGCAGCTACCCATTGCAGTTCTGTTAGCGCTGGAAGTTCGGCTTACTTCCGCACTGAAGGTGAATCGACTTCTTTATCGAGTGGCTGCCTTGAGCTTGATCCTCACGTTTGGCTTTGACCTGCTGTTTATGCGATGGCTGGGCGTGGTGGGAATTGCGTTTGCAGGAGGCGCGGCGAGACTTGTTTCGAGTTTGTATCTTTCTTGTAAAATATCCACTCTCCGCGGCGATGACTATGGTTTTCAGAGCAACTGATCGCGTAAGCTGACAACGAGCGCGCAAATATGAGCCTGGAAAAATCTGTCGCGGAGCAAGTCCTGTATGATCCAGTGCTTTCCGCGCGTCCGCTGCCCTTGCGTGCCCGTTTTTATCCACTCGGGTTTCCGTTGGATTTAGAAACGAATTCGGCCGACGTGATGCAGGCCGCTTCCGAAGGCTGGGGTCTGTTTCAACAAGCCTTTGATGAGACGCCTATGCGCATCAGCTTGGGGGTTTTGGAGAGCGAGAGCCGCGAAATACCCCCGCCGTCAAAGTTTTTCTCACGAGAGCATCTGCTGTCGATCACGGCGGACACCGAAAACGTCGTCGTAATGGATTTCAATGAGGGCTATGCTCTTGGCTGGGTGACACCGGCGGTCGCCGCCAATCATCCGGTTCTCCGTTATCGTTTTCTTTCGGGAGCCATGCATCCGATGGTGGTGCATCGAGCGCTCGCTGCCCTGCACTGCTCGTTTGTGGCGCGGAATGGCCGCGGAGTAGCACTTTTTGGCGACTCCTTTGCTGGAAAGAGCACACTTGCATATGCCTGCGCGCGCGTCGGGTGGACGTTCTTATCCGACGACAGCACACATCTGGTGCGCAAGAGCACAGACCGTTACGCGATAGGCGATCCGCACTATATGCGCTTCCGGGAAGATGCCAAATTCCTATTCCCCGAATTGGCGGAACGCCTGGTGGTTTCCCGGCCGAACGGCAAGATAGGAATCGAAGTTCCGACGAATGAGTTGCCGATCCGGACCGCTCCTGGTTGTTCCATCGAGCACCTTGTTTTCCTGAATCGGAATGATTCAGGCGCCGCGCAACTCCAGCGTTATTCCAAAGCCGATGCTATGGCGCGGTGCGAGCAGTACGTCGTATTTGGAACGGAGGAAGTACGCGCCGCGCAGTTGCGATGCTATCAACGCTTATTGGGGGCCGGCATTTGGGAACTGCATTACAGCGATTTCGACGGCGCAATCGCACGACTGGAGCAATTGGTAGATTCGGGAGCGTGACTATGAATCAAGCGAAGCTACTGGCTTTGCACAGGCTAAAGCCTGTGCCACCTTTGCACATTCACGCCTTGGTGGCACAGGCTTTAGCCTGCGTAGCTCTCGTAATCCTGGCACTACCAACCTTTGCTCAGGTCTCCTCCGGCACCTTGCTGGGCGACGTTCGCGACGAAAAATCCGCAAGTGTCCAGGGCGTGATCATCGTCGCCCGTAACAATGCGATTGGTTTTTCCAGAACCACCTCTACCAACGCCTACGGAAGTTATCGCCTCGACGATCTCCTACCCGGATCCTATACGGTGACTGCGCAACGGGACGGCTTCCAAATGGTCACGATATCGCCCGTGCTCGTGGAAGTAAATCAGAAGGCGCGTGCCGATGTCGAGCTGCGCATTGGTTCCGCCAGCGATACGGTAACGGTCGTGGCGCATACATCTCCATTGCAGACCGACGATGCATCCGAAGGCTATCTTTTAGGCTCCAGCTTTGTGAAGGCCCTGCCACTGCTCGGCCGCAACATCATTTCGCTCGTCACCTTGGGGCCGGGCGCAATTCCGCGGCAGCTTGGCGGATTCGTTCACGACATCATAAACGACGTCCAGGGGAACCGCGGCGCTGTGGCGTTCAATGCGCCGGTGAATGGCGCGCGATCCACACAGAACACCTACATACTGGATGGCGCGTACAACACCGATGCCCATGTTTACAGTATTGCCGTGGTGCCGTTGATGGAATCGGTGGAAGAGTTTCGGATTCAAACTGCACTCGCTTCAGCGGAGTTCGAGCAGTCGGCCGGCGCTGTGATCGACGTGGTGACCAAGCCAGGCAGCAAGCGTTTTCACGGGAATGCATTTGAGTTTTTCCGCAATGAGGCGACCGACGCCAGGGGCTTCTTCGAAATACCCAGTCTGCCACGCGGCATCTTTCGCCAGAGCCAGCAAGGGGCCACGCTCGGTGGTCCACTGGCGCCTTCTACTTACTTTTTCGCTTCCTACGAAGGACTTCGCAGCCGCTCCGCCAGCGCCACGCAACATATCGTGCCAAACGCGACGGTCCGCAGCGGCGATTTCTCGGGCGGCATGCTCATTTTCGATCCGCTCAACCTAGATGCCTCCGGCGCGCGCAAGCCATTCCCAAACAACAGGATTCCCGACGGCCGGATCGATCAAGCAGCGAAACGCTATCTCGCAACCTACGAGCCTCTACCCAACATCCCCGATAGCGGCGGAAACAACTATCTCGATGCCACGCCCAACCGCGACCACGCCGACAACGGATCCATGCGAGTCGATCGTGCCTGGGGCGATCATAGCCGCCTTTTCGCGCGTTACACGATCAATGACGAGCGCACGCTGCTCGCTGGTTCCTTCCCCGCTCTTCCGACTTCTGAAAACACTCGCGCTCAGCAGGCCATTCTCGGACACACGTTCGCTGGTGCGTCCTGGGTGAACGAAACGCACTTTTCGTTCACACGCCTTCGGGTCTTCGATCTGCCGGTGAACGCTGGAACAAATGTTCTCGCAAATCTGGGCATCAACGGCGCTCCAACCGATCCGTTCACTTTCGGACTTCCTTCGCTCACCGTCACCAATTACGAAACCGTGCAGGATTCTCGAAACCTACCGCAAATCCAACGCGATAACACCTGGTATTTCTCGTCCAGTTTTTCGCGCTCCAAGGGACGTCATACGTGGAAGACGGGCTTCCAGTTTTCGCACTTCACCATGGCCTACCTGGAGAGCCTGTACGTTCGAGGCAATTACATTTTCAACGGAACTTACACCCAGGACCCATCGGACCCGAATAATACAGGCGATCCGTTCGCGGACTTTTTGCTCGGCTTTCCCGCCCAGACCAATCGGGCCGTGGGCAACGCCCAGGCTTACTTGCGGCACAACACGTACTCCGGCTTCGTTCAAGACGACTGGCGTATCACTCCTCGCATCAGCATTTCGGCCGGCTTACGCTACGAATACTTCGCACCGTTCAGGGAGGATCGCGGGAATCTCTTCAACCTGGATTACTCGACGCTGCCACATGCCCCCGTGCTGCGGCGAGTGAGCACTGGCGTGAAACCGAATTACCACGACTTCGCTCCCCGCATCGGGGTCGCTGCGCGCTTGCCATACGAAACCGTATTTCGCGCGGGCTACGGCATCTACTACAGCCCGGAAATCGCCGTCGAGTCGTATGACCTCCTTCGCAACGGCGTAACCAACGAGTTCAACGAACCGAACGGCCTGCAGCCCGTACTCACCTTCGAGAATGGCTTCCCGAAAACCGCCTCCACTGGCTTTCCAAGTTACTTCGGCGTGGACCAAAACGCGCGGACGCCTTATTCGCAGCGATGGTCGGCAAGCTTGCAACACGAGCTGCCGGGAAGGACGCTTCTCGAAATTGCGTACATCGGAACCAAGGGAACCGAGCTGGGACGATTTCGCCGGTTCAACACGCCGGCCCATGTTGAGACCGGTGAGAATCTACCGCCGCGGTCCGGCGATCTGCAATCGTTACGCACCTTCCCGCAACTGGGCGCCATCTTTCAGCGCCAGCACCTGGCTGACTCGATCTATCATTCGCTGCAGATCAAAGCGGAAAAGCGCTTCTCCAGCCGGCTGGGCTTCATAGCCAGCTTCGTGTGGGCCAAATCCATTGACGATGCCGACACCGTGATACCGGGATTATACGAGAGCTTCGGCGCGCAGGACGAAAGAAATCTTCGACTCGAGCGCGGCCTTTCAATCTTTGATGTCAGGCGCAGATTGAGTGCGGGTTACGTTTACTCGCTGCCGGGCGCTCCGGTGCTGGGGCCTGTTCTTAAGAATTGGCAGCTCAGCGGGAATCTTACATTTCAGGACGGCATGCCGGCCAATCCAGTTTATTTCGCTACCGACATTGCAAATTCCGGTACGCCGAACCGGCCCAACGTCGTGCTCGGTCAATCGGCCAATCTTCCCGCAAGCCAGCGAAATGCGGATCGTTTTTTCAACACGGACGCGTTTTCGACTCCCGCGGATTTCACCTTCGGAAACGCGGGCCGGGACATTCTGCCGGGCCCGGGCAATGCGGTGGTAGACGTCGCACTCCATCGCCGGTTCCTTATTCAGGAAGGAAAGACCATAGAGTTTCGCGTGGAATCGTTCAATCTGTTGAATCATCCCAACATTGGAATTCCGGGCCCCTACCCCGACTTCGGGCCATTCTTCGGCAAAGCACTTACGGCGGGCGATCCACGACGCCTGCAATTTGCTTTAAGATTCGATTTCTGAGCCGATTTCACACAAAACTTCCAGCACAGGTCCGCGCAGTTCTCGCGGCGCTTCGTTTTTCATCTCCGGATCGCACCGGGATCTCGGAATTCAGTGAAAAAGACTGGAAGAAGGCGCTGGGCTTTTGCGATAGTACGCACCTAACGCTGGCCTTAGGCTTGCGTTGCCGCGAGGATCTGCCGGATTCGGTTCGGTCCCGTATCGATGGCAATCTCACGGCGAGCGCGGAGCACTGGCAGGAAGTAAAGTCGGCATACATTGAAGCGGCCACAGCGTTTCAGGCTACCGGGCTGGAGTATGTCGTCCTAAAAGGTTTCAGTCACTGCCCGCTTTTAGTCGATGAGCCGCATCATCGCTGGCAAGGCGACATCGACTTGTTATTCTCCGACGATCAGCTCGCGGCAGCCCGCGATGCCGCACTTCAGTTGGGCTATGAACCCATCACGCCCTTCGACCGTCACCCCATTAATCATCTGCCAACCCTGGTTCGTAAGACTGGATGGGAATGGCGAGGAGATCATTTCGATCCGCATATTCCGGTATCGCTCGAATTACATTTCCAGTTTTGGGATGCCGGTACGGAGCGATTCGGTCCCTCGGGCCTCGAGAAGTTTTGGGAGAGGCGCGAGAGCCGACAAGTCGATCAATTACGATTCGTTTCATTCCACCCCGCGGATGTGGCGGCTAATGCGGCATTGCACATGCTGTGGCACCTCCTGCGCGGTTCTCTGCGGCCTTTTCATGTTTACGAACTGGCGTGGTTCTTGCACAACAGGTCCGGTGACACGGCATTCTGGAACGTTTGGGTGCAGTTGCACGACGAATCGCTTCGCCGGCTGGAAGCGATATGTTTCGCCATCGCGCAGCAGTGGTTCGATTGCCGCTTGTCGCCGGCGGTGGCAGAAGAGATCGAACACCTTCCGGCTGAAGTTTCTCGCTGGCTCTCAACATATGGCTGTTCGCCCCTAATTGGTCTCTTTCAACCCAACAAGGACGAACTTTGGCTGCACTGGAACCTGCTCAATTCGACAGCCGACCGCATGGCCGTATTAAAGCGCAGGCTGCTGCCAGAGCAACTGCCCGGACCCGTAGCTGCCGTGCACATTCCCAAGGACCAGCTCACGTGGCGCATCCGATTGCGCAGCTACTGGCGTTACGCGGCATATGCCACCTCTCGCATCACCTATCATCTCCGTACACTCGCGCCCACCGCCACCAGCGCCGTGCACTGGTTTGGAAGCAAGACTGAGCTAGGCGCAAATTTCTGGCGTTTCTTTTTTGCCGAGGGTTTCTTCGACTTTGGCCTGGGCGTCTTTATCGTTCTCTACAATCTCTACCTGCTTCAGTTGGGATTCCGCGAGGATTTCCTGGGCACGATGTCGGGACTGATGACGGCTGGAAGTGTTGTGGGTTCCATTCTGGCGGCAGCGGCGACGCAGCGTTATGGATTGCGAAGAACTCTGCTGGCGGGCTTCGTTCTGACAGCATGCATTTCCGCTCTGCGCGCGTACGTCACTTTTCCGCCGGCCCTGCTTGGACTGGCAGCGGCCGCTGGAGTTTCTTTTTCACCATGGCCAGTGGCTCTCTCACCGATCGTCGCGCAATTGACCACCGCGAAGAGCCGCTCCTTGGGTTTCAGCCTGGTGTGCTCGTCGGGAATCGCGATAGGAATCGCGGGCGGGCTTGCGGCCGGGCATATGCCCGGATGGCTTCTACGATTCCATTTGGCCACTTCGCGGGTTGAATCGTTCCGAGAGTCACTGCTGATCGGGTGCGCATTTGTGTTACTCGCGTTGTGGCGATTCTGGCGGATCGATATGGGAACGGCGCAGCCGGATAAGCGAATATTCACTCGCCCTAGCCCGATTCTGATTCGCTTTCTTCTTGCGATGGCTGTCTGGAACTTGGGGACCGGAATGCTGAACCAGTTCTTCAATGTGTTTTTCGCGACACGCGTACATCTGCCGGTGGCGCAGATCGGGACGGTTTTCGCGATCGCGCAAGCTGCACAAGTGGGCGCAATCCTGCTGGCGCCGCTGGTGTTCCGGAAGTTCGGTCTCATCCGCGGCATTTCGGGCATGCAGTACGCCACCGGGTTGGCATTGATTGGACTGGCGATCGGAGGTGGTCCTGTGTGGGCTGCGACCGGTTATGCGGCGTACATGATGTTTCAGTACATGAGTGAGCCGGGCATGTTCACGCTGCTGATGGAAGGCGTGCCCGAAGGGGAACGCGGCAGTGCTTCGGCGTTAAATTTTGTGGTGGCATTTTCAGGACAAGCAATCGCGACGGCTACCGCAGGTCATCTGCTCACGAACTTCGGCTATCCGCCCGTTATGATCGGGGCCGCAGTCGTATGCGCGGGTGCGGCATTACTGTTTCGTGTTCTGCTTGCCAAGCCGCCCCGGAAACACTAGCTGACAGTCACCACTGTCCACGCGCCGTGGAACTTACGAGCATGATTCAATACTTCCGCGGCTTGGGACAGTGGTGACTGTCACCTAGTGTTTCGGCCCCCCAGTCACTCACTGCTTGCGCCATCAAGTCCGTGATGCGTTGCTGAAAGGCCGCGACCGTGTAGCGTTCCTCCCACGCCTGCCGCCCATTGCGCGCGATTCGTCGCAGAGTTTCCGCATCGCCGTTCAACAATTGTCGAATCCGCGCAGCGAGTGACTCGGGAGTGGCATCGTCCACTAGAAATCCAGTCTCGCCATCGGTGACCACCTCTGGGATTCCGCCGACCGCAAATGCAACCACAGGAACGCCGGCCGCAAAAGCTTCCACCAACACCCTGCCCATAGCCTCTTCCTTCGACGGCACAACCAATAAATCGAGTTCAGAAAAGATCGAAGCGATGTCTTCCCGCCAGCCCAGCAACTCCACATTTAAATCGCGCGCCAACGCCTGGATGCGGCTGAAATATTTCGGTGCAGCAGGAGCGCCACACAGCACGAAGCGCGCACGGGGGAATTCAGCCTTGAGCAGCGCCACAGCATTCAGAAATTCCATCTGCCCTTTTTCCGGACTAATACGGCCCACCAGGCCGATAGTCCACGTCGCGTCATCGGCAAACAGGCGTTCCCGAAAGCCAAGATCGGACGTGCCATTCGGAATCACAAGTAACCGGCTTGGCCTGGCGTAGTGCCAGAGCGGCTGCGCGGCCCATTCGCTACAAGCCACCACAGTGGCGTCCAGTTTGCGAATGTCGGATCCCACCGCTCGCACCGCATACGACTGTTGAATGCGGCTATGCGCATGAAACCACACCGGTGCGCGGCCCCGCGCAACTCGCGTTGCGGCTGAGAGTAATCGCGGACCGTTCACATAGATCAGGTCGTAGCGATCCTGGCGCAACAGATTATCAATGACCCGCACCTGTTGCCGGATATCCAACGCAAATCGCAGGAAGTCGGCGGGGCTCTTGCCGCCCGATCGATACGGCCCGCAAGTAATGTGTCCGACGGGAACGTTACGCGCTTGAAGCTGCTCGACCAGCGGACCATCGCCGGGAACAAGCACATGCGCCTTCCATCCACGGGTTAGCGCGCCATCTACAACATCCAGCAAAACACGTTGGCCACCGCCCATTTCACTGAATTGATCAAGGAATAGAATGTTCACGTTCCCGCGCCGCCAGCGCCAAGACCAAGAAGTATACGGGTAAGATCCGCCAATAGGTCAGCAGATCGGCCGAGAACATTTGCACCGCTTGGCCAGTCCAGAAGCAAAACATCCATGTTCCGCAGAA
>WNFG01005852.1_pt1 | contig 10501 bp, 11 predicted proteins | sample 5400431 | NCBI WGS metagenome assembly WNFG01 (sample SAMN13153346, study PRJNA577476) | soil metagenome | isolation source: 120 cm saprolite under Douglas fir tree site 2 hole 3 replicate 2 | place: USA:California | collected 2015-04-18
CCACCATCACCGAGGAGTCCTCCACCGAGCCCCCGTGGATCCAGACCACGACTGGACCCGAAGCGAGGCCGGCCTCCCGCCAGTGCAGGCGGACGCCGGTGGGCAGGACGACTTCAGGCAGGGCCGATCCTCTTCTCCAGGTCGCGCGCGTAGCGGGACGTGGAAGCTCCGCTACTTGGGCACGACCTGGAGCAGCATGAAGCTGCGGACCTGGGGCGCCATCGGGTACGGCACCTCCCCCTTGGCTCCGAACCACTTGCCGTAGATCTCGAAGAACTTCCCCGACTCGATCCCCTCCATCAGACCACCGTTGACCACGTTGCGAAAGTCGGCGTCGCCCTTCCGCATGGCCATACCGTAAGGCTCGTAGGAAAAGAAGTCGCCCACGATATCCCACTGAGCCGGAACTCGCGGAGGACGGCCCTGGGCGCCTTCTCGCGGATGACCCGCGCGGTGGTGGAGCCCTGCTGGGCCCCGATGCGCTTGCCGTCGATGCTCTTGATGCCCTTGATGGGGCTCCCCTTCTTCACGAGGAACTGGGCCCCGGTGACGAAAAAGGTAAGGGAGAAGTCCACGCTGTCGCGCCGCGTGCGCGTGTCGGTCATGGTGCCCGCGATGAGATCCACCGCGCCCGAGGCCAAGTGCTGGATTCGGGTCGGCGGGGTGCTCTCCTTCTTCTCCACCTTGATCGGCTTGCCGAGCTTCTTCTCGACCGCGGGCTTGATCAGTTCCTCGACCAGGTCGATGGAGAAGCCGACCCACTCGTTCCGGCCGTTGACGTAGGCGAAAGGCGGTGACCCGGTGCGGGTGCCGATGGTCAGCGTCCCCGTCTCGCTGATCTTGTCCACGGTCATCCTCTGCTGCGCGAGCGCCGGCGTCACGGCCGCCCCCAGCAGCGCCAGCATCATCACGGCTCCCATGCGTCTCCGCATGCACGTTCTCCTTCGTGGAGCAGGATCTTGAACTGGAAGTCCGGACCGGGCACCGGCGCCCCGCACGCGAGCGGGCGTACATGAGCGTGCGGTCCGTTCGCGCCGCCGCGCGAGCCGCGTCAGTGATGCAGGATCTTCGACAGAAATTGCTGGGCGCGCTCCGACCGCGGGGTGCCGAAGAACTCTTCCTTCTTCGCGTCCTCCACGATCTTGCCCGAGTCCATGAAGATCACGCGGTGGGCGACCTTGCGCGCGAAGCCCATCTCGTGGGTGACCACCATCATGGTCATGCCTTCCTTGGCGAGCTGCACCATTACGTCGAGCACCTCGTTGATCATCTCGGGGTCGAGGGCGGACGTCGGTTCGTCGAACAGCATCGCGATCGGGTCCATGCTGAGAGCGCGCGCGATCGCCACGCGCTGCTGCTGGCCGCCCGAGAGCTGGCCGGGGAACTTGTCCTTGTGAGCGAGCAGGCCGACGCGGTCGAGGAGCTTGAGGCCCTTGTCCCTCGCTGCTTCCTGGCTGCGGCCGAGCACCTTGATCTGCGCGAGCGTCAGGTTCTCGGTCACCGACATGTGCGGGAACAGTTCGAAGTTCTGGAACACCATGCCGATGCGCGCGCGTAGCTTCGGCAGGTCGGTCTTGCGATCGCCTACCGAGATGCCGTCGACGATGATCTCGCCTTCCTGGAAGGCCTCGAGTGCGTTTACGACCTTGATGAGGGTCGATTTCCCGCTGCCCGAGGGACCACAGACCACCACCACCTCGCCCTTCGCGACGTCGGTGGTGCAGTCGGTGAGCACCTGGAAGGCGTCGTACCACTTGCTCACATGTCTCATGCTGATCATGTCGGTCACCTCACGATCGCGATGCGCTCCTGCAGGCGCTTCACCAGCGTCGACAGGCCGTAGGAGATGACGAAGTAGACCACCGCCACGAATGTATACATCTCAATCAAGCGGTAGTCGCGGTTGGCAATCTTCGCGGCGGCGCCCAGGAAGTCGGTCGCCGAGATCACGTACACGAGGGAAGTGTCCTGGAACAGGATGACGGTCTGGGTGAGCAGCACCGGCAGCATGTTGCGGAAGGCCTGCGGGAGCACGATCTGCGCCATGGTCTGCCAGTACGTGAGGCCGAGCGCGTAGCCCGACCAGACCTGGCCGCGCGGGATCGACTGGATGCCGGCGCGCATGATCTCGCAGTAGTATGCCGCCTCGAACATCGTGAAGGTGATGAGCGCCGACGAGAACGCGCCCACCCTGATCGGGTTGGGTTGCCTCAGGATCCAGGCGCCGATGTAAGGCACGAGGAAGAAGAACCAGAAGATCACCAGCACCAGAGGAATCGAGCGCATCAGGTTCACGTAACCGCCCGCCAATATTGACACCGGCTTGATGCTCGCGAGCCGCATCATCGCGAGGAGCGTGCCGAAGACGATACCGCCGGTCATCGCGAGCAGGGTCAGCGTGACCGTGAACGTCATGCCCTCCTTGAAGAGGTACGGCAGCGAGCGCTGGATGACGCCAAAATCGAAGCCGGAATCCATGGCTCAGTGCCCCGCCTGCGGCGCACCGCTCGCCGCGATCAGGCCGGGTACGCGCACTTTCTTCTCGAGAGCCCTCATGAGCACCACGACGATCAGGTTCGTGAGCAGATACATCACCGTGGCCGTCGCAAAGGCCTCGAACACATGGAAGCTGAATTCCTGCATGGCCCGCGCCCGTCCGGTCAACTCCAGCAGACCGATGGTCAACGCAACGGAGGAATTCTTGATGATGTTCATGAATTCTGAAGTCAGCGGCGGCAGGATAATGCGGAAGCCCTGCGGCAGGAGCACGTAACGGTAGGTCTGCGGCTGCGTCAATCCCATCGCGGTGCCCGCCATGCCCTGACCGCGCGGGAGCGACATGATGCCCGCCTTGACCTGCTCGGCGACGCGCACCGAGGTGAAGATGCCGAGGCACAGCACCGCCGGGATGTACGACCCCCACGGCGGCGGCATCTGCTTGATCCAGTCGCCGAGCGGTTTGGGCAACAGCTCCGGCATCACGAAGAACCACAGGAACATCTGCACGATGAGCGGGATGTTGCGGAAAATCTCGACATAGAGATTGCCGAGACGCACCACCCACTTCACCGGCGTGGTGCGCAGCGTGCCGATGATCGCACCCACGGAGAGCGCGATCACCCAGGCGGCGAGCGCAGTCGCCAGTGTCCAGGCGAGGCCGACCAGAAGGTAATGGAGATACGTGCCCGTGCCGCCGGGCTCCATTTCGAACAGCACCTTCCAGTGCCAGTTGTAGTTCATTTCCCTCCCGCCCAACGGGGAGCCCTCGGGCCCCCCGTGCGTGGTACTCGCGTCTCCTCGGTGACCCCTATTTGTAGGAAGCCGGATCTCCCGAGTCGGTTGGATTCGCAACGACCTTCTTGAACTGATCGGTCATCGGGATGTTCAGGTTCAGTCCTCTGGGCGGGATGGGCTTCTGGAACCACTTCTCGTAGATCCCGTTGATCTGCCGCGACTTGTAGATGTTGACCATGGCCGCATCGACCGTCTTCTTGAACCCCGCATCATCCTTGCGCAGCATGATGCCGTAGGGCTCCACCGAGGTCGCTTCGGTTGAAATCGCGTAGTCGCCGGGATTGCGCGCCTGCGCGGCCAGGCTGTAGAGCAGGACGTCGTCCATGACGAAGGCGGCCGCGCGGCCGGTCTCGACCATCTGGAACGCCTCGGGGTGGCCGTTTGCCGAGATGATATTCAGACCGAGGTTCTGCGCGGTGTTGATCTCGGTGATCCCCTTGATATTGGTGGTGCCGGCAGTGGAAACGACGGTCTTGCCTTTCAGGTCCTGCAGCGTCTTGAGGTTCGCCGCCTTTTTCGCCACCCAGCGGTTGGCGGTCACGAAGTGGGTGATGGTGAACCACACCTGCTTCTGGCGCTCGAGGTTGTTGGTGGTCGAGCCGCATTCGAGATCGATGGTGCCGTTCGCCATCAGGGGGATCCGGTTGGCCGACGTGACGAGCTGGTACTTGACCTCGAGCTTGTCCATCTTGAGCTCGGTCTTGACCGCGTCGACGATGCGCAAGCACAGGTCCACCGCGTAGCCGACCGGCTGCTGCTTGTCGTCGTAGTAGGAGAACGGGATCGAGGCGTCGCGGTGCCCGATGGTGATCGAGCCCGAGTCCTTGATCTTCTTCAGCGTGCCTTCCTGCGCCGCTGCGGGGTGAACGAAGGTGAGCGCCAGGACGGCAACCGCCAGGGTGATCAGTCGGGTCATGTCAGTCTCCTTGTGAGCGTTCGAGTCGGTGACCCTGATAGATGGACGAAGCCACACGATTCAACGGAGTTCCTAGTTCTTTGCGCAAGCGGCACCCCGGGTGATCCTGCGTCACCGCGGGGCCGGGGTCAAGGGTCGCGAGCGCCATGGCTACTCGATAACCAGCAGGACGTCCCCGGGGTTCACCACCTGGCCGGCCGCCACCCGGATCTCCTTCACCGTCCCCGCCACCTGCGCCTTGAACTCGTTCTCCATCTTCATGGCCTCCAGCACGATGAGGCCGTCACCGGGCGCGACGACCTGGCCCACCGCGACCTCGATCAGCGTCACCTTGCCGGGCATCGGGGCCTTCAGCACCTGGCCCAGGACGCTGCCCTGGGCACCCCGGGTGCGGATGATATACCGCGTTTCCTCCTCGACCCGGATCGCGTAGCGCTCGCCCCCCACGTCCACCACGTAGACGCCGTCCTGCTCGGTGACGTCGGCGATGTGGGAGGCGCCGTCCAGCAGGATGGACCAGATGCCCTCCCCGGTCTCGCGGGCATCCACCGCGAGGCGCTCGTCGCCGATGGCGACGGTGAAGCGGCCCTCGGCGCCCGCGATCTCGACCGGGATCGTCTCCCCGCCCGTTTGCGCCTCGAACTTCACCGGCTCCTCCAGCCCGGCCGCAGCGCCTGCCGCCAGGCGCTGGGCGTCGTGGCGGGCCCACTAGATGAGCCCACCGCGGACGCCGGGCGCCCCGCGCGCTTGTAGGCGGTGAGCGCCGCCGCGATCAGGGCGATCTTGCGGTGCCGCCCGGCCCCCTCCGGCTTGTCCGCGGCCAGCAGGCGCTCCATGAAGCCGGTGGAGAGGAGGCCCGCCACGAAATCCGGGTGCCGGATGATGCGCTCGAGGATCGGGATCGTGGTCTGCACGCCGGCCACCTTGTACTCGCCGAGCGCGCGGGTCATCCGCGCGATCGCCGCCTCCCGGTCGGGGCCCCAGACGATCAGCTTGGCCATCAGCGTGTCGTAGAAGCGCGGGATCGTGCAGCCGGCGTAGACGCCGGTGTCGTCACGCACCCACGGGCCGCCCGGCGCCCGCAGCCCCACCACCGTCCCCGGCGACGGGATGAACGAGGCGAACGGGTCTTCCGCGTTGATGCGGCATTCGATGGCCCAGCCGTGGAGCGCGACGTCGTCCTGGCCGAAGCCGAGCTTCTCTCCGGCCGCGATCCGGAGCTGATCCTTCACGAGATCGCGCCCAGTCACCAGCTCGGTCACCGGATGCTCCACCTGCAGGCGCGTGTTCATCTCGAGGAAGTAGAAGGTGCGCTCGCGGTCCACCAGGAACTCGACGGTGCCCGCGTTGACGTAGCCGACCGCGGCGGCCACCCGGCAAGCGGCCTCGCCCATCCGGCGCCGCATCTCGGGCGTGACGAAGGACGACGGGCTCTCCTCCACCAGCTTCTGGTGCCGGCGCTGGATCGAGCACTCGCGCTCGCCCAGGTACACGACGCCGCCGTGGGCGTCGGCCAGCACCTGGATCTCGATGTGCCGCGGCTCCTCGACGTAGCGCTCGATGTAGACCGCGGCGTCGCCGAACGCGGCGCCCGCCTCCGAGCGCGCGGCCCGCAGGGCCCCCGCCAGGTCGCCGGGCGCGCGCACCAGGCGCATGCCCTTGCCACCGCCGCCCATGGCCGCCTTCACCATGACGGGATAGCCCACGCGCTCGGCCACGCGCGCGGCCTCCGCATCGTCCGCGACCGGCTGCTCGGTGCCGGGCACCACCGGCACGCCCATCTTGATGGCGACGCGGCGGGCGGCCATCTTGTCGCCCATCGCCCGGATGGCGGCGGGCGGCGGCCCGATGAAGGTGAGCCCCGCGTCCAGGCAGGCCTGGGCGAACTTCGCGTTCTCGGCCAGGAAGCCATAGCCCGGGTGCACCGCCTCGGCCCCGGTGGCGCGGGCGGCCGCGATCAGCTTGTCGATGACGAGGTAGCTTTCGGCGGCGGGCGGCGGCCCGATCGGCACCGCTTCGTCCGCGAGCAGGACGTGGAGGGACTCGCGGTCGGCTTCGGAGAAGACGGCGACGGTCTTGATGCTGAGCTCGCGGCAGGCCCGGATGACCCGGACGGCGATCTCGCCGCGATTCGCGATGAGGACCTTCCCGAACGGGGCGCTCACGTTCCGAGCATGATAGCAGGAACGGACCCCTCACCCCTACCCTCTCCCCAGAGGGGAGAGGGGCCGGAACGCCCCCTCAGAGTGGCGAGGGGCTCGGACCGCACCCTCAGAGTGGCGAGGGGGTCGGAACGAACCCTCTCCCCTCTGGGGAGAGGGCAGGGTGAGGGGTCTACCGGTCGAGCGCCTTCACGGCCTCCTCCACGAAGGAGGTGTCCACGATGGACCGGAGCGGCAGCGTCTTCTTCATGAACCCGTTGGCCGTCCACCAGGCCATCTGCCGCTCGATGTCGGTCACGAGCAGGCGGCCGTTGCGGTCCTGGAAGGGGAAGCCGAGCTTGATGTTCTCGGGGCGGGCCCCCGTGTACTTTGCGGTGATCTGCACGACGTCTTCATAGCCGGCCCCGGGCACGAGACGGCCGTCCTTCTGCACCAGCGCGGCGTCGTGGTAGTGGCGCGAGGCCTTCACGTAGCCCTTCATGAAGGCCACCGCGCGGGCGCGGTCGGTGGCGAACTTGCCGGAGTAGAAGATGGTCGCGATCTGCCAGGGGTAGAGATCCCCCGCCCACGCCATGATCTTGCCGAAGCCCTGGGCCTCGGCGGCGCCCGGGAAGGGCTGGGGCACCAGGATGGCGTCCACCTGCTTGCCCTTCAGCGCCTCCATGGTGGCGGGCATGGCCTGGAGCGGCACGATCTTCACGTCGGCGAGGGTGAGCCCGTCCTTCTCCAGGATATTGCCGATGTGGTAGTGGAACGTGGAGCCGATCTGGGTGACGCCGATCCGCTTGCCCTTGAGATCCTTGATGGACCGCAGGCCGCCGCTGTCCCACAGCTCCTTCTGCACCACGATGGCCACCAGCGGGTAGCCGGGCCACTCCCGGCCCTTGTCGGCCACGATCCAGAGCTGCTCGCCGCCCAGCACGATATTGTAGAGCGCGGCGGTGAGGCCGGTGGCCCCCACGTCGAGCTGGCCCGCGGCCAGCGCGGTGGCGATGGGCGCCGCCGCCTGGAAGTAGACCAGCTCGGGCTCGACGCCGAATTCCTTGAAGTAGCCCTTCTCGACGCCCACGAAGACGGGCGCCGACGAGGTGAGCTTGAGCACGCCGACCTTGAGCGGCGCGGGCGTCTGCGCCTCGGCCCCAGGCGACAGGGAGATGCCGCCCGCGATCGCCGCGAGGGCCAGGAGCAGCAGGAGTGGGAGTCGGCGCATGCGAGGGTCCTCCGATCAGGTGTGGCGCCAGCGGATCACCGCTCGCTCGAGCCCGGAGAGCCCCCAGTGTGAGAGGACCCCGAGCAGCGAGAGCACGACGATGCCGACCATGAGCTTGGTGGTTTCCATCAGGTTGCCGGACTGGAGAATCAGGAAGCCGATGCCCGCGTCGGCCGCGATCTGCTCGGCGGCCACCAGCAGGAGCAGCGCGATGCCCGCTCCCAGCCGGAGGCCGGCGAAGACCATCGGTAGAGCCGAGGGCAGGATGACCTTGCGAATCACGCTCCACCGCCCGGCTCCGAAGGAGACCGCGGCCCGGATCAGCAGCGGGTCGGCCTGGCGGACGCCCGAGTAGGTGTTGATGGCCATCGGGAAGAAGACGCCGAGCGCCACCACCGCCACCTTGGAGGCCTCGCCGATGCCGAGCCAGAGGATCAGCAGCGGCAGCAGCGCGATCTTGGGAATCGGGAACGTGGCCGCGATGAGCGGCTGCACCACCGCGTCGGCCAGGGAGAAGAACCCGACGGCCACGCCCACGCTGATGCCGGCCAGCGCGCCGATCGCGAAGCCCCAGGCCAGGCGCTCGAGGCTCCGCGCCAGGTGCACGAAGATCTGGCCCGAGACGGCCATGTCCCAGCCCTCCGCCAGAACACCGAGCGGCGACGGCAGGAAGAGCGCGGACACGAAGCCCGTGCGGGTGATGAGCTCCCAGAGCACGGCGAGGCCCACCAGCGCGAGGACGCGCACCGTGCGGTAGTCGGGCCGCCGCAGGAAGGCGGTGCGATCGGCCACCACGAAGCGCTCGACCGCCATCAGCCGCGCTCCGCCACCTCGTCGCCCTCGAGCAGCGCAGCCTGCGCCTGCGACTTGATCAGCCCCCAGATGCGATCGCTGGCCTGGATGAAGGCGGGATCGCCCTGCTGGTGCTCGCCACGCGGGCGCGGGAGCCGGATCGGGACGGTGTCGAGCACCTCGCCCGGCCGCCGCGAGAGCACGATCACGCGGTCGGCCATGAACACGGCCTCCTGGATATTGTGCGTGACGTAGAGGATGGACTGGCGCGTGCGGGCCCAGATGGCGAGTAGCTCCTCCATCATGAGCGTGCGGGTCTGGGCATCCAGCGCCGAGAACGGCTCGTCCAGGAGCAGCACCGCCGGCTCCACCGCCAGCGCCCGCGCGATGCCCACGCGCTGGCGCATGCCGCCCGAGAGCTGGTGCGGGTACTTGGTCTCGAAGCCGCCCAGGCCGGTCATGTCGAGGTAGTGCCGCGTGCGCTCGGCCCGCTCGAAGCCGGAGACGCCCAGCTCCTCCAGGCCGAACTCCACGTTGGCCCGCACCGTGCGCCAGGGAAAGAGCGCGAACTCCTGGAACACGGTGGCCGCCATCGGCCGGCCCTCGCGGCGCTCGCCCTCGAAGTAGACGCGCCCCGAGGTGGCGGGCAAGAGCCCCCCGATGATGTTGAGCAGCGTCGACTTGCCGCAGCCCGACGGTCCCAGCAGGGCCACGAACTCCTCCGGCTCGACCGCGAAGTCCACCTGGCTCAGCGCGACCACGTCGCGGCCCCGACGATCGGTGAAGGTCTTGGACACGCGCTCGGCGACGACGCGCATCCTAGCCCCGCCGCAAGGCGAACCGCTGGATCTTGCCGGTCGTGGTCTTGGGCAGCTCGGCCACGAAGTCCACCCAGCGCGGCGACTTGTAGCCGGCCAGGCGCTTGCGCACCAGCGCCTGCAGCTCGGCGGCGAGCGCGTCGGTGCCGCTCTGGCCGTCGCGCAGCACGCAGAAGGCGTGGGCCTTGGTGAGCCCGTCGGCGTCCCCGCGCCCGACCACCGCCACCTCCAGCACCGCCGGGTGCTCGCCCAGGCACGCCTCGATCTCGACCGGGGACACCCACATGCCGCCGACCTTCAGCATGTCGTCGCCCCGGCCGCAGAAGTAGAAGTACCCGTCGGTGTCCTGGTAGAACATGTCGCCGGTGCGCAGCCACTCGCCCTGCATGGTGGCCTTAGTGCGCTCGTGGCGGTTCCAGTAGCACGCCGCGGTGGAGTCGCCCTTGATCAGGAGCTGCCCCACCAGCCCCGGCGCCACCGGCCGGCCCTCGTCGTCCACCAGCCGCGCCTCGTAGCCCGGGATCACCCGCCCGCTCGAGCCCGGCCGCGCCTCGCCCGGCCGGTTGGCGAGGTAGTCGTGCAGCGCCTCGGTGGAGCCCACCACGTCCAGCAGCTCGTGGCCGAAGCGCGACTTCCACGCGTGGAAGATCGCGGCGGGCAGCGACTCGCCCGAAGACGCGCAGAGCCGCAGCGAGGAGAGATCGAACCGGCGCTCCGCCCCCTCGACCTGCAGGAGCCGGCGATAGATGGTGGCCACCGCGAACAGCATGGTGGGGCGCTCGGCCTGGATCAGCTCGAAGATCCGCTCGGCCTCGAGGCGCTCCAGCACCAGCAGCGATGCGGCGCCCACCAGCGCCGGGAAGTAGAGCGAGTTGCCGAGGCCGAACGCGAAGTGGAGCTTGGAGGCCGAGAAGATCACGTCGTCGGCCGCGATGCCGAAGGTCCCCCGCCCCACCAGCTCCGCCGCGTAGACCAGGTCGTGATGCAGGTGCACAGCCGCCTTGGGTCGCCCGGTGGAGCCCGAGGTGTAGAGCCAGAGGGCCACGTCGTCGCGGCTCGTGTCGGCCGCGGCCAGCTCGGGCGAGGCCTTCTCCAGCAGCCGCTCGTACTCGAGCGCGCCTCGCCGCCGGCCGCCCACCACGATGACGCTCTCCAGCGCCGGGCACTGCGCCCGGATCTTCAGGATCTCGGCGGCCGCCGCCTCGGACCCGATCACCGCGCGGGCGCGGCTGTCCTGGAGGAGGAACGCCAGCTCCTCGGCGGGGAGGCCGTCGCTCACCGGCACCGGCACCGCGCCGATCTTCATCGC
>WNFG01005680.1_pt1 | contig 10500 bp, 9 predicted proteins | sample 5400431 | NCBI WGS metagenome assembly WNFG01 (sample SAMN13153346, study PRJNA577476) | soil metagenome | isolation source: 120 cm saprolite under Douglas fir tree site 2 hole 3 replicate 2 | place: USA:California | collected 2015-04-18
GTTTCCGCGCCGGACGACGTGTGAGAAGTGAGAGGTGAGAGGTTTGCGCCAAAGCGCCCTTCAGGCATCCCGAGCCCTGGGAGGATCTTGTTCACCGCTCGCGCAAGTTTCTTGGCGCCTGCGACACGCTTTTGCGTGAGCGCCGCGCAGGCGTGCGTAAACTCCTCCACGGCCTTGGCTCGCTCATCCGCGAGCCCGCGGAGATCGAGATCGGCGGTATCCAGGAGCTCGAGCTCGCGCGCCGCGGTATCCCGCGAGGCCAGCACGTCGGCGATCGTGGGACCATGCTTCTGCTGGATCCGAAACAGCAGATCGCGCCGCTGCTCCACCGCGCTGAGCCGTTCCGGGTCGGCCTCGATCTCGCTCGCGTACGCGCGCGCCGCCTGAGCGAGCTCCGCCGAGCCGGTGAACGCAGCATCGAGCAGCTCCTGCCATTTGGTCACTGATGGATCGAGCCGGAGCAAGCTGCCGAGGATCTTCTGCGCCTTGGTGAGCCCGGCTGCGTCCATCGCCTCTTCCAGCTCGCGCGCGAGACGACGCAGCTCCTCCGCGTGCGCCAGGCGTTTCGATTCGGTGTCGAGCGCCTCGTCTTCCCCGAGCTTGGGCGCGGCCTTTTCGATCTCCGTCAGTACGTGGCGCAGATAGTCGGCCTTGCGGCGCACCTCGGCCTGGCGCGTCGTGAGGTCAGACTCGCGGTGCTCCAATTCCTTGAGCCGCGCGTGGGCATCGCGCACGGCGACGCGTTCGACGTCCGCATCGGCGTAGGCGTCGAGGATGTCGCGCTGGGCATCGGGGTGGAGTAAGGATTGCGTCTCATGCTGGCCGTGCAAGTCGACCAGCAGCGCGCCGATCTGTGCCAGCACACCGATCGTCGTGGGCGAGCCATTCACCCATGCGCGCGACTTCCCCTCGCGCAGCACCTCGCGCTTCAGCACCAGGCGGCCTTCTTCCAGCTCGATGCCCAGTGCGGCGAACGGCGAAAGGAGGTGGCGATGCACGGCGGATGCGAATTCGAACGCGCCCTCGACGATCGTCTTGTCGGCGCCGGGACGCACGACGTCGGCGGACGCCCGTTCGCCGAGCAGCAAAGAGAGGGCATCGACGACCATCGATTTGCCGGCGCCGGTTTCGCCGGTCAGAACGTTGAGGCCGGGCTCGAAAGGAAGGGTGACGTCCGCGATGACGGCCAGATCACGAACGCGAAGCTCGACCAGCACTACTTCCGCACTCGATCGCTGAGGTCGCCCCAATGCAGCTTGCGCCGCAAGCGCTTGAAGAAGCTCTCCGGGCCGAGGCGGATGAGGAGGATGGGATGCTCGGCGCGGCGCACCTGGAGCGTCTCGCCCGGCTGGATCGGCGTCCCCACCTGGCCGTCGAACGACACGAGGACTTCGTCACTCCAGGGCGGAATCGGCTGGATTGTCACCACCGCCGTCGCGGCGAGGACCAGCGGCCGGACCGCGAGAGTGTGCGGGCAGATGGCGGTGACGACAATCGCGTCAACGGTCGGAACGACGATGGGTCCACCCGCTGACATCGAATACGCCGTCGATCCCGTCGGCGTGCTGACGATGATCCCGTCCGCCGAATACTGCGCGACTTCGTCGCCATCGACCGCCACCTTGAGGCGAACGACGCGCGCCACACCGCCCTTGTGCACCACGACGTCGTTGAGCACGAGGGGCTCAACCCTGCCGCCCTTGGCGCCCCTGCCGGTAATTGTTGACTGTAGCGCCAGGCGCGGTTCGATCGTGTAGGCGCGCCGCACCACGGCGTCCAGCGCCCCGTCGAGATTTTCCGGGCTGGCGCTGGTAAGAAATCCGACGCGTCCCAGGTTGAGGCCCATGATCGGCGTGTTCGAGCCATTGAGGAGGCGCGCGCCGCGCAACAGGGTGCCGTCGCCGCCCAACGTGATGAGACAATCCAGCGTTCCGGACGGCAGCTGACTGAGCGGGGGGGCGGACCAGAGCGATTGGATGCGCTCTTCGCTGTACAATGTGAGCCCGAGCCTCGACGCCTTCTGTTGGAGCGTCGCCAGGAGAGCGCCAAGATCCGGATAGTTGGGGTTGCCGACGACCCCGACGTTCATCGCGTGGTGAGCGACTCTTCCGCGGCGAGGGCGCGAATGCGGGCGGCGGTTCTCCCGGCGCTTTGTCACGCGGATAGCGCAGCGAGAAAGGCCCCTCGGTGTGCGCCAGCGCGCAGCGCAGCAGTCCGATCAACTCGGCGCCGTCCTTAGGGGCGGTGACGGTCATGTGCGGCACCGCAAGCATGTACGCGATGTCGTACAGACCCATGTGCGTCTGGCCGTCCTCGCCCACCATGCCCGCGCGGTCCATGCAAAAAATCACCGGCAGCTTCTGGATCGCGACGTCGTGGATGATGCTGTCGTAGGCGCGCTGTAGGAATGTCGAATAGATCGCCACGACGGGCCGGACGCCCTGCGTCGCGAGCCCGGCGGCGAACGTCGTCGCGTGCGCTTCAGCAATGCCGACATCGAAGAACCGCTGCGGCCACTTTTTCTGGAAGATGTTGGTGCCGGTTCCCGAGGGCATGGCTGCGGTGATCGCAACGAAGTTCGAGTTCTCCGCCGCCAGCTGCGTCAGCGCGTCGCCGAAGACTTTCGTCCATTGCGGCGGGCCGGGGTTGACGGGCTTCAGCTTGCCGGTGATGGGATCGTACGGCGCGCGGGCGTGATACTTCTCGAGATCGGGCTCTGACAGCGGGAAGCCCTTTCCCTTCTCCGTGATGACGTGGACAACGCGCGGCCCCTTCAGCGTCTTCACGATGTCGAACGTGTGCAGCATCTGCGCAATGTTGTGCCCGTCGATCGGCCCGAAATACCGGAACCCCAGCTCCTCGAACAGCATGCCGGGCGACCACAGGTTCTTGATGCTCTCTTCGACGTTCTTCGCGAAGTCGACGAGCTTTTTGCCCCCGACGAGGTGTGAGGCGCGCTCGATCACGTGCTTCACGAGCTCGCGCATGCGCACACCGATGGGGCTGGCGATGATCGACCCGAGGTACTTGTTGATCGCGCCGACGTTGGGCGCGATCGACATGCCGTTGTCGTTCAGGACGACGATGATGTCGCGGCCCGAATCGCCGGCGTTGTTCAGAGCCTCGTAGGGCAAGCCGCAGGTCATCGCGCCGTCGCCGACGACGGCGACGACCGCGAATTCCAATCCTTTCAGGTCGCGAGCCGCCGCCATCCCGTACGCCGCCGACAGCGCCGTGCCGGCATGACCGGCGCCGAACTGGTCGTGCTCGCTCTCGCTCCGCCGGAGGAATCCCGACAATCCGCCCTGCTGCCGCAGCGTGGGGAGGCGGTCATTGCGGCCGGTGAGAATCTTCCACGGATAGCCTTGGTGGCCGACGTCCCAGACGATCTTGTCGTGCGGCGAATCGAATGCGGCGCACAGCGCCACCGTCAGCTCGACGACGCCGAGCCCGGCGCCGATGTGGCCACCGGTATGCGACACCACGTCGATCAGGCGCTGGCGCACCTCGTCGGCCAGCGGCTTGAGCTGGTCGGGGGCGAGGGCCTTCACGTCTGCGGGACTCTTGATCGATTCAAGAAGCGACATCGGTCCTCAATTCGGCCTGGTCACGATGTAATGCGCTAACTCCACTAGTGTGGGGGAAACTAACCCCGCATCCCGCAGATGGTCCACCGCCCGTGCCGCGAGCCGCTCCGCCTCTGCCCGAGCGGCCCCAACGCCGAGCAGCGTGACGAAGGTCGCCTTGGCATGCGCCGCGTCCTTTCCGGCCGTTTTGCCGAGCTGGTCGGACGTGGCAGTCGCATCGAGCACGTCATCAGCGATCTGAAAGGCCAGGCCGATCGCTTCGCCGTACGATCGCAGCGCTTCAATGGATCCACGGCCGATGCCGTCTCCCGCCGACAAACCGCCGATCACGCAGGACGCGGCAATAAGCGCGCCAGTCTTGCGGCGATGTACCTCCTCGAGCGCTTCGATTGGGAGCGTCTTGGCTTCGGCCTCGAGATCGAGCGCCTGCCCGCCGATCATTCCGCCCGCCCCCGCCGCTCGAAACAACTCCAGCGCAATCTCCCGCCCCCGTTCCGCCGGGAGGTTCAGGGTACTGAGCCCGCGCGCCAGCACCCGCGCGGCGAGCGCGACCATTTCGTAGCCCGCCCGCGTCGCTCGCGCAACGTCGAAGGCGCGATGTGCCGTCGGCCGGCCACGCCGCAAGTCGTCATCATCCATGCAGGGCAAGTCGTCGTGCACCAGGGAATAGGCGTGGACGACTTCGACCGCGGCCGCGAGCTCGGCGACGCCCGCCGAGCACGAGCCATTGAGCGCGTCGTGCGCCGCGAAGACGAGCGTGGGTCGGAGCCGCTTTCCCTCGCCGAGCAGGCTGTAGCGGATCACCGGGTCGGCGCGATCCGCCCATGACTGGAGGACGCCGTCTACGCGATCGCGCGCGTAGGCGAGATAGCTAGCTGCTTTCAATCTCGAGGACTTTTTTGACCTTGAGCTCGGCCTGCGTGAGCTGCTCGCGCGCGACCCGCAGGCGTTCGATCCCTTCCTCGAACAACTTCAGCGCTTCGTCGAGGTCGAGGTCTTCGGCCTCGAGCTTGCGCACGATGGCTTCGAGGCGCTCGAGCTGCTCACTGAACGCTGGCATCGACCTCTCCGTCCGTTACTCGCAGCCGGAACTCCTTGCCCGCCGGCAACTGAGCGACGCGTTTCAGAACTCGGCCGTTCTCGTCCCGCGCGACCGCGTAGCCGCGGCCGAGCACGCGCAGCGGACTGAGCGCATCCAGGCGGGCGCTATGCGCGGTGAGCAATGCACGGGACCTGTCGAGCCGGTGATCCATGCATCGATTCAGCCGATCACCGGTCCGATTCACGCGCTCGACGACATGCCGCGCCGCGATTCGTAATGCGCGGCCGAGGCGTTGACCGAGCAGGGCGCAGTGCGCCAGCACTTCGATGCGGTCCGGCGTCGCGGCTTCAGCCGCGGCGGACGGCGTCGGCGCCCGCAGATCGGCGACGAGGTCGCAGAGCGTCACGTCGGTTTCGTGTCCCACGGCCGAGATGACCGGCATCGGCATCGCCGCCACGGCGCGTGCCACTCGCTCACTATTGAAAGCCCAGAGGTCTTCTATCGAGCCACCGCCGCGTCCCACGATCAGCACGTCGACCGGCAGACGGCGGATGCGGTTGAGCGCCGAGCACACCGACGCCTCGGCCTTCGCGCCCTGGACCTGCGCGGGGACGACGATCAGCTCGGCGACGGGCCAGCGCCGTCCGACGACGGCCTGGATGTCGCGCAGCACCGCGCCGTCGGGGCTGGTGACCACGGCGATGCGCCGAGGGAATTTCGGCATGTGGCGCTTGCGGGCGGGATCGAGCAGGCCGTCCTTGATGAGCGCGGCCTTCGCCTTCTCGAACGCGAGCTTCCACAGCCCGCCCTGCTCGGTCGAGAGCAGCTCCATCACCGTGAGCTGGAACTCGCCCTTTTCCTCGTACATCGAGGGCCGCGCGAATACGAACACCTGCATGCCATCGACGGGCGGCGTGGGCAACATGTAGTTCTGTTTCGCGAACATCACGCAGCGCATCTGTGCAGTCTTGTCCCGCAGCGAGAAGTACCAGTGACCGCTGCGCCAGGCCTTGAACCCGGCCACTTCGCCCCGCACCCATAACGGCGGCAAACCCGCCTCGATGACAGCGCGGGCCCGGCGGGTCACCTCACCGACGGTCCATGCGCCTTCCGTGGATGCGGCTGCGAAGAGATCTACGGGTGCACCCATTGGCGCGCCGCCTGAACGGTGTTGTAGAGCAGCATGGTGATCGTCATGGGACCGACGCCGCCGGGCACTGGAGTGATGGCGGACGCGACCTGTCTCGCTTCCTGGAATTTCACGTCCCCGACGAGGCGATAGCCCTGTTTGCGCGATGGATCGTCGACGCGGTTCACGCCGACGTCGATGACCACCGCGCCCGGTTTGATCATCGCCCCCGTCACGAATTCCGGCTTCCCGATCGCGACGACGAGGATGTCGGCCTGCCGCGTGTATTGCTCGATGGCGCGCGTACGGGAGTGACATACCGTAACCGTCGCGTTGCCGCCCGGCGCGTCCAGCAGCAGCAACCGCGCCATCGGTCGTCCCACGATGTTGGAGCGGCCGAGCACGACCGCGTGCATCCCGCTCGTTTCGACCCCCGTGCGAATGAGCATCTGCTGGACGCCGTAGGGCGTCGCGGGCCGGAATCCGGTGGGATCGCCCAGCGCGACCTTGCCGACATTTTCGGGGTGGAAGCCGTCCACGTCCTTCCGCGGATCGATGCGGTGCAGCGCGCGATTGGTATCGATCTGCGGGGGCAACGGCAACTGTACGAGAATCCCGTGAATGCGCGAATCGGCGTTGAGCCGCTCGATCAACGCGATCAGCTCTGCTTCCGACGTCTCCTTGCGGAGCTTGATGGTCTCGTGGTAGAACCCGGCCTCCTCGCAGGCCTTCCCCTTCATGCGCACGTAGACCTGCGAGGCCGGATTGTCGCCCACCAGCACAACGGCGAGCCCGGGCCTCACGCCGCTCTTCTTCAGCGCCGCGATCTCAGCGGCCAGCTCCGTTCGCATCGTGGCGGCGATGGCGTTGCCGTCGATCAATTTCGCGCCGGTCTGCACGACGGAAGCGGGATTAGCGTGCAACGCCGACCGCCCGCGTCTCGCGAATCACGACCACCTTGATCTGGCCGGGATACTGAAGCTCGCGCTCGATCTTGCGCGCGATCTCGTCGGTGAGACGCGCCGCGGCGGCGTCGTCCACCGAATCGGGTGTGACGACGACCCGCACTTCGCGTCCGGCCTGGATGGCGAACACCTTCTCAACACCCTGAAACTCCGAGGCGAGCTTCTCGAGCTGGGTGAGGCGTTTGACGTACGTCTCGAACGCTTCGCGCCGGGCGCCGGGCCGCGAGCCGGAGACGGCATCCGCGGCCTGTACGATGACGCTGACGGACGACTCGTGGGCAACGTCGTCGTGATGCGCCGCGATGCAGTTGATCACGATCGGCTGCTCACCGTATTTCGTCGCCACCTCGACACCGAGCTGCACGTGGGTGCCGTCGTGCTCGTGCGTCATCACTTTGCCGACGTCGTGGAGCAGGGCGCCGCGTTTCGCCAGTGCGACGTCGAGCTTCAGCTCCGCCGCCATGATGCCGGCGAGCCAAGCGACTTCTTTGGAATGTTCGAGAATGTTCTGGCCGTAAGAGGTCCGATACTTCATCCGGCCGACCAGCTTCACGAGCTCCGGATGCATCCCGCGAATGCCGGTTTCATAGACCGCCTGCTCGCCCGCCTCGATAATGCCGGCGTCCACATCAGCCTTCGCCTTCTTGACGATCTCTTCGATGCGTCCCGGATGGATCCGGCCGTCGGCGATGAGGCGTTCGAGCGCCAGCCGCCCGATTTCGCGGCGGACCGGCTCGAAGCACGACACTACGACGGTATCGGGGGTGTCGTCGATGATGACGTCCACGCCCGTCGCGGCCTCGAACGCGCGGATGTTGCGGCCCTCGCGGCCGATGATGCGGCCTTTCATCTCGTCGGAGGGTAACGTCACCGCCGACACGCTCGACTCCGCGGTCTGCTCGGCGGCGATGCGCTGGATGGCGAGGGCCACGATCTTCTTCGCTTCGCGGTCGGCGTTCTTCCGGGCCTGCTCCGTGATGTTCCGGACCATGGCTGCGGCCTCGTCGCGCGCTTCGCCTTCGTGACGCTGAATCAGCTCGAGCTTCGCTTCCTGGGCGGTCAGCCCCGCCACCTGCTCGAGCCGCGCGCCGATCTCCTGCTCGCGCTTGGTCAGCGCCCGGCCATGGTCGCCCAGTTGTTGCTCGAGCTGCCGCAAGTCGTGCTCGCGCCGGTCCACCCCGGCGAGCTTTTCATCGAGACTCTTATGGAGGTTTTCGCGGACCGACATGAGCTCTTCTTTAGCCGCCAGCACGAGCCGCTGGCTCGTTTCCGACGCGCGGCGCTCGACGCGCCGGCCCCAGACATAGAATGCAAGTGTTGCAGCAAGCACGCCGCTGAGAACGGCCGCGACATAACTGGGCCAATTCGTCATAGATCTATCTCCAACGCGCATCCCCACTCAATGGGATGCGAGGGTTGTCAGCCTGCGGTCAGCGCCTTTCGTTTAGCCGGCGGCAGCATCTTCGCCAGATCGTCGGCGACTGCCGCCAGGCGCGCCGCCACTTCCCGTTCAGTTTGCTTCGCCTGAAACAGCTCGTTCGTGATATCGAGGGCCGCGAGGATCGCCGCTTTGTGCGTCTCCACCAGCGGACCCTGGCTCAACACCCTTTTCAACGCCTGATCGACGTAGGCGGCGACTTCGCGCGTGTACTCTGGCGAGAGATCGGAGCGGACGGTGTATTCCTCACCGCCGATCATCACGCGGACCGCATGCTTCTTCGCGGTCACTTGTGCCCTCCGTTGTCGCGCGCCTGCTCTTCCAAAAACGTGAGTCGTTGCATCAAATCGTGCACGCGCGTGCGGGCGCCTTCGACCCGCTGCCGCAACGCCTTATTCTCCGACTCGAGGTCGGCATTCTTGACCGGGCTGCCGCGCACCTTTAGCTCGGCTTCGGCCTTTTGGGCGCGAGAGCGCCAACCCGCCAGCTCCTCGGCCACGTCGCGGACGATGGCCTCGAGCTGATCGATCGCATCGCGAACGTCAGGAGGGGGCCTGTCTCCTGCGTACGTCAAATTCCGCCTCCAGCGCTTTCAGCATGCGGCTGAGTAGCGCATCGACTTCCCGTTCCGTGAGCGTCCGCGTCGTGTCGCGGAATGTGCAGCGCCACGTCACGCCACGCGTCCCAGCAGCTAAGCCCGCTCCACGGTACTCGTCCAAGACTTCGAGCCGCTCGAGCAACCCCCCGCCCTCGCGGCGCAACACACCTTCGATGGCTCCGGCCGTGACCGCGCCTGGTACCACCAACGACAGATCGCGCACGACTGGAGGCTGGGTTGGCAGGGCCTGGTAACGCGCCAACGCCGGCCGCTCGACCACCATTTTCACTTCGAGCCCAAACAGCGACCCCGCCCACTTGGGCGCGTCCGCCTCAATCGGAGCGGCCGAGCCCCAAACTGCTCCCTTTTGCACCGCCTCCCACCCCGCGCCACTCGCGGCTGGTTGAACGTCGCAAGCGGGAGCGGCTAGCCTCGCGGCTAACTCAAAGTGGTGCTTTAGGTCCCATATGTCCATATCAGGTAGTTTCGCACGCTCTTGGCTCGCATCAGACCAGTGACTCGGATGGCGCGCGCCGGTGAGAACGATGGCTAAATGGAGCTCCTCGTCAGGGCGTGGACCGTTGGACTTGTGAAACACGGTCCCGACCTCGAAGAGGCGGACGTCACGGACACCCTGGCTCCAGTTGTGCTCGACCCGGCGCACGAGCCCCGGCAGCAGCCGGCTACGCAGGTGCGCTTCGTCAGCCGACAGGGGGTTCAGGACGGCGACGGCATCGGGAGAGTCCGCGGGCCCCAGAGGAAGCGTGCGCGCCTCGAGCAAGCCACCGCCACCGCGCACCAACGCCTCGCGAATCCGGTGCAGCGTCAGCTCCGACGGCGCGTCGGGGACGGTACCGGGACGGTAGGCCCTGAGCTCGTCCGGGAATGTGTCGTAGCCGCGGAGCCGTGCGACCTCTTCGATGAGATCGACCTCGCGCGTGACGTCCGGGCGCCAGCCCGGCACCTGCACCGCCAGCCGGTCGTCCTTCGGCGCGGCGACGAACCCGACTGCGGAGAGATAGCGCTCGATTTCCTTACGCGGCACAGGGACGCCGAGCAGGTGCGAGACGCGCGCATCGCGCACAAAGACGCTGCGCGGCTGTTGGGGTTCAGGCCACAGATCGATCAGCGCCTCGCGCGTTTCTCCACCAGCGACCGCGCGAATGAGATCGATCGCGCGATTCAGCGCGTCCGGCATGCCGAGCATGTCGATGCCCCGCTCGAAGCGGTAGCTCGATTCGCTCGAGATACCGAGCGCGCGACGCGTACGGCGAATTCGCGTCGGCTGGAAGTACGCGCACTCGAGCACGATGTCCGTCGTGGTCTCCGACACTTCCGACTCGGCACTGCCCATGACGCCCGCGACGATCGTCGGGCGCTCGGCGTCGCAGATCGCGGTCATCTCCGCCGTCAGTTTCCGCGGGACGCCATCGAGCGTGACGATCTGCTCGCCTGCCTTGGCACGGCGCACGACCACGGCCGGTCCGCGCAGCTTCGCCAGATCGAACGCATGCAGCGGCTGGTTGACTTCGAAGAGGATATAGTTCGTGGCATCCACGATGTTGTTGATCGATCGTTGGCCGATTGCTTGCAGGCGGGCCGCGAGCCAGGCGGGGCTGGGGCGCACCGTCACTCCACGCAGCACCGCGATCATGTAGCGAGGGGCGCCCTCTGGATCTTCCAGCCGCACTTCAACTCCATCGACAACTGCGTTGGAACGTTGGAAAGTTGGAAGGTTTTT
>WNFG01016687.1_pt1 | contig 10499 bp, 12 predicted proteins | sample 5400431 | NCBI WGS metagenome assembly WNFG01 (sample SAMN13153346, study PRJNA577476) | soil metagenome | isolation source: 120 cm saprolite under Douglas fir tree site 2 hole 3 replicate 2 | place: USA:California | collected 2015-04-18
TGGACGAGCGAGCGGAGTATCACGAGCACCAGGCTGATGGGACGCTGGACCCGAAGAGGGAAGAGCCGACTTGGCGCGAGTGGGACGTTCCCACCTTGCGCCAAACCTGTATCCAGGCCAATGCCAATGTGGTGGTGCTGGAGCCTTCGCAAGACTCCACCTTTGACTACTGGTTAAAGATCAGCACCCTCGATTTTCGCAAGCTGTTGCTGGTTCCCGTCAAGTTGGCGGACTATCATCGTGAAGTGCTCAAAGGCAAGACCCTCAACACCAGTGTGACCCTCAACAAGCGTGATGATGGATGGTGGCTCACCCTGTCCTTCGATCAAGTCATCCCCATCCAGACCAAACCGGATGCCCCAGTGGTGGGCATGGATGTAGGCATCGCCAACTTCGTGACCACCAGTACGGGTGAGCACTATGGCACATTCCACGGTAAGCTCCGCCAACGGCAAAAACGTGACCGGGAAAAGCGCCGACGCAAGGCCAAGCTGCGGGCGTGCCTGGAAAAGAAGGGGGTCGAGAAGCTGCCTTCCACCACAAGCCGAAGCGGGCAGCGCCTCGCCCGCCATGTGCGTCAAGAGATCAACCGGGCAGTCAACCAGTGTTTTGCCAAGCACCCCGATGCCCAGTTTGCCTACGAACAGTTGTCGGTAGCGACGATGAAGTTCAAAGCGCGGGCGATGAATGCCTATCTGCGTGCGTCTAACCTGGCACATATCCCCAAGCAAATTGCCTGGAATGCCGCCAAGCGAGGGATACAAGCCACATCAGTGAACTGTGCCTATTCCTCGCAGGAGTGCAGTATGTGTCATTATGTGGATAGGAAGAACAGGTCGAATCAGCAAACATTTTGTTGCCAGGTCTGTGGCCATCAGGCACACGCCGATCTCAACGCGGCAACCAACATCGCACAGCGAGTCGGGGATACCGAACTACACGCTTGCAGAGACAAGCAAGCCATCAAAGCCGTGCTCATGAGAAGGCATGAGGCATGGAGCACAGCCAACGGTTGGCCGTAGTCCAACCACCCGCCTATTCGGTTGTTTTATAACCAGGCGTAGGTTAAAGTGAGGAATCTGGGCAAATGTCCTGTTTGTCTCGATTTTTCGCAACTATAAAGGGGCTTGACAGAACCGTCACATACCATTACTCTAATGTTTATTCCTGGCAGGGATGTACGCAATTATTTCTTGTAAGGGCACTTCTAGTGCGGGCCCTGGGGAAACCAGCGATCCAGGTAAATTTCAGGCTGTTTGTTGTTTGTTGATAGCGGCAAAAAGGACAAACAGATAGAGGACATATTTATATAGGGAGGTGGTAGTCGCATGAAACCACCACGCTTTCAGTATTGTAGACCGGGCATATTGGACGAGGTACTCGCACTGCTCGATCAGTATGGTGAGGATGCTAAGATATTGGCCGGCGGCCAGAGCCTTATTCCCCTGCTGAATATGCGCCTGGCGGGGCCGGCATACCTGATAGACATCAACCATGTCTCCGAGCTGAACTATATCGAGCCTGAAGATGGCTACCTCGCGATTGGAGCCATTGTGCGCCAGAGACAGGTAGAACGCTCACCCCTGGCGCAAGAATTGTTTCCCATGCTGGTTGAGGTCGTGCAGCATATTGGTCATATGCAGATACGCAACCGTGGCACGCTCGTCGGCAGCATAGCTCACGCCGATCCTGCCGCTGAACTGCCAGCACTGCTTACCTGCCTCAACGGAGAGGTCGTAGCCCAAAGCGTGCATGGAGAGCGGATCATGAAGGCCGAAGAGTTCTTCACAGGCTATCTCTCGACGGGCCTGGAACCAGGAGAGATGCTGACAGAGGTACGCTTCCCCTGGATTCCTCAGCAGGCGGGCTGGGCCTTTATGGAGCTTACTCGTCGCTCTGGTGATTACGCCTTAGTAGGTGCCGCCGCCGTGGTAACGCCATCGCTGGATGACCACTGCATGTCTGCACATATTGCCTACCTTGGTATCGCAGGCTCTCCCATCCGTGTACGAGAGGTCGAGCATGTCTTGATTGGCACAAAGCTGGATGAGCAGACCCTCAATCGCGCAGCCGAGATAGCGCGTACCTTCGTCAGTGATGATATGGAAGATGTCCATGCCACGGTCGATTATCGCCGCGCGCTGACCGCAGAAATAACAAAACGAGTGTTAAGAGCCGCCTGGGAGCGGCGCGAGCAGTAGTGAGAAAGTGTACGCATCATGCAAGAGCAAGAAGAAAATCCCACCTTCTCTGAAGAAAGCCTCCTCTCTGTGACGGTCAACGGGCATCGCTATGAACAGTTGGTGCCTGTGCGTATGCTGCTTTCAGATTTTCTGCGCCATGAACTGCACTTGACTGGCACGCATGTTGGCTGCGAACACGGCGTCTGCGGCTGTTGCACTGTGCTGCTGAATGGTGAAGCGGTGCGCTCCTGCCTGTTGTTGGCGGTGCAGTCAGAAGGCATGGCTCTTACCACAATTGAGGGCATGGCCGGCACCAACAGTGCATTGCACCCCATTCAACAGGCATTTCAAGAGAAACATGGACTCCAATGTGGTTTCTGCACGCCTGGTTTCATCATGACCGTCCATGCCATGCTGCATGAAAACCCCGATCCAACAGAAGAAGAGATTCGCCATGAACTTTCTGGCAATCTCTGTCGCTGCACCGGCTACCAGAATATCGTAGAAGCGGTCAAGCTGGCTGCCCAACGCCTGCGACAACCTCAGATGGAGGTGGAATAATGGCAACCCGTTGGTTTGGTGCCTCTGTTCAGCGTTCAGAAGACCCGCGCCTGCTGAGAGGAAAAGGCAATTATGTTGATGACATTGACCTGCCAGAGATGCTCCATGCAGCCGTTTTACGCAGCCCTCATGCGCGAGCGAAAATTGTCAGCATCGATGCCAGCGCGGCACGCGAGCTTGCGGGAGTGCATTTAGTGCTGACCGCGGATGATCTGGGAGAGGTACTGGAACCATCTCCACTGCTCGTCCCACACCATGCTCTGACGCAACCCCGCACACAGTTGCCCCTGGCACTTGACGAAGTCCGGTATGTTGGAGAGGCAGTTGCTTTTGTGGTGGCAGGAAGTCGCTACATTGCCGAAGATGCGCTTGAATTGATCGACGTCAAGTACGAGCCTTTACCAGTTGTCCACAACCTTGAGGTCTCCGCCTCAGAGCATGCTCCGCTCGTACACGCAGATGTTCCTGGTAACGTGGCCGCACATTTTGTGCAGAGCGTAGGTGATCCCGACAGCATATTTGCCAATGCCCCACATGTCGTACAAGAGACCCTGAGCATGGAACGGGGAGCCAGTATGCCCATGGAGGGTCGAGGCGTACTGGCACGCTGGGAGGATTACGAGGGCAAGCTGACCTGCTGGATTTCGACACAGGGACCTGTCCCTCTACGCAACGGCCTGGCCGCGATCTTTCATCTCCCCGAACACAAAGTGCGGGTCATTGCGCCCGATGTTGGCGGCGGCTTCGGGCCGAAAATTATGCTCTTCTATCCAGAAGAAATATTAACCCCCTTTGCCGCCATTCACCTGGGCAGGCCTGTCAAGTGGATCGAGGACAGGCGCGAGAACTTCATCTCCTCGAACCAGGAACGCGGCCAGGCGCACGAAGTTGAGTACGCCTTCGATGAGCAGGGAGTTTTGCTCGCCGTCCGGGACAAGTTTCTTCACGATGCTGGAGCCTATACACCTTACGGTATCATTGTACCGATCATCACCGCCTGTAGTTTGCCGGGGCCGTATCGCTTGAAGCACTACTACAGCGAGTTTACCGTCCTCTACACCAATAAAGTTCCTGTCAGCCCCTACCGGGGGGCCGGACGCCCCCATGCCGTCTTTGTGATGGAACGCATCATGGATCGCATTGCCAGGGAGCTTAATCTAGATCGCTTTGAGGTGCGCTCGCGAAATTTTATCCGGCCAGATGAATTTCCCTGGGATGTGGGCCTGGTCTACCAGGATGGAGGGCCTACAAAATACGATAGTGGCGATTACCAGGCCGGTCTGGACAAATTGAAGATGATGCTGAACTACGCTGATTTTCCCAGATTGCAGGCTGAGGCACGCCAGCAGGGAAGGTACCTTGGGCTTGGCGTTGGCTATTATGTTGAGGGCACCTCGATTGGCCCATATGAAGGAGCCAATGTACGTGTCGAGTCGGATGGGCGGGTATTTGCCACCACTGGCGTTACCTCGCAGGGACAGTCACATGCGACGACCTTTGCGCAAATCGTGGCCGACCAGCTGGGAGTGCAGCCAAAGGATGTACTGCTGACGGAGGGAATGCACCTGGCCGCTGTCAAAGTGCGGGAGAAGGCTAAACAGGTGGCAGCCGACCTGTTTGAAGCGGCACCCGGAGATATCGAACTCGCAGATGGCAAAGTCTTTGTCAAGGACGCTCCCCACCGTTCTCTCACATTGGGCCAGGTCGCTATCTCGGCCAACCCACTGCGCTACGCCTACGGGGAGGATGCGCGTAAGTTGATGTCAATGAAGTTAGCAGGCCCGCGTCCGGGACCGGCCTTACCACCTGAACGTGGCGCGCCCGGCTTAGAGGCGACCGAGTTCTACAGCCCGCTCCACGCAAGTTTTGCCAGTGGAGTGCATGGAGCCATTATCGAGGTTGATCCTACCACAGGCATGGTCTCGTTCCTGAAGTACGCCGCGGTTCACGATTGTGGCAGAGTAATTAATCCTATGGTCGTGGAAGGGCAGGTGCATGGAGGGGTGGCGCAGGGCATCGGTGGAGCTTTCTATGAGCGGCTGGTGTACAATGAAGATGGACAACTGATCAATGCCAGCTTTATGGATTACCTGCTGCCAACGGCGGCGGAGATACCAGCTATCGAGGTAGAGCACGTCGAGACTCCCTCTCCTCTTAGCCCTCTTGGCATGAAAGGAGCGGGAGAGGCCGGTGTCATTCCGGTAGCTGCTCTCTTTGCCTCGGCCATTGACGACGCACTTTCACCTTTTGGCGTGCGCGTCCGTGAGATGCCCTTACATCCATGTAGGCTATATGAGTTACTCAAGGCAACACAAATCGTGTAGCTGTATAAAAGGGATTTTAAGTTTTTTGGAGGGTTCCTGTATGTCCTCGATCTATCCACCCTATGGCAGTACACCGGCTCAGCTCTGCCAGCGTTGTGGAAGGCCACTTCCGCCAAACGAAACATATTGTGCCAACTGCGGCCTGCTAAACACCCCTGCTCAGCCAAACAATGCTGGCGTACAATCACCCTCTGGTATGTCCTGGGGTGGGTCCGGGTCTACCCCTGCTCCTCAGGTACCCTTTGGCTCTGGCCAATTTGCGGGACAACAGTGGGGTCAATCTCCCGCACAACCTCTCTCAAATGCTCCTTTCAACAGCTCTTCAGTGCCTCAGATACCGTTTAACCAGCCGAACCAGCAGCCATTTCCACAACCGGCGCATCCGAACAACTATTACGGCATACCTGGTCAACAATCAGGCTCCCATAACTCATTTGGTGTACCACCTCAACAACCTTTCTATCCTCAACAGCCTGTGCCAGGAAATATGGGCGGTTATGCGCCGACTGGTTTTGGTCAAACACCGAACATCAATGGCTATCAACAAACAGGTTTTAAGCAAGGGAACGTGACGCAATTCCCACCAATGAACGGTTTGCAGCAGGGGGGCTTTGCTCAATCGCCAGCAATGAATAGCTATCAACCGGAGAACTTTTCTCAACCGCCGGAGGATAAACGTAAGCCCAGGATTGGGCTTATGATTGCCATCATTGTGATTTTACTGCTTGTCGTCGGGGGAAGTATCGGTGGTTACGTCTATATCAAGAAAAAATCAGGGACTGTCACTGCTCAAGTAACGCCTACTATGGCCCCTACACTTATCCCTAAAGGGACTCCTCTGTTTACTGATGCGCTTCTGAACAACAACGCCGGTTGGGATCTGACATCCAAGCCTGGCGAGTTTTCGATCAAGATTGGCGGCGGCGCTATGGTGTTAGAGGATGACAATAATAGACTGTTCTTTGAGTTACTGCCCGGCAATAAGAACTTTAATGATTTCTTCTTCACTACTGATGCCGTTCTTTCAAAAGGAGCTCAGGGCAATGGCTATGGCGTCTATCTCCGGAGTGCATCAAATCAGAATGCTGACATTGCTACCTACTACCGTTTTGAATTATATGGAGATGGCACATATGCTATCTTTAAGGGCACTGTAGACTCTACGGGCACATCCCAGAGTACCCTGCTGGTGAATTATACCCCAAGCCCCGCCATTCTCAAGCAAGGGCAGGTTAACCACATCGCGATCAGTGCCAAGGGACCGACCATGACCTTCTTCGTGAATGGACAGACGTTGAAGATCGTTACCGATAATACGTATGCCAGTGGCTCAATAGCTCTATTCGTTTCAAACCTGCCACATACCACGCCCGGTGCCCAGGCGACATTTTCAAAATTTGCTATCTATCCGCCACAGTCCTGAGTTGACATAAGTCACCTGGATATGCAAGGGAGAAGCACAACAATATGGCTCTTTGACTCTGTCAAAGAGCCATATTGTTGTGCTTCTCCCTTGACCCCTCATGAAAGTAAAGCCAGGCGCATTTCAACAACTGAACGAGGTGAACGCGGCACGTAGCCACCCAATGCGACGACCCGGGGCATCAGCGTTTCCATCTCATCGCAGAGGGAGCGTAAGGCGGCAATCTGTTCCTGGCCCATAGCCTTTCCATGTACCAGGCACCTTTGAATCATCACAATCGAACGCACAGAATACTTCATGCAGTATGCTTCTTGTATCGTGCGATTATGCAAAGTAGGTGCTAGTTTCGCCTATTAATAAGGTGAAACAGTACATGGTTAGTAGTTGGCGGGCATACTTGTTGGTCCCTCTAAATGTTATACAGTTAGTTTTCTTACTCTACATCAGAGTGATGTGCTTGTCAAGCTGAGGTCAAGAGTATGGCGAGGAAACGCGGCAATACGCGCTCCAAGAACTTCACCGCGGGCGCAAGAGCGTATGCGAGCAGGGCCGCAATCGTGAGCAAGAGCAGGGTTTGGATCACATGCCCTGCAAGCCAAAGGATGAGCAGCGCGATGCCCGTCCAGGCGAGAATGGCGAACGGGAGGCCGCATCGCCGCATCCATGTGGCGATAACTGCTACGGGGTCAAGGTCTCGGGTAGTGTGGGGACGAGTGTGTGATGACATAAAGAGGTATCAAGAATAGTAGTACAAGGTGTGCCAGGAAAAACAAGAGAGATGCATACACTTTCAAGTGTACTGTATGCTTTTACACTATTCAAGTCAACAATAAAAATGCTCCAGCATTTTTATTGTTGAAAAGCGATGCTATCCTTCGCGGATGGGAGAGATGTCTGGATTGCCACGGCAACGGCAATGGACAGCTCTGCCAGTTCTGAAACATCCGGATAATCGCTGAACTATTTCTGATACACTACCGTCAATTGACCGGTATGGTCTTGACCTGTTCCCACTCCTTTATCAGTGACCGTTTGAACACGCCAGCCGACCTTTGCCATTTTCTTTGAATCCCTATCAAACTGGTACCGCGCTTCTCCCTTAAACATTGCTGTTTTATATATCTTGACCTGTTGCATTGCTATGCTCCTTCTGTGTGTGTTACTCTTCAGTAGCATGGTTTACTGGATCTCTGGTGTGATGAGCTCGATGGATGCATCTTTATCAACATAGGCTGAAAAGAGTTTGGTTACGTTGGTTTTATCCATGAGCACATACACAACTCCCCCATCGGTTGCATTGATTCTCCCTGTCTCTTGTGTGCGCTTGATACGCACATGATCTCCTTCCTGAAAGTAGGTTCCGTCTCTATTTGTCTCCATGGCTCTGTTTGCCTTTCTCAAGGTGGTCTCTGGGCATCTGCTTCATCGCGAGCGTGAGGGCGGGAACAGGAAGTTCCCTCCCATTGCGCAGTTGTGCATGGTACATTCTTTCAAGCAGCCATCGCTCACTGAGAGATTCTGCAAATGGGACCGTCATGATTATCATCGTATCCTTTCGTCGGAGTGTATTGCGGCGTACGTTTAGCGAGGCAGGGATGGCTCGTTGCTACGAGAACCGTTCAGTGGCTCGTGGACTGGCACGCTCTCCTGGCGTCGCATCATCTGGATCATCGGCTCGATCAGGTCGATGGGCAGCGGGAAGACGATGGTCGAATTCTTCTCTACCGCGATCTCGGTCAGCGTTTGCAGGTAGCGCAGCTGCAGAGCAGCGGGCTGGGAGCCGATCACTGCGGCGGCCTGGGCCAGCTGTGCCGAGGCGAGCAATTCCCCCTGGGCATGGATCACTTTGGCCCGCTTCTCACGCTCGGCCTCTGCCTGTTTGGCCATGGCACGCTGCATCGTCGCGGGTAACTCCACATCCTTGATCTCCACCGCCGTCACCTTCACGCCCCAGTGCTCCGTCTGCTCGTCGATGATCGTCTGCAGGTCGCGGTTGATCTTTTTGCGCTCGGCCAGCAGTTCATCCAGTTCCGATTGGCCCAGCACGTTGCGCAAGGTCGTTTGCCCAATCTGCGTGGTCGCCTGGTTGAAGTTCACGACATTGACCACCGCTGCAATCGGATCGACGACGTAGAAGTAGATCACCGCCGTCACCCTGATCGTCACATTATCGCGGGTGATCACCTCTTGCGGTGGCACTGTGAGCGTGACGATACGTAAGTCGACTTTCATCATGCGCGAGATGAAAGGAGGCACCAGGAAGAGACCAGGGCCTTTCGCCCCGATCAAGCGCCCCAGCACGAAGATCACGCCGCGCTCATACTGTTGCACCACGCGAATAGCCGAGAGCGCAAGGAACACCAGCAGAAGCACGATAGCGCCAAGCACAGACAACACCAGTAGATTCATAGCAAGCCTCCTTACGGCTTGGAAAATTGAAAAGGTGAAAAGCCTCCCACGTCATATACAGCCTCGCCTCAGTAGTATGCAAACTCCGGCCCCAACAAAGTACGCAGCGGCTTTCTCGCCCGGTTAAAGTACGTTTTGGCCGTTGATTCTGGGATGCTGAGCATCTGTCCAATCTCGCGGTAGCTCAATTGGGTGGCATAGCGCAGCCGCACGACCGCGCGGAAGCGCGGGGGCAACGCCTCAATCGCCTCAAGGAGCAGCTCGCGTAGCTCGTGCAGTTCGACCTGTTCCTCTGGCAGCCGGTCCGGGTCCAGAAGCGTGGTAAGGGGCGAACATTCGTCCCCATCTAGAATCGACGCGATCTCAGAAAAGAAAACTGGCCGCTTGCGACGCAGTTCATCGATACAGCGGTGATGTGCTACCTGGCATAGCCATGCCTTGAGCGGCAGTCCCGGCCGTAGCGTAGGTAACGAGCGGTACAATTGGATAAAGACGTGTTGCAAGACATCGTGAGCGAGGTATTCGTCCCGCACCAGGCGGAAGATCAGCAGAAAGAGCAAGGCACTGTAGCGGTCGACCAGCATTTCAAACGCGCCTTGATCGCCGACGTGCGCTCGTTGGACCAGGACGTCATCCGTCAGGTCTGAAGTCCGCTTCTTTACTGTGAGGTGCGTTTGCATACAATACATTCCCGCTACTCTCCGGGCCTCATGTAATGAGGATGTCTCACGGTCGCTACCCACGTTCCGAACAGGCTCACCAGCCCCCCACCAATGCTCCAGAGACAGAGCAGCAGGAATGAGATCACGAGACTCCCGGTCGTCATGGTCGTCCCGTTCACTGCGAGGTTGCCTGGATAGCTGGAGATGAGGCTCACTAAGAAGATCATCAGATAGAAGACGGCTCCTGCAAGAGCGCCTGCCAGGAAGCCGAGCCGGCGACGGACGGCAATTCTGCCAACGATCAAACCGACAAACAAGCCAACGAGCAGACTCAGCGTGAAATTGAGGAGTTCCCATGCTGCCAGGGCAAGTGCTGTCTTAACGGTCAACCTATCCATCGCAATTTGCAGGCTTGCTGCATGAAAGGTACCTGCATTCACAAGAGTGATCACAATTGTCAGTAGGGCAGCGAGCACTCCTGCAACAACACCAGCAATCACGGCATAGTACAACCCCCTTGGAGGAAGGAACGTGTGTCGCTGAGCACGTGGGCCACTGCGCTGTAACGGAGACGGCGTTCCTCCCACCTCAGGTTCGCCTTTGAGCGTCTCGGTTGGTTGATCATGTTCTGCCGGTTCGAGGCCCCGCGATCCTGTAGGCTCACTAGTGATGGGTGGGAGATCTCCACTGCTGTGGGGAGAGTGCAGTTCGCTCTGTGTGATCGCGTCTTGCATGATGGTTCTCCTTAGGTTGATGAATCTCCGTTTGAAAGGTGATAGCTGAAACAATCACCTTTCAAATGGCAAGGCTCCGAGGATGCTGCTACCTCCGTCGCCATCCTCGCGACCTGCCTGCACCTCCGCGTGAGACAGCGTGTAAGATGAAAAGGAGAATACAGGCCCCGATAAAGGCCACCACAATCGTCCCGATCAGGCCA
>WNFG01005684.1_pt1 | contig 10497 bp, 10 predicted proteins | sample 5400431 | NCBI WGS metagenome assembly WNFG01 (sample SAMN13153346, study PRJNA577476) | soil metagenome | isolation source: 120 cm saprolite under Douglas fir tree site 2 hole 3 replicate 2 | place: USA:California | collected 2015-04-18
CGAACGTACGGGCAGGCGCAAGGGAAATAGTCATGATTTTTGAAGGCAAAGTGTTCGCTCCGGCGCGAGGTTCGCGCTATTGGGAGGTCAAAATCCCACAGCTCGGTGTGTTTACGCAGGGCCGGTCGGAGAGGAACGCTTATGCAATGGCGGCCGATGCGCTGGAACCCTTGGTCGGTGAAAAGCGCTTCCGGGTCCAAATCGTGCCGCTGGACGGCGGACGCTTTCTGATTCGTGCCAACGACTTAAGACCTTTGATAGCGCGCTGGCTATTCCGACTGCGTGCCGATAAGGGCCTAAGCCTGCGGGAAGCGGCGGCGAGAATGGGTTCTTCCTCCTCCGAAGCCTGGGCACGCTATGAGAGCGGCCGCGCTTCGCCCACGGTCGCGAAGCTATCCGAGCTGATCCACGCCTTGGATCCGGAGGCGGATTTCATGCTGAGAAGAGTCACGACGCCCGCATTGAAAAAGACTGGTTGACAGTCGGCATCACTATGAGATTCGACAAGACCCGGCTACGTGAGCGGCATGACCGCAAAACCGGATTCTGGCGACAAATATTGATTCGACCATGAGGAAGAAGATTCGATGAACATAACGGCAAAAATGCCGACAGACCAGTGTGATGAGTGCGGTCAGATGAAGCCCGCCTTCGGCTTTACCCATTTGACCTCGGAAGCGGGTGGTGTAGGGAGAAAACTCTGTTCCGAGTGTTGTAACCGCGAGTATATGCTTCGCGCGGGACTGCCCGAGCTTGAGACCGTGGATTTCGAACCGCTGAGTTGCCGCGATTGCGCGGGCAAGAAGCACATCTTCTACTTTGTCGTGCATATGAGCACCGGCCTTGGTATCAAAGCGTTCGAATTAGTGGACGGTGCGCCCGGGGGATACCAGTTTTTCGTTCTCGAGCCTCCGCAGACGGCGGTGAGAAAAGCCCATGACAAGCTCGTCAAGAAGATCGAGGCGGGTCTGTCGGTCCGCTATCTTCGCTCGTCGGATTTTCCGGGCTCCGGGGCCCGTCAGAACCGACTCTATGTGAAGGGCACCGCCGTGAACGGACGAATCGACGAGAGCGACGATGGGTCGCCGGTGGTGGTGGTCGATGGCCGACAGTACAGTTGGGAGGAATTCGGTCAGTTCCTGACACCTTTCAACGGATTCAATTTCCGGCTTGAATGCTTCGATACCTGTGACAATCCTGACATCGCATCCGAGGCGAAACGTCCCAATCTCGTGTGGTGGTTACAGTTACCTGAAGCGGAGCAGGATGACGAGGATCATCGACACCACTGAACGTCTCGCGAGACGGCGTTGAGGAAGTGCGCGACATGATCGCCCCGCACTCCGGTAAGACGCTCGGATAAAAGTAGCGCAGTGTATTCACCTCGGCCGCAACGCGTCACATTGCGACAATCGAGACGAAACGCATTCTACGAGCGTCGAAAGCGGGACCAAAACGGGACCAAAAAATATTTTATCTGGGACCAAATGGTGATTTTTGTTATCTCTTTGCGTAAAAATTCTATTGAAATCAATGGTCGGGGTGACAGGATTTGAACCTGCGACTCCTACGTCCCGAACGTAACTAACCGTGCCCTCACGTGACTGAATTACTCGATCCATCAAGAGGCTAGCACACAAGAGAGCTCAACAGAACTCAACTAAACCCAGGTGGAAGCGGCCTTTTGTGGCACCGATTTGGCACCGATTGTTTAAAAGCATTCCAGAGTCGGTTTGTCGGTCGTGGGTAGTCGCGACACGAGTCCCTCACCCGACAAAATGCAACACCGAAGGCCGGTGGAGGAAGTCGAACTCGCCCGATTTAGGGACTGCCGATCCCTATGGCTCGCCACCAATTCGAAGTCACCCTTCGATCGTCGGAGAACCCAGCTGTCGCCGAAATCGTATTCGTAGGTAAACCGTTCCATGCGGCGCAGCTTCAGATCGCAAATCCGTACCTTTCGGGCGTCAGTACGGAAAAACACGCCGCCCTCTCGGCTGAGGCGGGCTACTGGTATCAACAAGCTTTTAAAGCCCCTGAACCAGACGCCTTAACAAGGTGATGAGCATTTCGTGCTCGCTTCTTGAAAAGGGGGCACTGATCTGGTTTAGAAGATTACCGACAAGAAGAAGCGCTCTCTCCAATTGATGCCTGCCTTGATCCGTGATATCGACGCGCACAGTACGACGATCATGCCGATTGCGCTCACGACGGACCAGTTGTGCACGTTCCAAAGCATCGAGGACCCGAGTCAACGCTCCACCGTCATGGCCGATATGACCGCTTATCTGCGTTATGGACACGGGCTGATCGACGTCGAGCGTGAGCAGGATCAGCATCTGTGTAAACGAGATCGACTCGGGCTCTAGCGCCTTGTCCGTGAGCTGGGACACAAGCCCGCTGCAGCGTCGAATCAGGAAGCAGAGATTCTCGAAAGGCTCAACTTTGTAGGCGGTGCGCAATGGATTGGACATGCCAGTCTCAGTGAACGGATGAGACTGGAACAACAAGCTGGCCGCCTTGCGACTGCCAGCCGCCGCCGAGATTCTTGATCAGCGCCACGCCACCTTCTGTCGAAAGATCGAGCGTCGGGAAAAACGCAGTCTGCGCCACGCCGATTTTCGCGTTGGCCGAGGCGGCCGTGCGCTCGGCGTTGACCACACCGTAACGCCGCTCGAGCAGCTGCGAGGGCGGCGCGAGCGGCTCCGCCGGCACGGCCTCATCCGCCTGCGCGCACTTGCAACGACGACCTGATCGCCACCCGTCAATACGTTGCCAAGCGCAAGCGTCCACTCGTTCCCCCGGAATAAATTCATACACCAAACGGGGGCGAGAATCGGGGTTAACAGCCCGGTCTCGCCCCTTACTCTGTCACCAATCGTGTCAAAGGGTTTTCAGATATTCGATCAGTGCGCGCTTGTTGTCGTCCGATAATCCCTGCGGCGGGAACTGATGGCCTTGATTACTGAAGCCGCGTACATTTGTTTGGTAGTACCGCCGCTTCTGCACGGGGTCCGTGGCATCGTCGGGCAGCTTATCGAAGCTCTTGGCTTCCACTCCGAGCTTTTGCTGGTCGTAGCCAGTATCGGTCCGTGTCCAAACGGACGGTCGCGACGCGGGAGTGAGGAGGTCCCAGATCGTGGGCACTGAGCCATTGTGCAGGTACGGTGCGTTCGCCCAGATGCCATCCAGCGGCGGGGCGATGTAGCCGTTGACGGCGAGATAGATCGGCGTCTGGCCATACTGGCCGACCCAGCCCTCGTCGAGATGCTTGATGAATGCGACCGGGAAGTCTCGCGCGCGGACCGGATCGGTCCCGACCTCAGATAGGGCAACCACTCGCTCGGGATAGTGTGCTCCGGCACCATAAGTGCCGTGGCACTTAGCACAATTTGACGCGTACACAATTCCTCCGCGCCTTGCCAACGCTTGGTCAATCGGATAGGGATATTTTGGTGATTCCACCGCATTGATCCAGGTATAGATGTCCTTGAAGGTCTCCTCATTCGCGAGAATTTTCTCCCGCGGCATCGAATACCCCATGGTGAACTGCATGACGTCGCGATGGGTCTTGGCGATGAACCCATCCGCGTAATAGCGACTCTTCTTTTTCGACAACCAGTACGGCGGCGTTTTCATTGGAATATCGAACTGATCGGCCGTCGGCGTCGCATACTGCGGCGAGTCGACGAAATTCAAGTCTTTGTCACGCAGCAGCAGGTAGGCAAACGCCATTCCCCAGGCGTTGTTGACCCCGCGCACCGGTTCCTGCGGGACGTTCGGGGCAGTCTTTGGCCGTGGCGGTTTGATCCCCTTTGCCGCGTAGAGGCGCCCAACGTCCTCGTTGAACGTCGCGAAATCAGCCAGTGAATTGCCGAGTCCTCGGATCACGTTACCGGCGACCTGACCTCCGTGACACGCCAGGCAGTTCGCCGACAAGTTGCCCTTGCCGTCGGAGGTGAATTGCTGCGGCACAGGCCCGGGACGATCCGGGGATTCCTGGAACCCGTAGCGTTCAAGCATCATTTGCCGCCGCTGGTCTGGCGTTGCCGCGGCCGCCTTGCTTCCTTCCGGCTCCGGCCAGTATTGCCAAAGATCGAAGTATTGCTGCTCGGTAATGACGGCCGACTCGAGTGGCACCGTCAGCAGGGCGTGATAGCCCCGCTTGGAAGCCGCTTGAGCGTCGGCCTGTGAGCTATAGATAGGCTCGGGAGTCGCTTGGGCGACGGCATGCGGGCAGGCAAGCATCAGGCCGACCAACAACGGGACGACCAAGGGGGAGTAGCGGTGGAAGGAATTAGGCAGCATCGGGCGATCTCCAGTTATGATTTTCCATGTCAGGCGTTCAGACGAATCGGCAGCCGAGTGACGGGTTGACCCGTGGCGGCAAAAATGGCGTTGCATACCGCGGGCGCGATCGGCGGCACGCCCGCTTCGCCCACTCCGCCCACCGCCGCGCCGCTGTTGACGATCTTCACCAAGATTTCGGGCGCTTCGCGCAGTTCGAGCAGGCGGTAGGAGTCGAGGTTGCTTTGTTGGATGCGGCCGTTCTGAACCGTAATCTCACCGAAGAGCGCCGCGGTGAGCCCGAAAATGATTCCACCTTCCATTTGAGCTTGGACGCCGTCCGGATCGAGCGCCGTACCACAGTCGATCGCGCAAACAACGCGATGGACTGTCGGCAGGCCGTTCTCAATCGAAATCTCCACCGCCTGCGCGACGACGCTGCCGAAGCACTCGTGGACCGCAGTGCCGCGGAAGCGACCGGTCTTGGCCGCCTCGGGCCACAAGGGCGCGAGTGTTTTCAACACCGCCTGGTGACGCGGCCGATCCTTGAGCAAGGTCAGTCGGAATGCGACCGGGTCTTGCCCCGACTTGCGTGCGATGACGTCGATCGCGTGCTCGACGAACCAGGCGTTGAAAGAATGGCCGACCGAACGCCACGCGCCGAGGGGAAGCGCGAGCGGGGCATTATGCCAAGTCAAGCGATGATGGCCGATCTGGTAGGGTAATTGTGCAGCCCCCTCCACGGCGCGCGCATCGATGAGTTCGCCCGCTTTTGTACTGGCGTTGACCACGTCGAAGTGGGGCCGCATGTCGGCCACGGCTACGCGTTGAGTCCACGATACCGGCCATCCGTTCGAATCGAGCCCAACGTCAATCGTCGTCGCGGCGGGCGGGCGGTAATAGTCGTGCTGCATATCCTCGCTCCGCGACCAGATCAGCTTCACCGGCTGATTGACCGCCTTGGCGGCAAGCGCGGCCTGACGCAGAAAGTCAACCCGGAGCTTGCGACCGAAGCTGCCCCCGGCGAGCGTGGTATGGATTCGTACCTGCTGCGGAGTGATTCCGAGTGCCGCCGCGACGACCTCGCGCGCCGTGGTCTGCACCTGCGTCGGCGCCCAGACATCGACATCGTGCTGACCGATCGAGACGGTAGCCGTGGGCGGCTCGAACGCGGCGTGCGCCAGCAAAGGTACTTCAAAACGCAAAGCGATCCGCGACTTCACTTCGGGTGGCTCCCCCTCGCCTTGTTCCTTGGTCACGATCCCGTCTGCCGCCAGCGCCTTATCCAGTCCTTCACTGATTGCAGCCGAATCGAGTGAAGCGCCGGGCCCCTCGTCCCAATCGATGCTCAGGGACTCAACGGCTCGCGAGGCCGCCCAGAACGACTTCGCCACCACGATCACGGCCGTATCGAGCGGTACCACTTTCACAACACCGGGCGCGCGCATCGCCGCATCGGCATGGACGCTCTTCAACCGGCCACCGGGGACCGGACAATTGACCACGGTGGCGATCAGCGTGTTGGGCGGCCGGATGTCGATTCCGAATTGTGCGGCGCCCCGGACTTTGTCCCGGCCTTCGAGACGCCGCATGGGTCGTCCCAAAATCCGCCATTCGGACGCTGGTTTGAGTTTCACATCGCGCGGCGGCGTCAGTTTGACGGCAGCCTCAGCAACCGCGCCGTACGACAATATCGCACCGGTCGTGCGATTGCGTATCCGCCCATCCAATGCCTCGCAATCTTGAACGGCGCAGTGCCATCGGTTGGATGCTGCTGCGATCAACAGTATGCGGGCACTGGCGCCCGCCATACGAAGCGGGTCAAACGAGGTGACGGCGCTACTGCTGTCGCCGGTGATGATTACCTTAAAACCAGGCGTTTCGTATTCCGGCGCTACCGGCGCGGGTTCGACGTGTACCTTACCGGGATCGACCTCCAACTCCTCCGCCACCAGATTCACGGCGAGCGTGTGGATGCCCTGTCCCATTTCGGTGTGGGCAACGCGCACGGTGATCGCATCGTCGGCTCCGATCAGGATCCACGCATTCATCCGGCCTCCGGCTGGCGCGCTTTGCCCGCGACCGGGTGCCGTAAACAGGCAGCCGACGGCGAACCCGCCGGCGTAAGCACCGATCTGAAGTAAGGTGCGACGTGTGATCAGCACCGTCATCGTGACACCAGCGCGCGAAAGGCCCGCATGACGCGCGGATAGGTTCCGCAGCGGCAGTGCACGGGCATCGCGGCGGCAAAATCTCTCTCCGTAAGATGCGGGTTGTCCCGCAGCAGCGCGGCCGCCGCCATGATCATGCCGGGCTGGCAATAACCGCATTGGGAGACTCCGGCGTCGAGCCAAGCCTGTTGAACGGGGTGCAGCGTTGCGTTCCCCGATAGACCCTCGATGGTGGTGACCATCGCGCCTTCGGCCTGGGCAACCGGAATGCCGCAGGACTGCGTCGCGGCGCCATCGAGATGCACGGTGCAGACTCCGCAAACACCGATGCCGCAACCATATTTCGTTCCCGAGAGGCCCAGTTCCTCCCGCAGAACCCACAGCAACGGCGTATCTGGCGCCGACACGATGCTGTGGACGATCCCGTTGACTGAGAGATTCATATGCGTACCCTCCTCATGATTGCTCTTGCTCGTGTTGGATACTGCTGTGACGCCGGCGCTTCACGATCAGATCAATCCGCCGCTTTGTCGATGGAGCCACTCTATCGCCGTGCGGACCGGAACGCCTTGGCGCATCGCTGACAACTTCTGACATTTGCTGGCGGTGTCGCAGCTGCAGTCGTGCGCACACGGCGTTCGCGCGCGAGGTGCCGCGTACCGATGACCGGTGCGCTGCGAACTCAGGTTCACGAAGATCGGGGGATGACTACACAGGAGGAAGCGGGCCGCAGACCGAGGAGGGTAGAACCAGTTCGGAGCCGGCAATCATCACCGGCCTGGCACACTGAAGACCCGGGCGGGCGATGGCGCCAGCCAATGTCAGGATTTGCCAGCCTCACGCCAAAGATTCCAATGCTCGCTCGCGGTAGGGTCTACGGGAGCGACATGCTCTGACAACTCAATCACGGAATCTAGCAAATGAAAATACTACAGACTCTTGCGGCTTTTGCCGCTGTCTTTACGAGTACGTTCGGTTGGCAAGCGGCCTTGGCGGAAACATCAGTTCCGATCAAAGCGCACTCAAATGAGCCGGGAGACCTCAATCTCGGGCCTACTGTGGTGCTCGACAATAAAGGCGATCCCAACTTCAATCAACTGCTTGGTATCAATGACGAACAGACCATCGTTGGTTATTTTGGCGATGGTACCGTCATCCCGAATAACGGCTACGTGTTGGTTCCTAAAAATCACTACGCCCTGGAGAACTTCACGCATTTGCCGTCCGGGGACAGCGCCTCCCAGACACAGGCAATCGGCATCAATAACAAGACATTTCCCGACATCGTCGGCTTTTACACCGACAATGCCACTGGCTTTACGCACGGTTTTCTGGATTCCAACGGCGTTCAATCACCTGTCGACGACCCTGCCGGTTCACCTCCAAACGTCAAAGCGCCGGTGCAAAATCTGCTCGGCATCAATAACTTCGGCAAGGCGGCCGGCTTCTGGACCGATAACAAAGGCAACGAGCATGGCTTTGTCGTGCAAATCGATTCTCGTTCCCTGGGTTCGTCGAAGTTCACGGAGATTGCGCCGGGGAGCTTTCCGGGCGCCGTCGCGACGCAGGCCAGCGATATTACCGATGACGACGATGTATGCGGCTTCTGGACGGATACGAATGGCAACAATCACGGCTTCTTTGGGCGTCTCGGCCACCGACTTTCGACCTTTAATGTCGAGCTCAAGGGTGTGACTGCCAAGAGTACCTCGCCTTTCGGCTGCAATAACGCCGGTGAAATTGTTGGCGCATTCACCGATGGCAAGGGCAGCGTACATGGTTTCATCTTGAATCACGGAGTGTTCCTTCAAATAGATGCGAAGGGCGCGTCGCAGACCTTCATCAATGGGGTCAATGATCAAGGTGATATCGTTGGATTCTTTTCCGACGGCACAAAGGTCAACGGCTTCGCGAAGTTCGCATCCGATCTTGACGAGGACGACGAGCGGTATTGATAGAAGAGGCCCCGCTTCGGCGGGGCCCCACCCCTGGCCCGTGCAGCGGCGATGAAGGCGAGGGCCGATGCCCGCAAGCTCACTGCGGCGGGTGTCACGGTCACGTCCACCCGTTACAACGGCACCATCCATGACTTCGTCATGCTCAATGCCCTGACCGATACGCCAGCTGCACGCGCTGCCATCGCGCAAGCGAACGCGTTTTTGCGAAATGCTCTCGTGCTGCTTTGAGTCAGTGACGCCCGACGAGAGAGGCGAGGGCGCGCCGCATTACTCGGCTTATGACTTTTTCATTCAACAACCCGCCGGTTTAACCGGTATACGGAGACTACCTATGATTTATTCAGCAAAGGATTTCGGTGCTTCCTGCAGAACCACGGCAATGTTAGCGGCGCTGCTCTTGAGCGGCCTGTCCGCATGCGGCGACGGGAACAGCGGCGCCACGGTGAAAGGGCCCGCGGTCAACAACAAAGGACTGTGGATCGCGAACGGCACGAATGTGCTGGAGTACGTTCCAAGCCAATTGGCATACGGCACGAGCGCGGCGCTCCCGCATCTCGTGAACAGCAGTGGCGCGTTTGGAGCGCCGCAGGGCGTGACCTTCGACGCACATGGCAATTTGTGGGTGATGGACCCGGCGGGCATGGTCAACGGCGCCGCCACGCCCGCGTTGTTCGAGTTCAGCGCGGCCCAGCTCGCAGCCCTTGCGGCCAACCAGAAGCCGGATCCGATCGCAACGATCACCTCGACTGCCCTGAATTTTCCTCAGCAGTCCGTATTCGATTCGCAGGGCAATCAGTGGGTCACCGACCATAACAACAACACCGTGCTGGTGTTCACGGCGTCACAGCTGACCCGATCGGGCACCAGCAGCACCATGCCGGCCGTGATCATTTCCTCCGCCGACTTCAATGGCCCGCTGGGAATTGCGTTCGACGGCAAAGGCAACCTGTGGGTGGCGAACAACGGCGGCGTGCCGGGAGCGAACGGTGCGACGAGCGCAGTCGGTACGACAATCGTCGAGTTCCTGGCCGCTCACTTGTCGACACCGCCGGCGACCGGGATGCTTACGCCCGATTTGACGCCCGACGTGGTGCTGAGCGACGACGGCCAGCTTTCGATCCAGGGGCCGTGGGCGTTGACGTTCGATTCCACAGGCAACCTGTGGTCGAGCAATGGCAATACTCCGTTCACCTTGGTCGAATTCGCCAGCGCCAGCCTCGCGGCGACAGGCCCTCCGGTGCCGGCCGTGACCCTCAGCCCGACGATGGTGAATGGCTATTCGTCGCTGAATGCGCCGAACGGCATCTGTTTCGACGACGTCGGCGACCTTGCGGCGGCGAATTCCGCAGGGGCGTTCGGCATTGCCTTCTTCACCCAGACCCAGCTGACGACGGGCGCAACGGCCCCCCACACGTTCATCGTCGGCGCGGCGACGACGCTGAATGCGCCGGCGGGCTGCAACTTCGGCACGCTGGTCAACTAGATGGTCCCTTGCAATGCTGTCCTGTGCGTACGGGGCATCGAGGCGATTTTCGGAAGTGGCCGGGATGTCGCCGCCGCGCTCTCGGGTGCAATGGCGGCTCGGCCCAGGCAAACGTCTATCCGTCGTGCCGGCGCCGCTGCATTCGCCCAGGTTGCATGACGCGATCACGCAAGAAGCGTCAAGCCGTCGGTCGTTGTGCCGATCATCCTTCGCCTGCCGCCGTGTGCATCGTACTGGCTCAGAATGAATGAAATCGCGACCTTGGCGAGCCCTTCTACACCTATTGATGGATGGATGGAGTAATTCAGTCACGTGAGGGCACGGTTAGTTACGTTCGGGACGTAGGAGTCGCAGGTTCAAATCCTGTCACCCATCTATCGGGAAGGGCAGACACTGTTCCGGGAATGGCACCCGAGATTTCGGCTAACACCAACCGCCGTCAGACTACCAGAAATGTGACAGAGCACCCCCAGCATTGAACCAGGCCCCGACACCTGCCCTGGGCACTGCGCAGGTCGAACTGCAAACCGGTCTGGGCGACGAGCGAAACGTCCCATGCCTGAAGGTCCTGCAGCGTGTGAAAAAGATCGAGCATGGA
>WNFG01005685.1_pt1 | contig 10496 bp, 6 predicted proteins | sample 5400431 | NCBI WGS metagenome assembly WNFG01 (sample SAMN13153346, study PRJNA577476) | soil metagenome | isolation source: 120 cm saprolite under Douglas fir tree site 2 hole 3 replicate 2 | place: USA:California | collected 2015-04-18
AGGACGCACCTTGCAGGTGAGAATTCGTAGTCTTCGGTTCACACAGCCTACCGGCGTTCTACGCTGGCGTACGGCCTCATTCAGGCTCCTCGCGCCTGCCACTCTGTAAAACACATCCCGCTATCGACGGATCGGGGCCACTCCACTCCACTCCCACTAGTAAACTCAACCCCATGAGGATTCCTACTGTGCCAGGGCGCGTGGCCACGGTCGCGGGCGGCCCCTACCCCGCCGAGCTCAGCGCATCAAGACCAAAGATGTTGTAGCGCGCAGCCATCCGCTGCACATCGAGCGCATATCGCTGGCCGGCTATTCCGTGTCAGGTGACGAAGAGACCCGATTTGCCGTGCTGCACCGGGAAATACGAAGGCTGAGACGTCTCCGCCCCGGGCCTCGCGATACGCGGCTTGCAGTAAACCGGATCCCTACTTCAGGAAAACCTGAACACGGAATTTGTCCGTCCTGTCCGATTTGTCGCCGGACGCCTCATCATCATCCTCAATCTTGCCGAAGATCGTGAAGCCGTTGAGGACAATCTGCCAGGTTCCGGCTTTCGGTTTGCTGACGGCGGCGCGCTCGAGCCCGTTCGACGTGGCCCCGTCAGCGTTCACTTTGCCGTCGGGGTCAATCAGGAACAGGTCCAGGTCGTTTGTCGGATAGGCGCCCCAATCGTGCTTCCAGGTGAGCTCGAAGTCAGCTTCGGTCAGCCCGGCCGGAACGTTGAAGGGGATTACGATGAACTGCCCGTCGGCGATGACCCCCTTGGACGCGAACGCGGGTTTGTTCTTGCGCGTCGAGGTGATCGTGAAGCCAGCGGCAACGCGGCCCGCGTTGGTCCAGTCTCCGAGGAAGGTGACGCGCATGATGCCGGGCTCGGGATTGTTGATGGTGAAAGAGTCCGGGGCATTGGCAAAGGTGAAGACGGGATAATCGCCCTGGCCATGCTGGGACGTTTTGGCCTGATGGACGGCGAAGATCAAGTCGTCGCCGAAGAGCTGGTTCTGCTGCGCCGGGGCCAGCTCAGGCGTAACGCTGTTCAGATTGATCTGCACGCTGGCGACGTTCCTGCCAATCTCGAAAAAGAACTCGCGTCGCTGGCCGGGAAGCAGGCTGCCGCTCCCGCCATGGAACGGCCGCTATATCCTTTTTGACTTCGAAAACGGCACCGCTTGTACAACTATCTCGCCTGCTTGCTCGACGTCGTTGACGTCATCGGACGTCTGGGATTCAGCGAATTCATCGACCAAGACTTGTGGACTCTCGGGGGAAGAACAACCAGTTGCCCCTCGCTGATCTGGTGCGGCAGTACACGTCGCCGGTGCTTTCAGCCGCCGCTGATCGCCGGCACAATCGACACTTCCACCCCGGGCAGAATCGTCGTCGCCAGGCCACCCGTGTAACGCACGTCCTCGTTTGCCACAAAAATATTCACGTGCTCTCGAACTTCACCAGCTTCGGTCAATACCCGGTCACGCAGTCCTGGGTATGCAGTGAACAGCAGCTGCAAGACTTTGAGCAGATCGGCGCCCGTTTGCACCTCGACCCGCACCTCACTCCGATTCTGTGTGAAATCGCGCAGCGGGCCAGGAATGTTGAATAAGACCTGCATCAGCGCCGGTTCCCTCGCCTGACGCTCCTCATACGCGGCGTTTTGCGTTTTGCCGCGGGTTTCGCTTTCAGGTGAAGTTTCGCTGCCGGCGCCTCATCCATCTGAATGACGGCAGCCTTTACGCACACGATCTGCGGCAGTCCTTCCAGTATTTTCTTCCAGCTTTTGCCTTCATCTCTTGATCCGTACAGCTTTCCGCTCCGCGTTCCGAAATAAATCCCCGCCGGATCCAGCGAATCCGTAGATATGGCATCTCGCAAAACAGTTTCGTATGCCCCCTTCTGGGGCAACCCGCGCTCCAGGGCTTCCCAAGACCCACCGGCATTTCGCGTGCGGTAGACGCGCAAACGGCCCTCCGGCGTGCAGCGGAACTCGTCTGATTCCACTGGCAGGATGTACACGCTGTTCGCGTCGTGCGGATGCATGAGCATTGCGAAACCAAAATCCGACGGCACCCCGCGGGCGATGTCCTGCCAAGAATCGCCACGGTTGTCGGAACGATAGAGGCCCCAGTGGTTTTGCAAGAACAATCGCTCCGGACGAGCTTCGTGCAGCACGATCTTATGCACGCACTGTCCGAACTCGGGATACTTCTCCGGCATGAACACCACGCGTATTCCATTGTTCCGCGCCTGCCAAGTGCTCCCGCCATCTCCCGTGCGGTATACCCCCGCCGCAGACACTCCCACGTACATCCCCTCTTTGTCGCCCGGATCCGGCACAATAGTGTGCAGGCACAGCCCGCCGTTCCCCGGCATCCAGCGCGGCCTGTGCGGATGATCGTACAAGCCGCGCACCAAGGACCACGATTCGCCCCCATCCCGCGATTCAAACAGCGCCGCCGGCTCCACCCCGCAATAAAGCGTCTCTGGCTCCTCGACTCTGCCCAGGCAAATCTGCCAAATGTTCTTCAGCGAGGCGCCTGACTCGATGGGAAACCTGATGTTTGCCTCCAGCGGATTCGTCCAAATTCTCCCGAAGTCATCGCTCGACCTCAAAAACGTTCCCCACATCAAGCTGTTCGTCGAAACCCACAAGCGGTGCCGGCCGTTCCGCCCGTCATATGCCATTGCGTACACGCCTTGGCCGTGAAAGTACGGCCCGGCAACGTCCCACCGCGTGCGGTTCGGCGACGACCGCAGCAGAAACGCCCCCTTGTTCGTGCCTATCAGCAACAGCACGTCCCCGTTCTTCACCGTGAGATGTTCCATCCCCCGCAGTACCAGCGTTCGCGGCCCTCGTGTTTCTTCCGAGGGGTGCCGGCTCTGCAGCACTGCGCCCTGCAGCGCTTCCAGCGCCGCGCGTACTTCGTTCGCCCGCTGGTAACGCTCTGCCCGCTCCTTCATCAAGCAGCGCTGGATCACCCCTGCCAGTCCGTGTGGAACTGCCGCCGGCAGTGGCGGAAGCGGCTCGCGCAGGATCGCCGAAGTCACTTCGAAGCCCGTGTTCCCGCGAAACGGCAGCCTTCCCGCCGCTGCTTCATAGAGCAGCACACCCAGTGACCACAAATCGCTCAGGTGATCTCCCTTTTGTCCGCGCAAGACTTCCGGGGCCATGTAGGGCAGCGTTCCCACCAGCTTGCTCTCCAGCGAGTCGTAGGAAAGTGTGATCTCGCTGATTTCCTCACGCTCAATCCGTGTAGCCAGCCCGAAATCCAGCACTTTCACGCGCCCCTCGACCGTTACCATCACGTTCGAGCCCTTTAGGTCCCGATGCACGATCCCGCGGTCATGGGCATGCGCCAGTGCATCCGCGATTTGCGTGCCATAGCGCGTCACGGTTTCCATCGAAACGCCCGTCACTGTGAGCAAGTCGCTGAGCGATCTCCCCTCAATAAATTCCATCACGACGTAATAGTCGCCGCCGATTTGTCCCACCTGGTGAATCGTGCAGATATTCGGATGGCTCAGGGACGAGGCTGTCTGCGCCTCGCGGAGCAAATGACCACTCCCAACTTTGTCCACCGCCCCATGGGCCAGCAGCTTCAGCGCCACATCGCGGTTCAATACTTCATCCCGCGCGCGATACACGACGCCCATACCGCCTTCGCCAATCTTTGCAACAATTTTGTAGTGATCCAGCGTTTGTCCGATCATGGTTAGCCGGCCATCCTATCACGGCCTCAGCTACAAACAGGACGCCGGCAATCACGCAGCCGTCCACAAACGCTAGTACCCAGAAGCTGAGGCGGCCACCGGCCTAGCGGGCACGTGAGCACCGTCGCGAATAGAAGCATGAATCACGAGGGCTTCTGTCTCGGGTCGGGCTCCGACGAAAATGGGCGCCAGATGATGCCAGCCTTTTCTTTCGGCGGCGACGGCCGGCAGGGTGCGCAGCAGCAAGTTGCTGATGCAGGCGAGGACCTTGGCGCGGCGAGAAGAGATGCGATGCTTTTACTCGTGCCTCAGCGCGGCCATCGGATCAATCCGGCTAGCTCTCCGTGCCGGAATCCAGCAGGCCAGCGTTGCGACACCCAACAGAATTGCCGGTACACCGATGAAAACCGGAAGGTTGATCACCCCCTTCGTCATCGCGCGAACGGAAATCACCAGCGCAAGTATCCATCCAATCGCCGTGCCCCAGGTGATTGCACCCAAGTTCTCGCGAATAATTTGCAGGACGACCTGCCCGCTGGTGGCCCCGAACGCCAGCCGAACGCCAATCTCTCTCGTTCGCCTGGCCACGGCGTAGGAAACCACGGCGTAGATTCCGATCGCCGCGAGGCCGAGCAGGAGTGGCCCGAGCACGACGAACATCCGCGCGGGAATCCGGCGAAGATAGAGGTTTCGTTCGATGTGCTGAGAGAAGGTTCGCACGTCGTAAAGAGGGAGCATCGGATCGAGATCGCGCAGAGCAGCACGCGCTTCCGAGGTGAGTGCGGTTTCATTGCCGCTGCGCGTCCTCAGGTGAATCTCGCCTTGGATCGCTGGAAGATCTCGGTACGAGAAATAGACCGCGGGCTGCACGGGCTCGCCGAATGCGTTGTAGACCGAATTGCGCGCCACGCCGGTGATCGCGAAGCTCCCCTCACTGGTCTGTAGGCGGCGACCAATCGCATCCGCGCCATTCAGGTAACGGCGGACAAACTCCTCATTGACGATGGCCTGTGCGGGCGCCGCCCTATCGCCCATCTCGGCAAAGTCGTTTCCCTCAAGGAGCGGGATGGCCATCACCTTGAAGTATCCCGGCGTGACCGTATTGGAAACGGCCCTATCCTGCCCCGCCTCCGTGCGCAAGCGGCCTTGCACAGTGAAAGGCCGCGCCGGAATTCCATGCAAGTCCAGCGGAACATTCGTTGCGATTGCGGCTGCCTCGACGTCCGGCAAGGATCGTAGCCGTTCCAGCAGGCGCGCAGCAAATTCGCGCTCGGACGCTTCGTCGGGATTCCGTCCGCTTAAGTCGTAGGCGGCCAGCAAAACGCCCTCGGGCCGGAATCTCGGATCCGTTTGGCGTGCCGAGCGAAAACTCTCTAAGAAGAGCGCCGCCGCGATCAGGACGACCATCGCAAGTCCGACTTCCACGCCCATCAGAACTTTGCGCGCACGGCTGCGGGGCGGCGTGTTGGAACTTGAGCGAAGGCCGGCCTGTGGATCCAGCCGTGCCAGATGGACCGCGGGCGCCGCACTGAATATCAAACCGCACGCCGCACCGAGCAATATCGCGAGGGCCAGAGTGAGTTCATCCACTCTTGTCTGAAACCGGATCGGAAATGCGCCAATCATTGGCGCCACTCGCAACGCAGTGGTGCCCCAAACTGCGATGGCTGCTCCGAGACTTGCTCCCAGGAGAGCGAGCAGCATGTTTTCCGAGAGCACCAAGCTGACAATGCGCCAGCGTCCCGCGCCCAGCGCCACGCGCACGGCCATCTCGCGCTGCCGGGTGCTTCCACGAGCCAGCATTAGGTTTGCCGTGTTCCCGCAGACCGCTAACAGCAAGAGCAGCATAACGCCTTGCAAGATGGCTAGCCCGCTGATCAGCATCCGCTGCGGACCGCGCGGCGCGCTCCAGAATGGAAGAATCTCACCGCCAATTCCGGCGCTGGCCTCAGGATAGTCGCGCGCAAGCTGAGCCATCACCGTACTGAACTCGGTCTGTGCTTCCACGCGTGTCGCGCCAGGCCTTAACATTCCGATCAACGAAAAAGCGCGGATGCTGCGATCTTCGAGGTCGCGTGTTCCGCCGAGCAACGCGGGCGCCAGCGTGGCCGGCGCCCAAAGTTCGAACTTCAAGGGGAGCATTGTTCCCTGGAATTCCCTGGGCGCCACGCCGATGACAATAAGGTCGCGCTCGTTGACGCGCACTTTTTGTCCCACAGCCCCCGGCGCGCCGCGAAACCGCGTTTGCCAGTAATCATACGAAATCACAATGACAGGCTCAGTTCCGGGCCGCTCCGCCTCCTCGGATCGAATAAACCGTCCGATCGCCGGCTTCAGCCCCAGCGCAGAAAAATAATTGCCTGAGACGAGTTGCCCGAACGTCCGCTCAGTCTGGCCCGTCTCTCCCACGTTGAACGGCACCATCTGAAATGCCACGACATCCCGTAGGGCCGGCACTTGCGTCTGCAAGGCGCGATATTCCAGCCATGAAGCGCCTGGATACCCGCCCGTCTCCGTGCGAGGCTCGACCACCAGAAAGTTCGACGCACCACCCACACCGGGCAGCGGTTGGAATAGCATCAGCTGAATCCATGAAAAGATCGTTGTATTCACGCCAATTCCGATGGCAAGCGAAACGATGATCACGGCCGCAAGCCCTGGCATACGGCCAATCGTTCGCCCTGCGTTTCGCAAATCCCCCAGCAGATTCTCGATAAATAGCAGTCCTCGCTCGGCTCGATAGTCTTGTTTCATCGCCTCCACACCGCCAAACTTGAGCATGGCTTGGCGCCGTGCCTCGAGGGGTGATAAACCGGTGCGAAGATTTTCGGCGGTTTGCAGAGCAATATGCTCCGCAATCTCTTCCCTCAATCGTTCGTCCTGTTCCCTCCTTCGTGCCAGGTTGATCACCCGGTTGAGGAACCGTCTCAGAGCTCTCATGACAAATCCTCCGTTTTCACTTCGAAGAACCGCGCGATAATCGCTGCCGTTTGCTCCCAGTCTTGGGTCTCCACCTGCAACTGCCTGCGTCCTTCCCGTGTCAGCCGATAGAAGCGCGCCCGGCGATTGTTCTCTGAGGCGCCCCACTCGGATGCAATCGCGCCTTCTTGCTCCAGCTTTAGCAACACGGGATACAGAGTTCCTTGATTCACTGCAAGCAGATCTCCGCTGATCTGCTCGATGCGCCGCGCGATTCCATACCCGTGCAGCGGCCCCAGGACATCGAGAGTCTTGAGGACCATCAATGCCAACGTTCCTTGTAGGACGTCCGTTTTTTGTTTCATAGCACCGCCATGTTGGTTTCCAACAGGAAAAATGGCACACTTCCTTTGGGAAAGCAACAGGGAAGTCTTCGAGCATGCCGGTGTGTGCGCCGCTCCAATAGCTTCATGAAGATGCTAGTGCGAGGGCGGAGCAGAGCCGGAAGTTGGCGGCGCTTTGTCTGGAGTGGGATGGGCTGCCGCGGCGGCCTGCAACAAGATATAGGCTTGGATCGCCTGTACTTGGTCAGTCTTGAGAACGTCTTTGAAGGAGGGCATGCCGCGCGATTCGCGAACGCCTCCCAGTACAATCGATTCAATTTGACGATGCGTTTCGGCTGTAGCGTAACGCAAGTCAGGAATGCTGGAGCCGGAGACGGCGCCTACTCCGTGACAAGGAATGCAAAAATGTCCAAATAGGATACCGCCCTCGTGCACGGTGGCTGGCGTGGCATTCATGCGGATTGCTGGAGAGGGAGGCCCCTGATGTCCGAACGGAGGAACTTCCAGTTTTGTGCTTCCGCCGATGGCAAACGTTAGAACTCGGCCAAAGCCTGGCTTGATCGGTCCACCACCAGGAGGATTGAACAATCCGGCCGCGCCGCCCCATCCCACCATCAGCGTAAGGTATTGAACTCCATTCACGAGGTAGGTGACCGGCGGAGCCATGATGCCGGTGCCGGCGTCGTACTCCCAAAGCTTTTTGCCGTCCGTCGCACGGTAGGCGCAAAGAATTCCGTCCGAGCGCCCATGGAAGACCAGGTTACCGCCGGTAGCGAGCACGCCGCCGCTCTCTACGAGGGGAAGCGTTACCTGCCACGCTTCGCGTTGCTCAACGGGATTCCAAGCGACGAGTTTGCCGGTGGGCGCTGGGGCGGCCATCATCTGTTTGAAGAGCGGACCCTCATAGCGTGGGTCGTCGCCGACGTTCGCCAGTTTCGGTTCATATTTCCAGTCCTTCGCCGGAGCGTGCGCGAACACGGCGCCCTCGCGAGCCGGCACATAGACAAGACCAGTGGTGGGGTGGAACGCCATCGGATACCAGTTATGAGCACCGCCCGGATCTGGAGAAACAAGCACTGGTCGCAATCCGTCATACGCGGTTGTCGATTCGACGGGTCGTCCCGTGTGGGGCTCGATACGACTGGCCCAAGTGATGCCTTTTATGAACGGCTTCGCGGAAAGGAACTGGCCGTTCTGGCGATCAATTACGTAGAAAAAGCCATTCTTGGAGGCCTGCATGATGACTTTGCGATCGTTGCCGCCGATCTTCAAATCCGCGAGCATCAAGGGCTGCGTGGCGTCGTAGTCCCAGTTATCTCCCGGCGTAACCTGAAAGTGCCATACCATTTCGCCGTCACTTGCACGCATGGCAATGATCGAAGCGAGGTAGAGATTGTCACCACCACCCGGGCTGCGCAGAGCTCGGTACCATGCGGTTCCGTTTCCAGTGCCGGCATAGACGAGAGCGAGTTCCGGATCATAGATGATCGAATCCCATGGTGAGCCGCCACCGCCACCGGTCCACCACTGGCCGTGCCACGTTTTCGCGGCGCTCTCCAAAGCTTTGGATTCAAAGCCACGCGCGGGATCGCCGGGTACAGCAAAGGTGCGCCAGACCAGTTTTCCAGTTTCAGCATCGTAGGCAGAAACATAGCCTCGGACACCAAACTCTGAGCCAGCGTTGCCAATAAGAACCAATCCTTTGGCAATACGAGGAGCGCCGGTAATGGCATAGGATTTTGCGGCGTCAGCTGTGACAACATCCCAAACCGGAGAGCCAGACTTGGCGTCGAGAGCGATGAGCCGGCCGTCAAGAGTGCCCACAAAAACTTTGCCGTGGTATAGGGCGACTCCTCGATTTACAGCGTCGCAGCAGATGGTGCGAGCGAGGGCACGGGGTACCTTTGGATCGAAGGTCCAGAGGATTTCGCCAGACTTTGCATCTATTGCGTAAGCCATGCTCCACTCGCCGGTTGTGTAGATCACACCGCCCGAGACGAGTGGGGTGGCTTCGAGTCCGCGGTTGGTGCCGAGTTCTCGACTCCAGACCAAGCCAAGCTGGCCGATATTCTGCTCGTTGATCTGATTGAGCGGGCTGAAGCGTTGCTCGTCATTGGTTCTTCCATAAGTGGTCCAGTCGGCCCCGTCGCTGATCGCCGTCGCAGGATTGGATTTCTTGCAAGCGCCGATGGAGAAGACCATCGAGCTGACAAATAGTAGCGACATGCCGAGGCGCACATTCATGAGATCTCCCGCAAAGCTCGCTTCACTTTTCTTAGTTTCGATCTGGCCGAGTTGCGCACGCTGGCGAAGAGGAATGTGACTGATTAGAGAGCGATATGAGTTGGCTGTCAAGCAGCAGAGCGGTCCTGTACCGATACAGGCCCTATCTCAACCACCAAACAGAGTGCCATCTCATCCCCTCTGATTAACGCAAACCGGAAACGGACACACTAGCGGACAGCTGACTCGATCTCGGGGATGAGCGGAGTCCAGGAACACGCGGCACCGGACCCCAGGTTCGATCTAGGTTTTGTGTTTCGCGCTGTGGCCCACAGCCACCAGGAAGATGGCGCTCTTGCCTTCCGCGCGGGGAGAGAAAAAACGGGTCACATCGTCATCGAAGAAGGTGAGTCCAGTCGCGCCCAGCCGCTGCGCGTAGGCCGCCAGGTACAGCTTGCCGCCAAGAATGCCCGCTTCGAGTTGCGCCGCGCGATACCCGCGATTGCCGAAGCGCTGCAAAATCGGCCGCAAGTCCGCTAGAAAAAATATGTCCACGGCCGCGTCGGCAGGCAGTTCCTGCTGCAATCCGAGATAACCGGCATCGGCACGGAAATCTCCCTGCCTCAGGCACTCCAGCGCGCCGCGGTTGCGGTGGAAAACGTAGGCCCCGGGTGAAAGCCCTTCAACCGCATGAACGATCAAATAGAGGTCATTGAGCTGCGCTCCTGGTGGATCGAGAAAATCCGCCGGCACGCCGCGGGTCGCGCGGTCCAGCATCGTGGAAAGCTGCGCCAGGGTGATCGGGCTCCGCGCAAACTTTCGAGTGGAGCCACGCCGCTGGATGACCTGCTCGATCGGGTCGCGCGGTATCTCGGCGTCGGACAATGGTGTGAGTTGAACAACTGGCCCGGCGGGCGGCGGAAAATCTGTCATCGGAGTGCGGCCGCGCCAAGCCTCTAGGTCTTCTTTCGAATCGAGCGAAGACGCCGCATGCATCTCACGCATCAGCGGATAGTCCACCTCGCGCTGCGAGAGCGGCACGGTTTCGAGGGAAAGCGGACCGCCTTCTGAAGGCGCTTGCGGGGGCAGATCTCCGACGTGGCCGAGAGCCACAAGCGAAAAAGCCACTTCACGCTGGGTATCCACATCCAGCAGGCGGTTAACGCGCGCGTCTAGGAAACCGCACACCACTTTAGCCGGCAGACCCAGCGCAGTCGCGACCGCCAGCAGGTTGGCGAGCAGCGTTCCATTGTCCCAGCCGAAATGCCGATAGGTGCGCGCCTGATATTTCCATGCATTGCGCCA
>WNFG01022335.1_pt1 | contig 10496 bp, 9 predicted proteins | sample 5400431 | NCBI WGS metagenome assembly WNFG01 (sample SAMN13153346, study PRJNA577476) | soil metagenome | isolation source: 120 cm saprolite under Douglas fir tree site 2 hole 3 replicate 2 | place: USA:California | collected 2015-04-18
ACGAGACGCAGGCCTTCGGGCTTGCAACCACGGGCGGGGTCGTCGGCGAGACCGGGATTGCCGGGCTCACACTCGGTGGGGGCGTGGGATGGCTGGTGCGCAAGCATGGGCTCGCCTGTGACAATCTCCTGGCCGCCGACGTCGTGACGGCGGACGGCCAGTTGCGGCGGGCCACTTCCGACCAGAATGGAGATCTGTTCTGGGCGCTGCGCGGAGGCGGCGGCAACTTCGGTGTGGTGACGGCGTTTCAGTATCGGCTCCACCCCGTGTCCACCGTCTTCGCGGGTCTCGTTATTCACCCTCGCACTGCAGCCGGCGACGTCATCCGGTTCCACCGCGACTTCGTAGCCTCGGCACCCGAGGAACTCACCTCGTACGTCGGGCTGCTCACCGCGCCCGACGGCCGCCCTGTGGTCGGGCTGGCCTCTTGCTACTGTGGCGATCCCGTGGAGGGGGCGCGGGTTTTGCGTCCGCTGAGAGAGTTCGGGTCCCCCCTTGTCGACGACATGAAGCCGATGCCCTACACGGGCATGCAGGGCGTCTTCGGCCCTGCGTTCCCTTGGGGCAACCGGAATTACTGGAAGTCGAGCTTTCTACGCGAGCTGCCCGACGTGGCCGTGCATACCGTGGTCGAGCATGCCGACCGAGGGAAGTCGCCGCTGTCGGCCGTGGCGCTGGAATACTACGGCGGCGCCGCCAGCCGAGTCGCAGTCGGCGCCACCGCGTTTCCCCACCGTGAGGCGAGCTACAATCTCCTCATCATGGGACAGTGGACCGATGCTGCGGAGGATTCAGTCCACATCGGCTGGGCGCGCGACTGCTGGGAGGCGGTCCGCCCATGGTCCAGCGGGGCAGTCTACATGAATGCGCTCAGCGATGACGAGGGCGCGAAGGCTGTGCGCGATGCCTACGGTACCAACTACCAGCGCCTGGCGGCGCTGAAGGCTGCACTCGATCCGAAGAACCTCTTCCGCCTCAACCAGAACATTGCGCCCGCCGCCTGAAGCGGATCGAGTGGCGCCGGCCGTCCGGCAGCTACACTCCACGCCAAGACACTGCCCAACCGAGCGCTGCAGCGGACTCGCAGGGCGGCCCGCTGAGCGCCGGCGTTGATGTTATCCACAAACAATTTCTTTTTGAGCAGCCACCAACGGACAAGCTCAGCCCACGCAGAATCAGGAGCTTCCGCCACGGCTGGAAGCGAGGATTTTGACCGTGGGCGCTTGGCGGCTGAATCGGCGCACTATGGCCATCAGGCCAGTCCACCCATTTCCGCCTCCGCCTGCTCCAGCCAGAAGCGCATGTCCATCTCGCGGTACATCGTCGTCGCGGTGGTGAGGTGCTCCTGCGCCTGCTGGCGCTTGCCAGTGCGCCGGTAGAGCTTGCCGAGGCCGAGGTGGCAATGGGCGACGAGAGGGCTCATCCCGAGTTCGGACGCGAGGGCCATCGCGGCGCCGTAGTGCGCTTCGGCCATCGCCACGTCGGGACGAATATGATGCGAGGCAATCTCGCCAAGGAGGCGGAGGGCCCACGCCTCATCGCCGCGCTCACCGCGCTCGCGGGCGAGCAGCACGGCGCGGTTGGCGCAGGTTCGGGCGTCCTCGACCCGGTCCGCGAGCAGGTATGCCTCGCCGAGCTCCACGACGCTGATCGAGTGGAAGAGTCGCATCCCCGCGGACTCGTAGGCGGTCAGGGCCTGCTCCAGCCAGGAGACGCCCTCCGCGATGCGTCCCGACCACACGCCCACGTGCCCGAGAGACGCCATACCCATCGCAGTCAAGTACGGGATGTTCCAATCCCGGCCCTGAGTGATCGCGCGTTCGAGTAGGCGGGCGGCCCGGCTCAGTTCCCCCCTGACACTGTTGAGAGACGCGAGCCCCAGACATGCCCAGATGATACTGAAGGGGTGATCGAGCGCTTCCCCTATCCGGATCGCTTCTTGTCCGTGAACGTCTCCTTCGTCGAACGCCCCCCGCTCAGCGAGGGCGCGCGCCAAGACCCCAGCGGCGCCCCCTCCAAGGAAAAGGGCCGGCCATGTGGGCCGGACGCGCAAACCTGAAATGCTCAGGGCGCGGGTCGCGGCTGCTCGAGGAGCCATGGACGGCTCGCAGGTGGCGTGAGAGACTATTGGAAAAGTGGAAGGTGCCTCGCAGGGCGACTCAGAGGCAGGACATGATTCCTTACTTTGACACCGCCCCGGCAGGCGTCGGGACCGATTAGCCATGTCGCGACGACTCCTGGCCCTCAACGTCGTACTCGCCATTGTGAGCATTGCGCTCGCCGCCGGCATCGTGCGCACGCTCACCGTAAGACGCACGTTGCCGACGCCGGCCGCGCCGCGGCCGGCGGCCGTATCGGCACCTGCACCTGCAAGGGAGAACCTCGCTCCCGGCCTGTCGGGCTATGCGCTGATCGCCGCCCGCAACCTCTTCAACCCCGCCCGAAGCGAGACGGCGGTGGTCGCCGCGGCGCCCGTGGCCAAGCCTATCCTCCACGGCGTGGTGATGGACGGCGCCAAGAGCCGTGCCTTCCTCGAGGATCCCGCCGCCAAGCGGGTCGCGGGTTACTCGACTGGCGACATGGTTGGCGGCGGCCGGATCCAGCAGATCAGCGATGACAGGGTCGTAATCGCCAGACCCGAGGGGCTCCTCGAGGTCCTGCTGCGCGACCCTTCCAAGCCCAGGGCCACCGCTGTCACCGCGGCGCCGACGCAGCAGGCCCCGACACCACCGGAGGTGCCATCACAAGTCGCTCCGTCAGCGCCAGTTCGATCGCCCGCGCGCCTTGACAATCTAGACTCACGAGGCCCTGGTGCTGTGCACGATCGCCTGCAATCCGGAAAAAGCTAGTGGGTGAGGCTCTTGTCTACCTCGTGTCAAGTTTCTGGCTGGGAGCACTCCATGCGGCCACGCCCGGGCACGGAAAGACCATCGCGGCTTCCTACATCGTCGGCGCGCGGGGCCGCCCGGTGGATGCCTTCGTGCTCGGCATCTTCGTCACCCTGTCGCACACGAGCGGCATTATTCTTGTCGCCGTTCTGGCGACGATGGGCTCCGCGTGGCTGATTCCTCAACGCGTGGAGGCCTATCTCGCGGCAGGAACGGGGATGCTCGTCATTGGCATCGGCCTGTGGATGTTGCGAACCCAGGGATACGCGGCCCCCTTCGACCACGGAGCCGGAGACGGCCTGCACGATCATCCCCATAGCCACGTCCTCGACGAGCACGGACATGAGCACGCCCACGTACGTGAGCCGGAGTCCCACACTCACGGCTGGGGGCCGCGCCATACGCACAACATGGACGAGGTCATGCAGACGCGACCGCGCCTCGCCATCCTGCTCGGCCTCGGCATCGCCGGGGGGTTGCTCCCGGATCCGGGTGCTCTGGCTATTCTGTTAGCGTCCATCGCTAGCGGCAAACTCATGCTGGGCCTCTTTACCGTGCTCGTCTTCAGCTTGGGGTTCGCCTCGGTGCTCGTGGCCGTCGGCGTGGTCGCAGCGCGCGCGGGGCAACTCGTGCTGACCTGGCTGAGCAGTCGCTGGATCGCCTGGCTACAGGTGGGAGCGGCGCTGCTGATCGTCAGCGTGGGCATCGTCCTGACGGTGAACGCGTGGCGCACCGTCGCTGCGTTGCCTTGACGTTCATCAACCGTTTTGTGAAGTACGCGGCTTCAATGCCCGATGTGCCCCCGATGAGCGCTCGGACTATCGCGCCTTCGCGCGGTCGGCGGGCAGCATGCCCAGCCATCCGCTGAGATCGGTGTACCAGACATTATTGGCCGCATCGACGGCTACCCCGAACGGCCGGGCGTCAGGGCGAGGCAGGCGAAACTCGCTAACTCGCCCATCTCGTAGGCGCCCCAACTGGTGAGCGCGCAATTCGGTGAACCAGACCGCGCCGTCAGGGGCCGCTGCCAGCCCGGTCAGCCCGGCCGACGGTGTCGGGACCGAGAACTCCGTGAAGCGCCCGTCCGCGAACCGCCCGATCTGACTGGCTCGCAGCTCGAGGAACCACACGGCTCCGTTCGCGTCGACCGCCACATCACTGAGCCCGCTTGCGCGGGTCGGCACATCAAAGTGGGTCAATTCGCCGTCCGAGGAGATGCGCACCAGCTTGTTCGCCTCCTGGAGCGTTGCCCACACCGTGCCGTGCGCATCCACCGCCACACCGAACGGGGTGGCCCTGAACGCCCCCACCGCGTGCCGCGTAAGGACGCCATCCTTGAGCCGGGTGATGCTCAGCGTCGTGCCGTCCGCAAACCACGCCGCGCCGTCCGGCGCAACGGCGAGTCGGCCGAGCTTGGCAATCGGCATCGACAGTGGGAACGATTCGATGGTGCCGCCCGGCGAGATGCGCGAGACTGTCCGCGACGGCTCGTCGGTGTACCAGGCGCTCCCGTCAGCGGCCACTGCGAGGCCGAGCGGCTCGAGGTTCTGGCTCCCCTTCGGCAACCGGTCGATCTTGCCGTGGCGAAGGACGCCGATCGCGTCCGAAAACTCGATCGTGAACCAGACAGCGCCGTCCGGCGCGACAGCGATCGCGGTCGGGATGTCGGTCTGGCCCAGCATGCGGTACTCGACGAATCCGGACTCGGACCCTGGCCCCAGGCGCCACAGATACGCTCCCAACGTGCCGGCGACAACGAGCGCGGCGAGCACCCCCCAGACGCGTCCTCGGCGGCTCGACACCGCGATCCACCATGCCTTCGTCACGGTGCCGTTCATCGGGCAGCCCGTCCGCCACGTCCGTGGCGTCGTGGGCCACTGGGAACATGATAATAGTGTCGGAGCCAGCGTAGCGCGACGACGGCGCTGAGCGCGACGAGAGTGAGAAATGCTGCGCTGCCAGCGAGGCTGGAGAGGCTGAGCCGTCGAAGTGAATTCCCGCCTTCGGCTGCGCGGCGCCAGATCTCGGCATATGGCGTGAGCGCGAAACCGGCGTAGAGAGTATCAGGATCGACCGGATCGCGCACGAGCGGCCCGGCCTCGAGATGGGCAGGCAGATTGTCTGCAAGAAGCGCCCAGCGCTCTCCGCTGTCAGCACTCCGGTAGAGGCCGCGGTCAGTTGTCAGGACGATGGTGCCTCCTGCGGCAGCGATCCCGCGCACCATCGTGTTTCGCTCGGGGAGGGGCCGCCCGACCGCCCGCCAGCGCACACCCTGGTCCTCACTCCGGAACAGCTGGTCAGCTCCCGCGGCCCAGATGCGCGTGGGAAGAGCCTGGTCGACCACGAGGGCGTCAACGTTGATCACCGCTGCCCCCACCGTCCGATTCACCCACACACCTGCTCCGTCGGTGCGCACCCAGATCCGGCCCCCAACGATCCTGTACACGATCTCCGGAGAGCCCCCCACCACGAGGAATGCAGTGACAGGGCCCTCGGGGAGCCCGCCAGCATACGATGACCAGGTTGCTCCCCAGTTATCGCTCCGGAGAAGTCCGCTGCGCCCGGCCAGGTAGACGCGTCCGGCGACCGCGCCGCGTTCCTGAGCCCGTCGACACGAGCGCCCGCTGCCCATTCGCGTCGAAGGCCACCGCGAATACAGGCCCGACGAGCAGAGTGGTTCCCTCGCGCCCCCAATCGCGCCCTCCATTTCGGGAGCGCAAGAGCCCGCTATCCGTCCCCAGCAGCAGGTGATTGGGGTCGACCGGACTGATCGCCAGCGCGATTGCCCCGCCGACGAACCACGCCGGGTTGGCCAGGAACCAGCTCGCGCCCTGGTCGCGCGAGCGAAACAGTCCACCCCAGGCGCTCGGGTCGTGGGCGCGCACCGGACTCGACCAGAAGGACAGAAGAAGCGCAAGCAGCAGCGCGCGCGTCGGCACATCAGGAAGTTCCATAGGACTGGTCGAGCGGAGACGCTCAGCTCCTGCGTGTCCTTCCGGCTCTTCACGTGCGACCGGGCCTGGAACCCGCCGCGGCAGATCCCAGGCCCGACGCAGGCCTACCTTATGGAGTGATCGTGTGCGCCGGTACCACGGCGACGGTCTTCCAGCACACGGTCGGGTCGATCCGGAAGGGGACCGCTACACTGTTAACGGTCGTCGTGCCACTCGAGACGTTGGCCGGAACGTGGCTCGGCTCGCCCAGCGCCAGCACCAACTCGGCTGCGCGCGAGCAGTTCCCGTGCGGGATGGTCCACCAGTTCTGCGTGATAGGGTAATTGCTGGAGTACGAGAGCCGCTCATGAGCGGCGAGGCAGTTGTTGAAGCTGTTCGGGGTCGTCGACGTCAGGATGTAGCATTTCTCGTACGCCAGGAACTGCTGGATCGTATCCGTCTGCTGGATGTTCGCGACGTTCCAGTCCCGGATGCCCTCCCAGGACGAGTACGTGTCGCTGCCGAACACCAGCTCGCCCCTCGCGGTGTGGACTTGCAGGAGCTGCGAGCCATACGTGTGGCCTCGGAACGCAGGGTGGATCACCAGCCCAGGAGCGATCTCGTGTCGTCCGTCGATGACCTCCGCCTGTCTGCTGAGGACCTTTCCCATGATCTCCGCGACCGTCTGCGGCGGGTACCCACACACCGGGCTCCGAGCGCAGGCCTGCGCTGGCGGCCCGACCTGCGCGCCAGTGAGCGGATCAATCGTGTTCACTGCGCGGATGTGCCCACCGTTGAAGTCGGTGGGGTAGCCGAGGAAGAAGTCGATCTGTTTGAGCTCCTGCTTCTGGACGAAAAGCGTCGCGTGCGGGAACGAGTCGAGCTGGCCAGCGTGGTCCCAGTGACCGTGTCCGAGCACAATCCTGGTGACGCGGTCGGGGTCCAGGCCGATGGCCGTCAGCTGGGCGCGGAGGTCTGCCCAGCAGCACGAGGTGTTCCAGTCGAAGATGTAGGCGAGCTGCTTCCAGCCACTGTCGTAGAGCGTGATATTCCCGTCGGGCTCTTTGATGATCCCCACGTTCACGGGGAAGTTGATGAACTGGAGGTCGTGGCGCGGGGTAGAAGTACTGATGAAGTCCCGGTCCGGCATGAAGGCGCCGAAGGGGACATTGACGAACCGGCTGCTCTCGACGAGCCACGCCGAGTAGAGTGGCGCGTTTGCGGCGCGTTGCGCGTCGCGCACCAGCGCGTCCCTGCTCTCGAACCCCTGCTGCAACGTCTGCGGCGGTCGCTTGCTGTCGTCGTCGTCCCCTCTCGCGCGGAGGACGCCAGCACCGACCAACGTACCGGCCACTGCGAGTACGCCGAAGGCCAAGATAGCGCGCTGTCTCTTCACCATGTCTCCGCCCCTCCTCTGGAATTCTCGCGACGCTCACGAACTATCGAGGTTGCTGCTGGTGGCCCTCCTCTCATTTTGGGACGTTGACCATCGCAACGGCAGCCGCCCGCGGTCCCGTCCCTTCGCTCAGTTCGGCACGAACTCGTTGGGCCAAAACTTGGCTCCCACCTCTCTGATCTTGTTGCTCGCCTCCTGGTTCAGGGGGTACGCCGTGCGCAAGTGGTCATCGTTTCCGTCCTCGAACATCCTCAGCACCTCCGCGGCAGACTTCTGGAACAGGCGGACGGCGGCGAGGTAGTCGTCGTGGGCACCCTGCAAGGACGGCGGTGGCTGGAGCGCGCGGAGGCGGGATTCAGCCTGTCGGTAGGTCGCCAACGCATCGTCGACCCTGGGTTTGAGCTCGGTCCGACTCATATCGTTGATCGTGTAAAAGATTTGGCCAAGGCTCATGCGAACCGTGCTTCGCTCGACTGCGCCATGGATCGGCCACAACGCCTTAATGTACGCCTCTTCGGCGCGGGTAAACGGCGGTCGCGGCGGTGCCAGCGGCGGCGGCGAAGGCGCCGAAATCGTGGCACGATTCGGCGTGGATGCCTCGCGAACCAGAGCAAAGGTGATCACGACCAGGAGTCCAAGGAGGACCACGCCCAACACGAGGAGCCTGAAGCCGAATGGCCGTGACAGGCGAGACGCCCACAGCGCCGACGGGTCGTGACCCGTTGCACTCGAACGCTCCGGAGAGGCCACACTTTTCCGGCCCATCGGCTCCCCCAGCTGCCACCCGAACGCCACCATCCCACCACTGACAGGGACCGCTCGGGTCACCCGAGCGGTCCTCATCCCATCACAAGACGCGCCCGCCCGTCAATAGGCCCCCGACCACCCCCGGACCCCCCTGAACCACTGCCCAACCGCCGGTCCGGGCGGATTCACTCTGGAGTCCACCGGGGACGGCCGCTAAACAGGCCGTTCACGAAGCCGATGCGGTACACCAGGAACAGCCCGAATGCGAGGCTCACGAGGCCGGAGGCAAGCCGCAGGTGCTTGTTGATGCGGGTGAACCGGGTCGACGTGTAGGCAAGCGGCGCGGCGATAGCGGCGGTGATCAGCACCATGCCTACCATGGTCCCTATCCCGAAGAGCAGCAGGTACCCGATGGCCCACCAGGGGTTCTTGATCGTCGGGACAACGAGCAGGGCGACCGCCGCCGATCCGGCGAGACCGTGGACCACGCCGACTATCAGCGGGCGGATCACCCGGTACAACCCGAGACGAGCGAACCGCCGATCGAGCCACGCCTGCGGCGTCTGCTCCTCACGGTGCCCGTGATCTCGGGGCCCATGCCCGTGCGGGTGACTATGGAAGTAGTCGCCGTGACTGTGCACGTGTGCATGGAGCCCGGGCGCGCGCGGTCCACCCGAGATCAAGGTGTCGCGGATCCGCTGCGCGATGCCCGTCAGGTTCCATAGACCGAGGAGGACAAGCATCACGGCCACGGCCATCTCCATCGAGAGGCCGAGCCTGGGCGGAATGACGATGCTGAAGACAATGATGGCTCCACCGACGAGCACGATCGTGAAGGTATGGCCAATCCCCCACACGCTCCCAATCACAACCGCGCTCCGGATCGTCCGTTGCCGGCTCACGATCGTGCCGATCGCGATGACGTGATCGGGGTCCGTCGCGTGGCGCATGCCCAGGAAGAACCCCAGAAAGATGATGGACAAGAGCATGATCATGCTCCGCGCGACCAGGGCTGTTGGGTGCATACGAGTTCCGAGTCAGCACAACTCCCTGAAGCAGATCGCGACGCCACATTACTCGCCTTGCCGGGAGGGGTCAAGGACGCGCATCACATCAAAATTTCGGTTACCGAGCAGGAGGTCGTACATCCGAAGTCACGGTTACCCATTCCGAGCCGAGGGAGAAGCCCGTGACGCGACCGGGCCTGCGAGAGTACGCAGCGCTCCAGCGAGAGCGGTACCGGAGCGCCACGCGCGCCGAGAAGGGCGCGCTTTTGGACCAGGTCGTCGCGGTGATCGGTCTCCACCGCAAGGCGGCGATCCGGTGGCTCCGGCGGGCGCCGCGGGCGCCCACGGCCGGTCCGCGGGCAGGCCAGCCGCGCCTTTACGGGCCGGCGGTGGCCCCGGCCGTCGAGGTCTTGTAGCAGGCCACCGGACACATTGGCCCGCATCGTCTCCATCGCTTCGTGCCGGAGCTCCTCGACCGGCTCGCCCACAACGGCGAGCTGAGGCTGGCGCCCGAGGTCGACCAGCTCGTCCGGCAGGCGAGCCCCGCCACGCTGGGGCAGCTGCTCGCGTCCGCCCCGGCCAGCTATTTCAAACGACCCGACCATGAAAGAAGTCGAGGGTATCCTCCGCATGGGCGGTCTCGGTCACCCACGGCGCCAACCGCGGCCGACAACGAGCGTCCTGTCGCCCACGCCTTTACCTCAACGGGCCCAGGAAAACCCAGTCCGATTCCCATTTCCCACGAGATTCCCACGTCGATTCCCACCCGATTCCCATATCTTGAAGTCAGCGGAGGGACTCTCGGGCTAGACTACGTGCGATCGGCGATCAGAGGATGTCCACCTCGAAGGTGAGGCGAGTCGATTTCCGTGATTGCGGGCCCCCGCAACCGATTAAAGGCCTCGTCGTCGGCCAGCCCTTCTGGGCGCCAGTGGCCGTGACCGCCTGCTAGCCCATGTAGCCGCGCAAGCGCATCAAGCTTGCACGGGCGCTCTGATGCGCTTCTTATTCTTGTTCACGCCGTAGAGCGCGCCGACGCCGACGAGGCCGCATCTAACGCTGCGCGTGCTGAGACGGCTGCTCTTCGGCCCTGTTCGGCGAGAGCCGATTAGCGGGCTCGCTCGGCAGCGGACGGGTCGGCGGGGCCGTTGTCTCCGGGCGACGGGCCGGTGGCGGGGGCGCTGTCCCGTGACCGGGCGGTGCCTGAGGTGCGGCTGGGGCGGGGACGGCCGCCTGGGGCGCCTCTGCGCGACGGGTCGGAGGCTGCGGTGCTATCGCGCGAATGGGCGGCTGAGCCGGGGCCGCCACCGACGCGGCCACCTGCGGCATCTCGGTCCGACGGGCCAGTGGCGGGGGCGCTGTCGCGTGACCGGGCGGAGCTTGAGATGCGGCCGGAGCCGGGGCGACCACCCGTGGCGTCTCCGCGTGACGGGTCGGAGGTGGTGGCGCTGTCGCGCGACTGGGCGGCTGAACCGGGGCCGGACCCGGCGCGGCCACCTGCGGCATCTCGGTCCGAGGCCCCGGA
>WNFG01027698.1_pt1 | contig 10495 bp, 9 predicted proteins | sample 5400431 | NCBI WGS metagenome assembly WNFG01 (sample SAMN13153346, study PRJNA577476) | soil metagenome | isolation source: 120 cm saprolite under Douglas fir tree site 2 hole 3 replicate 2 | place: USA:California | collected 2015-04-18
GAATGACGGGTTATCGTTATGACGAGTCTCACGCGCAAGCAGGAGATGGTCTGCGCGCGAAGGCAATCGCGATCAAGAGGAGAGAGACGATTTCAAGTGCCGAGCCGAGGGCGGCGATGGCACGAGGCATAGGGCCGTGGCTGAAGGTCTGAAGCAAAACTCCGAGGGGGAAAAGCACGGCGCCCGAAAGGACTCCCCAGGCAAGCAGGACTTTCCATTTTTCGGAAAGCGCGAGGCGATCGAAGCAGACGGCCAACACGATCAGGAGCATGGCAAGGCCGATCCAGTGGCTGTGCGCGTCTACCTGCCGGTCATAGACGTATTTCGCTTCCTTGTACTGTTGCATCGAGGAATTTAGACGGGGAACGTTTCTTTGTGCTGCGCCCGTGAACGCCGCGGTCAGTGAAGAGCCGATTGCGTTGAGAGCCTGGTGTTCGGCGAAGACTGCGTACCACAAGCCGTGACCCATGCCCCAAAGGGCGAGGGTCAGGCCACCAACGAGAAGAATGCGGCGCGCGGCGCTCACGCGGGAATTCCTCCACGCGGCTGACGGGCGGCGGCGTCCCATTGACCGGTGCAGCGCAGAATTCCGATCCACATGGCCAGCAACGCGACGATAACGAGCAAACCGCCGAAATCGGCGAGGCCCCCCGCAAAGAGGCCGTACCGTAGCTCGAGCAGCACGCAGAAGGGAAGAACAGCGGAACCCAGCAGCAGCACCCAAGCCCAGCGACGCTTCCAGGCGTCGCGCAGATTGACGAAGGGCTGGAAGAAGGCCAGCATCATGGCGAGTAAACCGAATTCGATGGCGTGTGCGTGAGCGGCAATCTTGACGGCCTTTTCACCTTGAAGCTGGCCGTAATCGGCGAGGGCGTGGTCAACGGCGTTTGCGTTTCGCGCCGCAGCCGCGAGGCTCATTTGCGATAGATCGTCAAAGTCACGGGCTTCGTGCATGTAAAGGTCAAAGGCGGCATAGTAGGCACCGCCGAGGAATCCGACCAGCACAAGCAGGATTCCTCCGGCGAGGAGCAGACGGCCCAAGGGGTCCTGGAGGGCGATCAATCCGTCGGTGACACGCTCGCGCGCCGGCGAACGAAAGTTCCGCCATAAGCCAGCGAGACAGGCAAGAGTGGCAATCATCACAAGGAAGCCGCCGAAATCGGCGGCGATGCTGGCCCAACCGATCGATTCGAACGGACTGTAAACAAGTCCGACATAATGAATCAGGAACACGCCCACGGGAAGGAGCCCCGCGCCGACCAAGAAGATCCAGGCAATTCCACGCTTTGCGCGCGGGGTTAACGCGATCCACGGTTCAACCAAGGCTAAAAGCAGGGCGAGATAACCGAAGCCGGTCATGTGGACGTGCGTGTCCACTTTGGTGCCGCGATTCTCGAGGAATTTCCCGACGTTTTGGAAATTTGTTTGAACTGCAAATGAATTTCCTGCCAGTGCGGCATGCGCTGCCCTCGCGAGGTTTGCGCCCACTTTTGCCGCATTTTGATGAAGGACAAATACGGCAAAAATATCGCCGAAGAGCATGCCGACGAGGATCAGCCCGATGCCTCCAAGAAGGAAAAGGCGGCGGGCACCAAGAGGTTCGAACGATGCGCTTGCGGTTTGAGCGACGGCTTCCGGGGCACCGCCGGACTTCACGAGATGCCAAGAAGACGATCAGAAATTGAACTTCAGAGCCAATTGAATCTGGCGCGGATTGTTGACGGCGCGCGGCGTACCGTAAAGAGCGTTCGGGGAACCTTCCGGGTTGGAAGTGGGGCCGGCGCAGCCGAAGGCGGCTGCATTCAAGGGACAGAAATCCGAAGCACCGTAAACGGTGTTGAAGTAACGAACGTTCAGGGTGTTGGAAAGGTTGAAGGCCTCGGCGATGAATTCGAGGCTGCGTCTTTCGCGGAAGGCAAGCTTGCGGGAGACGCGCACATCCACGGAACGGAAATTGTCTCCGACAAAAGTGTTGCGCGGTTCGATGCCGACGCGGTCGTTGTTGTCGAAGATGTCGCCATTGGCGTCAAAACCGGCGAATTTAGTAAAGCGCAGCGGCGACTGGATGGTGGTGATTACGGCGAAGAGGAAATCCCGCCCGATGGTGCCCCAGCTATTGGGAGTCGAGATCGTGCCATTGAGCACCAGGCGCTGGCGAACATCGTCGCTCGAGAGGGCGCGCTCGGCGCGGAAGTTCTGGCTGTCCTGGGGGACGAGCACGAAGCTGGGGTTGGGGCCATCGTCGATGCTCTTGGCAAGCGTATAGCTGATTCCGTAAGCGAAGTTGTGACTGAGCCGCTTGTTTACACTGAGAAGAAAACCGTCGTAGACGGAGTCCCAGCGGGACGTGGCTTCGAAATAGATCCCGAATGGGAATTGACGAACTGTAGGCGTAAACGGACAGGCCGGAACAAAGGAACAATAAACGTTTTTCGGGCCAGTGCGTCCCTGCGAGTCGTGGAGCGTAACGGTGGCGGTGGGGTCGGGCTGGTTCACGTTGAAGAAGCTGCCGAGGTGAACCCCGCGCACATGGAGAACGCTCAGGCTGACCGAGGTGTCCGGCAAGGGTTCGAATTCGATGGCGAGACTCGCCTGAATACCGTAAGGATTCTGGTGATTTTGAACGAAACGTACAGCGACCACGTCAAGAGCGATAGGCGGGTAAGTGCCGTTGATGGCGAGCGAGTGAAGCAGCGAAGCCATGGTGGCCGGATCGCTGCCGAAGGCAAAGGCCCGCGTCGCCGCGTTCAGCGAATCCTCGAAGGGACGTCCGGGAAATTTTCCCTGGACGCCGCCACAGACGGGCCGCTGGCAAGCGAGCAGCGGCGCCGGGATCATCCCGTGAAAGAGGCCGAAGCCGGAGCGCACGACGACGTGGTGTTTGGTGCCGACGTTGTACGCCATGCCGAGGCGCGGATCGAAATTTTTCCATTGGGTGTTAAGGACATTCGAAGGCCATGTTTCCCATTCCCAGCGCAGGCCGCCATTCACGGTCAGGCGGTTGGTGGCGCGCCATTTGTCCTGAATGTAGAGGCCGTCGTAGCTATGGTCGAGAGTTCCTTCCGCTTGATTCCGGATCGCCACTGGAATCGAAGTGCCTTGAAAGGCGGCGGGGTTGATGGTCGGTTCGGTGAAATTGGAGGCGGCGTTAAAACGTTCGAAGAAAATTGAGCCGGGATGCTGACAGCCGGCGGGGCCGGGACCTCCCGGATTTGACGGCGGCGAGACGCATTGAGTCCCCAAGAAGCCATCGTTTCCGAGATACGCACCGAGGCTCCCGAAATGAGCTTCGAAGGGATAGAAAAGCGGAAAGGATTCCTGAGTGCGCACCCAGTTGTAATCGCCTCCGAAGGCAACGATGTGCTTTTCCAGGGTGCGAGTCATGTTGTCCACCAACTCGTAGCGGGATTCGCGGTAGAACTCGGGGTTTCCGCGATTGACCCCGGCAGTGAAAACGTTGGTGAGCTCCAAGTGCGGCTGCGAGGAAACAGAAGGAAAATTGAAGGAGCGCCGCGCGAACTGCATGCGCAGCTCGTTGACGAGCTTCGGTGAAATGATGGAAGCCAGGTTGCCCGCTAAAGACTGGTCGCGGAAAAAATTATTCCGGAAGGTCGAAGGCAGATCGGAACCGTCATTCAGTGGTGATTGGTTGAGAAGCCGGCCGTCATTGATGAAGTAGCGTACGTAAAGATTGTGCTTTTCGCCAAAACGGCGGTCCATCCGAACAAATCCGTTGTCTGTGTCACTCGTGGCCAAAACGCTGCTGAGATTCGCTTCCGCGGGAAAGCTGTAGGCCGACGTCTTGACCTGGTTGATGAAGTTGATGTTCGCGAGAACGACCGAATTATAGAAATGAGATTCCGCCCTGCGCTGGATTTCATAGTTGGCGTAAAGAAAAGTGTTGTCTTTCTGGATGGGCCCGCCAATCGCGCCGCCGAACTGATTCTGGCGAAGGATGTGGGCACCTTTTGCCTGCAGAAGATTGATGGCGTCCAGTTTGTTGTTGCGGAAATATTCGTAGAGCGTTCCGTGCCATTCATTGGTGCCGCTGCGCGTGATGATGTTGACGATTCCCGCAGTAGCGCGGCCGAATTCCGCCGAATAGTCGGTATTGATGACGCGAAATTCCTGAACCGACTCTTGAGGTGGCGTCCCGCGTTGGATGCCGGACGCGGTCGAGATATCGTCGGCGCCGTCCACGGCGATGAAGTTATAGTGAATATTCTGGCCTGCGAAGGAGAGCTTGGTCACCGGCTCGACGATCACATCGGTACTGCCGGATGTGGTGTTTCCGATGGCCACGGACGGGGAGAGCAGAGCGAAGTCAATAAATTCGCGTCCGTTCACCGGAAGATTGACGATTTGGCGCTCGGTGATCACCGTACTCACCTGCGTGCGCGTCGGCTCCGCCAGTTCGGAGGTGGCCTCTACTTCGACTTTCTCCGTCACCTCACCTGGCAGCAATGAGAAGTCCAGTTCGGCGGCCTGCCCCACCTGAAGCGTGATGGTTTTGGTCTGCTTGCGGAACCCGGCAAAGTCCACGATAACTTTGTAGTCTCCGGCAGGAAGAGCGGGGATTACGTACTCACCGGTGTCCGAGCATTGCACGGACCGCGAAAGCCCGGTGGCAGTGCTGGAAACAGACACATTCGCTTTGGCCACGCTGCCGCCAGAAGCGTCCACCACCCGGCCCGTGAGTGTGGCGTTCACGGCCTGGCTGAAGGACGCAGGCGGATAAGCCACCGCAAAACCAAGTACCAGAGCAGCAAGGAATAATTGCAGAGATACTGTGTACGTCGTTCTGCTCACTACACACCCCCTGCATCCACGATCAGTTTTGGATCAAAACGAATTCCGATTACTCAGCTTGCTAAAGCAGCTATTGCCAGAAATACAGCTTTACAATTGGAATTTCCCCGAGTTTGTTCCCACCGCTTGCCGAAACTATGAACAGTGGATGCATGCCGCACGCTCTTGTTCTGTCCGGAGCTGAATCGAAAAGGGAATCCTGCGCAAGAGAAGTGCTCCCGGGTTAAAGACCGGGTGAATCAGCCGGACTGGTGGCATTCCCCCTTGAGCGAAAGGGAAGAATGGAACGAGAGCCTATGCTGTGAAGTGAAGCATGTCAAGATGAAAAGGGAGGACAGTAGGACTGCTCAATTGTTCAGCACTTGACACGTTTCGGCATTGAGCGCAACATGGCGCACTGCCCCGCGCTTGACGTGGAGGAATATGGAACTGGCGGAAATCACCAGGATCTCCGTGGCCGACCAGGTCGCTTCCATCCTGCGGCAGAGGATCCTGAATGGCGAGTTGCCGCCTGGCACTGCCTTGCAGGAGATTTCCACGGCTGCGTCGCTTGGGGTTTCCCGGAACACCGTGCGAGAGGCCACGCGAATTTTGTCTCTCGAGGGTTTGCTGAAGCGGAGCGCTCACCGCGGCGTCAGTGTCGCGCAGCTCTCCCTAAAGGACGTCGCCGAGATCTACCAGGTAAGGCGCCTGCTTGAAATCCCCGCCGTCTTGGCGGCAAAACCCGACTGCACGGATGTGTTTTCTGAGCTTCGCGGCTCGCTGGAAGGCTACGAACGCGCGGTCGACGAAGTCGACTGGGTTCGCGCCGTGCGATTCGATCTGCAATTTCACACGCTGCTGATCCGGTTTCTTCGAAACCGCCGGCTCGAGTCGTTCTATCAGAAGCTGATCGGCGAGCTGCGGATGGGCATGGTGCTGGTTGATCGCAAGCATGACGATCCTGGAGGCTTGGTGCCAGTGCATCGCCGCATTTATGAGCTCTTGACCGGGCTCGCGGAAAGCTGCAGGGCACTCGAGCTGCGGATCGCGCACGGAAGCGCAGAGCTTCGCGAGAGGAATACGGAAGCCACCGATGTATCCGCGAGCATTCCATTACCACCGTGCGAGCTCGCTGCGCGAAGCGGCAGAAATGCTGTCACAGTTGGGCGAGGGGGCGAAGCTTTTAGCAGGCGGCCAGAGCCTAATTCCTTTGATGAAGCTGCGCTTCGCGAATCCTGCCGACCTGGTGGATTTGAATTTTATCCAGGGAACCTCCTACATCAAGGAAGAGAAGGGCGCCATCCATATCGGCGCCCTCACACGGCACGCTGAGATTCAGGATTCGGCCGCTGCGGCGAAGATCCCCATCCTTCACGACTGTGCAGCGGGCATTGCCGATGTGCAGGTGAGAAACCGGGGGACAATCGGCGGGTCGCTCGCCGAGGCCGATCCCAGCGGCGATTGGGCGACGGTCTTGATGACTCTTACGACGGATGTTCACTGCCTCGACGGTAAGAGGAAGCGAAGCGTTCCACTTCGCGATTTTGTGAAGGATGCGTACACGACGGCGCTGAGCCACGATGAATTGGTGAGTGAAGTCTCGATTCAGTTGCCGCCCAAGGGAAGCGGGGGCGCTTATATCGCCTTCAAACGAGCCGCGCCAGTCTATCCCACAGCGAGCGCCGCAGTGCAGTTAACAGTCGAGGGCGACACGTGCAAGGAAGCTTCCATCGCGTTGGGTTGCGTCGGTCTTACACCGGTGCGGCCAAGCGAGGCAGAAAGCGCGCTTCGGGGACAGCGTCTGTCCGAAAAAACAATTGCGGCTGCGGCCGAGGGGGCTCGATCAGCCTGCGATCCGCAGGGCGATATGCGTGGCTCAGCCGAATACAAGAGAGAGGTCGTGGGTGCGCTGGTCAAGCGCGCCATTGAAGCGGCCGTGCGCCGCGCGCGTGGCGAACAGGTGGAGGTGAGTCACCTGTATGCCTGAGAGTGCCAAAGTCGCGGTCCGGGTGAAAGTCAACGGCAAGGAGTATTCGCGGGAAGTCGAACCTCGTTTGTTGCTGGTAGAGTTCTTGCGTGAAGAGCTCGACCTTTGTGGCACGCACATCGGCTGCGATACGACGTACTGCGGGGCCTGCACGGTGTTGTTCAACGGCGCAGCGGTGAAATCCTGCACGATGTTCGCGGTGCAAGCGGACGGAGCGGAAATTACCACCGTCGAGGGCCTGGAGAAAAATGGCGAGCTTCATCCCATTCAGAGGGCTTTTGCGGACTGCCACGGCTTGCAGTGCGGCTACTGTACGCCGGGGATGATGCTGTCGGCGCTTCAATTGTTGTCGCGCGTGAAGAATCCGGATGAAAAGCAAATTCGCAGGGCGATTGCGGGAAATACGTGCCGCTGTACCGGCTATCAAAACATTTTCAAGGCCATCGAGGCGGCTGCAGAGGGCCTCGGAGGCTCACATCAGGGCGGTTAAGGATGGCGATTAAGTTCGGCGGCGAATTTGAGGTGGCGCGGAGCCCCGAAGAGGTCTACAGCTTTTTGACGGACCCGCACAAATTTGGCCCGCTGTTGCCGGATTTTCAGAGCCTCACCGTTCAGGACGCCAGGCATTTCACGGTCAGGCTAAACGTAGGGATTTCGTACATTAAGGGACCTGCGGACGTAAAGATGGAGCTTGCCCAGGCCGACCAGCCGAAGCGCGCGCAATATAAAGGGCAGGGAAGCGTTGCGGGAGGAAATGTCTCACTGACGGCAGGCTTTGATCTCACCGGCGCGGGCGCGGGAACCAAGGTGGCATGGGACGGAGAGGCGCAGATTTTTGGGCGGCTCGCTTCGGTGGCAGGCGGGCTCCTGGAACCGCTCGGAAAGAAAAACGTCCAGAAGCTGATTGATGCTCTGCAGGCTGCTCTGAAGTGAATGGAGAACTTAACGGGACTCAGGGAGATTCGCGAGTGAACGGCGAGCCACAACCTGGAGGCTGGGTCGGCAGGGAATTGCCGCGGAAAGAAGACAACCGGCTGCTGCGCGGGCGCGGCAAATTTGTCGACGACATCAAGCTACGCGACATGCTGTATCTGCGGTTCGTGCGCTCGCCTTACGCTCATGCAAAGGTTCTTCGCGTAGATGTCTCAGCGGCGGAAGCAGTTCCTGGCGTGATTTGCACTCTCACCGGCCCGGAAGTCGTTCAGCAAACTCAGCCTTTTATTGAAATCGGACCGGATCCGTTTGCGCGAATCAAGGATTATCCATTCGCGGTGTCGAAAGCGCGCTACCAGGGTGAGCCGGTCGCCGCGGTGATCGCTACTTCTCCGCATATTGCCGATGACGCGGCCGAGTTGGTCCAAGTTGAGTACGAAGGCCTCGACGCGGTCGTCGATGCTGAACGCGCTCTCGAGGACAAGGTCCTGCTCCACGAAGACGCCGGCACAAATCGCGTCTGGCGCGGTGTCTTTGAATATGGCGATGTGGAGAAAGCCTTTCGCGAAGCCGCCCACATCGTCAGCATCGACCATCTGCACTTCCACCGGTTCTCGAGCACGCCACTCGAAAATAACGCCGTTATCGCGCACTGGGACGCGAAAGACGAGCACATCTATTATTGGTGCAACAATTCGTTTCCCTCGTTCGCCATTCAGTTCCTGGCGGCGCATCTCGGCATTCCCATCGATCGCATCCGCGTGCAGACTTTCGACATCGGCGGCAGCTTCGGCATCAAAATCACTTCCTATCCGCAGATGGCCGCGTGCGCGCTGGCGTCGAAAAAGGCCGGCGGGCGGCCCGTGAAATGGATCGAAACACGCTTGGAGCACAACATTTCCAGCGCCCATGGGAACGAGCGCACGTTTCGCGACACGCGCGTGGCACTCGATCAGAACGGAGTTATCACAGGGATCGCTTCGCGGCACATCGACGACTGCGGCGCGTACCCGCGCTACGAGCCTCTCGGTTGCGTGATTTGGGCACAGGTCTTTCCCGGCGTCTACCGTTTCAAGAATGCGCGTATCGATTTCTCGCAGGCCGTCACCAACAAGTGTCCCGTCGGCCCGAACCGCGGCTATTCGCGGATGCAGCATCTATGGTTTCTCGAACGCGTTATTGATATTTGCGCGCACGAACTCGGCGTCCCCGCGGACGAAATGCGCCTGCGCAACTACATCCGGCCGGAAGAATTTCCGTACACGACGCCAAATGGCTGCGTCTACGACTCCGGCAACTATCCGAAGATGCTGCAGGTGGCCAAGGATCGCATTGGCTGGGACGACTGGAAGCGGAAGCAAGCGGCGGCGCGGCAGGACGGACGTCTCATCGGCATTGGTATCGGCACGACGCTGGATTCCGGAACCAACAATTTCGGCCAGTCGCAGATCGTCAATCCGCACGCGCCCTTTTCCGGCAATTCGCAAGGCGCTAACTGCAAGTTGGACATCTATGGCGAAGTGGTCGTCGCCGTCGGGTCGTGTCCGCAGGGACAAGGTCACGAGACTACTGCCGCGCAGGTTGTGGCGGACGTTTTGAACATCCATCCCGACATGATTACGGTACGCACCGGTTTTGATACCGAACGCAATGTTCACACCGGCGCCTCGGGCACGTATGCGAGCCAGTTCGCCGTTTCCGGTTTGTCAGCGGTCCATGGAGCGGCGCAAAAATTGAAGACGGAAATGAAGCGCCTTGCCGCATTCCTTCTGGAGACGGGCGAAGAGAATCTGGAGTTCGGTACGGGCCAGCAGGGGCCGGAGATTCGCCGCAAAGATAACGGTCAGGCGGTGAATTATTGGCGGCTAGCCAACGTTGTTAACGTAAACTCGGCGGTGTTGCCGGCGGAGCTCTATGAAGTCACGCTGAATTGCCGCTACGTCTGGCGCGCGCCATTCAAGGTCCCGGACAAAGAAAAAAAATACGGCAACCTTACGCTGACCTATGCGTCACAACTGCACATCGCCGTCGTCGAAATCGATCGCGGGACCTTCGTTCCTCGCATTCTTGACTACGTTGCGGTCGACGATTGCGGAAAGGTGATCAATCCTTCGATCGTCGAAGGGCAGGTTTACGGCGGCACCGCTCACGGAATCGGTGCGGCGCTGATGGAATCCTGCGTCTACGATTCCGTGGGCAATATGCTTACCGCCACGTTCAGCGATTACACGCCCATCACGTCGATGAATATGCCGACTGTGAAGTACGCGCACATCGAGACACCTTCGCCCCACAGTTACAGCGGCGCCAAAGGCATGGGCGAAGGCGGGGCTGCGCCCGTGCACACGATCTCTGCGGCGTTGCAGGACGCGCTCTTTGCCAGCGGAATCATCATCGAAGACTCGTTCAATAACGGGGACAGTCTGTACCGCGCGATGGTAAGGAAGGAAATCTGTCAGGCGGACAAGCTCGTGAAAGTGGAGAAGGGGTTAGGCTCTGCGGGTCCATGAAACGCGTGTGCATCGTCGGCTGTGGCGCCATCGGCTCTCTTTATGCCGCGCACCTCGCGCGCGTTGCCGAGGTATGGGCGTTCGTGCGGCGCGAAGATCATGCGCGGGCCCTGAATCGCGAAGGTTTGCGTGTCAGCGGTGGCCATGAATTCCACGTCGCATTGAACGCCACGGCCAACGCGGCTGATTTGCCTGACTGTGACTTCGCCATTGTGGCCACGAAGGCGACGCAAGTACGCGAATCCATCGCTGCAGTTGGGCATCACTTCGATCG
>WNFG01005687.1_pt1 | contig 10494 bp, 8 predicted proteins | sample 5400431 | NCBI WGS metagenome assembly WNFG01 (sample SAMN13153346, study PRJNA577476) | soil metagenome | isolation source: 120 cm saprolite under Douglas fir tree site 2 hole 3 replicate 2 | place: USA:California | collected 2015-04-18
AGCGTGCAGCCTTCGATGACTTCGATTCCGCGCTCGCGGGCCTTTGCAGCGAGCGCGGTGTTTTCCGCGCCGGGATTCATGATGATGCGGCGTGGACTCGCCGCGATGATTTCATCGATCAAGGGATCGGAACGAGCTTCCCTAAGATAGAGTGTCACGGTATCAATCAGTTGCGGGCCGGCGGAAATTTTCGGGTAACAAGCTTCATCTAAAATTCGCTCGAATGCCGGATTTACCGCAACCGGATGATGTCTGTGCTCTTTCAAAAGCTGCATTGCTTTGAAGGCGTAGCGTTCGGGTTTTGGTGAAGCGCCGAGGACTGCAACCGTCTCTGGTGACTGATTCGCCTTCATCTTATATAATATCGCCGTGGATGAGCTTGCGGCCGGTCTATTGACAGCAAGTGCGCCCTTGTTACTATCCTGCCCCTTATGAGGTTCCCTCTTGCGCTGACGACTAAAATCGCCGCGTACATCATTACCCAGAAGCTGCGGCGGACGGAGAAATTCGCAACCGTCCTGCAGCTCGAGCCGCTCCACACTTGTAACCTGACCTGCACTGGCTGTGGCCGGATTCGGGAATATTCCACCTCGCTCAAAGACATGATGAGCCTCGAGGATTGCCTGGGCGCGGCGAATGAATGCAACGCCCCAATGGTTTCGATTTGCGGCGGCGAACCGCTGATTTATCCGCACATCGAGGCGCTCGTGAAAGGGCTGCTACAGCAAAAGCGAATCGTTTATGTCTGCACCAACGCGACGTTTATGCGCAAAAAGATGCGCGAATGGTTGGCGGGAGAAATTGCGGCGCATCCCGATTTGGTCGAAGCAAAAATCACAGAACTGCTGGCCGCTGGTTTAATCAGTGAGAAAGATGCCGGCGAGATTCGCAAAGGTCCGAAAGACGCCTCGAAACCGACCATTGGCCCGAGTCTCTGGATGTATTGGAACGTGCATCTGGATGGACTCGAACGAACGCACGATCTCATCGTTGAACGGGAAGGTGTTTTTAAAGAATGCATCTTGGCAATCAAGATGGCGAAGCGCCTCGGTTATCAGGTCGCAACGAACACGACGATCTACAAAGAAACTGACATGGGAGAGGTCGAGCAGATGTTCGATTTTCTCTCCGATCTAGGAGTCGATGGTCACACGATTTCGCCGGGTTACGATTATGACGCGGCGAAAAAAGACATGATTAAGCGGCTCAATTTGCAACCGGAAAATTTTTTCCTCACGCGCCAAATGACAGTCGAGAAATTTCAGAAGATCGAAGATTGGATGCGGCGCTATACGTTCTTCGGAACACCGATCTATTTCGAGTTCCTCGCTGGCAAACGCGATCTGACCTGTTCCGCTTGGGCAATTCCGACCCGCAACATTCGCGGGTGGAAAGGGCCCTGTTACTTGATGACGGACGCTCATTATTCCAGCTACACCGAGTTGCTCGAGAAGGTGGAATGGGAAAAGTACGGCCGCGTCAATGGTGTGACGCGGGATCCGCGCTGTGAAAATTGCATGGTGCATTGCGGCTACGAGCCGACCGCCAGTCTGGGTTTGCAAGCGCAGCGTGGTGATACGTGGAAAAATATTCGTTTCAATTTTGGCGCGAAACCGAAACCGACTGGACGCGGGAATGAAATCACTGCTTTCAATGGAGTCAGCTCAGGCAATGGCCACCTTACTGGCAAAAAAGCCGAGCTTTCCGCGCAAGTTTCCTAGAATTTTTCAGATGCCGAATTCCGCCGCGAACGTCATCGCGTTGCCGAGTGCAATCCCAAATGCGGACGCTTCCTATTCTGCGAATGACCCGCAAATCGCGCAGGCAATCGCGCGTGCGCAGGAAAATCTTCTTCGCCAGCAGCGACCGGATGGCCACTGGGTGGGCGAGTTGGTTGTCGATAGCACGCTTTGCTCCGATTACGTGCTTTTCATGCACTGGCTTGGCGAAGTGGATCACGCCGTGGAGGAACGTTGCGTGCGCCATATCCTCAAGCGCCAACTGCGCGATGGCGGTTGGAACATTTACTACGGCGGGCCAAGCGAGATCAACGCCTCGGTAAAAGCTTATTTTGCGCTGAAGCTCGCCGGCAATTCACCGGATCGTCCCTTCATGCAGGAGGCGCGCGCCAACATCATGCGCCTCGGCGGCATCCCGCGCATGAATACTTTCAGTAAACTTTATCTCGCACTCCTTGGGCAGTTCCCATGGCAATATCTGCCGGCGATCCCCGTCGAGATGATCCTCCTCCCGGCGGGCGCTCCGTTTCACATTTACAAAATGTCCTCATGGAGCCGGGCCATGCTTATCCCGCTCGCAATCATCAATCACTTCAAACCAACGCGCGAGTTGCCGGGTATGCAGCAGCTGCATGAGCTCTATCCGCTCGGCACTGAGCATAAGGATTTCACTTTGCCGCGTCATCCACGGTTCTTTGCCTGGCGGAATTTTTTCCTCCGCGCTGATCGCGTGTTGAAGTTTCTCGATCGCAGTCCCATTCATCCAATGCGACGTCGCGCGCTGGAGGAGGCGGAACGCTGGATGCTCGAACGCATCGGCGAAGGGAGCGATGGTTTGGCAACTGTTTTCCCGGCGATGCTCAATTCGCTTATCGCCTTGCGCGCTCTCGGCTATTCCAGCGAACATCCGGTTTACGAAAAAGCGGCGAATGATTTCGCCGGTCTTTTCATTGATGATGCAAAAGATTTTCGGATTCAGCCGTGTTTCTCGCCGGTTTGGGACACTTCGATCAACATCATTGCATTGGCAGAATCGGGATTGCCCGCAGATCATCCTGTTTTGCAAAAGGCAGCTGCATGGCTGGCGCAAAAAGAAGTTCGCATCCGCGGCGACTGGACGGTGAACAATCCGCATCGGGAAGCGAGCGGCTGGGCCTTCGAATACAACAACGTTTATTATCCCGATACCGACGACACTGCGATGGTGCTGATGGCGCTGCGCTTGGTGCGTCCCGAAAATTTCGCGCAGGTTGCGCAATTGTTCGATCGAGCGATCAAATGGCAGCTCAGCTTTCAATGCCGCGATGGCGGATGGGCCGCCTTCGACAAGGAGGTGACTACGCATTGGCTCGAGGACATGCCGTTCGCGGATCATAACGCGATTCTCGACCCAACCTGCAGCGATCTGACCGCGCGCACACTCGAATTGCTTGGTTACCTTGGTTTCGACCGAAAGGCGCGCTGCGTGCGTCGCGCAATCCGCTATCTCATCGAAACACAGGATGACGACGGTTCCTGGTACGGTCGCTGGGGCGTGAATTACATTTACGGAACCTGGCAGGTGCTGCGTGGACTGCGCGCGATCGGTGAGAACATGACGCAGGATTGGATTTTGCGCGGGCGCGACTGGTTGGAAAGCTGTCAGAACGACGATGGCGGCTGGGGCGAAACATGTGCCTCCTACGAAAATCCGGTGCTCAAAGGCAAAGGCGAAAGCACGGCCTCGCAAACATCATGGGCGTTGATGGGTCTTTGCGCGTGCGGCGATGTTGAGCGCGCCAGCGTGCAGCGCGGTTTGCGTTACCTGCTCGCGAATCAAAACCGCGACGGCGCATGGGATGAGCCGCAAATTACCGGCACCGGTTTTCCGCGGGTTTTTTATCTCAAGTACGACATGTATCGTCAGAATTTCCCGCTGCTCGCATTGGCGAATTACGTCAATTATCGCAACGGCGTCGGTCATCCTCCGACTTTCTACCGCTGCCCGAAATAATTCCGAAGGACCGCCCTGTCGGCGTCCTCTTGATTCAGAATTGGGACGACAGGGAGGTTTTCCCTCCATGCGCTGATATCGCTCAGCTGCGCGCAATTGACGCATCGCGATTCGCGCAGACAGTAGCGATTATGCCCTACGAATTACCAAAATTACCCTACGCCTACAACGCGCTCGAGCCTCACATCGATGCGCGCACGATGGAAATTCATCACACCAAGCATCATCAGACCTACATCACCAACGTTAACAACGCGCTGAAAGGGAAAGCAAACCTGGAAAACAAATCGGTCGAGGATTTGATCGGCGATCTCGACGCGGTCCCTCAAGACATTCGCACGGTGGTGCGAAATAATGGCGGCGGCCACGCTAACCATTCCTTTTTCTGGCAGATTATGGGCCCGAACGCCGGCGGTTCGCCCTCGGGCAAATTTGCCGACGATATTAAGTCCACGTTTGGCAGCTTCGACGCGTTCAAAGAAAAGTTTGCGGCGGCTGGTGCCGGACGTTTCGGAAGCGGTTGGGCATGGTTGATTCGAAACAAGAGTGGCCAACTCGAAGTCATGTCGACACCGAATCAGGACAGTCCATTAATGGATGGGAATCAGCCGATTCTCGGAGTCGATGTTTGGGAACACGCCTACTACCTCAATTACCAAAATCGCCGGCCCGATTACATCAAGGCCTGGTGGAACGTAGTGAATTGGGATGAGGTTGCGAAGCGCTACGACGCCTAGCCCGCCAGATCGGTGATGGAGGGACGACCTCCGGGTCGTCCCCAATTTGGGACGCGACGCATTGCGTCCCTCTTTTTTATTCCTGTCATGGCTTACCTGAACGAAAACTATCTCAAGCTTCAGGCGGGCTATTTGTTTCCGGAAATCGCGCGCCGGGTCGGTGAATTCTGCGAAGCGCATCCAGAAGCAGCGAAACGCCTCATTCGTTGTGGAATCGGCGATGTGACCGAGCCACTGCCACAAGCTGCGGTCGAAGCAATGAAACGCGCTGTCGATGAGCTCGGCGTCCGCGAAACGTTTCGCGGTTACGGACATGAGCAGGGCTACGAATTTTTGCGGAGCAAAATTGCGCAGATCAATTATTGCGAGCGCGGCGTCGAAATCGCCGCCGCCGAAATTTTTTTGTCCGACGGCTCAAAATGTGACTGCGGATACATTCTCGACGTTCTGGGGGATCAAAACAAAATCGCGATCCCCGATCCGGTTTACCCTGTTTACGTCGATACAAACGTGATGGCAGGACACACTGGTCAGGCGAAGAGCGATGGCAGCTACGAAGGAATTATTTATCTACCTTGTCGCGCGGAGAATGGTTTCGTGCCGAAGCCGCCTAACGAGCACGTCGATATTATTTATCTTTGCTTTCCGAACAATCCAACCGGCGCGGTTGCATCGCGCGAGCAACTAACGCGATGGGTCGAATACGCGCGCGAGCATGAAGCAATTGTGCTGTTCGATGCGGCCTACGAAGCCTACATCAGTGAGCCGGAGATTCCGCATTCCATCTTTGAAATTCCAGGTGCGCGCGAATGCGCAGTTGAACTGCGCAGCTTCTCAAAGACCGGCGGGTTTACCGGCGTGCGCTGTGGCTTCACGGTCATGCCAGAAAGTTTGCTCGCGCGCACGGAGAACGGGCGCCACCTTCCATTACATCCGCTCTGGCAACGCCGCTGGAGCACGAAAGCTAATAGTGTGAGTTATCCGGTGCAACGCGGCGCGGAAGCACTCTACAGTGCGGAAGGCAGGAAGCAGGTGCGCGCGTTGGTTGATCATTACATGGGTAATGCAGGTATCTTGGCCGAAGCGGCAAAAAAAATCGGGCTCGAAGTTTTTGGTGGAAGAAACGCGCCCTATATTTGGGTAAAGACACCTGCTGGCTTAACGAGTTGGCAGATGTTTGATCGTCTGCTCAACGAAATCAACGTTGTCATTACACCGGGCAGCGGCTTCGGCTCGAATGGCGAAGGATACATCCGTGTTTCCGCCTTCAACAGCCGGGAGAACGCCGAGGAAGTTGCGCGCCGGTTGCAGAGCTTGACCTAGTTCAAATCTTCTCGCAACGCGCTTGTCGCGAGACAAGAGACAAGTAAGGTTGCGACTTTGCCCGAAGTTCAGCGTGGCCGCTCCCACTCAACATTTACCGCAGCTCTATCGCTTTTGTTTTTTGATGACAGGCGAAGAGAGCAAGGCGCAAGCCGCATTTCAGGACACGATCCGTGAGTCGGCATCGCGTTCTGCGGAAGACGAACCGCTTAATGATCGGCTGTGGTTTTTCCGACAGGCCCGCTGGCGTTGCCTGGCGGCGAGCGAACAAGGAGCGCAGGCGGAAATCGTCGCCATGGAAGAAGGGGAAGTTGCGCCGGAGGCAGCCACGCAATTGGAGCAACTCGAACCGGAGCAACTCGCCATCTGGATCTCTGGCGCGCCTGAGCCGCAACGCAGCGCACTTGCGCTTTATTACCTGGATGAATTTAGTTATCGCGAAATCGCGACGTTGCTTGAATTGAAAGTCACGGAATTGGGCCAGTTGATTGCGCAGGGACGACGGCAGTTCCAAGCCTGGCTCCACGCTATGGTGCCGTTGTAGTTCATGAATCGGTTCACGATTTGGCGGCGAGAGCGAGCGCTCGTACAATGTGCACCGTTTTCCGACACGCGTTTGCCAGATCGGCCCATGCGTGTTGCCCTTTTTCGCGCGCGCAAGAGCCGGCAAACGACCGATGCGTTGTCGCACCAGCAGTCTTTCGATCGCGCGGTGGCCGTGCTGGTTCGTGCGATTCCGGTTCCGGAGGCGATAGCCGAATGGTTCATCAACGAAAAGCTTGTCGCGCCCGTCCGGAGGCGGCTGTGGAAGAGAACAGCGCGCAATCCCGCTGCAGTCGCGGTCGCTTTAGCTATCGCTGTCATCGTAGGCATTGGCGTCCATAATTTCCTGGAGCGTCTGAATGATTTTCCCGGCTCAGGCACAGCGCGAAAGTTGCTCACCGTCGCCGGCGCCACTCGCATCTCGCAACTTCAGCCGGTGCAAGCCGATGCTGGCGAGTTGACTGACTTATTGTTCATGAAGTACAGGCTCGAGCATTACGATGTTCCGGCCGAGTTCGCCCGCTTTCGCACTATCGGCTACCGCGTCTTTGACGATGATGAAGGTCACCAGGTGGCACAGATCGAGGTGGGCGAAAAACGGATGCAGTTCTTTTTATTTCCTTCGGAGAAGCAAAGGGATGGTCGCGATCCTGCCTTTAATGGCTGGAAGTATGTGGACCAGGAAGGTTGGGTCGGTGTGGTGCAGCAACATAAGGGCGTTTGTTTCATGGCCGCATTGCGCGGCCGGAAAAAAGATCTGGCACCTTACTTGCCGCGCGGGTGAGGTAGCAAGGGGGAGAATTGGACTTCGGCGTTTGCTGCAACCACCTGCTGGATGAAAAAAGAAAACGCCGAATATCGAACGTCCAACTCCAAACCTCGAAGGGGAAGTACCAGGGGGGAGAATTGAACTCCCGACCAAGGGCTTATGAGTCCCCTGCTCTACCGCTGAGCTACCCTGGCGCGCGTTGACAAAATTGAATGGCGGGCGGCGGTGTGTCAACGTCGACCAAACCCGTTCGGCCAGATTGAATCAGCCCTGCACCCTCACGCCACATTTGTTCATCGGCGTGCTCTCGGCCATAGCACTATTAAAGCAATTTCTCGTTAGGCAGATCGCTCTACTGAACGAGCTTTCCAGCGCTAAACTCCGTTTTGAGCCGGAGGCCTCAGGCATAAACGAGCAGATCGATTTCTTCGGGAAGGGAGGTGGAGACTTCAAGCCACGACGATTTGCACATCGGGAAGCTCGCGGATGAGTTTCTCGTGTAAGGAACGTTTGAAGGGGTTCACAATTTTTTTCACCGTGGGACGACCGAGCATGATGTGGGTGATGCCGTATTCGCGGGCGAAAGAAATCAACGCGTCGGCAACATCTTCGTTCTTGAGGAGAATAACCGTGCCGCCCATTTTTTGTGCGATCTCCAATGTGTCGGTGATTCTGCGCTGAAGATCGGCACGAATGTTGACCGGCGATTCTTTCGGCGTGCGCACATAAACAGCGAACCACGATCCGTTCAATTGCGCGGCGAGCCGCGCGCTTTTACGCAGCAGCGCGCCAGGATCGGGACCTTTGCTACTGATGGCAACGGCGACCAGTCCGAGACTGCGTTGCGGTTGATCCGCGTCGGAAGTTTCGCGTTGTTTGCGATCGAGATAATTCGCGGTCTCGCTCAGCGTCATTTCGCGCAAGCGAATAAGATTTTTTTCTGTAAAGTAATTCTTCATCGCGCGCTCGATTCGTTCTTTCGGATAGATCTTCCCAGCTTGCAGGCGCTCTAATAAATCTTCCGAGGGAAGATCGACATTCACGATCTGGTCGGCACTGGCGACGATTTCGTCGGGGATGCGTTCCTTGACGCGCACGCCAGTGCCTTGCTCGACGACGTTATAAAGCGACTCGAGATGCTGGATGTTGACGGTGCTGATGACATTAATCCCGGCCGCGAGCAGGTCTTGCACATCTTCGTAGCGTTTCCGATTTTTTGAACCCGGCGCGTTTGTGTGTGCGAGTTCGTCCACCAATGCGACAGTGGGATGTCGCGCGAGAACCGCATCCACATCCATCTCGCTAAGCTGAACTCCGTGATATTGCACGCTGCGCGGCGGGACAATTTCCAAGTCTTTGATCTGCGCAGTCGTCTCGGGCCGGTTGTGCGGTTCGACATATCCGATGACGACATCGACGGCGCGATCTTTCAGCCGGTTGCCCTCGATCAACATCTCGTATGTTTTACCGACGCCGGGCGACGCGCCGAGATAGACCTTGAGCTTGCCCAGCTTTTGGCGCCGGATGATTTGAAGAAAATCTTCCGCGTTCGGCTTCGGCGGAGCAGAAGTGTCAGCCATGCGAGAATGCTTCCATCGCATCCCTCGCGCCGATCAATCGCCCCGGCAAATCAAAAGGTGAGAATCGCATCCACGGCGGCGGTGAACATCGTCTCGTCTTTCGAATCATTAAACGGGTGCGTATCGCTGAAAGAATGATCGATGCGCACTTCGGGACGAATCGTTAGGCCAGTGAGAGGTTTCGGAACCTTCGGTTTTATATCCACTCCAACGGTGAGCGCGCCGTAAGTCGTCCGTCCACCGCCAACAGTCCGGGGATCAATCGTTGGATTACCCTGCAACGCGCGCATCGGGTCGTGCGGATCAGCGAACTGTGCGACATAGAAACCTTTGTCGTCACGCCAGATTTCGCCCCGAATTTTTGTCGTGATCTTGTCGCTAATCGCGTAGGTAAAGTATTGCGCCACTCCATAGGCGTCGGCATCGGCTCCGTCATCTCGCGCGTAGTTTAGGTCTGTGATCGAGGTCAGCTTGTCGGTAATCTTCCACGTGATTGCCACGTCGTTGAGATAACGCAGATCGTGATTGTTGTTAGGCGTTTCGGGACCGATGTGCGTTGAAGCAAGCGCGGCAATTTTACCCTCATTAAAGTTCAAACCCACCCCGCCATGAAACGCGACTGAATCATTGTTGTCGTCGATGCTCGTATTCACGCCGCGCGTCACTCCGGCGATGAGATCGAGCCAGCTCGTAGTGTGCACCGTGAAGAGCGCGCCGGTATGATTGAATGGAATGCCGAAATTAAAAATGTAGGTGTGCGAATAGAAAACGTTCGTGCGCGGATCGATTGTCTCCGCACCTTCCAGCGTTACGAATTTACCGAGCTTCAGATCAACGCCGTGCTCGGTGAAAATCGGGAAGTGCAAATTTAAATAGGCTTCGACCAGGTCCGGCTGATATAGATTCGTTTTCATCGTGTTGTCGAATAATCCGAGCGAATGGATGAAACGCGCGTCGCTGCCGAACATGAATTGTGTTTTAAATCCCCAATCAAAACCGGTCGCGCTCGAATCGAATGTGCGCTCCGCCGTGATCACCGCCTGGTTCAGCAGGGCCTCGTTTGAACGGTCGTCAAAGAGGCGACCGAAATTTTGATTATCTTCCGGGCCATCGACGTTTCCCGTGAAGCTGCCTTCGATCCAGCCGTAGATGGTAAAACGTGGCTTTGTTTCCGCAGCCGGCTTCGTCTCTTTCTCTACTTCGTTTTCTCCCGCGACGATCGCGTGTGATGTAGCCAACAGAAACAGCGTCGCTACGAGGACAAAGAATCTGCGTATAGGATTTGTTTGCATGAGGATCGAAATCAGCGCGCTTGATCGAGCGAAAGATTTAGTTTGAGGACGTTGACGCCGGCATCGCCCAGAATTTCAAGCTGCGGCCCTTCCGTGTTCTGCTTAACGACGTCACGCACGTTTTCCTCGCTGAGACCGCGCGCTTTCGCGACGCGCGGCAATTGCAGTTGCGCATTTCTCACGCTGATGTGCGGATCGAGTCCGCTGCCCGAAGACGTGACCGCGTCTCCTGGAATCAGAACATCAGCGGAAAGATTGTTTTCTTTTCGATAATTTTCCGCCGCAGTCTTAATGGCATCCATTAACTTCTGAGAAGTCGGCCCGAGATTGGTGCCGCTGGAACTGGCCGCGTCGTAGCCAGTGCCCGCAGCAGACGGTCGGGGATGGAAATATTTTTCACCGCTGAAGGATTGTCCGAGCAACTCAGACCCGATGACGCGGCGATCATTACTTTCGATCAGGCTACCATTGGCCTGATGTGGAAATGCGAGTTGCGCCAATCCCCAAACCACCACCGG
>WNFG01005689.1_pt1 | contig 10494 bp, 6 predicted proteins | sample 5400431 | NCBI WGS metagenome assembly WNFG01 (sample SAMN13153346, study PRJNA577476) | soil metagenome | isolation source: 120 cm saprolite under Douglas fir tree site 2 hole 3 replicate 2 | place: USA:California | collected 2015-04-18
TACTCCATGTTCGGCTTCCAGCGCGTAGGCGATCTGATCTGGGCATTCGCCGACGCGCGCGGCAAGGGCTTCCTCGTCGGCGGCACCGCCGGGCGCACGACCCTGGCCGGAGAAGGCTTGCAACATCTCGATGGTCACAGTCTCGTGCTATCGAGCACTGTGCCAACCTGTGCGAGCTACGATCCGGCGTATGTCTACGAGATCGCGGTCATCGTACAGGACGGAATCCGCCGCATGTACCAGCAGGGCGAAGACCTCTTCTATTATCTGACTGCGTACAACGAAGACTACCCCATGCCGGAAATGCCGAAAGGCGTGGAAGAAGGGATCCTTCGCGGGATATACAAATTCCAGTCAGCCGCGAGCGGCAAAGCAACGGCGCAACTGTTTGGCAGCGGCTCGATCTTGAACGAAGCCGTGCGCGCCCAGGGCATTCTGGCCGAAAAATACGGCGTGCAGGCCGACGTATGGAGCGTGACCAGCTACAATCAGTTGCGGCGCGATGCTCTGGAGACCGAACGCTGGAGCCGCTTACATCCGACACAAGCCGAGAAAAAGCCGTACATTCTGTCTGCGCTGGGTACGGCGAAAGGACCAATCATCGCCGCAACCGATTTCATGAAGGTCGTACCTGACCAACTCGCGCCATGGCTGAGCGGACGGCTGGTCTCTCTCGGCACAGATGGCTTCGGTCGCAGCGAGAACCGCCAATACCTGCGCAGGCACTTCGAGATAAACGCGGAGTCCATAGCGGCAGCAACGCTTTCGCGTCTGGCGCGCGATGGCAAGTTCGAGGCCAAGAAAGCCCAGACAGCGTTCAAAGACCTTGGCGTGGACACAGAAAAGATCGATCCGGCGCGGGCGTAACTCCCTGTACTCGTTGGGCGGACAAAACATTCGCATCGAATCGATTTGAACATATGGCACAGGCAGGCGTGCCTGTGCCGCATCTCAGTCCTGGTAAGCTGCTGGCATTTTGGCTCACTCTAAAAGCAAAAATCTCCTTTGCGTCCTCTGCGTCCTTTGCGGTGAATGGTTTCGCTTGATGCTTGAAGCGGTGCCAGCATCAAAAAAACGCAGCTCGCTCTCCTTGACAATCTAGGAGACGCCTTGCTATATCTTCCTAGACGATCTAGGAGGGGCCATCTTGGCCAAGCAACTTGAACTTCTGCAAGGCACGCTCGACATGCTCATTTTGAAGGCGGTATCCCTGGGGCCGCTGCATGGGTACGGAGTGCTGCTGCGTATCCAGCAGATTTCCGGCGATCAGCTTGAGATCCAGCAAGGCTCTCTGTATCCGGCGCTGTATCGGCTGGAGCATCAGGGATTGATAAAAAGCGAGTGGGGTGAGTCCGACAATAAGCGCAAGGCCAAGTTCTACCAGCTCAGCGCGTCGGGAAAGCGGAGACTCCAGGCTGAAACCGACAACTGGAACCGGATGGCGCAGGTCATGGGCAGCATTCTCGACCGCAAACCGGAGGGAGCATGAGTCTGCCAGCAAGGATCCGTTCGTGGTGGAAGGCCCTGGCGCATCGCGAGCGCACGGAGAGCGAGTTGGAAGCCGAGTTGAGCTTCCACATGGAGGCTTCCGCGGAAGATCTGATGCGCGGCGGCATGACGCGGGACGCAGCCATGCGCCAGCTCCGCCTGGAACTGGGGTCCGCGGCGGCGCACAAAGAAAGATGGCGGCTGGCGGTGGGATTGCGCTCCTGGGACGACTTCCGCGCCGATCTTCACTACTCCGCCCGCCAGCTGCGCCGCAGTCCGGCATTCACGCTGACGGTGCTGCTGGTGCTCGCTCTGGGTATTGGCGCGAACGCAGCCATGTTTTCCATCGTCGATGCGACACTTTTGCGCTGGCTTCCCTACTCGCGTCCCAATGAGTTGGTGACTATCTCCGCTGAAGACAGCAAAGGCAGGCCCACATGGGCGTCGTTTGCCGATGTTGAAGTCTGGCAGCAAAGGAGCCAGACCCTCGCTTCCCTCGGGTATTACTACCCGGGCAGCGCATACCTCAAGAGTCCGGTGGGCGAACAGTTGGTCGACTCCACGCAGGTCAGCGCCAATCTTTTTACGGTGCTGGGCGTGCAGCCTGCAATGGGCCGTGGATTCACGGCCGATGAACAGGTTCCTGGTAAGGGCAGCGTGGTAGTACTCAGCTACGCGGTCTGGTGGAACATGTTTCAAAGTGATCCCGCCATTGTCGGGAAACAAGTCACTCTCAGGGGTCTTCCACAGACTGTCGTCGGGGTGATGCCGCCGCGTTTCGTCTTCCCAGCAGAAGGCAAAGAGCCTCAAATCTGGGTTCCCATTGAGATTACGGAAAAACATCATGTCAGGGATTTTTCTACTGGACCTCCTGACATCATCGCGCGCATCCGCAAGGAGCTTGGAACAGCCGCCGCGACCGCGGAATTGACTACGATCCAGCAGGCTCTTGCGCCGCTGTACACAATCGGCAAGGGTGAGTTTGCTCCCTCCCGTGTCAAATTGACCGGCTATCGCGAAAGCCTGACCAAGGATGCACGGCCGGCACTCATCGCCCTTCTGGCAGCAGTAGCCGTGATCTGGTTGATTGCGTGCGCCAACGTTGCCAACCTGATGCTCGCCCGCGGCATGGCCCGGCAGCGCGAGATCGCGGTGCGAGGCGCCCTGGGAGCAAGCCAGTGGCGGATCGTGCGGCAGCTCTTCACGGAAAGCCTGCTGCTCAGCGCGATTGGCACGCTGGCCGGGATTGCCCTGGCGCAGATTGCCTTGTTAGTCTTCAACAAAACACTTAGCGCGAAGTTGGACCTGCCGGAGCATCTCGCGCCCAACTTGCCGGTCTTGGGCGCCCTGCTTGGATTAACCGTCCTAAGCGCAATGCTGTTTGGGCTACTTCCGGCGTGGCTGGCCGCGCGAACACCTCTGGAACATTCTCTTCGCCAGGGGACGTCGCAGGCCGGCGCCAGCCGCAATCGCCATCGCCTGCAGAAAGTCATGATGGTCGCGGAGATTGGATTGTCCCTGGTGCTGTTGATCTCCTGCGGCCTCTTGTTGCGTACCGTCTTCGCGTTGCGCCACGTGCCATTAGGCTTCCGCACGGAACACGTACTCATCGTGCAGCCGAAGTTTCCTAAATACAAATATCGCGGACAAGATATCTCCCGCGCCGTCTACAAGCCATTGCTGGAGCGGGTGCAGCAGATGAACGGAGTCATGGCCGCGAGTCTCACTACGATTGTGCCGCTGCACAAAGGCTTTGATTCGCAGTTGGTTCTTTACGACGACCACGACGGAAAATCCTCAGTACCGCCTACCCGCGTCGAAGCCAAGATGAGGGCGACCGGTCCGGAATTGCAGGATGTCCTGGGTTTCACGATGTACCAAGGTCGTTTCTGTTCTCTGCAAGATACCGCGAATTCGCCTCCCGTGGCGGTGGTGAATCGCGCTTTCGCCAACCAGTATTCTTCGAACGGCAGCATCATCAACAAGCTCAAAGTAACGCTGGGCGGCAAAGACCGGCAAGCAACCATTGTGGGAATAATGGACGATTTTCACCAGTCCGCCATTCAGTCGCCTTCTCTCCCTGAAGTTGACTTCTGCGCCAACCAGCTCCGCCAAAGCGACGGTTTCTACCAGGTCATGGTCGGGGTGCACATAGACTTGGCCATCCGCACCACTCGCGATCCGGAAACGTTTATTCCGGATTTGAGGCGTGCCATGGTCGAGATGAATCCCGACCTCAAAGACAGCAGCTTTACCACCATGAGCCAGGTGGTCGAAGACGCCATGGGCAGCCAGTTGCTCGCGGCGCATCTGCTCGAGCTCTTTGCCGGATCGGCACTGCTGGTCGCCTTGGCAGGACTTTACGGCCTGCTGACATACCTGGTCACGCAGCGAACGCAGGAGCTGGGCGTTCGCCTGGCACTGGGCGCGCAACGCACGGACATTGTCCACATGTTGCTGAAGCAGGCATTCTGGCTGCTGGCAGCCGGCGCGGCGCTGGGCGTCGGCCTGGCCTATCTTTCCAGCCGCGTGCTCGCAACTTTTCTTTATGGCGTGAAGCCGGGCGATCTGTGGACGCTCTCCGCAGTCACCATTCTGCTGCTCGCCTGCGGACTGGCGGCGGCTTACGTGCCCTCACGACGAGCGTCGCGATTGGATCCATTGCAGGCGTTGCGGGAGTCGTAAGGATCCGTTGTCCCCAGCGGTGCTTCGAGGTAAGAAAGGGGACATTTTAAAAGTGGTTTGACATCCCCCTAATTTTTCCTTGACAATTCGCCTTTTCTTTGCTATAGTATATTGAGACTAGCCGCAGCGGGATCTCCCGTGTGCGGCATTCGGCTTTTAGGAGTTTTGATCCGGGGATCTCCCTGGGAATGAATCGCGTAAGTCCTTTAAACGTGGGGATCGAGATACTGGGAAGAAGGGTACGCCCATCCCCCCTACGCCCCCTCCACAGGTCTGCTTTCGAAGCTGCTGGTTTAGTGACTTACACTCAAGTATTGACAAGGCTCATCAGGATCGAATATGATTGGCACTCGTAAGGTGAGAGTGCTAGCAGAGCTGCTTCTCCACCGAAACTTCAGATCAAACCAGCAACCAAACCCAACTTTATAGGTGATTCTCGAAAGGAGCAACAACATGGCACAGAAATTCACGCCACTGCATGATCGCGTACTGATTCGCCGGGTAGAAGAGGCGGAGACTGTTCGCGGCGGCATCATTATCCCCGACAGCGCGAAGGAAAAACCCCAGGAGGGCATTGTCCTTGCCGTTGGCACCGGAAAATTCGAAAAAGGCCAGACCATTCCCCTGGCAGTGAAAGAGGGAGAGCGCGTCCTGTTCGGCAAATATGCCGGCACGGAAATCAAGATTGATGGCGAAGAGCTGCTGATCGTTCGCGAGGAAGAGATCCTCGGCATCCTCTCTGGCGCCCAAAAAGGAAAAGAAAAAGAGCTGGCAGCGAGCAGGAGATAAAAACCAGCCTTTAGTAATTAGCCGTTAGTACTTAGCCAAACCAAGATTCGAGTCTTGCGACCGGTCTGGCTAAAGGCTAAGAGCTAAAAGCCAAGAGCTTGTCCGCATCACCAACGGTATCGAAAAAGAAGCAACGCAAACATCGCGACACATTAGGAGAAGAAGATCATGGCAAAGCAAATTGTTCACGGTGAGGAGTCGCGCCAGGCTATTCTGCGCGGCGTCAACATCCTGGCAAACGCGGTAAAGGTGACGCTGGGCCCCAAGGGCCGCAACGTCGTGATTGAGAAAAAGTTCGGTTCGCCGACCATCACCAAAGACGGCGTGACTGTGGCCAAAGAAATCGAACTCAAAGACACGCTGGAAAACATGGGCGCACAGATGGTGCGCGAAGTCGCCAGCAAGACCAGTGACGTGGCCGGCGACGGCACCACCACTGCCACCGTTCTGGCCCAGGCCATCTTCCGCGAGGGCGTGAAGACCGTGGCCGCGGGCGCAAACCCCATGGCTCTGAAGCGCGGCATCGAGCGCGCCATCACCGCCATCTGCGGCAGCCTTGACAAAGACGGCAATCGCATCAAGGGCTATCTTGATACGCTGTCCAAGCCCGTGACCGGCGAGATGATCGCGCAGGTTGGCACCATCTCCGCCAACAACGACGAGACCATTGGCCGCATCATTGCCGAAGCCATGAAGAAGGTCGGCAAAGACGGCGTGATCACCGTGGAAGAGTCCAAGACCATGGAGACCCAGCTGGAAGTGGTCGAGGGCATGCAGTTTGACCGCGGCTACCTCTCTCCTTACTTCGTCACCGATCCGGAGCGCATGGAAGCCGTCCTGGACGATGCCTACATTCTTATCAACGAAAAGAAAATCAGCTCCATGAAAGACCTGCTGCCCCTGCTCGAGCAGATCGCAAAGTCGGGCAAGCCGCTGTTGATCATTGCTGAAGACGTGGAAGGCGAAGCGCTCGCGACCCTGGTCGTGAACAAGCTGCGCGGCACGCTCAACGTTGCTGCCGTGAAGGCGCCTGGCTTTGGCGATCGTCGCAAGGCCATGTTGCAGGACATCGCAATCCTGACCGGCGGCAAGGCCATCACGGAAGACTTGGGCATCAAGCTCGAGAACGTCCAGGTGGAAGATCTGGGCCGCGCCAAGAAAATCACCATCGACAAGGACAACACCACCCTCGTCGAGGGCAGAGGCAAAGGCTCGGAGATCGAAGGCCGGGTAAAGGAAATCCGCAGCCAGGTCGACAAGACCACCAGCGACTATGACCGCGAGAAATTGCAGGAGCGGTTGGCGAAACTGGTTGGCGGCGTTGCCGTGATCAAAGTAGGCGCGGCGACCGAAACCGAAATGAAAGAAAAGAAAGCCCGCGTGGAAGACGCGATGCACGCAACGCGCGCGGCCGTGGAAGAAGGCATTGTGCCCGGAGGCGGAGTCGCCCTGGTACGCTGCACTGCTGCATTGGATGATCTGAAGGTAAAAGGCGATGAGCTGACCGGATCGGACATTGTCCGCCGCTCGCTCGAAGAGCCGCTGCGGCAGATTGTTGCCAATGCCGGCGAAGAAGGCGCCATCGTAGTGGGCAAGATTCGCGATTCGAATCAGGTCAACTTCGGTTACAACGCCCAGACCGGGAAGTTTGAAGACCTGGTCAAGGCGGGCGTGATCGATCCCACCAAGGTGACCCGCACCGCTCTGCAGAACGCCGGCTCCATCGCGGCGCTCATGCTCACCACCGAAGCCCTGGTCTCGGAGATTCCGGAAGACAGGAAGGAAGCTCCCATGCCCGGCGGACACGGCGGCGGAATGGGCGGATTCTAATCGTCCGCTTCAAGCTGAACTGCAAAAGCCCCGCAGAAATGCGGGGCTTGTTTCATTTTGGCCGTTTGGCAAGGGGGCGCCCCTTTTTGCAGGAGAAAAACTTATGACGACATCTCGGTAAGCTTGTGCGATCCGCGTTCATTGGCGTATTGATCGTGATGGTTACTTTCGTGTTGGCAATCTTGGTACTCAGGATCATTACCCAGCTTCACGAGTGCGCCGCGGAAGACACCGCGGGCGCGTGAACGAATTTGTGATCGGCGTATTGGAAACCCCGATATTTTGAGGCTTTGGGTGAGGTGACCCTTTTCGTGCGAGTTGCCCGGCTTTTTCCAGCAAAGGTCGCACGCGTTCACCCCGCCAAAAAGAGCGGCTTCATTGAACCAAGGTAATGATTTACCCCTGAAATTTGATGGTAAGCTCACTCCACGCCCTGAATTTACGGGTGTTTGCATGGCCCGCATAGGGGCCGGGCCCTATTGAATCCGGCTTTCTGACATAAATAATGAGATACCGCGCAACTGTGGCCCAAACATTTTGTTTAAGTAGCAAGCCAACGCTGACGAATCTTCTGAGGTGGGGAAAATGATGGGACCGATCAAGCATTTCCGTCGTCGTGACCGTGACACCGCAGAAAACGCAGGTGTATCAGCGCTGCCCTCAGGCAACGCGGAACACACGATCTTTTCCGAGTATGAAGTGAAGCCGAGACTGGGTAAAGACCGGTTTGCGCTCAGCGTCGTCTTGCATACCGCCGCCGCAGTATTGCTGCTGGAGATTGCCAGCCTTCCATCAGCGCACGTGCAGCCGATCAACTATTCCAAGGTCACTCCGCTCATGGCTCCAGTGCCGCCGGCGAGGGTGAAAAAGATTATTGCTCCGCCGCAGCGAGTGATGGCAAAGATGGAGCCGCCTAAATTGGTGGCGCCTCAGCCGCCGAAAGTGGAGGAAATCGCAAAAGTTCCTCCGCCAGTGGTGAAGCCAGAGCTTAAGAAGGAAGTTTTTCCAGTGGTTGCTGAAGTCGTGAAGCCGGCGCCACCGAAAAAAGAAATTATTACCAACACCTTTGCCTCGGGCAGCTCCGTACCAGCGACGTTGCAGAAGCCCGCGCGCGCCGTACAAACCGGTGGTTTCGGAGATGAGCAAGGCGTGCGCGGCACTTCTGACAAAGGCCAGCTTCGCGTAGCGGCGCTGGGTTCGTTTGATCTGCCCGGAGGTCCGGGACAGGGCAACGGGACCGGCGGAGCGCGCGGCGCAAAAGGCACAATAGCGAGCGCGGGCTTTGGCGACGGCGTCGCCGGACCAGGCAATGGCGATCACGGCCGTAGAGGCCAGGTTGCGCAGACCGCCTTCGATCAAACGGCTGCGTTGGGCGGACCGAAAGTAAAGCCGGTGTCGGCAAAACCTGCCGATATCACTCCGGTTGAGATTCTGTTCAAGCCGCGTCCGGTCTACACCGACGAAGCGCGCCGCCTGCACGTGGAAGGCGAAGTCCTGATGGCGGTAACCTTCACCGCGGACGGCCGCCTGGGCGACTTCCGCGTGGTGCGAGGTCTCGGACATGGCCTGGATGAAGCCGCACAGCGCGCCGCGGCGCAGATCAGGTTCCGTCCGGCAAAGCAGAACGGACAGCCGCTGGACTCCACCGCTTATGTGCACATTGTTTTCGAACTGGCCGAATGAGGTCGTTAGACCTTTGGAGGATGTATGCGTTTAGTTGAAAGACTCGTGATGTTTCTTGCGATGGCGTCGTTCAGTGTCTCCGCTTTCGCGGCAGACTCAGACCGTTTGACCGCGAAACCGGCGGACTCGGCCCATAACGATCCTGTAGCGGCGCGCATTTTCTCCCAGGAAGCCAAGCTGGTTGAGAACATGCACACCTACTCGCCCATGGTGGAGACATATATCCAGGAGCTGAAGACCGATCCCGACCTGGGCATGGTCCCGCAGAGCGACAAGTATTTTCTTGGACGCATGGCGCTGAACGACAAGGGCGTGCGCGATACGTCGTTCTCTGACCAGCAGAAGAAGGGCTTCTTCAGCCATTTCCTGCCGCATTTCGACAACATTTTTGCCATGAAGTACATGCCTCGCGGCTTCATGGAACTGGTCTTCCTGAGTCATGAGTTTGACGACGCCCACTATGAACTGAAGCCGCTGCGCCAACAGTTCCTGGGCGAAGTCCGCACGCTGGTGTTCGACGTGGTGCCGCGTCCGCACATGAAGGGACCGTACTTCGTGGGACGCATCTGGGTCGAGGACCAGGACTACAACATTGTCCGCCTCAATGGCAGCTACCAGAGCCACTCCGGCACAAAGTTTTTTTTCCATTTCGACAGCTGGCGCATCAACATGCGTCCGGGCCTCTGGTTGCCGGCTTACATTTACACGGAAGAGACCAACGAGCAATATTCTTACGTCCGCCACCTGACCATCAAGGGCCAGACGCGCCTCTGGGGATATAACGTGAAGGCGGCGGGCTCGGCCAGCGAATTCACCAGCATGCAGGTGGAATCGCCGACCAAGGACATTTCCGACAACAGCGGCGCCGGCCCCAACGAAGCAGCTCCCGTACAGAGCCAGCATTTGTGGGAGCGTGAAGCCGAAGACAACGTGCTGGACCGCATGGTCCGCGCCGGTATTCTTGCGCCGGACGGCGAAGTTTCCAAGGTCATGCAGACGGTGGTCAACAATCTGGAGATCACCAACAACCTGAACATCGAGCCTGATGTCCGCTGCCGCGTGCTGCTGACCGCGCCGCTCGAGTCATTCACCATCGGCCACACCATCGTGGTGAGCCGCGGACTGCTTGACGTGCTTCCCGACGAAGCTTCCCTCGCCATGGTGCTGGCCCATGAACTCGGCAACATCGCGCTGGGACACCGCGTGAACACGCAATACGCGTTCAGCGACCGCATGATCTTCAACGACGAAGGCATCTTCCGCAAGATCCAGGTCGCCCACAACGATAAAGACGAACTCGAAGCCGACCAGAAAGGCCTGGAGTTCCTGCAGGGTTCTCCATACAAAGACAAGCTGTCGCAGGCAGGATTGTTCCTGCGTTCGCTCGAAGCCCATCACAACCTGACCGCGCTGCTGCACACGCACTACGGCACGGCAATGGCCAAGGGCAGCTCCGTACAGCGGATGCCAACGGTCGAACAAACCGCGCCGGCGCTGGAAGTCCGCAACGTGAATCAAGTGCCTGCGCTACCGCTAGGCAGCCGCATCAAACTCGATCCCTGGGATGACCACATCGAGCTGCAAAAAACCAAACCAGGAACGCTGCTCTCGATCCGCGACAAGATGTCGTTTGAAGTCACACCGACGTTCTTGAACCTGGTGCGCTACAAAGTCGAAAGCACCGAGGTGGCGGCTAAGCCTGGGAAGTAAGAAGTCCTTAACGAAGAGTTAAAGAGAGCGCACCGGCTTTGACGGTGCGCTCTTTGATTTTAATGGCTGAAGGCGCAAGTGTCGTTACGGGTCGAATTGTTTCATGACGTTAACGAAGTAGTTGTTAAGCTGCATCAATCCCGGAACCACTGGTTGGATTTCCCGCCTACCGAACTCCCTGAACGATATCTGCGGAACCAGCTTGCCGTGTCCCTTCAGCTTGAATGCGAGTTCGGCGGCCACTACGCTCGATATTCGGCTTTGCTTACCCAAAGCCATATCGCTGGCGATCTCTATGGGAACGACGGG
>WNFG01024271.1_pt1 | contig 10492 bp, 13 predicted proteins | sample 5400431 | NCBI WGS metagenome assembly WNFG01 (sample SAMN13153346, study PRJNA577476) | soil metagenome | isolation source: 120 cm saprolite under Douglas fir tree site 2 hole 3 replicate 2 | place: USA:California | collected 2015-04-18
GTAGTTCGTCTCCTCCACCCTCCTCCTTTGGTGGATTCGGCGCAACTCTCGCGAGTTGCGCCATTTTTTTCGGTAAAATCCGCACCTTTTCGCGATTCGGCGCATGAAGACCTACACGGCAAAAGCGGGCGAGATCCAGCACGGCTGGTACGTGATTGACGCTCAGGGCAAAGTCCTGGGGCGGCTGGCGGTGCAGATTGCCTCGCGGCTGCGCGGCAAGCATAAGCCGGAGTACACGCCGCACGTGGACACCGGCGATTATGTCGTCGTCGTCAACGTCGCGAAGCTGCGCGTCACCGGCAAGAAGGCCGAGAGGAAGACCTACTACCGCCATACCGAATACCCCGGCGGCATCCGGCAGACCAATTTCGCGACGCTGCATGCGGCCAAGCCGGAGCGCGTGCTGCAGAAGGCGGTGAAAGGCATGCTGCCGAAGGGTCCGCTCGGCTACGCCATGCTGAGGAAACTCAAGGTCTACGCAGGCGCCACGCATCCCCATTCGGCCCAGCAGCCGAAAACCCTCGAGATCTAGGAAAACCGGAATGGTCGGCGACTATTACTACGGCACCGGGCGGCGCAAGAGCGCTGTGGCCCGCGTTTTTCTGAAGCCCGGCAAGGGCCAGTTCGTCGTCAACGGCAAGCCGGTGGACGATTTCTTCGGGCGCGAGACCGGCCGCATGGTGGTGCGTCAGCCGCTCGAGCTCACCAAGAGCCAGGCGAGCTTCGACATCATGGTCAACGTATACGGTGGCGGCGAAAGCGGCCAGGCGGGCGCGGTGCGCCACGGCATCTCGCGCGCGTTGATCGAGTATGATGCCGGGCTGAAGCCGGCGTTGAGCGCGGCCGGGCTGGTGACGCGCGACGCGCGCGAGGTAGAGCGAAAGAAGGTTGGCTTGCACAAGGCAAGGCGGCGCAAGCAGTTCTCGAAACGTTGAACGAAAGCATCGCGCTTCTGCGAATCGAAAGCCGCCTCAGGGCGGCTTTCTTGTTTCTGGAGCTGGAAAGCGATGGTTAAGGCAGGCATCGTCGGCGGCACGGGCTACACGGGCATCGAGCTCCTGAGACTGCTCGCGCAGCATCCGCGCGTGGAGCTGAAGGCCATCACCTCGCGCAAAGAAGCTGGGACTCCCGTTGCGGCGATGTTCCCCAGCCTGCGGCGCCGCGTGGAGCTCGCTTTCACCGAACCCAACATGCAGGCGCTACGCGGTTGCGACGTGGTGTTTTTCGCCACCCCGAACGGGGTAGCCATGAACGAGGCGCGCGCGGTGCTCGATTCTGGCGCGCGCCTGGTGGATCTGTCGGCCGATTTTCGGCTGAAGGACGTTGCCGAGTGGGAGAACTGGTACAAGATGAAGCACGCGGCGCCCGAGCTTCTGCGCGATGCGGTGTACGGCCTATGCGAGCTCAACCGCGAGCGCGTTCGCGGCGCGCGCCTGGTCGCCAATCCCGGCTGCTACCCCACCGCGACGCAGCTCGGCTTCCTGCCGCTGGTCGAGGCGGGAGTCGTCGATCTGGATCACCTCATTGCCGACGCCAAGTCTGGCGTGAGCGGCGCCGGGCGCAAGGCCGACTTGCACCTCAGCTTTTCGGAGGCCGCGGACAATTTCATGGCGTACAACGTGCCGGGGCATCGGCACTGGCCGGAGATCCGCCAGGGGCTGGCCCAGGCAGCGAAGCGTGAAGTAGGGCTGGTGTTCACGGCGCACCTCACTCCGCTCATTCGCGGCATCCACGCGACCCTGTATGGGCGGATCACGCGCGAAGTCGATTTCCAGTCGCTGTTCGAGAAGCGCTACGCCGGCGAGCCCTTTGTCGATGTCATGCCGGCCGGCAGCCATCCCGATACGCGCTCGGTGCGCGCCGCCAACATGTGCCGCATCGCCATTCACCGTCCGCCGGAAGGCGGGCGCCGCGCCGATACTTTGGTGGTGCTTTCAGTGATCGACAACCTCGTCAAGGGCGCTTCGGGCCAAGCGGTGCAGAACATGAACCTGATGTTCGGCTTGCCCGAGGCTGAAGGCCTCGACCACGTGCCGGTGGTGCCCTGAGGCCGGCGTGATACGCAATCTGGTCCTTCGAGTGTGGAAGCTTCGCCAGCGCTTCGGGATCGCCGCGCCCCGCGTCGCGATTCACAGCCAGATTCCCTGGTACTGGCGCTGGATCGGCATCGCGGTGCTGCTCGGCATCTCGGCAGCCTCGGCGGCATGGATCTACGACGCCGGGCGGCGCTTTGCCGGCTTCGACCGCAGCGAAGTGCAGGAGGAGCTGCGCGCAACGCGCAGCGCGCTCGAGGACGCGCGTGCCGAGCTGGACCGCCTTCGCGCTATCACGAATGCCGCCGACAACCGCCTTGCCATCGAGCGCACCGCCCAGCAGAAACTTGCCCAGCAGATCCGTACGCTGGAGCAGGAAAACGCCCGCGTGCGGGAAGAGCTGGCGACTTTCGAAAGCATGCTGTCGTCCGAGGCGCGTAGCGCCAACACGTTGTCGATCTACCGGTTCAAGGTGGAGCCCGATGTACTGCCGGGGGAGTACCGCTACCGGCTGCTGCTCCTGACGCCGACCACCCGGCAAGGCCGTGATTTCAATGGCCGACTGGAGCTGCTGGTAAACCTGACGGAAGGGGGGCAGAGTGCTATCATGAGCTTTCCCGAGCCGGGGGACGCCGGCGCGGCCGCCTTTCGGTTGGCATTCAAGTACTTCCGGAGGGTAGAGGGGACCTTCAGAGTGAGCCCGAAGGCGAGGGTGGAGAGCGTTCAGGTACGCGTGTACGAGCTAGGGTCCAATCAGCCCCGCGCGACACTCAGCGTGAGCCTCTGACGGGGCCGAAGGGAGAAGAGATGTTCAACAAGACGAGCAAGCCGCAGAACCGGATCGACAGCCTGATCGGTGCGACGACGCGCATCGAAGGCAACGTGATTTTCAGCGGCGGCTTGCGGGTTGACGGCATGGTCCGCGGCAATGTCGCCGCTCTCGCTGACCAGCCCGGTACGCTGGTGGTGTCTTCCGACGCGCGCATTGACGGCGAAGTGCAGGCCGCGCACATCGTGGTCAACGGCACGATCAACGGGCCCGTGCATGCCACCGAGACCCTCGAACTCCAGGCGGGGTCGAAGGTCAAAGGCGATGTGTACTACAAGAGCATCGAAATCCACCAGGGGGCGGTGGTCGAGGGAAGGCTGGTGCACCACGTCGCCGACGTCAAAGGGGTCGAGCTGAAGCTCGCCTCGGGCGGATGAACTGAAATGGATCCAGGAGTGATGAAATGAACGCAGTCACCGAGATGCCTTCGCCGCTGGTGTTCAGCGACAGCGCCGCGAACAAGGTCAGGCAGCTGATCGACGAGGAAGGCAATCCCGAGCTCAAGCTGCGGGTGTTCGTCACCGGCGGCGGCTGCTCGGGCTTCCAATACGGCTTTACCTTCGACGAGGTGAAGAACGAGGACGACGCCGTGATGGAAAAGAACGGCGTCATGCTGCTCATCGACCCGATGAGCTATCAGTACCTCGTGGGCGCGGAGATCGATTACCAGGAAGGGCTGGAAGGCGCCCAGTTCGTCATCAAGAACCCCAACGCGCAGAGCACCTGCGGTTGCGGGTCCTCGTTCTCCGTCTAGGGTTTCCTACTCCAGCTGGGCGAGATTGCTGTTGGCGAGCAGGTCGAGCCGCGCGCTGAGCGGGCTCGCGTAATACTGGAACGCCGCTAAATCCTGCGCCGGCAATGGCAGCCCGGCCGGCATCGCGATCGAGAACGGATTGCGCGCCTGTCCGGCGACGCGGAACTCGTAATGCAGGTGCGGGCCAGTGGCCCATCCGGTCTGGCCGACAAAGCCGATAGTATCGTTCTGCGCTACCTTTGCGCCGCGGTGCACGCCGGCGGCGAAACGGCTCAGATGCGCATAGGTCGTGGCATATTGGCCGCGATGGCGGAGAAACACGACGTTGCCGTAGCCGCCCTTCACTCCGGCGAACTCGACCACGCCATCGCCCACCGCGCGCACGCGCGTGCCCACCGGCGCGGCGTAATCGATGCCCTGGTGCGCGCGCCAGGACTGCGCAAAGGGATGCATGCGCATGCCAAAACCCGAGCTCACGCGGGAGAACTCCAGCGGTGAGCGCAGGAATGCCTTGCGCAGATTCTTGCCGTCCGGCGCGTAGTAGCCGCCGCTGAAGTGAACCGCGCGATAGGTCCTGCCCTGGTTCACGAACTCGGCGGCGAGCACACGCCCGGCGCGCACCGGCCGGCCGGCGAGGTGATGCACCTCGTACACCACCGTGAAGCGGTCGCCCTTGCGCAGGTCGCGGTGGAAATCGATATCGCCGCCGAACACTTCGCCCAGTTGCATGGCCACGCTGTCCGGGATGCCGGCGAAATCGGCGGCGGCGAACAGCGAGCTGCGGATCACGCTCGATTTCATGTCGATGCGCGTCTCGAGCAGCGCACGCTCTTCGCTGACGCGGTAGCTGTCGCGCTCCGGCGTGATTTGCACCACGGTGTCACGCCCCCCCAGGAAGCTCAATGAGATTGGCACGCCGTCGGCGCGCACCTCGGCGTTGACCAAAGAGCCGGGACGCAGCGTCTGCAGCATTCGCAGGCGTGCCAGACGCGCGACCTGCGTCTCTTCGATACCCAGCCTCGAAAGGAGACTCGCCAGCGTGTCGCCGCGCTGGAAGGGCTCCTCACGGAAATAAGAGGCAGGGGATGGAAGCAGCGCGTCATTCGCGCGGATCGACAGCGTTTCCACGAGCGCCGTGGTCGGCGGCAGTGCTTGCCTGTCCGGGCCGGGGGCGATCGTCGCGAACGCGCCCACCACGCCGGAGATGGCGAGGATCGCGATGACGGCCGCGCGAGCGAGCGTCGGGCTGCGCATGGATCGGCTAGAATCCCTTGTTATTCAGAAACCTAGAAACCTGCGGGAGTCTAGCAAAGATCGCGCGGGGCGCAAATCGACAATGTCACCCGTTCAGCAGGACATTCAGGCCCTTCGTCGGGGAAGCGAGGAGCTGATCGTCGAGGAGGAGCTGGCCAGGAAGCTGGCGAGCGGGCGCAAGCTACGCGTCAAGCTTGGGCTCGACCCGACGGCCCCCGACCTTCACCTAGGACACACCGTAGTGATCAACAAGCTGCGGCATTTCCAGGAGCTGGGCCACCAGGTGCAGTTCCTGATCGGGGACTTCACCGGCATGATCGGCGACCCCACCGGGAAAAACCAGACGCGACCGCCGCTCACCCGGGAGGAGATCCTTGCGAACGCGCAGACCTATCGCGAGCAGGTGTTCTGGATCCGGCGAAGACCCAGATCCTGTTCAACTCGGAATGGTCGGACAAGCTCGGCGCCGAGGGAATGATCCGGCTCGCCGCACGCTACACGCTCGCCCGCTTGCTTGAACGGGATGACTTCAATAAAAGATTCAAAAGCAACCAGCCGATCGCGGTGCACGAGCTGCTCTACCCGCTGATGCAGGGCTATGACTCGGTGGCGATGAAGGCGGACGTCGAGCTCGGCGGCACCGATCAGAAATTCAACCTGCTGGTCGGCCGCGAGCTGCAGAAGGACTTCGGCCAGGAGCCGCAGTGCATCATCACCATGCCGCTGCTCGAAGGGCTCGACGGCAAGGAGATCTCCGAGCCTCCCCAGGAAATCTTCGGCAAGCTGATGTCGATCTCCGACGCGCTGATGTGGCGCTACATCGACCTGCTTTCCTTCGAATCCGCCGCGACGGTCGGGAAGTGGAAGCGCGAGGTCGAGGCGGGGGGTAACCCGCGCGACGTCAAGGCGCGCTTCGCGAAAGAGATCGTTGCGCGCTTCCATGGCAAGAAGGCGGCCGACGCTGCCGAAGCCGAGTTCGAGCAGCGCTTCAGGCATGGGGCGCTTCCAGACAGCATGCCGGAAGTCAAAGTGGTGATCGCGGGCGCGGTGACGATGGCGCAAGTTCTCAAGCTCGCGGGTTTGGTGGAAAGCACGTCAGAAGCAAACCGGCTGATCGAGCAGGGGGGCGTCAAAGTCGATGGCGAGCGGCTCTCCGACCGTGCGTTGAAGGCGGAACGCGGCAAGTCCTATGTAATCCAGGTCGGCAAGAGAAAGTTCGCGCGGGTCCAGGTCGCGTGAGCGCGCCGCTGTACGAAATCTACGCGATCAAGTACGCGCACCACGCGCGCCGGGCGAGCGAGAACTTCATCGGCGGCGATCCGCACGACGGTCCGATGCCGCTCGACTACTTCGTCTGGCTGGTGCGCGGCGGCGGAAGGGAACTGGTAGTCGATACGGGATTCTCCGCAGCGATGGCGACAAAGCGCGGACGCGAGCACTTGCGTTGCCCGACGCACGGCCTGCGTCTGCTCGGCGTCGAGGCGGCGTCGGTAAAGGATGTCGTGATCACGCACCTGCACTACGACCACGTCGGCAACTTCGAGCTGTTCCCCGCGGCAACGCTGCACCTGCAGGAGCTCGAAATGCGCTATGCCACCGGGCGCTACATGTGCCACGAATGCTTCCGCGGCGCCTTCGAGGCCGAGGACGTGGTCGGCGTGGTGAGGCGCGTGTACGCCGGGCGAGTACAGTTCCACGACGGCGATGCCGAGCTCTTTCCCGGGATCTCGCTGCATCTCATCGGCGGGCACACGATGGGGCTGCAGGTGGTGCGCGTCGCCACGCGCCGCGGGGCGGTGGTGCTCGCTTCCGACGCCAGCCACTTCTACGCCAACATGGAGCAGACACGGCCGTTTCCCATCGTCTGGTCGGTGGCCGACATGGTCGCCGGCTATGACCGGCTGCGCAGTCTCGCCGCGTCGCCCGGGCACATCATTCCCGGCCACGATCCGCTGGTGCTCGAGCGCTATCCCGCGCCGACGAAGGAGCTCCAAGCGATAGTCGTTCGCCTGGATTGAGGCAACTCGCGCTTCGTTGACACCGCCATGTGCGGCTCCTAACATCGACCCCCCCGAGGGAAGGAGGAGCCCGTGAAGAGAACCCTTTCGCTTATCGCGTTCGCGGTCGCGGCGGCCTTCGCCGTTCCGGCCGGCGCGCAGCAGCCGGCGGCGCCGGCGGGCGTGAAGAACTACAAGTTCCAGTCGACCTGGCCCGCGAGCCTGACGCTGCAGGACAACTTCAAGATGTTCGCCGAGCGTGTCGACAAGCTCACCGGCGGGCAGGTCAAGATCGAGGCGCTCGCCGCCGGTTCGATCGTGCCGCCGTTCGAGATCCTCGACGCCACGCACAAGAGGGTGATCGACGGCGGCCACGGCGTCGCCTACTACTGGGTCGGCAAGAACAAGGCGGCGACGCTGTTCTCGGGGACGCCGGCCGGCCCGTTCGGCATGGATCATTTCGATTTCCTCGGCTGGATGAACGAAGGCGGCGGCATGGACTTGTACTGGGAGTTCTACCGCGACATCCTGAAGCTGAACGTCGTCGCTTGGCCGATCGGGGGCGCGAGTCCGCAGGCGCTCGGATGGTTCAAGCGGCCGATCAAGAGCGTCGCCGACTTCAAGGGGCTGAAGTGCCGGCAAACCGGCATCGTGGCCGAGATCTACCAGCGCATGGGAATGCAGACCGTAAACATGCCGGGCGGCGAGATCGTGCCGTCTGCGCAGCGCGGCGTGATCGACTGCGCCGAATGGGTCGGCGGCATCGAGGACCTGCGCCTCGGCCTGCCGCAGGTCTGGAAATACCACTACACGCCTGCCATGCACGAAAACAATTCTTTTCTCGAGCTGATCATGAACGGCGATGTGTGGAAGGGCCTCAGCCCGCAGCAGCAGGAGGCGGTGCGCGCGGCAGTCTTCGACACCTTCGTGCGCTGGGGCATCCGGTGGCAGAAGCAGAACGCCGACGCGATCGAGGAGATGCGCACCAAGTACGGCACGGTGATTCTGCGCACGCCGCCCGCGATCCTGGTCGACTTCCTCAAGACCTGGGACCAGATGGCTGCAGAAGAGTCGGCGAAGAATCCGTTCTTCAAGAAGGTGTACGAGTCGCAGCGCGAATATGCCGCGAAGGTGGTTCCCGCGAAACGCTTCATGTTCCCGCCGTACTCGTTCGCGGCGAACTACTACTTCCCCGAAAAGCCCGCGGCGAAGAGCGAGGCCAAGAAGAAATAGCTCGGTTGACCCACTAAAACCAAGCGTGTAGGCTGCATTCCGCCTTGCGAAACCACCTATGAGGAGGAGGGAAGTCATGAGGCATTCCATCCGTTCGTTAGTCGCCCTTGCGTGCGCTGCCGCGTTCGCCGGCGGCGTTCAGGCGCAGCAAACAGTCACCCTCAAGATGCAGGCAACCTGGCCCTCCAGCCTGACGCTGTACGACAACTTCACCTTCTTCGCCGATCGCGTCTCCAAGATCTCCGGCGGTACGCTGAAGATCGACGCGATGCCCGCGGGCCAGGTGGTGCCGGCGTTCGAGGTGCTGGATGCCACCCACAAGAAGGTGCTCGACGGCGCGCACTCGTGGTCGGGCTACTGGGTCGGCAAGAACAAGACCGCGATTCTCATGACCGGCGGACCCGGCGGCACGTTCGGCATGGACATGATCGATGCCCTGGGCTGGATGCAGAACGGCGGGGGCCTCGAGCTCGCCCAGGAGTTCTTCCAGAAAGAGCTCAAGCTGAACATTCAGTGGTTTCCGATCCTGCCTTCCGGGCCTCAGGCCTTCGGCTGGTTCAAGCGCCCGATCAAGAACCTGGCTGACTTCAAGGGCATGAAGTGCCGCCAGACCGGCATGGCGGCCGAGGTGTTCCAGCGCATGGGCATGCAGACGGTCAACATGCCGGGCGGCGAGATCATCCCGTCGGCGCAACGCGGCGTGATCGACTGCGCCGAGTGGGTGGGCGGCGTCGAGGACCTGCGCCTCGGATTCCACAACGTCTGGAAGTATCACTACACGCCTGGCGTGCACGAGAACGTCACCATCGGCGAGATCGTGCTCAACGGCGACGTGTGGAAGTCGCTCTCGCCGACGCATCAGGAAATCATCAAGTCGGCGGCCAACGAAACCTTCCTCGTGTGGTGGGCGAAGTGGCAGCGGCAGAACGCCGACGCGATCAAGGAGCTGCAGGAGAAGCATGGCGTTCGCATCCTGCGCACGCCGCCCGACATCCTGATCGAGTTCCTGAAGACCTGGGACAAGATCGCGGCCGAGGAAGGCGCGAAGAACCCGTTTTTCAAGAAAGTGCACGACTCGCAGCGGGCGTACGCCAGCCTGGTGGTGCCCGCCAAGCGCTTCATGTTCCCGCCGTACTCGTTCGTGGCGAACTATTACTGGCCCGAGGCGCAGCCGGGCGCCACCAAGGTCGGCGCCAAAAAGTAACACCTTGCAGTGACAGCGGGGGCGGAGATCCGCCCCCGCGCCAGTTTGGGAGCTAGAGATGCCTGAACAATCACCGGCTCTCATCAAGACGGTCCGGGTGATCGACAAGTTCACCGACACGATCGGGGTCTGCGTCGCCTGGCTCAACATCCCGCTCGTGCTGGCGGTGAGCTTCGAAGTGATCTCGCGCTATGCCTTCGATGCGCCGACCATCTGGTCATTCGACGTGACCTACATGCTTTACGGCACGATCTTCATGCTCGGCGCCGCCTATGCGCTGCACAAGGGCGCGCACATCCGCACCGACTTCTTCTACGAGAAGTGGTCGGCCCAGACCAAGGGCATCGTCGACTCGATCTCCTACGTCGTGTTCTTTTTCCCGTCGCTCATCATGTTTTTCGTGGCAAGCGGTAGCGAGGCCTGGTACGCGTACACCATCAGCGAAACCTCCGAGCAGACCCCGTGGCGGCCGATCCTGTGGCCGTACAAGGGCGTGGTGCCGCTTACCTGCGTGCTGCTCATGATCCAGGGGGTGTCCGAGACCATCAAGAGCGTGTATGCCTGGCGCACCGGCGTCGAGCTCGAGCACAAGGAGAAGATCGAGATATGACCACCGAGATCCTGATCGGCCTGGTCATGCTGATCGTCATGATCGGCGCCATCTTCATCGGCATCCAGATCTCGTTCACGCTGCTGTTCCTCGCGCTCGCCTTCGGCTACCTCGCGCTGGGGCGGGTGGTGTTCGACCTCGCCTACTTCCAGACCATCGGCTTGATGAAGGAGGAGCTGCTCGCGGCGGTGCCGCTGTTCATCTTCATGGGCTACATCACCGAGCAGGCGGGGCTGATGGAGCGGCTGTTCTCGGCGTTTCGCATGGTGCTCGCTCCGGTCCGCGGCTCGCTCTATATCGTGGTCATCTTGACCTCGACGGTATTTGCGATGGCGACCGGCATCGTCGGCGCCGCGGTGACGGTGCTCGGCATCATGGCGGGCCCGATCATGATCAAGACCGGCTACAACCCCGTGCTTTCTGCGGGGGCGATCACCGCGGGCGGCACGCTCGGCATCCTGATTCCGCCTTCGGTGATGCTGATCGTGATGGGGCCGGTGCTCGGGGTATCGGTCGCGGATCTGTACGCGTCGGCGTTCGGTCCCGGCTTTCTGCTCGCGGGCATCTATCTTGTCTAC
>WNFG01005691.1_pt1 | contig 10491 bp, 10 predicted proteins | sample 5400431 | NCBI WGS metagenome assembly WNFG01 (sample SAMN13153346, study PRJNA577476) | soil metagenome | isolation source: 120 cm saprolite under Douglas fir tree site 2 hole 3 replicate 2 | place: USA:California | collected 2015-04-18
CGCGATGCCGTTCACCTCCAGCGCGGTGGTGATCGACCAGCGCTGGGCGACGAAACCGGCCATGAGGTTGCCGAGCGGCATGCCGCCGCGGAAGGCCAGCATGAAGATCGACATGACCCGGCCGCGCATGGCGTCGCTGGTCGAGAGCTGGACGAGGGAGCTGTAAAGCGAGATGACGCCGACGATGGCCGATCCGGCCAGGAAGGCGATGACCAGGCTGGCGGCGAGGTGGCGCGAGATTCCGAAGGCGATGAGCGTGCAGGCAAAAACGAGCTGCAGCGCCAGCGCCAGGCGTCCCTTTTTCGCCGCGTAGCTGCTGCCGGCGACGAAGAGCGCGCCGACGACGGAGCCGATGCCGTAATCGGCTTGCAGCAGAGAGAGGCCTTGCGGCCCGAGGTTGAAAATGCTCTTGGCCACCACCGGCATCATCGTGAAGAGAGGCATGCCGAGGAACGTACCGGCGAAGGAGAGGAACGTTAACAAGAGCAACGACCGCTTCGACGCCACGAACGCGAAGCCCTCTTTCATCTGCGCCATCATCGACGTCGACGTGGCGTCGGCGTGGAGCGGGGGCATCCTGATGATCGAGAGGGCGATGATCACGAAGATGAACGACAGGCCGTTGATGCCGAAACACGCCGTCGCTCCCCACAGGCCGAAGACGACCCCTCCGAGAGCAGGACCGATGACACGTGCCAGATTGAACTGCATGGAGTTCATGGCCACCGCGTTGGCCATGTCGTCGCGCTTGACGAGAAGCGGCAGCAGCGACGCGTAGGCCGGGCCGCTGATCGACTGCGCGCTGCCGGTCAGAAACGAGAGGATGAAGATGTGCCAGATCTTCACGGTATGGAAGTAGATGAGCGCGGCCAGGATCAGGGCGAAGCTCCCCTGCAGGACCTGCGACAGCAGCATGATCTTGCGGCGCTCCAGCCGATCGGCGATGACGCCGCCGAAGAGCGAGAAGAGCAGCATGGGGCCGGTGGCGAGAAAGCCGTCCACACCGAGAAGGAACGCCGAGCCGGTCATCGTGTAGACGAGCCAGCCCTGGGCCAGCGTCTGCATGAAGGTGCCGGTGGTGGAGGCGAACGCGCCGAACCAGAGAAGCCGGAAGTCGCGGTACCGCAACGCGCTGAAGGTCCGCTGGAATCGCCCGCGCGGGATGCCCGCCTGCGCGTTCGCCTCGACCGTCTCTTCCTGGGGGAGCGCAGAGCTCATCGAGCGATCCGCAACCTCTCCGCGGTTCCGGCGGTATGGGCATGGCAGATGGCGACGGCGAGCGCGTCGGAGGCGTCCGTCGACATGACCAGATTTGCGCACCCGGGAAGAAGCATGCGCACCATCTTCGCAACCTGCTCTTTTTCCGCCGCGCCGTATCCGACGACAGCGCTCTTGACGCTTCTCGGCGAATACTCGAAAACGTCGAGCTTCGCCGACCGCGCCGCCAACAGGATCACGCCGCGCGCGTGCGCAAGCTGAATCAGGCTCTTGATGTTCTGCCCGCCGAACGGCGCTTCGACCGCTACCGCCTCGGGGACACACCGGCCGATGATGCGAACCAGCTCATCGTGGATCCTGCAGAGACGATCCGCCAGCTCCGACCCCCGCACCGTGCCGATGGTCCCCTGCTCGATCAGCGTCAGCCGCCCCCGAACCTGCTCGATGACGCCAAAACCAGTGGTGACCGAGCCGGGATCGATGCCGAGGATTCGCACGAGGGGATTGTAGCTGGAGGAGGTGATCGGGGAGGAGACAGAAAAGACAATGTTGAATGTTCAGTGTTGAATGGTGAATGTTGAATGGGCTCCGCTCGGCCACCGTTCATTCGACATTCAACATTGAACATTCAGCATTCATCATTCGCCTTCGATCTCTCACAACCAGAATCTCACCTCAAAGATCTCCCGCCCTTCCTCACGATACTTCGCCTCGTAGTTCGTCCGCGGAGGATCGTCTGCGCTCGGAATGCGGCGCTCGCTTCGAAAGAACTGTTCGATGACCGGCGCCGCGGCTTCGTAGTATTCGCGATGATCGGTGACGTAGATGCCGCTGCCGCCGGGAACCAGCGCCCTCCGGATCTCCGTCAGCACCTCTGCGCGGATGATGCGCCGCTTCTGCTCGCGCTTCCGCGGCCAGGGATCGGAAAAGTAGATGTGGATCTCGTCGATCGACGCCTCTGCCAGCATGTCGCGCAGGACGAGGAACGCGTCGTGATTGATGAGGCGGATGTTGCCCAGGCCGCGTTTCGTCACGCGGTCGCGGATCAGGCGGTGGTAGTGCAGCGATTTCTCGATGCCGATGAAGTTCACGCCGGGCTGTTCAGTCGCACCGGCGATGAGAAAACGTCCCTTCCCCGAACCGATCTCCAGCACGACGCGGTTGCGATTGCCGAACAGCTTTGCGAGGTCGAGACGGACGAATCCTGTCTGGCGCGGGTCGATGACAAAGTCGGAGCCATTCACGCCGGCATCATACGAAACGCGATGAATTGACTCCCATCGGCGTCGGATTGGAGGAAACAGTCACGCATTCGCGTCACAATCGCGCTTTCTCCTTTTGACTTCGCCTTCTTTCGCTCTATCCTTCGTCCATGGTTACGGTTGCGGCATTCCATCCGTCCCGAGAGTCGCGGCGGTGAATGTGATCACCGCGGACACATTCGATCCCACGATCGCCGACCTGGCGCCCATCGTGCCGGGCGAAGAGCTGCACCAGGAGCTGCACCAGGAAATTGACGAGCTCGATTTCGCACAGATGTACGAGGAGAACCTCGGCCTTCTCGTCGCCATCGCCATGCGCAAGTTTCAGGTGCCGGAAGTCGATGCCGAGGCGCTCGCGCATGAGGTCTTCTTCTCGTACCTCAAACGGAAGGATGAGATTCGCGATCTGCATCCCTGGCTGATCGGCGCGATTTGTCACGCCTCTCGTTATTTCTGGCGGCAGAATGGCCGGCGCACCGAGCAGCTCGATCATTCATGGGCCGAACTCCGCCCCGATCCGGCATCGGCGGGAATCAACGACCTGCTGCCGGCGCAGCTTGCCGCCCGCGAGATTCTCGAAGCACTGCCACCGCGCTACCAGGAGATCCTGCGCCTGCGTTACTACGAGGGCTACAGCATCCGGGAGATTGCCGATTATCTCGGCGTCACCGCAAAATACACGCAGAAGCTGGTGGCGAGATGTTTGCGCCGGGCGGAACAGATGTATAACGCTGCTCCCGCGAGGAAGAAGCCATGAATCATTCCGACGATCTCCAGCACCTCGCCGATTGTTCATCGTGCCGTCAACGGTTCAGTGAGAACGTTCTGCCCTTCAACGCGGCACGCCGCCGGGAAGGGGCGCGCGCGTTCGCCGCCGCCGCGGCCCAGTTGGAGCGCGAGCGCGAGAGCGCATCAGACATTGTGGAGCGCCAGCTTCGACAAACCCCGATCGAGAAGTGGCCTGGCCTCGCGAAATCGCCAGCGCTACGCAACAACGCCGCGCTCGAACAGTTTAGTGAAGAGGTGCGGAAGCGGATCGAGCGAAAGCCGGTCGAAGCGCTGGCCATTGCCAATCTCGCCACATCGATCGCCGAAACGCTCCCTGCCAACGCCTATCCGCCGCCGGTGATGGCCCAGATCCGTTCGACGGCGCTCCGCGATCGCGCCAACGCGCTGCGCTACCTCGGGCGTCTCGACGAGGCGTACGACTCGATCGAAACGGCCGAGGCACGGCTCGGCGAGTTTCCCGGCGCGGCGCATGACCGAGCCATCATCTGGCTGGTCAAAGCAATGATCCAGGGACAGATGGATCTCTTCGACGAAGCGGAACGGATGATTACCGCGGCGAGCATCGTCTTCGCAGACGTCAACGACCTGCCGCGGTTTTTTCAGGCCGGCCTCGTTTACGGGAACCTGCTCGGCCGCCAGAAGCGGTACGAGGACGCCCAGCGCATCTTCGGCGACCTGCTCGATGTTGCCAGGAGCACCGGCGACGACAAGACTCAGGCGCGCCTCTATAACAACCTCGGTCACTGCGCCATCTACCTCGACGACTACGCGCGGGCGAACATTTACTTCTCCGAGTCGATCGCGCGTTTCACGGACCTCGGGCTACGCGCGGAAGTTCCGCGCACGAATCTCGGCGCGGCCCTCGTCCTCATCGGCAAAGGTCAGATCGATTCCGGCCTTGCGCGGCTCGAAGATGCCCGCCGCGCATTCATCGAGCTGGGCATGATGGGAGAAGCAGGACTCTGCGCACTGCGAATCATCGAGGTTCTGATCGACCGCGGCGATACCGAGCAGGCGCGCGTGCTGACCGGCGCTGTGATCGATGAATTCGAAGCGGCAGGCCTCGACACGCGCGCCGTGCAAGCCGTCGCCGGCCTGCAATCATCCATCGATGCGGACGGTGCGACGGCAGAAGCCGTACGCACCGTCCACGAGTTCGTGCAGGGGCTGGCGATCGATCAGGCCCAGGCGAGCTGACCGCTCGTCAGGGTACCGGCCACGACCACTCGTCCAGCCCGACGATGTGCCGGATGATTTTGACGATTTTCGAGCCGACCGAAGGCTGGGAGCCGTCTCTCGACGGGACCGCGTAGACATTCGAGGCTGCGAGAACGGCAATGAGCGAAGCAGTAGCAAGACCTTTGGATACACGACGCATAAGCCCTCCAGGTGTGTGCCCGGCCACGGGCCGGGGCGGTGTTTTTCGGGAGAGCGCCCTCTTCTTCTAGCGTGACGAAAGTCCGGTTTTTGCTACCCCACCGTTGAGAAATATTTTGCACACCTCGTAGCAGCCCGGCGAGCTCGGCTGGGGCACCTTTTCCTCTACCCTCGTGCGTGTTATCGTCATGGCATTCCACACAATCCAAAAACTCCCGACGTGCCAGCGCCTGCGATGTTCGAAGCATCGCCGATGGCCCATGAGGCGGCCCATGAGCCGCTACCGCCGGTGCCGCCGCCGTGTGTCATCGACGAGGAGCAGTTCGTCCAGATCTACGAAAAAAATGTCGACGTGCTCATTGCCGTCGCCATTCGCAAATTTCAAGTGCCGGCTGTCGACGCTGAGGCCCTCGCCCATGAGGTATTCCTGTCGTATCTCAAGCGAAAAGACGATATCCGCGACCTGCACAAGTGGCTGCTCGGCGCAATATGCAATGCCAGCCGCTATTACTGGCGCCAGCACGGCCGCAATATTGAACAGCTCGACACGGAGCTCGCCGCGGAACGGCCGGATCCGGCCTCGAGGAACGTCATGGAGATCATGGCCGCGCAGATTGCGGCGGGCGAGGCGCTGGCCGGCCTCTCACCGCGCTATCAGCACATCCTCCGCCTTCGCTATTTCGAGGGCTACAGCATCAATGAGATCGCCGAGCACCTCGGCGTGACGGCGAAGTACACACAGAAGCTCGTAACGAAATGCCTGCGCCGCGCCGAGGAGGTTTTCAATGCCTCGGAACCGAGGAAGAAGAAATGAAGCACTCGGACGATCTCGCCCACCTCGCCGAATGCGCTGCCTGCCGCCAGCGGTTCACTGGCAACGTCGTGACGTTTGATGCCGCACGGCGCAACCGCGAGGACGAATTCACCGCGACGGCAGCCCGGCTCGAGCGCGAGCGCGATGCTTCGACGGATATCGCCGCGCGTTATCTCCGCGATACGCCCGCCGATGAATGGGCACGTCTCGCCGAGATGCCGGAGCTGCGTAACAACGCGGCATTGGAGCAGATGAGCGAGGAGGTGCGGAAACGGCTGCACCGCAAACCTCGCGAGGCACTGGCAATTGCAAATCTGTCGGCGTCGATCGCGGAATCGCTGCCCCCGAGTCAGTACCCCCCCGTCGTTCTCGCCCAGCTCCGCGCGAATGCGTGGAAGGACCGCGCAAGCACTTTGCGCTATCTGGCGCGTTATGACGAAGCGATCGAAGCCGCGGAGCGCGGCGAAGAATCGCTGTCGTCATTTGCCAGCCTCGAGCACGATCGCGCCATCGTACGCCTTGTGAAAGGCATGGCCCTGGCGCAACTGGAACGATTCGACGAGGCGCATGGGATTCTGTCGGAGTGCCGGAGCGTGTTCCGCGAACATGACGACATCAGACGGTATGTGCAGGCTGGGTTAGCGGAGGCAAACATGCTCTACAAACGCGCCAGTCATGCTGAAGCTGCCAGCCTCCTCGAAGATTTGCTACGCGATTCAATCGACGCGGAAGATCTTGAATCGCAGGCACGCATTCACAACAACCTCGGCCATTGCGCGACCAATCTCGGCGATTTCGTCAGCGCGAAAATCCACTTTGCGGAAGCAGTCGCAAGATTTACGGACCTTGGCTTTACTGCTGAGGTGCCAAGAACAGAATTTGGTGCTGGCGTGGTCCTGATCGGCCGCGGTCAGATCTCCGCCGGTCTCGAACGATTACGTCAAGCTCGGCTCGCCTTCACTGCAGCGGGAATGATCGATGAAGCTGGCCTCTGTGCACTTCGCATCGTCGAGGTTCTCGTCGACCGTGGAGAAGAGAGAGAGGCTCGCGCGCTCACCCAGAACATCATCGATGAATTCACCGAGGCAGGCTTCGACGAGCGTGCCATACAAGCTGTGGTTCGGCTTCGTGATGCGATCGAGGTGGACGATGCGACGGCCGAAACCGTGCGCACCGTCCACGCCATCGTGAAAGATCTGGCCGCGACGAACGCCTCTTAGTTACGGATGGGGCCACGACAGCTCATCCAACCCGATGATCTGCCGCACGATCTTGACGATCTTGACGATCCTCGATCCGAGCGATGGCTCCGAACCGCCTCTCGACGGAATCGCATAAATGTTCGAAGTGGTGAGCGCGACGAGAAGCGAGGCAACAGCTACAGCTTTGGAGACACGACGCATAAGCCCTCCGGCGAATGCCCGGCAACGCGCCGGGTGATGTTTTTCGGGAAGGCGCCCTCTCTTCTAGCGTGACGAAAGTGCGGTTCGTGCTACCCCACGGATGGGAAATATTTTGCGCACGGGAAGAGGCGGTCGTCGTCTGAATGACGACAGGATGGAGACTTACGCTCCCAGGAGCCGGCGGAAGAGAATCGCGCCAAGCGCGGCATCGTCCGCGCCGCGGTACGGCGCCAGCAGATCGATGACGATCGCGCGCGTCTCCCCGCTTTCCTGCGCTTCGCCGATCAGCGAAGCCACCACTCCGCCGAGTGTGCCGTTCATCAGGATTTCGAACGCGCGCACCGCGGCGTCACGATCGGAAGCATCGTGCTGCGGCGGTGACTCGCGGCGGACGATCTCCGCCACCAGCGCCGCCTTCGAAGGCCAACGCCGGTAGATCGAAGATTTCGCGGTCCCGGCACGCCGTGCCACTTCATCGAGGCTCAACTCCCGATAACCACCCGCACGCAGTATCGCCAGCGCGGCATCGAGAATCTCCGCATCAGCCTCGGTGCGACGAGGACGGCCGCGGCCACGGGGAGTAGGGGGCTCAGAGGCCATGAGTAACGACCGTCTGTTCTTGTTGAATGTTCAATGTTGAATGTTCAATGTTAAGTGTTGAATGAAGGAGAGACCGGGCTTTCATTCAACATTCAACATTCAACATTCAACATTCAACATTCGATTTTGAGCTTCAGATCGTCTGCCCGCTCGCCGGTGGGTAGTCATCCGCGCGGACCAGGATCTCGCGCGGTTTCGATCCCTGCGAAGGGCCGACGATTCCGTTTGCTTCCATGATCTCGACCAGGCGCGCGGCGCGGGAGTAGCCGAGCTTCAGGCGGCGCTGCAGGTAGGACGCGCTTGCCTGTCCCGTCGACAGCACCACGCGCACGGCGTCGTCGTACTTCGGATCGTCGAGATACTCGATGCCGTCGGCGCCGTTCTTCTCTTCGCCGACCTTGGTGATCTCCTCGAGGAACTTCGGCTCACCCTGATTCGCCTTCACGAAGTCGACGATCTGCACGATCTCCTTTTCCGACACATAGGCGCCGTGGATGCGGCGGATGCGCGCCGTCCCCGGAGGGAGGAAGAGCATGTCGCCGTTGCCGAGCAGCTTCTCCGCCCCCTGCGTGTCGAGGATGGTGCGCGAATCGATCTTCGAAGCCACCTGATAACTGATGCGCGATGGAAAATTCGCCTTGATCACGCCGGTGATCACGTCGACCGACGGCCGCTGCGTGGCGATGATGAGATGGATGCCGACCGCACGCGCCTTCTGCGCCAGGCGCGTCACAGAGTCTTCCACGTCCTTCGACGCCACCATCATCAGATCGGCGAACTCGTCGATGATGATGACGATGTACACCAGCGGCTCGGGAACCTTGACCGGCTGCCCTTCGGGCAGCTTCATGGCCCGGCGGTAACCGTCGACGTCCTTGAGCAGGATGTTGTATTGATCGATGTTGCGGACGCCGCACTCGGCCAGGCAGCGGTAGCGGTTCTCCATCTCGTTCACGGCCCAGATCAGCGCGTTGGAGGCGAGCTTCGGGTCGGTAACGATCGGATGGAGCAGGTGCGGGATGTCCTCGTACATCTTCAGCTCGACCATCTTCGGATCGATCATCAGCATCCGGAGCTGCTTCGGAAGAGCTTTGTAGAGCAGCGAAACGATCATCGAATTGAGACCGACCGACTTTCCCGCGCCGGTGGCGCCCGCGACGAGCAGATGCGGCATGCGCGCGAGGTCGGTGACGATGGCGTCGCCGTGAATGTCCTTTCCGAGCGCCACGGTCAGCAGCGACTGCTGCTGGGTGAAGGCGTCGGTGTCGATGATGTCGCGCAGCGTGATCAGCTCGCGGCGCTTGTTCGGCACTTCGATGCCGACCGTCGACGAGCCGCTGATGCGCTCGATGCGGATCGATTCCGCCTTCAGAGCCAGGGCCAGATCGTCTCCGAGGTTGACGACTTTCGCGTACTTCACACCGGCGGAAGGCTTGAACTCGAACGTCGTAACGACCGGACCGGGATGGTAGGCAGTCACCTCGCCATCGACGGAGAATTCGCGGCAGCGCTCTTCGATGAGACGGCCGATGTCGAGGAACTTCTTGTGGACGTCGTCATTGACGGTGTCCACTTTCGGCCCGGCCGTGAGCAGGTCGACCGGCGGAAGGAGATCGTGCGTGAGACGCGTCTCCCGCTTGGGTAGCGCTTCCCTCGCTTTGCGTGGCACCGGCCGCGGCATCTGCGCTTTCGGCCGCGGCGCCCGCACGGCGGGCGGGTCGTCGAGATAGAGCGGATCTTCGAATTCGCCATCATCTTCGACCGCGACCGGCCGCGAGAACTGCGCCGCGACAGTATCGGCGTTCGCCGCCGCCCACAACGCAAACGGGTCGGGCGTCTCCTGCTTCGACAGCTCCTCGGCTGCTTTGCGCAGGTCGGCCTTCGTCACTTTGCGGATCTGAAACCGGCCCGCTCCCCGGACTTCCCTCACGATCGGGCCGGCAGCAGGCAGCGGCGCATCGTCCTGCTTCGCCACGAGCCGTAGGGCCGGGCCGTCTTTGTCGAGATGCTTGCGGACGATGGCCGTCTTCATTTTCTCTTTGCGGCGACGCTCGGTGAATCGGGCCCATTGCAGCGAGAAGGCGCGGCCGATGTCGATCAGCTTGTGATGAAGGGCGACGAAGATCGCGGCGAGACTGATGCGCGTCGCCAGCAGCAGCCCGATCAGCATCGTCGTGACGAGGACGATGGCAGCACCGATGCCGTTCAGGTTTGCCGAGGCGGCGTGATTGAGCTCCTGCCCGAGATAGCCGCCGGACGGGATCAATGCCCCGCGCAGCCAGACTTTGCCGAGGGCCAGATCACAGAGCGGCGGAGCGGCGATGACGAGGATGACGAAGCCGATGGCCTTCGTCTGCAGATACTCGATCTCCCTGGCCGCGATGCGATTCCAACCGACGATGAGCAGCGCACCGGGAAAAAGGAGCGAAGCGAAGCCGAAAAAGCCGACGAAGAGCCAGGCAATCGTGGCGCCGTAGTAGCCGATCCAGTTGGCCACGACGCTGTTGGTTGACGTGTAGAACGCCGAGGAATCGTCGGGGTGGTAGGTGAAAAGCGCGAGGGCAAGACAAATACCGGCCGCCAGGATGACAATCCCGATCAGCTCCCCGCCCCGTCTGCTCCTGGCAAATTGCAGCAGTTCCATCTCACACCCTACACGTTATCTGCAATTGCGAAGAGTACCAGAAAATGCGGTCTCGCGGTCTCGCGGTCTCGCGGTCTCGCGGTCTCGCGGATTGGTTGCTCGGTTGCCAAGGTTGCCAAGTTGCCAGGTTGCCAGAAGAATCGCCGACACTAGACAACTCAGCAACTGCAAGACGCCGCTACCGCGAGATCAATAGCCGGGCGGTGTGTACGGCGTGGGCTGGCCGACTGCGAACGTACCCTGCATGCTGTTATGGCCCGGGCTGCAGGTGGTGTTCGTACAGTAATACCCCCACGTTCCCTCGGTGCTGACGACGATCGTTTTTTGCGTGACAGGCGCTTCCGCGGTGAGCATCAGATCGAGGACGATGAGGCCGTCCGGATC
>WNFG01005806.1_pt1 | contig 10487 bp, 7 predicted proteins | sample 5400431 | NCBI WGS metagenome assembly WNFG01 (sample SAMN13153346, study PRJNA577476) | soil metagenome | isolation source: 120 cm saprolite under Douglas fir tree site 2 hole 3 replicate 2 | place: USA:California | collected 2015-04-18
CCATGAAAAGCATTCCGCAGAGTCCTCTCTCCTTCCCGGGCTTGCCGCGGCGCGAATTCCTGTGGACTGGAGCGCGCCTGCTGGGCTCCGCCGCCTTGGCTGGCGCTGCGCCTCTCGGCTGGCTGGAACGCTCAGGCGCGCAGGAGCCACTCGTCCCGGGAAAAGAAAAAATGATTGTGCGTTCGCTTCGTTACATGGACCTGGAGATGCCCATACACCTCCTTGATACGTGGCTGACGCCGGTCGAGCTGTTCTATGTCCGGAACCACCTGCCGCTGCCCAGCGTAAACCTGGCGGAGTGGCGCCTCGCGGTGACCGGCGAAGTCGAGCGGCCGCTCGAGCTCACCTTCGCCGAGCTTGAAAAATTCGAGCCCGCCCCGGCCCCCGCGTCCCCGGCATCCAGTGGACGCGAGGCGGCGTGGGCAATGCCGCGTTCTCGGGGCCGCGCCTGGCCGAGGTGCTCCGCCGCGCCGGGGTGAAAGCGACCGGCAAGCATGTGGCGTTCAAAGGGATTGACGAGCCGCCCGGCAAGGTGCCGGACTTCATCCGCAGCATCCCCATCGAGAAGGCCCTGCACCCGGACACGCTGCTGGCCACGGGTATGAACGGCGCGCCGCTCACCATCGAGCACGGCTTCCCCCTGCGGGCGATGGTGCCGGGCTGGCTGGGCGCGGCGTCGGTGAAGTGGCTGATAGAGGTGCGCGTGATCGAGCGCGAGTTCGAGGGCAATTTCATGAAGCCGGGCTACCGGTTCCCCAACCGGAGCGTGCCGCCGGGCGGCGAGATCAGCCCGGACGAAACCTCCGTAATTACCGGATTGCCGGTGAAGTCCGTCATTGCGCGCCCGGGCGACGGCTCGCACTGGAAGCCGGGTCCCATCCGCATCGCCGGCGCCGCCTGGGCCGGCGAACAGGAGGTGACGCGAGTGGACGTCTCCACCGACCAGGGCCGCACCTGGCAACCGGCCACCTTCGGCCGGGACAAGGCGCCGTACGCCTGGCGACTATGGGAGCACGTCTGGAAGCCGCCCGCACCCGGCTCCTACGTGGTGATGGCGCGGGCCACCGACAGCGCCGGACGGACGCAGCCCACCGAGCCGGCGTGGAATCCTTCAGGATATCTCTGGAACGTCATCGACAGGGTGCGCATCCATGCCGAAGCGTAGCGCGGTACTCGCATCGCTGTGCATCGGAGCGGTCGCAGCAGCGCTGCTGGGCGGGCTGCTCGCGGCCCAGGCCCCGCGGGCATCGGCGCAGGCGCCGACGAGCGGCCTTCCGCCGGGGCCGATGCAGGAGAAGGCGCGGGTGGCGTGCCTCGGCTGCCACACCGCCGCCATCATCGTGCAGCAACAGCTCGACCGCCGTGTCTGGACCAGGGAAATGGACAAGATGATCCGCTGGGGCGCTCCGGTGGCGGCTGAGGACCGCGAAGCCCTCATCGACTACTTTGCGCAGCAGTTCGGCCCGCGCCCCGACGCACCTGCCGAGACCCCACTGCCTCCGGGCACCGGCGCTGATAAAGTGCGCGCCGCCTGCCTGGGGTGTCACGATGTCGGGATCATTGCGCAGCAACAGCTCGACCGCCGCGGCTGGGCCAGTGTTGTGAACATGATGGCCCGCTGGGGCGCCCCGGTCCGCGCCGCAGACCGAGAGGCCATGCTCAACTATCTGGCCAGGCATTTTGCGCCACCCGCCACGGCCAGCAAGAAAGAGAAGCAGCCATGAGCCAACGTGCCTGGATGCGCCGTTTGTCCGTCTGCGCACTCCTGGCGGGCGCAGGGGTGCCGGCGGCGGGCGGCTCAGGTATAATCGGCCGACTCTGAGAGGTTGCGGATGGCACAACCGAAAGTTCTGGCAGACCGGTTGATCGCGGGCGAAGGCATCCTCTGGGATGCGGGGCGTGTGGCGGCGGCGAACCTGCTGATGGTCCTCTGCGCCTGGATTGCCCTGCCGTTGCGATGGACGCCGGTGCCGGTAACCGGGCAAACCTTTGGTGTAATGCTCGTGGGGGTGTTGCTCGGCTCGCGACGCGGCGCACTGGTGCTGAGTCTGTACCTGCTTGAGGGGGCGGCGGGCTTGCCGGTCTTTCAGCCCTTCGGTGCACCAGGAGCGGCGAGGCTGCTCGGACCGACCGCGGGCTATCTGTGGGCCTACCCGGTGTGCGCGTTTCTGACCGGCTGGCTGGTCGAACGTGGGGCCAGGAACTCCACGCTGCGTCTGGTGGGAGCACTGCTGCCCGGACAGGCGCTCGTCTTCGCCGCGGGCTGCGCCTGGCTGGCGCTGATGCCGTTCCTGCACCCGGATGGCATTTTTGCTCCCATGGGTTGGAGCCGGGCATTTGCTGCGGGCGTTCTGCCGTTCCTGCCGGGCGAAGTCCTCAAGATTGCGCTGGTGGTGGCCGCGGTGCGGGGCGTAGAGGTCGCCAGCAAGAAGGGCTGAACGGATCTAGGCCGCGGCAGGCGCCCCGATATTTTCATTGCGAGTTTCAATTTGCGGAACTGGTAAGACCCATGCCCACCCGAGCGGCGCCGCAACTCGACAGCCCCGAAGAAGCCGTCCGCGATGCCAACCGCCGCTTCTATCAGGCGTTCGCGGCGCTTGATATGGAGCAGATGGACGCGGTCTGGCTGCAGGAGGACTGGGTGGAGTGCGTCCATCCCGGCTGGGACCTGATGCTGGGGTGGGAAGAAGTGCGCGAGAGTTGGGCGCGAATTTTCGCCAGCACGCAGCGGATGAAGGTGGAGATCAGCTCGGTGTGGGTGCGCGTCGAGGGCGACGTCGCCTGGGTGGCCTGCACCGAGCACGTCACCAGCACGTTTGAGCGCGGCTTCGACCAAGTCCTGGTCCAGGCGACCAACCTCTTCGTGCGACGCCCCGCTCCGCTCGATGCCCCCAAGACACCAGCGAAACCTCGCGATGCCGCTGAATGGCGCATGGTGGCCCACCACGCTTCGCCCCTGCCCGCCTCGCAGGCCCCCACGCTTCAATAGGTTTCGTCAAACTCAGCGCTTTCGGATAACATCCTCGATCGAAAAATGATTCCTTTCCCCCAGCGAATCGGAGTTTTTGTCTTCGCCGCGGCACTGCTGTTGGCCCCGGTCCAACCGGGGCAAGCAGCGGCTGAACCTCGGTCGGCACAGGAAGCGAGCCAGGGAACTCTGCCCGTTTTCGAGTTCCACAGCGGTTTCTGGATCAACTTGCACCATTTCCTTTACCTCCAGGCTCGGCTCCGCAAACCTGGCGGACAGGGCACCATCCGGACAGAGCCATCGAGTGGGACTGAGACCCGCGGCGGCGCACCAGCGGCGGCGCCGGCTTCGACCGAAGGCTTGACACCAGAAGAACAGCAGGCCTGGTCGGCCGCAGTTGATTACTACGGGCGCGATCTCGCCGGCCGCGACCTGCTCGTCAACGGTGACATGGTGAACATCAACAATCGCCTGGCGGAATTGGAAGCCTGCGGAGATCTCTCGGGGCAGGGCTCAAGCGAGTGCACCTCTGGCCTGCGGCCGGAACTGGTCGCGGCGCTCGAGCGCGCTGCGCCAATCTATCGCGCACGCTGGTGGCCGGAGCACGACCGCACGAACCGCTCGTGGATTGCCTCGGTCGGCCCGATGGTGCGCGGGCTGGGCGGGAGCCTGTCGCGGAGACTCGCTGCTACCTACCACTCCAACTGGCCCGCGGGGCGCCTGCGAGCGGACGTGGTTTTTTACGGCGGGCCTTTCGGTGCCTATACCTCGCTCGACCCCGTGCACCTGACCATTTCAAGCGCCGATGCGCGCAACCAGGGAACCTCGGCGCTCGAGGTGCTCTTCCACGAGGCCTCCCATGCGCTGGCAGGCGCGGTGCGCCAGGCCATCGTCCGCGAATGCCGTGCCCGCTCGAAGCCCATTCCCCGAGATCTCTGGCACGCGCTGCTGTTTTACACCACCGGCGAGATCGTCAAGCTTGCCCTGCAGAAGGATGCGGCCGCGGCGGAGGGTTCCGCCGGGGGCAGCCCGGGCAACTACACGCCCTACGCCTATCGTTACGGCCTCTATGCCCGCGGCTGGAGCCAGTATCAGCGGCTGCTCGAGCGCTACTGGCAGCCGTACCTGGATGGAAAAGTGGAGTTCGATACCGCCGTGGCCCGGCTGGTCTCCGCCCTCTGAGGGTCCGCGCTGCCTCGCGGTCCAGGAGAGTGCGCGTCGGCAGCAACTTGCTGCTCGGCCTCGCTAAACTCCGTCCGACGTGACTTTTTCGCCGCTCGGCCCCGCGCATTTGTGAGAAGCGACTGAGTGTGCTACGCTGTTGCGTTCGGGAACGGCCTATCCCGGGGGTTCGGGAGTCCGCCAAACGCACTGCTTCGCGTCGCGGGAGTCCCCCTTCCAGCTCTCGCGCTTGAGGAAACCTGTTCGGACGGCTGCGCAGGAGAATTATTCTTCGGGCTCGACTCCACGGGACTCTGGTTGCGCAGGGTGATTCCGCCGGCCCGTTCAGGCGCAAAAAGTCAGGCCGGGGTACACAATAAGGAAATGTGACCGGCAATTGCAGTTTTTCGGGCAACGCAATGGCCATCAAACAAGCCACGACACGGGTGATGGAAATCAAGCTGGCGCATTCGCCGGATTCCGACGATGCCTTCATGTTCTACGCCCTGGCGACGCGCAAGGTGCGCACCCCCGGGCTGAAGTTCAGCCACGTGCTGGCGGACATCGAGACCCTGAACCAGGCGGCGAGCGAAGAGCTGTACGACGTCACCGCGCTGAGCTTCTCCGCCTACGCCTTTCTGCGGGAAAAGTACGTCCTGCTCGATTGCGGCGCGAGTTTCGGCGAAGGCTACGGCCCAATCGTCGTGGCCTCGCATCCGCTCAAGGGCAAGGAGCTGGCCGGGCGCCGCGTGGCCGTGCCCGGGCTGCGGACGACGGCTTATCTGACACTGAAACTTTTCGAGCCGCGGATCGAGCCGGTGCCGATGGCGTTCGACAAGATCCTAGACGCAGTGCGCAATGAGAGCGTGGACGCAGGCCTGCTGATTCACGAGGGACAACTGCTGTTTCAGCAAGCCGGACTGCACCGCGTGGTGGACCTGGGCCACTGGTGGCTCGAGCAGACCGGGCTGCCGCTGCCGCTCGGGTGCAACGCCGTGCGCCGCGCTCTGGGCCCCGAGGTCGGCCGCCAGATCGCCCGCGCCATCCGTCAGAGCGTGGCGTATGCGCTCGAGCACCGCGATGCGGCGCTCAACTACGCCATGCAGTTCGCCCGCGAGATGGACGCGGAGCTAGCCGACAAGTTCGTTGGCATGTACGTCAATGGCTGGACGCTGGGCTACGGCGAACGCGGCCAGCACGCCGTGCACGAGTTGCTCGCCCGCGGCGCACAGGCGGGACTGCTGCCGCCGGCGGAATCTGCCGGCCCGCTCGATTTCCTAAGCACGGAGGAATAACCACCAAGTCCGCACCTTCACCCGACAGGACACGCATCGCTCTCCACAGCGCGGGTTGCAGTCTGTCAACCGCGCCCGAGGTTTCCACCGAAAACATCAGCGATTCCCCGAAGCTTGCCGCCCCAACCTGCGTGTGCCAAGCTGGAGTTGGGAGAAGTACAGGTCGGCCCTTCCGAGTTCTCTCGAAGGATGACGAACCGGGGCCGGAACCAAGATGAGAGACTTGTCACAACAAGGCCGCATCCTCAGGGAGCTGCTCCGGGAGCGCATCCTCGTCCTGGACGGCGCCATGGGGACGATGATCCAGGAGCGCAACCTCTCGGCCGCGGACTTCGGCGGGCCGGCGCTTGAAGGCTGCAACGAACATCTCGTCTTCAGCAAGCCGGAAGTCATCCTCGACATCCATCGCAAATATCTCGAGGCGGGCGCCGATGTCATCGAGACCGACACCTTTGGCGGCACGCCCATCGTCCTCGCCGAATACCAATTGGCGGAGCAGGCCTACGCGCTCAATCGCAAGGCCGCTGAGCTGGCCCGAAGCGCGGCGGACGAGTTTTCGACGCCCTCGAAGCCGCGCTTTGTCGCGGGCTCGATGGGCCCGACCACCAAGGCCATCACCGTGACCGGCGGCGCCACTTTTTCCGGGCTGCAAGAGGCGTTTTTCGAGCAGGCGCGCGGGCTCATTGACGGCGGCGTGGATGTTTTGCTGCTCGAAACCTGCCAGGACACGCGCAACATCAAGGCTGGCGCCCTGGCGGTGCAAAGGCTGGCGCGCGAGCTGGGGGTGCAGATTCCGCTGATGATTTCCGTCACGATCGAGCCCATGGGCACGATGCTGGCCGGGCAGGACATCGAGGCGCTGTGGGCTTCGCTCGATCATTTGGACCTGCTCTCGCTGGGGTTGAACTGCGCCACCGGGCCGGAATTCATGACCGATCATCTGCGCACGCTGCAATCGCTGACCCGGCGCTATGTCTCCTGCTATCCCAACGCCGGCCTGCCGAACGAGGAGGGGAAATACCACGAAACGCCGACCTCGCTGGCCGAGCAGCTCGAGCGGTTCGCCCAGCACGGCTGGCTCAATCTAGTGGGCGGCTGCTGCGGCACCACGGAAAAGCACATCCGGGCGATCGCGGAAATGGCGCAGGGCAAGAAGCCCCGGCACCCGCCGGAGGATTCCCGCCGCGCCGTCTATTCGGGCATCGAGATGGTCGAGGCCGAGGAGAGCACGCGGCCGCTGCTGGTGGGCGAGCGCACCAACGTCATCGGGTCGCGGCTGTTCAAGCAGCTCGTCGCCGCGGAACAGTGGGAGGAAGCCTCGGAAATCGCGCGCCGCCAGGTCAAGAACGGCGCGCACATCGTGGACGTCTGCCTGCAAAGCACCGAGCGCGAAGAGCTGAAGGACATCCAGCCGTTCTACGAGAAGCTGATCCGCAAGATCAAAGCCCCCCTCATGATCGACACCACCGACGCCGGCGCCCTGGAGCTGGCGCTCACCTACTGCCAGGGCAAGAGCATCATCAACTCGATCAACCTGGAAGACGGAGAGGAAAAATTCCAGAAGGTGTGCCCGCTGGCTCGCACCTACGGCGCGGCCGTCATCGTGGGCTGCATTGATGAGGATCCCGTGCAGGCCCAGGCGTTCACCCGCGAGCGCAAACTGGCCATCGCCCAGCGTTCCTGCCAGCTCCTCACCGGGAAGTATGGCATCCCCGTGTGGGACATCATCTTCGACCCGCTGGTTTTCCCCTGCGCCACGGGCGACGAGAACTACATCGGCGGCGCCGTCGAAACAATCGAGGGCCTGCGCCTGATCAAGCAGCACATCCCCGTCGTCCGCACCGTGCTGGGCATCTCGAACATCTCCTTCGGCCTGCCGCCCGGCGCCCGCGAAGTGGTCAACTCCGTCTTCCTGTACTATTGCACCAAGGCCGGGCTGGATCTGGCCATCGTCAATGCCGAGCGCCTCGAGCGCTTCGCGTCGATTCCCGAGAACGAGCGCAAGCTCGCCGAAGGCCTGCTGTTCAATCACGTCCCGACCGGCGTGCCCGCAGAACACCCGCAGGCCGCGGTGTTCCGCGACGCGCCCGGCGACTGGCGCGCGCAAACCCGCGAGCAGAAAATCGCCATCAACCATTTTCACATCGCCGGCATCACCGAGCACTTCCGGGCGCATAAGAAAAAAGAGAAAGTGCGGGCGGCCGATCTCCCGCTCGACCAGAGGCTCGCCAATTACATCCTCGAGGGCACCAAGGACGGTCTGATCGAGGACCTCGATCGCAAGCGCCAGGAGGGCGCCGCGCCGCTCGATATCATCAACGGACCGCTGATGGAGGGCATGGGCGAGGTCGGCCGGCGCTTCAACGACAACGAGCTGATCGTCGCCGAGGTCTTGCAATCAGCCGAGGCGATGAAGGCGGCCGTGAGTCATCTCGAGCGGTTCATGGAAAAGGCCGACATCGAGAAGCGCGCCAAGGTGATCCTGGCCACCGTGAAAGGCGACGTGCACGACATCGGCAAGAACCTGGTCGAGATCATCTTCAAGAATAACGGCTATGAGGTGATCAATCTGGGCATCAAAGTGCCGCCGGAGGAGCTGATCCGGGCCTACAAGGAGCATCAGCCGGACGTCATCGGCCTCTCCGGGCTGCTGGTGAAGAGCGCCCAGCAGATGGTGATCACTGCGGCCGACCTCCGCGACGCTGGCATCAGCGTTCCGCTCCTGGTGGGCGGCGCGGCGCTTTCGGAGAAATTTACCCGGCAGAAGATCGCCCCAAGCTACGCCCGGGCCGTCTGCTACGCGAAGGACGCGATGACCGGGTTGAACCTGATGAACCGGCTCAGCGACCCGGCCGGCCGGGACGAAGTCGTCCAGGCGCACATCTACCGCGGCGAAGCCGCGGAAGAACCCGCTGTGGCCGGCCCTGCGGCGCTCTCCGAAACGCGCTCGAGCCGCGTGCGCAGCGATCTGCCTATTCCCCCGGCGCCCTATTTGGACCGCAAGGCACGCCCGGTCCCTGACCTGAACGAGATCTGGAGTTACATCAACCCGTACATGCTCTACGGGCGCCACATGGGCTTCAAAGGGAATTTCGAGAAAGCGCTCGCCGAGCACGACCCGCGGGCGCTCCAGCTACGCGATGATATGGAAGAGGTGAAGCAGGACGCGGCGCGATTTATGAAAGTCCGCGCCATCTGGCAATTCTTTGAGGCAGAGCGCGCCGGCAACTCTATCCAGTTCTTTGCTCCGGGGAAGCGCGCCCCGCTGCACACGTTTCATTTCGAGCGGCAGCGCGCCCGCGACGGGCTTTGCCTGAGCGACTACGTCCTGCCGCACGCCGGCGGCCAGCGCGACCATGTGGTGCTATTCGTCGTCACCGCAGGCGCGGGCATCCGCGAAAAGGCGGAGGAGTACAAGGCCGCCGGGTATTATTTCAAGTCTCACGGCCTGCAAGCCCTGGCGCTCGAGACCGCCGAAGGGTGCGCCGAATGGCTGCACCGCCGCATTCGCGAGGAGTGGGGCTTCCCCGACCCGCCCGAAATGACGATCAAGGATCGCTTCACCTCGCGCTACCGCGGCAAGCGCTACAGCTTCGGCTATCCCGCCTGCCCCAACCTCGACGACCAGGCGGGCCTCTGGAAGCTGCTCCAGCCGGGGGAGATTGGCGTGCAGCTCACCGAAGGCATGATGATGGATCCCGAGGCCAGCGTCAGCGCGCTGGTGTTTCACCATCCCGATTGTACGTATTTCTCGGTCGGCGAACCGGCGGACTCCTCAACCGCCGCCAAAGCCTTCCCCAACTGACCTCCGCGCCCCGAACTACGTAGTGCATCGCCAGCAGGACCAGCATCGTTTCGCCATTCGGAGCCCACAGCGGCGGGCGCAAGATGACGACAGGCAGCGGTCACTGCGGAGCGTTGCCTTGACGCATTTGGGGGATTCGCATACAGTCAATTTATCCGCAATGCGTCTGCGATTCCCAGTTGTTGCCGCTGCTCTCTCGCTGTGTTTTCCGCCGGCGCTTGACCTCGCGGCGCCCGCCCGCGCCCAGGACGCGCCGCAGCAAACCGACTTCAAAGCCGGCGAGGTGCCGCGGCCCGAATGGCCGGGGCGCGCCGTGGGCGCCCCGCGAGCCATGGTGGTGAGCGACGAGCTACTGGCCTCGGAAGCCGGCATCGAGATCCTGAAAAAGGGCGGCAACGCCGTAGATGCCGCGGTCGCCGTCGCGTTTGCGCTGGCCGTGGTCCATCCCTCAGCCGGCAACCTGGGCGGCGGGGGCTTTCTGCTGGTGCGACTGGCCGACGGCCGGGCGGGCTTTGTGGATTACCGCGAGACCGCGCCCGGCCGCGCCTCCCGCGAGATGTACATACTTCCCGACGGGACGCTTGATTCCGATGCGGCGACGATTGGTTATCGCTCGGTGGGCGTTCCCGGCACGGTTGCGGGCCTGGAACTGGCCCTGCGCACCTACGGCACGATGAAACTCGCCGCGGTCATGGCCCCGGCGATTCGCTTGGCCGAGCAAGGTTTTCCCGTGAGCGAGAAACTTGCACGGTCGTTGGGCGCCGCCCGGCCGCGGCTCGAGCGCTTCTCAGCCAGCCGCAGGATTTTCCTCAACGACGGCGCGCTCTTCGAGCCCGGCCAGGTCCTGCGTCAGCCGGAGCTGGCCGCCACGCTGCGGCGCATCGCTCGCAGCGGAGCTGCGGAGTTTTACCGCGGCAAGACGGCACGCGACCTCACCGACGAAGTGGGCCGCATGGGCGGCTTGCTCAGCCGAGAGGATCTGGCCAACTACCAGGCCAAGCTGCGCGAGCCTCTGCGCGCAAAATACTCGGCAAGCGGCAGCGAATGGGAAGTGATTGCGAGCCCGCCGCCCAGCTCCGGCGGCGTGGCCATCATCGAAGCGCTGAACATGCTGACGGGGGTGGAGCTGAAATCGTGGGACGACCCGCAGACGGTCCACTGGGTGGCCGAAGCGCTGCGCCGCGTCTTTGCCGACCGCGCCGCGCACCTGGCCGACCCGGATTTCACGCGCGTGCCGGTCCGCGGGCTCACTGACCCG
>WNFG01017519.1_pt1 | contig 10487 bp, 8 predicted proteins | sample 5400431 | NCBI WGS metagenome assembly WNFG01 (sample SAMN13153346, study PRJNA577476) | soil metagenome | isolation source: 120 cm saprolite under Douglas fir tree site 2 hole 3 replicate 2 | place: USA:California | collected 2015-04-18
AATCCCGACACTTACGATCTCGACCACTCGCACTCGGCGTTCACGAAAATGTGCGACTTCGACTCGACTTCGGGCACCTGCAAGATGGACGGTGCCGACCTGATTTCCGTCTTTTGTGCAGGGGCCGCGAATTGCCCGCCTCCCAACCCGCAGTTCAAGTACGTGAACCCCGCGGACGTCCAGCCGTATTTCACAATGGCCGAGCAATATACCTTTGGGGACCGCATGTTCCAGACCAACCAGGGCCCCAGCTTCCCTGCCCACCAGTTCCTGATTTCAGGGACATCGGCTCCCAGCCCGGGAAGCAACCTGTTTGTCGAGAACAATCCTGTCAAACCTAAGAGCGACAACACCGGCTGCATTGCTCCGCCGACGCAAACCGTGACCGTGATTGATCCCAACGGCATCGAAACCACGCAATACCCGTGCTTCGAGCACCAGACCCTGACTGACTTGCTCAATGCCCAGGGGATTAGCTGGCGTTACTACGCGAACAGCGCGGGTACAATCTGGACCGCTCCCAATGCGATTCAACACATGTGCGGACCGGACGCGACTCCGCCCAATGCGACCAAGTGCACCGCTTCCGACTGGACCAACAATGTGGTTCTCAAATATACCCAGGTGCTTACCGACATTGCGAACAATCAACTCGCACAGGTGAGCTGGGTGACGCCCAATGGCCTGCAATCCGACCATGCCCAGTCCACTGACGGTACTGGACCCTCCTGGGTGGCTTCCGTGGTCAACGCCATAGGCAACAGCCCTTACTGGTCGAACACTGCCATTTTCATCACCTGGGACGATTGGGGCGGCTGGTACGATCATGTCCCTCCCAAGATAATCAATTCCTACGAGTATGGATTCCGCGTGCCGCTGATCGTGGTTTCACCTTATGCGAAGGCGCAACACATCTCGCATAACACTCACGATTTTGGCAGCATGCTGAAGTTCACTGAAGAGACGTTTGGCCTGCAGTCGCTGGGATACGCCGATGCCGCGGCGGACGATTTTGCTGACTGTTTCGATTTCAGTCAGGCTCCGCTGAAATTCCAGACGATCAATGCGCCGCTTAAGGCGGCGTTCTTCTTAAACGACACACGGCCGCCCACTGATCCGGACGACGACTGAGGGCGGACGGCGCTGTTCGAAGGTCGACTCAGCGGCTGAAGTATGTGCGCGAGAACTCGATTCTTGTGCGAGCAGTGGGAAAAGGTTGTCAAGATTCCAGCCCCAAAGGGGCGGAATTCGTTAGCCCGGCACGTAAGTGCCGGGTAGGGTGCGAGCGCCGGGCGAGTCCCGCAAGGGACGGCATCTGTTCTCATGCACATTCTGAAGCCGCGGTTGATTTTGTTATGGCGCGGCTTGAAGTGTGTGCGTGAAAACTCGTGCCGTCCCTCCGGGGACTGGCTCAGTCTCCCCAATTCCCAGGACTTACGTCCTGGGCTAACGAATTCCGCCCCTTTGGGGCTGTGAGTTTGCATTCGGCGTTCACCGGTTCGCGCGAGAGTTGGTTCTCCCGCACACACTTGAAGCCGCGCCCCTTCAAACCAGCCTCGCAAATCGAGTTTCCCTCAGATTCTTACGTCGGCCCAATTCCGGGACCCGTCTGGTCACGGGGCCCTGTACTTTTGGTCCCTGGATTCCCCTTGCAAGTACAATAGAATGAATCGATCCCTATAAAACGAGTGGACCCGATTCTGCATCTTAAATAGGAGTCGCTCCCGCATTCGTTGGATTACCGATTCTGAGGGTGTTATGAAAATTGCGAAGACTTGCCTGGCTTCCCTATTGCTCGTCAGCATGGCCTATGCCATGCCGCTCAATTCTTCGGCACGTTCCGTGGTCCCCGGCGAGCTGCAGCAGCTCATTTCGGTGGATTATCGCGCTCTCAAAGACTCGCAGACTGCGATGGCGCTCAAGGAGCAGGTGCTGCCCGACAACCTCAAGCAGTTTGAGGCCGCGCTCAAGAACATTGGCATCGACCCGGAGAAAGATGTGGACACGCTTGCCTTCGCCGCGTTTCGAGTCGGCAAGCAGGGGACGAAAGGTGTCGGCGTCGCCAGCGGCCCATTCAACATGAAGGCCGTCCTGAAGAAAATGAAGCTGCAGAGGTTTGTTCCCAAGAAGTACCGCAACTCGAATCTCTATCCGATGGACGGTGGCATGCTGATGAGCTTTCTCGACGACAGCACGTTGCTGTTCGGCGAACCTTCGGCTGTCCGCACCGCGCTGGATGCCCGGGATGGCGAGATCCTCAACCTGGATACCAACGGGAACATGGCGGACATGATGTCGTCGGTGGACGCCGCTCCAGTGTGGAGCATCCTCGATCAGTCGGGCACGCAGAATATGCTGCATTCCGCCCTCGGAGACGCTTCGAAGGTCGCCGACTACGACACGCTCAAGAAGCGCCTGCTCGGCTCGCGCTACACCATGAACTTCAACGGCGGCGTGAATTTCGACTTGACCGTCGTCACTTCAGATTCGATGACCGCCGCCACGCTCTCGTCGCTGGTGAAGGCCGGCATGCTTTACAAGAAAATGAATGCCAGCCCTCCGGAAAAGATGGCCATGGACAATACGACGGTCGATTCCGACAGCTCGAACCTGCAGATTCATTTCAAGTCGAATGACCAGCAGTTTCAGTCGCTGATGCACTCTGAGCTTTTCGCCGCGGTTTCACACTGAGCATGGAAGCCGCGCCCTTTCAAAGCTGAGATTGTGTTGCTGGCGGGCTTGAAGAAGTGTGCGCTAGAAGTCGTGCCGTCCCTCCGGGACTCGCTCCGTTATTCCCTTTGCCCAGGACTTACGTCCTGGGCTAACGAATTCCGCCCCTTTGAGGCTTTGAATTCGCCGGTTCTGTCCCGTATTGATTTATTGCTTACTTCTTTCTCGCCGCGCGCTTCTCGCGCGCCCAACCTTCTTTCACGATCTGCCGGCCGCGCGCGATCGCCAGCGAGTCTTCGGGGACATCCTCGGTGATGCACGATGCGGCGGCAACGTAAGCGCCTTTGCCCAGCCGAACTGGCGCTACCAGCGTCGCATCGCTGCCCACGAAGACACCGTCTTCTATCACCGTCTTGTGCTTGGCCACGCCGTCGTAGTTGCAGGTGATGGTGCCGGCGCCGATGTTCACCCCCGCACCAATTTCCGCGTCGCCCAGGTAAGTCAGGTGGTTGGCCTTCGATCCCTTGCCCAGCTTGACCTTCTTGGTCTCGACGAAATTGCCCACGTGGGCGCCCTCGCCAAGATCGCTGCCGGGGCGCAGGCGAGAATAGGGTCCGACGATCGCGCTTGCGCCCACGCGCGCCTCGTCGATCATGCAGCCGGGCAGAACGGAGACCCCGTCGCCGATCTCCGAATCGCGTATCACGCAATAAGAACGTATTCGGCATGCAGTTCCCACGCGCGTCTGGCCGAGCAGTTGTACGTAGGGCTCGATCACCGTATCCGGGGCAATTTGGACATCCGCATCGATCACGCAGGTGGCGGGATAAAAAATCGTTACGCCGTCGGCCATCAACTGCCGGCACTTCGCCAGCCGCATTTTCTGATCGATGTCCGCCAGTTCGGCGCGGGTATTTCCGCCCAGCACTTCGCTCGGAGTCGGAGTCTTCCAGGCCACGACGCTCTGCTTGCCTTTGCGCAAGACCTCGGCCATGTCGGTCAGATAGTACTCGCCATGAACGTTTGCCGTCGAAAGTTGGCCGATATTCCCGTACAGCGCCTTCACCGAAAAAACGTAAAAGCCGGAGTTGATCTCGCGAATCTTCTTCTGGGACGCACTGGCTGACTTCTCCTCGACAATTCCCTTCACCTCGGCGCTGCGGGCGTTCTTCCGTAGTACCCGACCGTACCCGGTCGGATCGTCCAGATCCGCGCTCAATAAAGTCATTGCTGCCTGTTCTTCCAGATGGAAGTTGCGCAGCCTCCCAATCGTCTCGGGCGTAATCAGCGGTGCGTCGCCCGAGAGCACGATGACGTGGTCGTATCCCGCGAGGGCATCCTTGGCAACCATGAGGGCGTGCCCGGTTCCGCGCTGTTCCGATTGCAGCACAAACTGAACCCCCGTGTGCCCCGTCGCTGCCCGCACTCGCTCCGCTTCATGGCCGATGATCGCGAAAACATCTTTCGCGGGCACTACGCGGGTTGCGGCCGCGATTACGTGCGTCAGCAACGGCTTTCCGCCGACTTCATGTAACACTTTAGGAAGTTGCGACTTCAGCCGGGTCCCCTTGCCCGCCGCCATGATGGCGATCGCAATGCGCGGGGCGTCGGTCGAAGGGCTAGTCCGCCCGGAGGAAAGCGGAGGGGAGGATTTCGTTCCGGATGAAGAAGTGGGCCTCGATTTTTTCATCCGCCCCAATATACCTTGTGCCGGAAGCAGACAGAAGAGTGGCGTAGCGGGAGTGACAGATTTGGCGGCGGCAGGCTAAAATCATGCGCCGGCACGTTCATGCGATCCGGCGCTACCGTTTCATTGCCATCTCCCAGAAATCATGCAGCGTCCTGAAGAATCTGGGGCCCAGCATTCAGTGGCTCCACAGCTATGTCACGCAGGACAAGATTTACTGCGTCTACATCGCACCCAACGAAGAGATGGTGCGCGAACATGCGAAGCAGGGCGGCTTCCCGGCGAATCGGGTTTCCGAGGTGAAGCAGACGATTGATCCGACGTCGGCGGAAGGCTAGCAAAAAGTATTAGCTATCAGCTTTCAGCTCTCAGGAGGATCGCGACGTAGCCCCGGACGCATTCGTCCGCGCTACGTATCCTTAAGTACAGATACCGGGAACTTGCTACAGGCCCAAGCCACCGTCGACCACCAGGATCTGTCCGGTGATGAACTGCGGGGCGGTCGCGAAGAACAGGACCGCGTCGGCAATCTCGTCCGCGCGGCCGTTGCGTTGCATGGGCGTCTGTTTGGCCATGCGTCGCATGAACGCCGCTGCAGACTTCTCTCCGAGATCGATCATGCCGGGAGCCACGGCATTGACCGCGATTTCGGGTGCCAAGGCCCTGGCCATTACCTTCGTGAGCATGTGCAGCGCCGCTTTTGACGAACAGTAGTGGGCGTGGGTCGCCCACGGTTGCAGTCCGCCGAGGGAGCCCATGTTGATCAACTTGCCTTCAATTGCGGGCTGGCCTTTTCCGCGGTCCCGGCGCATCCACTTCAAGGCCTCGCGTGCTACAAGAAACGGGCCGCGCGTATTGGAGGCGAACATCGCATCCCACTGCCGTACGGTGAGCCGCTCGAACTCGACCGTTTCATAGTTCGCTGCGTTGTTAACCAGAATGTCGATCCTGCCCAGTTCGCGGCCCACATCCTTCATCATGCCCTTCACGCTGGCTTCGTCGGTCACGTCGCAGCGAAGGGCAAAGGAGCGCACTCCCAGCCCTGACATGTCCACGACAGTCTCTCTCGCCTCACGTGCAGACTTCATAAACGTAATAGCCACGTCGGCACCCGCTTGCGCCAACGCCAGAGCCGAAGCCCTTCCTAAGCGGCGGGCCGCGCCCGTGATCAAGGCAGTCTTTCCAAGCAGAGGTTTCGATGAGAGGTCTGGCATGAAGGGATTCTACCGCCACATTTTGCAGTTTCGGCTGGAAACTGGAATTCCGAACGCGCTAGAATCTCCCCCGCATGCCGGATGCCCGCACCGTCGTTGTGTACTCTCGCAGGGGATGCCACCTGTGCGAGGTCGTGAAAGAGAGCCTGACCAAGCTCTCCCGGCGCGGCGGTTTCACCTGGTCCGAGATCGACGTCGACTCCGACAGCGAACTTCGCCGTCAGTTCAACGATGAGGTTCCGGTCGTCTTCATCGACGGCCGCAAGGCTTTCAAGTACCGCATGGACGAGCGGGAGTTTCTGCGTAAGCTCGCCAATTAGTACTTCGACCGTGTGATGACTACGACGCGGCCCACCGTAGCGCCGGCATTCCCGAGGGCGTCTCGCCCGGCGCGGCGGGCGAGGACGCCCGCCGGACAGCCGCCGGGACGGTGGCGCTACCTTTCTGGCGCGGGACAAAAGTGCCTGCGGTGCCAGATACCACACGGTCGCGCTACTAGCACCGCAAGGTTGCGTCTGTACCCTCTCAGGCCCGCAAGAGAGCACAGAATCAGCTTCGCCCGTATAGAATGGCACCCGGCCATGCTGCGCACCCAGCTTTACGCTGATCCTCACAACCTCTTCCTGCATGATCTGGTCCTCGATTCCTGCCGCCGTCACGGCGAGAAAATCGCGATTGTGGACACCTCTTGCGGCCGCCGGATCAGCTATTCGGAGTATGGAAGCATTACCGAATCGGCTGCACGAGGACTGATTGCCGCAGGTGTCAAACCTGGCGAGGTCGTTGCCATCTTTCTAGCAAATTGCTGGGAGTTCTGCGCTGCCTACCATGCAACCACGCTCGCCGGAGCGATTCCCACGCTGCTCAACCCGACTTACCGTGAACGCGAAGTGCGTTATCAGCTGGAAAATTCTGGCGCGGTGGCATTGATCACCGACGGTCCCAACATCGCCGGCATCAACCTGGGCGGCTTGCCTAATTTGCGTCATGTCTACAGCACGCGCGAAGCGGTCTCTGGTGCGGAATCTTTTGCAACCTTGCTGAAGCCCGTAACGGCGGCGGTCCCCAAGTCTGCTCAATCTTCCGAAGAGGCGCTGGCTGCGCTGCCGTACTCCAGTGGTACTACGGGCCTGCCCAAGGGCGTCATGCTTTCGCACTACAATCTGGTCGCGAACATCTACCAGCTTCTGGGGCCGAACGCGACTGCGCTCAACGCGGCCGACACTATTCTTTGCTTTCTGCCGCTGTATCACATCTACGGCTTGAACGTGATGCTCAACCCGGCGCTGACAATTGGGGCAACGCTGGTTCTGATGCCACGCTTTCAGGTGCAACCGCTCACCGCCTTGCTGGTCGAAGAAGGCATTACGATGATGCCGCTGGTTCCGCCAGCGATGAACGCTCTGTGCCAGGCTGCCGAAGCCGGACAGTTTCCACGCGAGCACAGAGTTCACTGGGTTAAATCCGGAGCCGCACCTCTTGCGCCCGAACTCCCGCGTCGCTTCACTGCGCTCACCAACATCCTTGTCTGCCAGGGATACGGCATGACCGAAGCTTCGCCGGTCACGCACGTCGGATTTCTCGACCCGGCGCTTTATCGCCCCGACTCCATCGGACATCCTCTGGCGCAGACTGACTGTCGCGTGATCCGCCAGACAGATCTCGATCCGACTACAAGTTCGGAGTCGCTAGCGGAAGCCGACCCGTGCGAGCCTGGGGAACTGGTGATGCGTGGTCCGCAAATCATGTTGGGATACTGGAAGGAACCGGAATCAACGGCTGCCGTGTTGCGTGACGGCTGGTACTGGTCGGGCGATATCGTCACTCGCGATGGGGAGGGCTTCTACCGCGTCGTCGATCGCCGCAAGGAGATGATCAAGTACAAGGGCTTTCCGGTCGCACCGGCGGAGGTGGAAGCGGTTCTGCTGGAGCATCCCGCGGTCCGCGAGTGCGGAGTGGTCGGTCGTCCTGACCCGTGCGCGGGTGAGGTCCCCGTGGCCTTCGTTGCCTTGCGGGACGGTTTCGTCACCGGCACGAAGCTGGGAGAGGAACTGTGCGCCTTCGTCGCTGACCGCCTTACTCACTACAAACAACCGCGTGAGGTGCACTTTGTGGATGCGGTGCCCAAGACGGCTTCGGGCAAGATTCTGCGCCGGGAACTCCGGAAAGCGGTGCGGTAGAAGATTCATTTTCGTTTGAGGGGATGTCACCTCTGGCTAAAAGCCACGGTTGATTTTGCGGCACTGACGGCGCGGCTTGAAGAGTGTTCTTGTGCCGTCCCTACGGGACTCGCTTGCACTTCTCATTTCTACCCGGCACTTCCGTGCCGGGCTTTCACATGTTGCCCCTACGGGGCTTCGTTTTGCCGACCTCGTTCCATATCTTCACCCGGAATTCGGTTCTCACACACACCCTGGAAGCTGCGCCCTTTCTAAACAGAACCGCAATCGAGTTTCTCGGCAAGTGCCACGACTATCTTCGTTGGGAACTTTCTTCTTCCGCGATCCGTACCTTTCTTCAGAACGGCGGATTTCGGCGAGGTCAATTGTCGAGTCCCAAGGAGAGACACCCATGGAAGGGCTCACTGGTCTGGCTGCAGTGGTGATGTTCTTAGGCATGCCCGTGGCAATTTTGGCGATGTATACGTTTTACAGGGTGCGCAAACTGCGCGCCGACGAGCGCATGGCAGCGATGGCTCGCGGGGTGACTGTGCCCATGGCAGAGGAACTGAGTGAGGCGGCTCGTTCGCGGCGTTCCGGCATTCTGCTTATCGCCGGCGCCGTCGGTTACATGCTCACGTTCACTCTGATTGCTAGGATCGAACCTGACGCCTGGATCGCGGCGGCTTTTGGCGCGATTCCTCTCAGCCTGGGTTTGGGTTATTTTCTGGACTCGGCGCTGATCCGGCGGGACGCTCGGGCTTAATTTAGGGAAGTTCGGACTCCCGAGATGAGAACCGTTCGCGGAGTGTCTGGGCTTCGGGTGTGGGGGGACGCCCACATAAGCGTTAACTTAAGCAGGACGGGCTAGAGTTGCCCCCCGGCCGGTTTCTGGGCGATAACTTCCGGATTGCCGACCATTGGTCCGCAGTCGTTAGACCCGCTACCCACGACGACCAAATCGATTATCAGGGAACACACACTATCGCGCTGGAAATTGGTTCACGGGAGCTGCAAGTCCAGGGCATAGATCTCCTGGAAACCCGTGTCATGCCGCAGCAAGGGAGAATCGTCAGGGGCCAGCCCCGTCCACTGACCGAATTGCCCCTTCACCATTCAACGGGAGAAACTCACGACCCCAATACGTTCCAGCTTATGGTCGCTGACCCGCATACGATAAGAGGGCGTGCCGTCCTCCACGACATCGAAAACGTGTATGTATTCGCCGCTTCGCGACAACGTGGGGTAATCAATACTCTTCGCGAGAAGCAATTGCTCCCACTTTTGGGTCGCGAACGCATACATCAGCAACTTCTGTGAGTTCTGCAATTTGTGGCCCGAAGGAGAACGGCCCGTCGCGCAACCAGCGTGGTGAGAACAAACCCATAGACCGAGGAAGCGTTAAGGCGCTTCCCAGTCGAGGGCATAGACATCCTGAGTTCCGGCGTCGCGGAGCAGCAAAGGCGCATCGTCGGACGTGAGAGCCAACGAAGTCCCGTAACTTCCAACAGAAATGAAATTCTTCAGGTCGACCACTTGTTCGGCCTTATGGTCGCTGATTCGAATTCTGAGGACCGCGCCCTTTCCCCTCAAATCCATAACATAAACGAATTGTCCGTCCTTCGACCAGTTCGGGTAGCCAAAGACGCCCTTGGCAAGCTCAGTCCATTTCTGCGTCTGGAAGTCGAACAGCTCCAAATCGCCCGACCCAATGCTCATGGCGAGAATGTACCGACCGTCGGGTGACCATCGGGGCGAGAAAAACCGCCCCCGCGATCCGGGCAGCGTGGAAACTTGGTGGCTCGCCAGGTTGAGGATGCTGATTGACGAAGCTGCGTCACCAGAGCCACCACCGAAGACAATTTTGTCACCGGTCGGCGACCAGTTCGGATCCCACTGCGAGCCCGGAACCTCCGGCATGAGCTTCCGGGGACTGCCGCCGTCGGATGCGACCTCAAAGATTTTGGCTGAATTCTTTTCAGTGAACACGATTGTCTTGCCGTCGGGAGACCAACGAAAAAGATGCGGACTCAAGGGTGGGTAGGTCAGTTGCAGGCGTTGGCTTCCATCCGGTTTGCTTCGCGAAAGAGTGGCATCGGGGTAGGAAACGTAGGCCACCCACTGGCCGTCCTTCGAGCTGGCAAAACATTCCGCAGAGATACCCCCGAAAAAAGGTGAAAATTGGCCTGACTTCGCATCGTAACGCATCAGTTCCCCGCGGTGCAGCTCGCCGATCACAAACAGTTTCTTCCCGTCTTTGCTGGGAAGCGGCCAGGCTAAAGACAGCGGACTGGAAGTCAGTTGAATGGGCTTAGGTTCGGAGCGAGAAAAGCCGCCGCCTCGCGGGAGGCCCCAGATCTGGTTGCTCGACTGAAACACGAGATATTTCCCGTCCGCCGTCCAGCGGGCGCAGCACGCGGAATTTGGCCCGCCGGGCAGCAACTGATGTAAGTCCGTACCATCGACCGCAACTTCCCAAAGCGAGTAGGGGCCGACATCTTTGCTTTCCTGGGCGTCGAACTGTAGATGGCTTCCATCGGGCGACCAGACAAGATGCTGGATAAAGTTCTTCATCGTGACCAGCTTGTGGGATTCTGTCCCGTCGGACTTCGCCAGGAACAAGGCTCCCGCGTTGGAGTAGGCCAGTATCTTGCCGTCGGGAGACCAGGCGCCGGATCTGCCCACCGTGTCTCCTAATCTGCGCGGGGACCCACCCAGGGTAGGCAGACTCCACAGGGGCGTCTCGGTGGCAGAGGT
>WNFG01005694.1_pt1 | contig 10486 bp, 10 predicted proteins | sample 5400431 | NCBI WGS metagenome assembly WNFG01 (sample SAMN13153346, study PRJNA577476) | soil metagenome | isolation source: 120 cm saprolite under Douglas fir tree site 2 hole 3 replicate 2 | place: USA:California | collected 2015-04-18
GCGCCCAGTGCGCGCTGGCAGCCGGACTTACAAGCGTCCACGGCTTCGGCAGGAATGTCCCACGCGCCGCCATGAACGATCAGGGCTGGTTTCATCGGGATGAGAATCGCAAAGGGCCAACGGTTTGTCTAGGCAAGAGAGAATCTTCAGAGGAAAAAGTCCAGCAGGAACAGCATCATGCCGGCCATCAGAAGCGCTGCCGCGCCATTGAAGCGGCTCCGCGGCAGCCGGGTAAGATTGCGGATAAACGAGGTCGGGATGGCCTTTATTCGGGATTCCTCGCGGAGTATGTAAAACGGGCCCACCGGGGTATAGCGAGAGAAGCCGCGGCGCAAGACGGAAATCTCATCTTGAAACCAGACGGAGAAATCGTCGCGATTGCGCCACACCAGCAGCGCACCCATGGCCAATAGCAGATAGCCGAAAAAAGTCAGAACCCCAAGCCCCGAGCCTGCTCCCCAATACATAGTCCCTCACAGGCGGCCAACACGACTTGCTGATTAAGACGCCTGGAACCGCAAAATGGTTACTCGCCGTCGTGAATGGTCACGAGGCGCATCACTTCGAATTCCTTCTTGCCCGCGGGCGTGGCGACTTCAATTTCATCGCCGACTTTCTTGTTCAGCAGTGCTTTTCCTATTGGCGACGTCGTGGAAATGAGCCCCTTCTCGACGTCGGCCTCTTCGGTGCTCACCAGTTTGTATTCGATCTTCACGTCGCGCTGCGTGTCCAGAACGGTGAGCCGCGAACCATAGCCCGCACGGTCTTTGGGAATATTGCTTAGGTTCAGCATACCCAGGTCGCCCATGCGCTTCTTGAGCTGGCTGATCTTTGCGTTGACGTAGCCCTGGCGCTCCTTGGCGAACTTGTATTCCGCGTTTTCGGATAAGTCCCCGTGCGCGCGCGCCACTGCAATTTCTTTGGGCAGCTCGACGCTGAGCTCGTGGGATAGCTGGTCGATTTCGTCCTGGATCTTTTTCTTAATCTTCGCCAGTGGATCAGACATGGTCGTCGGCCGTCAGTTCGCTAAAAAAGTCTGCGGAGTCCGGGAAGTAAGGATGGTTCCCGGACCCCGCTCAAGCCATCATTATAGATGCGGGGGAATTGAAGTCACAAGGGGGAACGCGAGATTTGCTGTAAAGACATGATTTCGCTGACTTTGGCACGGGTTTACGAGTAGAACTGCCTCCTGGGTAAAGGTGGTTTGACCTTCTCTCAGCGGACTTGGACTTCGAGCGTTTGCGTTTTGGTGTTGCCGGAGGCATCCGCGATGGTGAGCGTGTAAGTGGTGGTCTTTAGGGGTTTTACGTCGACGCAGCGCGAGTAGGACGGCCAAACGGGATTGGATTGAGGTTCCAGCGTCACGGTTTTGGCGTTGGCCACGCCATAGCAAATCTGCACGGGTTCGCCTCGCCGGACCATGCCGGGGGTGGCGTAGAAATTTTGGATGGCGAGCTCCTTTCCGCCGAGTTGTTCCAGGGTGATGCGATCCTGCTCCTGTTGCTTTTGCGTTCTTTCCACTTTCGCGCGGTTTTCAATGGCGCGATTTTCCCACCAGCGCGAAAAAAGAATCCCCCCTACAACAAACACAACGACGACAAGGGCCGCAGAGGTGTACAGCGTGGGATTTTTGAAAAAGGGCTTGGATTGCGTTTCCGGTTCAGCCGGCATGGTCACCCCAAGAATGAAACAACTTCCATTGAAAAAATAGCGCGAAACGGCGTTCGAAAGAAATATTCTCGCTCGCGTGCCGTTCGAAAGAAATATTTGCGTGCGGGCGCCCGTTCGAATTCACTTCTTGGCGGCGCCGGCGATCTCGCGCCAAGTGATGAGCTTGATGTTCTGCGCGGCGAGCAGTTGGCTAAATTCCTGACTGGTGAAGAAATCAAAATCGCGCTGACGCCAGGCCGCGCCCCAAGTGTCGCGTTCACGCGTGGCGGATTTTAATTCATCGTCGGCGAAGCCGAGGTGAATCACAAATTCCGTGACGCCGGGTTTCAAATTTTTGAGGGCGGTCTTGTAGAAATCGGCCCACTTGTCCGGTGCGACGCCGGGAGCGATGGTAATCGTATGGTCGATGACGATATCGGCGGGGCCCAGACTTTTTTCCAGATAGGGACGTTCCGCGAACCAGTCGCGGGCAACGAAAACCGGAAGGTGGTACTCGTGAGCGATTCGAACGACAACTTCGAAAAGATCCTGGCCGTTGTCGAAAAGGCGGTATTGATGCGAATCCAGATGTGTGGGACGGATACCCATCGCGTAAGCGCGGTCGATCTGGGCGTGAAGTTCGAGGTCGACTTCTTTTGGGTTGATGCGGGTTGTTGGTTTCCAGTCGTGATGAAAATAACCGTTTTCATCCACGAGGCTTGGGACTTTGTCTTTTGAAGCGACCGGTCCCCAGCGGTAATAAACACGTTCGCTCGTCAGCGTGAGATGGAGACCAAGATCAGCGTCGGGATGTGATTTGGCGTAGTCGGCAATCTCTGGGAACCACGGGCAGGGGACCATAAGGCTGGCGGAATTGACGAGGCCCGATTCCAGACCCTTGATCGTCGCGGCGTTTACGGAATGAGTTACGCCGACGTCGTCGGCGTGGACGATCAAGAGCTTCGCGTCGCCAGGGAATCCCAGTTTTTCGGCGAGCGAATTTTGCGCGCCTTGCGCGGACGCGCGGTGAACTGCGATGGCAAGCAGGAACAGCAACAAGAATGCGATTCGTTTTTGTTTCATGGAGTGACCAAGAGAATTCTCATTCGAATGAGTGACGCGTGAAACTCTCGCGCTCGACGTGCATGTCATCGCCGCGCAATTCGCGGAGCGCGTAGGTTACAAATTCAGAGGTGACTCGCTTGCGCCAGGTCATGTCGAAATCGGTGTTGTCCAAAGGCTTGGCAATGCGAGCCGCAAGCGCGGCAGCTTCAGCGATGGTTTCCGAATTCAAGGTGCGCCCCAGAAGAAAGTTTGAAGCCCCGTCTGCAACCAGCGGACGAGACGCTGCAGAGCCTACTACGATTCGCGCATCCTCGACCACACCTTGACTGGACAGGCGCGCCGCGGCGGCGACGGATAATACGGGGAAGTCGAACGAGCCGCGGCGTCGCAGTTTCCAGTAGGTGCTCTTCCAGCCGTGGAGAGAATCCAGCAGGACTTCGGCGAGGATTTCATCGGGACGACGCCGGATATAGTTGATGCCGTCATTGTTGTAGAGCTCGGAAAGCGCGGCTTCGCGCTCGCCGGAGCGCGAGACCAGGCGGACGCGGGCGCCAAGAGCGATCAGCGCGGGCGCAGTGTCCGTGGAGGAGACTGCCACGCATTTCGAGCTTCCGGGCGCGACCCAGCAGGTGGTTCCGTCTTTCTTCAGGCAAAAGTTAATCGCCTTTCGCCATTCGTAGTTCTGATCGTAGTAGTTGCAGCGCGTATCCAGGCAGAGGTTTCCGCCGAGGGTGGCCATGTTTCGAATGTGCGGCGTGGCCACCAGAGCGGCCGCTTGCGATAGAGCGGTCATGCCGTTTCGAAAACGGGGATCCTCAGCTATGTCGGTGAGCGTGAGGCAGGCGCCGATCCGCGACGCGGAATCGCTCCATTGAACCAGGTTCAAGCCTTCGACGTAGCGAAGACTCATCAGCGTGCGAGGGACCTGCTGCCTGCGCTTCATGTTGGGAAGCAGGTCGGTGCCGCCAGCGAGCGGCATGGTGTTTGGTCCCTGCCCGTCTAGAATGCGAGCCGCTTCGTCGAGGGTGCGCGGCGCGCGAAATTCGAAAAGAGGCAGCCGCATCATGAGCTGAGTACCTTTTCTTTCTCAGGCCGCCGTTTCGAATGGCGCGGGACATCGTTGACGGCGTTGCCATCGCCGCCTTCCCACGGAGGAGGAACGCTGAGTGCCTCCGGCCAATCGACTTGCGGAAAGTGGCTCGGCCCATAGCGCGGATCGCGGCCCGCCCTTTTTTCCGCAAGCGCTTTCATTATTTTTTCAGGAGTAATCGGAACTTCGTCGATTCGAACGCCGACGGCGTCGTAAACAGCGTTGGCCACGGCAGGCATGATGGGCAGAAGCGGCCCCTGGCCGACTTCCTTGGCGCCAAAGGGGCCGCGGGGATCGGGCTCTTCGACCAGCTCGGTGACGACGTCGGGCATATCGAGCGAAGTGGGGCTCTTGTATTCCAGCATGGAAGGAAATTTGTGCACTAGGGCGTGGGAGAGCCTTTTCGGTAGACGGCGGAATTCTTGCTCTTCCATGAGGGCTTCGCCGAGGCCCATGTAGACGCTGCCCTCGACCTGACCTCGGACGAGGGGAGGGTTGAGAGCGCGGCCGATATCGTGGGCGATCCAGATTTTGGGGACGGTGATCCATCCCGTCACGGGATTCACGGCGACTTCGACGACAGCGGCGGTATAAGAATAGGTCGGGGATGGGCCGACACCGCCGCCTTTGTACCGCGCTGGAGATTTCGGGGGAGTGTAGGAGCCGACGGTGCCAATGGTGCCAAAGCGCGCTTCGGCCAGGCAGACGGCTTCGTGGAAGGGCACTCGCTTTTCCGGCGCGGCGGAATCAAAAACAGATTTTTCGGCGAAACGCAGACGCTCCTTTGGCACTTCGAGGCGAATGGCGACCGCTTCGGCAAGCAATTCCCTGGCGCGCTCGGCTGCTTGTAAGGCGGCATTGCCGGCCATGATGGTGACGCGGCTGGAATAGGAGCCGAGGTCGACAGGCCCCAAGTCCGTGTCGCCGGTGAAGAGGCGGATGTCGAAGGTGTCGATGCCCAGAACTTCGGCAACAATTCCAGCCAAGACATCGTCGGAGCCCTGTCCGATTTCCGTGGCGCCGCAGAAAATAGCAACGCCGCCGCCGCGGTCGAGCTTAAGCTGAACTCCGGATTGCGGCATTTTGTTCCAATAAATGGCAAGTCCCGCGCCCGTGAGATAGGCGGAACAGGCAAGTCCGACACCGCGGCCTTCAGGCAGTTTCCGGAATTTCTCTTTCCAACTGGAGGTTTTTACGACACGGCGAATGCATTCGGAAAGATTGACCGTACTCAGGCGAAGATAATTTGCCGTCACCGTGTTGGGAGATTCGACGATGCGGAGGCGCAGGTCGGCGGGGTCGAGTTTCAGTTTCTCAGCAATTTTGTCGAGCTGGACTTCCTGGCCGAAGCGCGGCTGCACGGTGCCATGGCCGCGTTTTGGTCCGCAGGGCGGTTTGTTGGTGAAGGTGCGGCAGCCCTCGAAACGATAGCGCGGGATGTGGTAGGTAGTGGTCTGCAGCGCACCGGTATAAAAAGTGCTGGCGACGCCGTAGGAGCCATAGCCGCCGCCGTCGATCAATGTCTGAAGATGCATTCCGGTGATGGCGCCGTCCTTCTTGACGCCGGTCTTGAATTTCATCAGGACGGGATGACGGCCTCGGTGACAATAAAAAACTTCTTCGCGCGTGAGGCAAATCTTGACGGGGCGATCCAGCAGGAGCGCGGCCTTGGCCACGACGATTTCGTGATTGAAGGGATCGCTCTTCCCGCCGAAGCCTCCGCCATTGGGCGTGGCGCTGACGCGAATATGCGCGGGAGGCATCTGCAGAACCTTGGCGAGAGCGCGATGAAGGTAGTGCGGAGTTTGGGTGCTGGACCAGATGGTCAACTTTCCGTCAGGGTCTTTTGTGGCGACGGCGGCGTGTTGTTCGATGGGGAGATGCGTGCTTCCCTGGTAGAAAAAAGTGTCTTCAAAGATTTCGTCGGCTTCGGCGAAAGATTTTTCAACATCGCCGAATTCCAGGGCGACGCGCTTATGAATGTTGCCTTCTTCGCCGTACTCGTGAATGCGCGGTTCGGGAGTGGCAAGAGCTTCTTCGGGATTGGAGATGGTGGCGAGAATTTCGTACTCGACGTCGATGAGGTTCAGGGCTTCGAATGCGGTGAGCTCCTCGCGGGCGATGACGGCAGCAATAGGATCACCGACGTGCCTCACATGATCGAGGCAGAGGGCTTGCTCGTCCTGGCTGACGGGAAGAATCCCGTACTCGATGGGCAGGTCTTTGCCGGTGAGAACCAGATAGACACCGGGGTGAGCGAGGGCGCGGGAAGTGTCGATCTTTCGAATGCGAGCGTGCGGATGAGGGGAGCGCAGTAGTTTGCAATGGGCCATGCGCGGGAGGAAGATGTCGTCGGCAAAGCGCGTTTGACCGGTCACTTTCGCGCGGGCGTCCACTCGACGCCGCGGGACGCCGATGACACGGAATTCCCCGGCGCTGGCTGGAGAATCTTTCGCGGGACGTTCCGGAAAATCTTTTTGACTTGGCAAGTACCCTCCTAACTGCGCGGCGCTAGGCAGCCGCGCACTCGGATGCTATTTCGCTGATCCGTTCTGTTGCGCAATCTTGACCATGGCGGACTCGACGGCCTCAAAAATCTGGAGATACCCGGTGCACCGGCACAGGACGCCGGAGAGCGCCGCGCGAATCTGATCGCGAGTCGCATGAGGATGCAGGTCCAGCAAGGATTTCGCGGTGACCAGAATCGCGGGCGTACAATAGCCGCACTGCGCCGCACCAAGATCGGCGAAAGCGTCCTGTAAAGGATGCAGAGTTCCTTCCAAGCCGAGGCCTTCGACGGTCAGCACATTTCTGGTGTCGCACTCGACTCCGAGGACCAGGCAGGAAAGCACGGGCTTGCCGTCCAGAAGAACGGCGCACGCGCCGCACTCCCCCAGTTCACAGCCATGCTTCGTGCCGGTGTGTCCGAGATCCTCGCGAAGAACTTCGAGGAGAGTTTTGTAGGGTGCGAAAGAGACGTCTACTTGTTCGCCATTCAGCGCCATTCGAATGTGAGATGTTTTTTGCGACGCGACAGGTAGTGTGATCATGTTCCATCACCTCTCGGAAAATCGTGCGGCCGCTACCTGCCGCTTTACGCCTTGCGGAAGGAATTTGCGGACCGGGCGGGGCAACTCTCTGGCCGAGCCAGGGCGGCGGAGAGCATCGGGTTCGGACAGCAATCCGCGAATCAGATAATCCGCGAAGCCTTCAGCGATTTCGGCGGCGGTCATGGCGCCGTCGGGATTGAACCAGCGGACGCTCCAGTTCAGGGCTCCGAGGACGGCGCGCGCGGCGAGCGCAGGATCACAAGGCACGAACTCTCCGGTGCGCGTGCCGGCGACGATGAGTTGACGCACACCCTCTTCGTAACGATCGCGCTTCACGACCAGGGAGCGTTGCAGACGCGGCGGCAAAGCGCTGGTCAAGAGATGCGCCGCTGATCCTTCGACTTCATCGAGGACACAGCGCAAATGGGAGACGATTACCAGGCGAAGCTTCTCGGCGGTGGCGGCCTTCAAGCGGCGGGCCTGCTCGAGGGCCGCGAGCAGGCGGTCGAGGGAAACATCCTGGCAGAAAAAAAGAATTTCGTGCTTGCCGTGGAAGTAGTTGTAAAGGTTCGCGGGAGAGAGGTCGGCCGCTGCGGCAATGTCGCGCATGCCGGTTTCGGCAAAGCCGGTGATGCGGAACTGCTTTCCGGCGGCACGGAGGATTTCCAGGCGGCGGGCAAGATAACGGCGCTCGACACGGGCCTTGTCCCGGCTTCTGATTCCTTTGCCAGACAATTCGGCCTCCTTGCGGCACGTACCACCGACATTCCTAAAGTTACGCGGCGAGAGGACCGCTGTCAACAAAATACGAACACGTGTTCAGATAATGAACAGTCGTTCATTGCAGCAGGGGGACATCCTCCAAATAGCCGACCGTCGAATTTGGAAGTGGTGAAACGGAGGCAGGTTAACTTGAACTGCTCAGCGCGGAAACAGCCGTGCGGCGTTGTCGTACAAAATCTTGCGCTTGGCCTCGTCACGAATCGGCAGAGCGTTGAACTTCTCAATGTTGCCCTTGATTTCGGGCACGCCGGGCCCCGGCCAATCCGTTCCCCAGAGAACCTTGTAGGCAATATCTTCGATACGCGGGAAATATTCCAAGAGTTTCTGCGGAGGGATGCCGGAGATGTCCATGTGCATGTTCTTGTGCCGGCGAACCAGGAAAAACGCTTCTTCCATCCAGAGCGGCCTTCCGCCATGGGCGAGAATCACAACGAGATCGGGATAATCAATGGCTACGTCATCGCATAAGAGGGGCTGCGCGTGGAGATTTCTGGCGCCTGGGAAAATGGAAGTCCCCGTGTGAATCATCACGGGCATGCCATTCGCCTGCGCGCGCTCGTAGACCGCCGCCAACTCGCGATTGCCGTCCAGATATTCGTTTGGTGAGAGTGCCTGGTGCGACGGATGCAACTTGATGGCGCGAATGCCGAGTTTAGCCATCCGGTCTACTTCGGCGCCGGCGTCGGGAACGGTTCCCGGCAACACGCCGCCGAATGGGATCAGGCGGTCCGGCGCCACTTTGCAATACTTCGCGATCCAATCGTTCGCTTCCGGCGTGAACCCAATGATTTTCGGGGCAACGTAATTGATGAGCCCGGCGCGCTCGACGCCCAGCCGGTCGAGCAGGCCGAGAAATTCTTTCGGATTTGCACAATAGCGTTCGACATCGGCGTAGTCCTTGCGCCCGCGCTTCATCAATTCGAGCGCGGATGGCTTCATCATGTGATAGGGCATGATGTGGACGTGGATGTCTATGATGGGCTGCAGAAGTTCGCGTCCTTCGACGGAATTTAGGCGTTCACTCTTGCGAATCAATTGAAGCGAACGTATTCAAAGTTCAGCGGCTGATTATTCACCCCGCGCGCCGGGGGAGCAATCCAATTCGCAAACTTCCCGAGCTCGACGACACGGCCGCTCATGAGCGACTGCACGAAGGCATGGTCCTCGGGAGTCGGCAGCCACTGGGATTCACGCTTCTTCCAGGCTTCCTCGCTCAAGACTTCTCCTTCGGGGCTGATAAAGTGTCCCGCGAAATTGCCGATTTCGCGATGGAAGCCCTTGTGCGGCAGGGTCAAACGGAAGGGGATGCCGGCATTGTCGATGACGCGTTGCCAGCGGGCCACACCATCGGCAATCTCTTCGATGTAGTCATCGCGCAGGCGCTCATTCAGAGCGGTGAGCGCCGGGACGGTCTTGGCAACGATTTTTCCGCCCACGACTTCGAACACGGGATATTCCGCCTCGCTCAAAACGTGATCGTCTTCCAGTTTGGTTTCACGGAACCGCCCTTTTAGCCCGCTGGTGAAATAATTCGCAGCGTTCGAAGAAACGTCCGAACCGTAGAGATCCAGAGTTACGCTGTAGTGAAAATTCAAATACTTCTGGATCGTCTGCAGATCAATCACGCCCAGCGCGCGCACATCCGAGGGGTCATCGAGTTTATGTTCCTTCATCACTTCACAGGTGCGCTGAATGATGCGGCTGACGCCGGTCTCGCCGACGAACATGTGGTGGGCTTCCTCAGTGAGCATGAAGCGGCAGGTGCGAGAAAGAGGATCAAAACCGGATTCGGCGAGCGCACAAAGCTGGAATTTGCCGTCGCGATCGGTGAAGAACGTGAACATATAGAAGGCGAGCCAGTCCGGAGTCGGTTCGTTGAACGCGCCGAGAATGCGGGGATTGTCGGTGTCGCCGGAACGCCGCGCAAGGAGAGATTCGGCTTCCTCGCGGCCGTCGCGTCCGAAATAGCGATGCAGCAGGTAGACCATGGCCCAGAGGTGGCGGCCTTCCTCCACGTTGACTTGGAAAATATTCCGGAGGTCATACATGGAAGGACAAGAAGCGCCGAGCATGCGCTGCTGTTCGACGGAAGCGGGCTCGGTGTCTCCCTGGGTGACGATGATGCGACGCAGGGTGGAACGGTATTCGCCGGGGACTTCCTGCCAGGCGGGCTGGCCTTTGTGAGCGCCGAAATTTACTTCACGCTTCTCATCGCGCGGCTGGAGAAAAATACCCCAGCGGTAGTCCGGCATCTTGACGTAGCCGAACTGCGCCCAGCCATCGGGCTCCACACTGATGGCGGTCCGCAAATAGACTTCGTAGTTGTGACTCTCGTCCGGGCCCATGTCGTACCACCAGCCCATGTAGGCGGGCTGCCAATGCTCGAGGGCGCGTTGCAAGACGCGGTCGCGTCCCAGATCGACGTTGTTAGGAATTTTTTCGGTGTAATTGATCATGCGAATCTCCTTGCGGGATCGGAGCGGCGTCCGCCCGGTCGCTTAAACTCTTTCCCAGCCAAATTTCACGGGAGCGCCGGTGCCGTAAACTTTCAGGGCACCGTTTGTTCCCACAGCGTTGGGGCGGATGAAGATCCAGTTCTGCCAGACGGAAAGGCGGCCAAAAATGCGGGTTTCGAGCGTTTCGGGCGGACCGAAACGTAGATTGGCTTCGAGGCCGGTGAGCGCGTCGGGCGATTGCGCGGCGCGGGATTCGATGGCCTGGCGAATTTCGTCTTCCCAATCGAGGTCATCGGGTGCGGCGGTGACGAGGCCGGCTTCCAGAGCTTCGCGGGCTGGTAACTTTGCATTGATGCGATCGCGGAGGGAGCTGATTTGCGCTTCGTCTTCAT
>WNFG01005695.1_pt1 | contig 10486 bp, 12 predicted proteins | sample 5400431 | NCBI WGS metagenome assembly WNFG01 (sample SAMN13153346, study PRJNA577476) | soil metagenome | isolation source: 120 cm saprolite under Douglas fir tree site 2 hole 3 replicate 2 | place: USA:California | collected 2015-04-18
CCGTGGCATACAAAACCTGATCAGGATGACAAGTCGTTCGGTCATCGCAAATGTTTTCAAATTAATTCGCCTGGCAATTTCAATAACTTAGGCGTTTTGTCGTTAAAAATCCGATCTCTGCTCTGACATGTCACCAAGCAAGGGTATGAAGATCCATACAGAGAAAGTTTCTTTTACGGAACAACGCGCCCTTGCCGGCTCCGTGATATCCGACCCAACGGTAACGTCTGAACCAGAAGTTCACAGCTCGCCTCAAATCTTGAGAAGAGCCTTGTCGGTAGAAATCTGGTCCGTCCAGAAGCTGGTGCCATACATTCGCAATCCGCGGAGGAATGACGACGCAGTAGAGCGGATGGCTGCTTCGATCCAAGAATTCGGTTTCAAGATCCCTATTCTGGCGCGCAGCGACGGTGAGGTGGTAGACGGTCACCTCCGTTTGAAAGCTGCCCACAAGCTCGGGATTGCGGAAGTCCCCGTTATCCTGTGTGACGACTGGTCACGGGCTCAGGTGAAAGCCTTCCGACTGCTGGTCAACCGGTCAGCGAACTGGGCGACCTGGGACGAAGAACTCGTTGCTCTGGAGCTGGAGGAGCTGAAGACACTTGATTTCGATCTTAACTTGACTGGCTTTGATCCGCCCGAGATTGATCAATTCCTGTTCCGGGACGCAGATGAGTCACAGGACGACCTCGCCCCAGAGCCGCCGGAAATCGCGGTTACACGGCGCGGTGACCTGTGGCTGTGCGGACCGCATCGGGTACTCTGTGGCGACGCTACCAGCCAGGAGGCTGTGTCACGACTGCTTGGCGAGCGCAAACCCTTACTGCTCGTAAGTGATCCCCCCTATGGGATCAGTCTGGATTCGGAATGGCGAGACAAGGCTGGACTAAACGGCAGTGGACCTGCCGAACCCGGCTATTTGAAACGCACGGAAGGGCATCGCAACACTACCATATCTTCGGATACGCGTGCCGACTGGTCGGACGCCTTCGCGTTGGCTCCCAGTTTGGAAGTGGCTTATGTTTGGCACGCCTCGCAATTCACCCGCGAGGTCCTGGACGGCTTGCTGCGGATTGGCTTTCTACATCATCAACAAATCATTTGGAACAAGGGAAGAACCGTTCTCACCCGGACCCATTATTGGTTTCAGCATGAGCCCTGTTGGTATGTCAGAAAGAAAAATGCGCCCTGGTTCGGGAAGCCAGGCGAGAACTCGACGGTGTGGGATTCACCATCCCCTAAGTTCATTATGGGTGGATCGAATGAGGAGAAGTTCGACCATCCCACCCAGAAGCCTGTCGAGCTGATGCGGCGGCCGATACTCAACCACACGCGTCAGGGCGAATTGGTTTATGACCCGTTCCTTGGTAGCGGCACCACACTCGCCGCCTGCGTGCTGACCGAGCGCGTCTGTTACGGATTGGAGATCGATCCACGTTTCGTCGATGTGATCATCACCCGCTGGCAGAAACTCGCGGGGAAGCAAGCCACGTTGGAAGGTGACGGGCGCACCTTCGATCAAATTGCAGCCGAGCGCAGGCCGGCCACGGTGGAGAGATAACGATGTCGCGACCACGCTTCATACCCACCGAAGAACAGCGGCGCACTGTCAAGTCACTGTCCGCCTATGGCATCAAGCAAGAAGAAATCGCTGAGATGGTCGACCTCCGCTCTGCGAAGTCACTGCGAAAACATTTCCGCCAGGAACTAAATCGCGGGGCGATCGAAGCCACGGCGCAAGTTAGCCAGACTCTGTACAAGATGGCGACGTCGGGTAAACATCCGGCCGCCACCATTTTCTGGCTGAAAACCAGGGCTGGTTGGCGAGAGATTCAGGTCGTGGAAACCCGACCACCAGCGATACCCGATTTCATCGTGGCGCAGGAAAAGGAGGCGGCATGAAGGTGCTGCTCAAGCCACCGCAATGGAAGGTCTTTCAGTGCGGCGAGCGCTTTCGTGTCCTGGTCGCCGGAAGGCGCTTCGGCAAAACCTATCTGGCGCTGACGGAGCTGATCCGGTCGGCGTGGGGTCGAGGCAGGAAGGCGTGGTACGTTGCCCCCACGTATAAGCAGGCGAAACGAGTAGTCTGGAAGCCGCTGAAACAGATGACCAAGCCGTATTGCGTCGGGAAACCAAACGAGACCGACTTGACGATTGAATTGGTTTCGGGTGGCACGATCTCCTTGCGTGGCGCGGACAATTATGACGCGTTGCGCGGCGACGGCCTGGATTTCATCGTTGTGGATGAATATGCCTCCGTGGCCCCGGCGGCCTGGACCGAGGTGCTACGTCCCGCGCTAGCCGACAAGCAGGGCGGGGCTCTGTTCATCGGAACACCGCGGGGCCATAATCACTTCTATGACCTCTATGAGGCAGCCCAAAATCAGCCTCACTGGGCGGCTTTCCAGTTCACCACTGAAGATGGCGGTAATGTCACGCGCGAGGAACTGGAAAGCGCCACGCACGAACTGGATGAGCGCACGTTTAGACAGGAGTTTCAGGCCAGCTTCGAAAACCTGGGCGCCGGTCGAGTCTATTACGCGTTCGATCGCCACAAGCAGCAGGGGATGCTGACCTACAATGCCTCTTATCCGCTGTGGTGGTCACTCGATTTTAATGTCAACCCACTTTGCTCGCTAATCGGGCAGACGGTCGTGGCCAACGGTCGCGAGTACATTCGCGTTCTGGACGAACTGGTGCTGCCCGACTCTAACACCCGCGCGGCATGTGAGGAGTTTCTCGTTCGTACGGCTAAGTGGAAAAGCGGCTGGCCGCTCGAAGTCCATGTCTATGGCGACGCCACAGCCGAACACCGCGAGACGTCGGCGTCGCGGACCGATTGGCAGATTGTGAGAAACTTCTTCGGTCGCTACTCCGATCTGTATCGGCCGATTTTCCACTTGCCATCCAGAAACCCACCGGTGAAAGATCGGGTCAACTGTGTCAACGCTGTGCTGCTGAACCAAGCTGGCGAGCGACGCCTGTTTATCGACTCGCGTTGCAAGGAGCTTGCAAAGGATCTCGAGCAGGTCGTTTGGAAAACCGATCCCAGTGGGAATACGCTTTCCGATCTGAATAACAGTGATCGCATGCGCACGCATCTGTCGGATGCACTAGGATACTACGCGCACTCCCAGTTTCCTATGCGCGCCACGATCGGCGAGCGGGGAGGGCCGGCATTATTATGATTTGTCCCGATTGCGGTACCCCGGTGGAGCAGCTTGTTTTTTGTGAAGGCTGTTACGCGCGCTGCTGCTTCGAGTGCTCCCTAAAGATGAGCCCCGATTGCGAGCACCCAACCGATGTGTGGATCCACCGCGTTAAGATTACGAAATCCATGTCGGGGGCCCCGCTCAATCCGCCCCGACTGGTACTGAGGAGCACCCATATCGCGCCTTACGGCCATCTGTGGCGGATCGATCGCAGCGGCTTCTAACATAAGCGGCAAATTTTAGGAACAGATCGATCAGGCCCCTCCGGTTTTGGAGCTGGCGACCGCGATCCTTATCACTTGCGGCGCTGGCCAGCGATAGCCATCCCAGCGTAGCGCCGGTACCATCACCTCCCCTGTTCGTCCGATCTCTCTTGAGCGAGCCGCTTACTGAAGCGGCGGCCAGCTTTATCTGTTTCAGCGGTCTCCATAGCGCTGAGGAGGTAGGAATTGGTAGCGGCTTTGATTTCCTTTGACAAAGCCGAAAAGCGAGCCAGTTCGTTGCGATGGAACACACTGTACTTGCGCAGAGCGGCGAGGCCGCCGATTACCTGCTGATAGCCAGCATTGATTTTCAGAAGATTTTGATAGATGTTCGGTTTCAAGCCGCAGTTCCTCTCGTCGATCGACCATCTGATCCCAACAGCCCAGGATGTAGGATCGATGGATTGTAGGCTGATGCACGCGCCGACAGTCAAGTGCCGGATGGTGTGTAGGCGACAGAGCATCACGGGTGCGCGGCCCTGACAACAAAAGCGCCGGGCGGATTGCCGCCCGGCGCCAACACAGTTGAGGAACGGGTCAAGTCAGCGTTTGATGGAGTAGACACGCTCTCCGTCGCGCTGGAAGGAGCGAACCTTCAGGCCCAGCTTCTTTTTCAACTGGCCGCTGATGAACCCGCGTACGCTGTGGGTTTGCCATGAGGTCGCGCGCATGATGGCCTGCAGCGTGGCCCCTTCAGGCCGTTGCAGCAGCGCGATCACTTTGGCCATCTTGGTATGGTCGCGCCCTGCCGGTCGCGCGCCGCGGCTGGCCTTCTTCCTCGCACTTGACTTCTTCGGCGCCACCCGCCGCCGCTGTGCGCCAGCACTGGGCTGCAGGTGCTGGATGGCCTTCCAGATGCGAGCGGCGGCCACTTGCCGACTGGTGAACCGCTCGACCGGTTCCACGCCGGGCAGGCTGTTCCAGATCTCCACCAGCCGTGACCCGGGCCACTTGCCGGCGAGTGCGTCCAGTTCTTGCGAGCTGCTGAATGTTTCGGTTCCCTCTCGGCGCTCCTCGATCTTTTCCGCAGAGTCCAAGACGGTAATGTTGTTAGCGACGTCTATGGTGAATGTCATAAATTTCCTTTGTTCGGGCTATTCCTCATCGATGACATTCATCACTCATGTCAGGCGCACATGCAAGGGAATTGTTCGACTATTTGCGGCAGCAAACGAACAGTGGCGGCCTTACTAGCGGGAGGTTGGTAGGGTGCCTTTCGGGACTTGACAGTTTTGCTCCACAGAGCCATGGATGTGTGGGGAGCGTACAGACCATGCAAGTGGAGACGAAATATCTGCGCCTTTGCCAACCAGCCGCCTTGGGCGAGCAGATCGACGGTTGGAAAGTATACTGGGTCGGTGGCTGGGGCCGGGACCGGCTGTTCTTTTACGTGATGGTGGCCAGGGCTGAAGAGCAATGTCCCAACCCTGCTGTTACCGAGTCGTGAATCACGTCACTCTCGGCGCCTACGGACCAAAGAGTGATGACAGTGACGCGGAGGAGAGATGATGCGACAACATTGAGGAGGAACACCGATGGCGAGAATACGAAGCGGCAATAAGCCCGGCCCGGTACCAGTGCGGAAGCTCGCAGCCAAGAAAAAGGAACCAAGCGGCAATAACAGTGCGGCGCAACCCGGACCGCATCCGATGCAGGGCGTCATCGAGTTTCCGAAGCGACCCCCAGTTGAGGAGGTAGTCAGCAAGAGGATCTTCTTCGAGGTCGGCACCACTCGATTTGCCATCAAGTGGACCGCAGAGATTGAGCGGTTGCCGCCGGCGGGACCGGTCCTGGTCGAACAGAAGCAGCCACTAAAGCCGAAGCGTTCATCCCCAGTAAGGCGTTAAATACGGAGCGCAGAGAACGCGATTCGGGCCCCCGAACGATTCTAGTTAACAGACACTGAAGGCGGCCGGAGCTGCGTTCTGCCGATAAGAACCCCCACCAATGAGGCGCGGTATCCAGGGCTAACTACTCTGCAATCAGCAGCTCCACCCTAAAGACAGTCGCCGGCGATCACATGATTTCAGCGGCACTCACGAATTAGGAAAAATGCAGGCCGCTGTTAAAAATCGGGGGGAATCAAAATTCGGTTCGGGGACCCGTTAACCGGCCAATGCGCTCGTGTTTGCAGGGATTCGATATTCTTTCCGTTGAGATTAGCAAGGGAGGCGAAGGCTCCGCCTGGGTACGATTCTTGCCAGATGAGAACCCCGGCAGAGCCTCCAGTGTACGATTGTCTTTATCTCACGTTCGGAGGCGCCGGGCAAGCTTGTAGCCGATTGGGCGGACGCCGCTGCCGAACCAATCCCTCGTCGCTGCCCAGTTTGCTCACGGGATGAGGTCATCGGTCATGGTCGTCGTCGCAAACAAGCCCATGATGAACACCACGACTGGATTGGAATTCGGCGCGGCATCTGCCGAGCTTGCCGCAAGACGATTACCTTCTTGCCGGTCTTTTCGCTCCCCTACACCCATTACAGCCTGATCGCTCGCAGTGAGGCGCTCCGACGCTACTTTATCGAGGACTGCTGCTGGGAAGCGGCGGCGCCGCCGGTAAAAGATCCCAATCGCGTACCGGATGCCTCCTCGCTCCACCGCTGGTTTCGGGCTCTGGATTCCTCACAGCCACCCTTTTCGTTTTTGCGACGTACGGTCCTGGTGCTCGATGAATGGATCCGGGGAGGACAGGTCCTCCGCCACGGTCATGGGCAACTGTCCTGGCCCACGGTCTTCCCGTTGCTTCAGCGGGTTTGGCCCCTGCGGATTTAAAAAATCTCTTCCACCCACCATCCTTGCCTGGGAATGCGGACAGTTCTCTCCTATGCTCAGCACAGAAAGGAACAGCACCCATGCGCGAGGATTTGGAACAGCTCAAACAACGGATTCCGTTGCTGGAGTATTTGCAGCGGCGCCATTGGACCGGTTGCCGCATCGCGGCGCGCGAGGAGTTCGTAGGACTCTGCCCTCTGCACTCGGAAACTCACCCTTCGTTCTACGTCAACTCCCGCAAGAATCTGTTCTACTGTCACGGCTGTCACCGTGGCGGTGACCTGATCCGCTTCGTGGAGCTTTCCCAACATCGCTCCTTCCGCGAAAGTCTTGACTGCTTGCAGCAGGAACTGGCTCTGGCCACCGAGGCCGAGTTGCTCGCCAGAGCCGCCGGCTTTTTTCAAATGCAACTTCACCGACATTCCGAAGCGGTCGAATATTTGCAAACCCGAGGTCTGCGGAATCCCGACCTTATTGAGGAACTGGGCCTCGGCTATGCTCCAGGGGGCAATCTACGGCGTCACCTGACCGATTGCGGTTACTCCTTTGACCTATTGTTGCGCACCGGGTTGATCAACGACTACGGCCGGGATGCCTTTTGCCGGCGTATTATCTTCCCTTGCTGGCAACATGGACGCGTGATCAACTTTTATGGCCGCAGTATCGGCGCGGCTTTTCCCCACCGGTTCTTGCCGCGCTCCAAGGGCGGCTTGTTTGGCTGGGAGTCGGTCAGCGCCTTCTCCACCGTGATCCTGGTGGAAGGCCTGTTTGATTTGGCCGTGCTCTGGCAATTCGGCTTTCGCAACACCACCTCTGCCCTTGGCACGCACCTGACCGCCACGCAGTGGTCCCAGCTTTCTGATCAACCCGGCCGCTGCGTCTACATCGCCTTCGACGATGATCCCAACCAGGCTGGTCAACTAGCTTCTGGCCTGCTCGCCCGCCGCCTGAAAGACGCCGGCCTGATGGTCCGCATCGTTACCTTGCCACTGGGGCAGGATCCCAACAGCTACTTTGCGTCCGGCGCGACTGCCTCTGACTTCCTCGCCTGTATGGAGCAAGCACAATATTTATGACACTCTCGTTGCTCCATCAACCGGCCACTCCCGCCAGCGCCTCTCCCTATCGTCTGGTCGATCACCAGGGGCAGGAAATCAACTGGGCCAATGATTTCCTCGATGCGCAGCGTATTCGTCAACTATCTCTCCGCTCCCTGCGCGCCTATGGATATGATCTGTTGCACTTCGCACGCTGGTGCTTGCAACATCCCTCGCGGACCTTGCTCGAAATGCATCAGCCGGCTTTGGTCGATTATGTCCGCGATCAACTCAACGAACTGCCCAAACCAACTCCCCAGACCATCAACCATCGTCTGGGCGTACTCCGCTGTTTGTATCGCTTTCATGCTGGACATCCGCTGCCTGCAGGACCACAGCCGTTCCAGAGCTCCTATCCCGTGCCATCCCCGCTCGGCTATGGCCGTTCCCATCGTGTGATTGCTGCCGGGTTTCGGCTCAAAGAACCAAAGTGCGTGATGATGCCGCTCTCTCCCGATGAGGTCGCTAAGTTCTGGAGTAGCTTTCGTACGTTTCGAGATCTTGCTTTGATCGCTTTAATGTTGCTGGACGGGCTGCGCTCTCAAGAGACCCTCGATCTCCAACTCGAAGATGTTCACTTCGCCGATGCACAGATCCGCGTCGTCGGCAAAGGAAACAAGCAACGTCTGCTGCCTTTGCCCACCGAAACTATCGAGGTACTCCAAAACTATCTGCGCCTGGAAAGACCTCTGACCAACTCCCCCGCGTTGTTCGTCTCCTTGAAAGGACGCCACCGCGGACACCCCTTGACCATAGCCGGACTCCGCTCGCTATTCCGCCATCATCGCTTATGCAGTGCGGTCCTCCGTGCTAATCCCCACCGGTTTCGACACAGCTTTGGATCCGATATGGTTCGCAACGGAATCTCCCTCCCGGCCCTGCAGCAACTGATGGGACACGCTCACATCCGCACCACCATGCGCTACGTCCAGCTCGTCCCACAGGACGTCTGGCGCGAGTATACCCGCGCCGTGCAGAACCGGGCCCAACTGTCCTTACCTCCAGACCTATGACTCCCTTCCGGCCGCCCCCTCTCGAAATCGAGGAGGTGTTGGATGCTGGCATTCAGGCTCTGCCCCATCCCTCACGATATTTCCGAGCTGCCGTCCATCGCTTCCTCTCCTTTCTCCAGAAGGATTTCCCACAGTTGCGCCAGGTCGCTGAGTTGCGCCGCGACCCCCATCTTCTCGGCTGGCTTCGTTGTCTTAGCCAGGAAGACCCACCCTTGTCCGATAGCACTCGCCGCATATACCTGACCGGGCTCCGCCGCCTGCTCCACGTGTTGGCCTCCGAGGACTCTTTCATCCGCACCGGGCTGATCCTGCCGGAGGATTTTCCTCCCGGTCCGCCGCTCCAGCGAAAGCTCCGTCTCACCAGCTACCACCCGCACTCGCCACTGCCCCATTCCCTCATCGGTGAGATTTTCGAAGCTCATATTCAGACTCTGACCGCTACCCTGCGACCCAGCACTATAGAGTGCTACCGAGTTGCCGTTCGGAGCTTCCTCTCCTATCTCCAAAAGGATTTTCCGCAGGTGCCTCAGCTCTCGGCGTTGCGCCGTGATCCCCATTTACTCGGCTGGCTTCGTTTCCTCTGCAACTCAGATAAGAGCTTGACCGATCACACGCGCGAGAGGTACCTGTTCACCCTTCGGCGCCTGCTCCAGGATTTAGCCTTTGCCGGCGATCCTTTGCAGCCCGCGCTGATCCTACCTGAGGACTTCCCGGGGTGGCGCCAGCAACAGCTCCGCCGCATGAATAAACTGCCCCAACTCCTATTCGGTGAGATTTTTGACGCCCGTATCCAAACTCTAGCTACCGTCCTCCGACCCAGTACCATTAGCGAGTATCGCTGCGTTGCCTGTCACTTCCTCCTCTATCTTCAAACCGAATTCCCACACATGCGCCAACTCACGGAGTTACGCCGTGATCCCCATCTGTGCGGCTGGTTCCGTCGCCTCTGCAAACAAGATCCACCCTGGTCCAATACTACCCGCCAGCACTATCTGCTCAACCTCCGTCGCCTGCTTCACGATTTAGCCGCCGCGGGCCATCCTCTGCAGCCCGGGCTGATCCTCAACGAAGATTTCCCTCGGCTCCCGCAGTACCTTCCCCGAGCGCTCTCTCCAGAAGACGATAGCCGGCTTCAGCAGGAACTTCGCCGCACCGATGACCTATCCTCAAACGCGCTGATGCTCACGCGGCTCACGGGAATCCGCATCGGCGAATGTATTCATCTGAGTTTGGACTCCCTGCGATCACTGGGGCACGACCAATGGGCGTTACACGTTCCTATCGGTAAGCTTTATACCGAACGATTGGTCCCCGTCGGTGAGGATCTCCGCCATATTGTCACTAGCATTCTGACCCTACGTGCGCAAGCCCCCGCATCCCATCTGGCGAAATCCGCCGGTTTGCTGCTACCCCGCTCGGCCAGCCCTAAAACCCTGTATGCTCATCTCAATTTCGCCTTGCATCGTGCTGCCGAACGAGCAGGCTGCTCGCATCCTGTTACCTGCCACCAACTCAGGCACACCTACGCCACGGAAATGATCCGCCTCGGCATCAGCCTTCCGGCACTCATGCGACTGCTCGGACATAAAGATATCCGCATGACCATGCGATACGTCCAGGTCACGCAGGCTGACCTGCAGCATCAGTTCCATCTCGCCCGGCAAAATGCCGTGCAACTTCATCAGATTCCCCAACTCTCTATCCCCACTTCGTTATCGGCAAACGCAGATCTACCCGGCATCCGGCGCACTCTCTCGGCGACTCGTCATCTACTGGAGATGTACCGTCGACAGCTTCAGGATGAAACCGCACGGCGCAAACTGCAACACCTGGACAAGCGCCTTCTCAACGTCGTCTTTGAACTCGATCGCTTCACCGAGGCCCAAAAATGAGGAAAGATTGGCCGGTCAAGGACCCGAACGAAAAGGCCCACCCTGTAGTTAACAGTGCGCCGCAAAGGCGCAGGTCGCCAATGGGAGGAGGACCCATCCATGTAAACGTCGATGTGCATGGTAGCTACCGAGCGGCTTGGTCGGGTAACTGGCTGGGTCGGAGCCTCGGGACAAACGTCCGCTATAGGCGGGCAAGCAATCTGGCAGGCCGCAACGCGAGTGAAGCTTGAGCAGGCC
>WNFG01006707.1_pt1 | contig 10484 bp, 12 predicted proteins | sample 5400431 | NCBI WGS metagenome assembly WNFG01 (sample SAMN13153346, study PRJNA577476) | soil metagenome | isolation source: 120 cm saprolite under Douglas fir tree site 2 hole 3 replicate 2 | place: USA:California | collected 2015-04-18
TACAAAGGCCACGCGTACGACTTCTACCGCGCGATCGAGGCGGCGAAGATTGAGCTCTCCGAGTCGGAGTCGGCGGCGCTCAAGTACGCGCCTCTCGGGCTCGACGTGCCGATCAGGCGCTCGGCCTTCGAGTCGATGATCCGGCCCGAGCTGGACATCGTGAAGCAGACGATCGAAGAGGCGCTGGACGAGGCGGGCATCACGGCGGGTGATGTCGACCGGGTGCTCGTCACCGGCGGCTCAGGCCAGATCCCCGCGTTCCGCAACGACCTCGCGGCCATGTTCGGCGAGACGCGACTGGAGCAGCGCGACGCGTTCACCGCCGTGGTCCATGGCCTCGGCGTTCGCGCGCAGCAGAGCTTCAGCTCAGCGGCTAGCGCCAGAGGTTGATCAGCTCAAGCCCCGCGTTGCTGAGCGTCTCGTTCACCTCGGCGATGTGATAGACGTCGTGGGCGAAGACGCGCTGGATCACCGAGCCGCGTGTGTGCTCCCATGACTCGTCCCACTCGTGACGGCGAACGACCTCGTCGAGCGAGTCCAGGGTCCATCGATCCAGGCACCGCTCGACGATGCGGAATGTCGAGTCGAGAGCCGAATCGAGCTGGTCGGCGTTCAGGACGGTCTCGAGGTCGTCGTCGCCCGGGCAGTTGTTGCCGGCGTTGGGGAATGGAGTGGTCTCCGCGCCTGGTTCGCCGGCGAAATCGCAGAGCCAGAAAACGCGCTGGCACGCCGCGTGGCCGACGGTCGCCCACACCGGCCATCGCTCGGGTGACGGCCGCATCGCCAGCTGGTCTTCGGTCAACGCAGTGATGACGTCGCGAAATGAGCGGTTGTAATCGGGCCAGTTGCTGAAGGCTGGACGAATTACCTGCACGTCGATAGCCTAGGCTGAGCGCGGCGCGGACCCATCGATTGGGGCAGCAAGGAGGGAACATGAGTTACGAGGACATCCTCTACGACGTCAAAGGACCCGTCGCCACCGTAACGCTGAATCGTCCGGACTCCCTGAACTCGATCTCCGAGCGGCTCGAGCGCGAGATGCACCACGCGTTCGATGCGGCAGACCGCGACCCCAACGTCCGGGTGATCATCCTCACCGGCGCCGGCAGGGCGTTCAGCTCGGGATACGACCTGTCGGGCGAAGGCGAGGCGAAGCATCCGCCCGACGTGAGCGTGGATGAATTCCTCAGCAACTACTACCGCGCGAGCATGGACGGCGTCGAGGTGATCCTGCACATGTGGCGCCTGGGCAAGCCGATCATCGCCGCCGTCAACGGCTGGTGCATGGGCGGTGGCCTCTGGTATCAGACCGCGTGCGACATCAGCGTGGCTTCGGACAAGGCAGTGTTCGCGCAGCCCGAGGTGCGGATGATCTCCAACAGCACCTTCCTGTTCGCCGCGCTCTGTGGCTGGAAGGTGGCGAATCGGTGGACGCTGACCGGTGACCACATGGACGCGCAGGAGGCGCTGCGCATCGGACTCGTCAATGAGGTCGTCCCCCATGACGAGCTCCTCCCGCGCGCTGAGGCGCTGGCCCATCGAATAGCGATGGTTCCCGAGGCGTCGGTGCGCTTGAACCGTGCGATCACGTTGCAAGGCCTGCTTTCCTCGGGCCTGTTCAACGGACACCTCCTCAGCGGTCCCCTCAGCACCATCGTGCAAGCGTCTGTCGGCGGCCCCGAACGCAAGCGCCTGGACGAAGCCTTTGAGAAGGGCGGGATGCGCGGCTTCCTGGACGCGCGCGACGGTCCTTTCCTTCCCGAGCCAGGCGGCCCCAAGTCGCGCGTGAAGGCCGCAACGCCTGAATAGGGAGGAGTAGCTCCTTGCGCATCAAGGAAACGGTTCCGATCGGCGAGGTGCCGCCGATAGGCCACGTCCCGCCGCGGATGCTGGCTCAGGTCGTCCGTCAGTCGCGCTTCGGCGATCCACGCGAGTCGTTCCAGGTCGAGGAGATCGACACCCCGAGTCCAGGCCCGGGTCAGGTCTTGATCGCGGTCATGGCCGCGGGTGTGAACTTCAACAACGTCTGGGCCGCGCGCGGACAGCCGATCGACGTGATCGCGCAGCGCCAGCGTGCCGGCGGCAAAGAAGACTTCCACGTCGGCGGCTCGGACGCCTCGGGAATCGTCTACGAGGTGGGCGTAGGAGTGACTGGGGTCAAGGTCGGCGACCACGTGATCGTGCACCCGGGTTACTGGGACGCGAACGACCCCTGGATCAAGGCAGGCAAGGATCCGATGATCTCTGCCTCCGCCAGGATCTGGGGCTACGACGCGGAGATCAACTTCGGTTCCTTTGCGCAGTTCTGCCTCGCGCAGGACCACCAGGTCCTGCCCAAGGCCGACCACCTCACGTGGGAAGAGGCCGCCGCCCCGACGTTGGTTGGAACCACCGCCTACCGGATGCTGTTCGGCTGGGCTGGCAACACCATCCAGCCCAACGATGTCGTGCTGGTCTGGGGCGGCTCGGGCGGGCTCGGCGGCCAGGCGATCCAGCTGGTGCGGATAGGCGGAGGCATCCCTGTCGCGGTCGTCTCGAGCGCGGATCGAGGCGAGTACTGCGTGAAGCTTGGCGCGGCCGGCTGGATCAACCGGCGTGATTACAAGCACTGGGGCGTGCCGCCGCACTGGGATGACGCGGCGGGGCAGAAGGAGTGGGTTTCGGAAGCGCGGCGGTTTGGCAAGGCGCTGTGGGACGTCCTCGGCGAGCGCCGCAACCCCGCGATCGTCTTCGAGCATCCCGGCGAGGCGACCGTGCCGACCAGCATGTTCGTCTGCGAGGAAGGCGGAATGGTCGTCATCTGTGCCGGCACCAGCGGCTACTCGGCGATGGTTGACGTCAGATATCTATGGACGCGGCAGAAGCGGTTCCAGGGCTCGCATGGGTCGAACGACCAGCAGGCCACCGCCTTCAACGACCTGGTGCGGGCCAAGAAGATCGATCCATGCCTCGGTCGCGTCATCAAATTCGAGGAGCTCCCGATGGCCCATTACGAGATGGGGGAAGGAGAAGCACCGCCCGGCAATACGGTGGCGTTGGTGGGCGCGCGCAAGGCCGGAGAGGGAGCAGGCGAGGCCGGATGACCTAACATCGTCCCCGCATGCCCAGCCAGACGGAGTCGACGTACGCAGAGATTTTCAGCGCGCTCAGCGAGCCGGTTCGCATCGAGATCGTGGGCATGATTGCGGCTACAGATGAGCTGGCCTGCACCGTTCTGGATGAGACGCTCCCGATCTCCAAGTCGACGATCTCGTACCACATCAAGATCCTCTATCGCGCCGGTCTGATCCACGTCAGGAAGGACGGCCGTTACTACTTCTACAGGCTGCGGCGCGAGGTTTTCGATCAGTACGTCGATGGATTTCTCGACCGGCTGACCGTCGCTCGGCGCGCGCGGAAGAACCGCTCTAAGAAGGAGCTGACAGCAGCTCGCTGACCACTCAGCGTCGGCTGGCGCCCGACATTAAGTACTGAATTGCCATTTCCCGGCGGGGAGGCCTAGTGTCTAGCACCGGATGCTGATCCAGGCCGACGCGGACGTGCTGCCGGTGGCCGTGCTCACCTACGACCTCGACGGGACGGTGACCAGCGCCAACCAGGCGGCCGCCGCGCTGCTGGGGTCCGATTCACTGAACGGCACGAACGCGGCCCAGGCAGGCTGGCTCATCACCGACGCGGCGGGCTGGCCCGACCCTGACAACATCCATCCGGCGCTGGCGGCGGCGCGCACAGGCCAGCCGCAGAAAGGCGTGGTCGCTCACATAACCACGCCGCACGAGCGCTGGCTCCAGGTGGACGCCACTCCGCGTAAGGACGCGGCGGGCGATGTCGAGCAGATCGTGTTGACGCTCACCGACATCACGCAGCTCCTCAGCGACGCGCGGCTGCCGAGGCCGGGGTACGGGGCGGCCGCGGTCGCGACGGTCACGGATCACATCGCGGCGGCGAAGCTCGACCCGCAGGCGATTCTCGAAGCCGCGGTCGAGAAGCTGGTCAAGCTGAGGGCGGGCACCTGGCTTGCCACCTTGATCAACAAGGACCCAAGGACCATGCGCGTCCACGCCGCCAGCGACGTGGAGCCTCAGATCGCCGAGTTCATCAAATCGATGCAGCGCCAAACCGACGCGGCGCCGCCGTTCTCGGTCACGACTCGCGTGGTCGAGACAGGTGAGGCGGTGCTCATGCCGAACGTGCCGCTCGGCGATTTCATGGATGCCCTTAACGACGACACCAAGGCGTACCTCGCGGCCCACCCGCCGCCGGCGACGGCGCCGACGACGCACATGGGCGTCCTGGTCGTGCCCATGCACGCGCGAGGCTCGATAGTCGGCGCTCTCGGCCTGTTCGAGCGCCGTTCATCGAATCCGCTGACCCAGCGGGACGTGGTGTGGATCCAGGAGGTCGCCGACCGGATGGGCCTGGCTGCCGACAACGCCCAGCTGTACGTCGACGCCATCAGCCGTCTCGAGCGCCTGACCGCGCTGCGCAGCGTGCAGCTGGCGATCACCGCCGGCCCGGACCTGCGGCTGACCCTGCGAGTCATCCTCGACCAGGCGGTCCAGGGCCTTTCCGTCGATGCGGCCGACGTGCTCCTGGTGGACGAGTCCGACGGCCTGCTCAGTCTTGTCGCGAGCACCGGTTTCCGCTCGACTTCGATGCCGGACTACCGCCTGCCCGTGGATGAAGAGATGTCGGGCCCCGCGCTGCAGGCCCGCCGCATCACGACGGTCACCACCCTGGGTGCGTTCTCTCAGTTCAGGCGCCGGTCACTGTTCGCCCGCGAGGGCTTCAAGGCGTACGGCGCGGTGCCGCTGATCGTGAGGGGAAAGCTCACCGGCGTCCTGGAGGTGTTCCACCGCGCCGCCCTCGAACCCGACCGCGAGTGGTTGGAGTTCCTGGACGCCCTCGCCGCCGACGCCGCGCTCGCGATCGACCACGCCAGCCTGCAGCAGAACGCCACCGGGAGCCGCGCCGCGGCGGTGCCCAGGTCGACCTCTCCGGCCGTGAGCTCACTTGACAGGGAGATCCTCGGCTACGTGGTCGAGGGCCTGTCCAACAAGGTCATCGCCGAGAAGGTCCACCTGAGCTCGCATACGGTCAAATTCCACGTCGGCCAGATGCTGAGCCGGTCCGGGACGGCCAACCGGACGGAGCTGTCTCGAAAAGCCACCCAGGAGGGTTGGATCTAGCCGTTTGGCTATTGCTTAATAGCCGTAGGTCTCGCTGATTTACACCACTAGACAGCAGCGCTTCGATGATGCACCCCTATCTTCAAATCGTCGCCGATGGGCGCCGAGGAGATTCTGGAATGGTGGGGAGCAGTCAAGAAGAGGCCGTCGGTTTGGCCGCAGGCAGGGTTGGGATCCTGGCCGCGCTGGTCGCGTTTGCGATCGCGCTTGCGGTCATGCCGTCTGTCCTCGCCCTCGCCCTCCTGATCGCCGGCCCGTTTGCGGGGCCTGAGCCTCACGCGGACTGGCTAGGGCAGCTCCTCCAGTCGCTCAACGTCCTGCGGCTCGGCACAGCCACCGGGCTGTTGCTCACGCTGCCGCTGCTGCGGGGGGAACGATGAGCCTGGGCCCAGGGGTCGCGCTCGGGCCGTACCGCATCGTCGAGCGCATTGGGCGCGGCGGCATGGCCACCGTCTACAAGGCGTACCACGCCGCGCTCGACCGCTACGTGGCGATCAAGGTACTGCCCGAGTTCTTCGCCGAGGAGGAGGAATACCGCGAGCGCTTCCAGCAGGAGGCTCTGTCGGTCGCGCGGCTCCGCCACCCGAACATCCTCACCGTCTACGACTTCGGCCACGAGCGCGGCATCGCCTACCTGGTGCTCGAGCTCATCAGCGGAGGCACGCTCGCCGACAGGCTCGGGACGCGAATCGACATCCACGAAACCGTCGGGCTGCTGAAGCCGATCGCGGACGCCCTCGATTACGCGCACGCGAGCGGCGTGCTGCATCGGGACATCAAGCCCTCGAACATCCTGCTCCACCGCGACGGCACGCCGGTGCTCGCCGACTTCGGGCTGGCCAAGCTGGCCGCCTCGGTGCGCCGGCTGACCGCGAGCGGCATCGTGATGGGGACGCCCGAGTACATGTCGCCGGAGCAGGCGGCCGGCGATTCCATCGGGCCTGCGTCCGACATCTACTCGTTCGCGATCGTGGCCTACGAGATGCTCACCGGTCGCGTCCCATTCGAGGCCGAAACGCCGGCCGCGGTGCTTCTGTCGCACCTCAACAAGTCGATGCCGGCGATGCATGAGCTGCGCGGCGAGCTGTCCCGGCATGTTGAGGACGCGCTGCGACGCGCGCTCGCCAAGTCGCCGTCGGAGCGCTTCGAGAGCGCGCGCGACTTTGTTGCCGCCTTGACCCCCGCGGCGTGGCCAACGGCCGGTCAGTTCGAGCAGGCGATGACCACCGTTGCTGCACCGCGGCCACCCAGCGGGCCCACGAAGAAGCCGCCGTCGGTGCTTGTGGTGGACGACGGCGTGGCCAACCGTGAGCTGATCGAGGCCTGCCTCGCCGGCGTCGAGTGCGAGGTCCGCCTGGCGGAGGACGGGCCCTCCGCGCTGGCGGCGGTCGAGAACCGGGCGCCCGACCTGGTGCTGCTCGACGTGCAGATGCCTGGAATGGACGGCCACGAAGTGTGCCGGCGGATCAAGGCGGATCCCAATGGACGCCTGATCCCGGTCGTGATGATCACCGCGCTGAACAGCGTGACCGACCGCGTCACCGCGCTCGACTCTGGAGCGGACGACTTCATGTCCAAGCCCGTGGAGCGCGTGGAGCTGGTCGCGCGCGTCAAATCATCGCTCCGGCTCAAGGCCGTGTACGACAAGCTCGACAACACGGAGCAGGTCATCTTTGCGCTGGCCGCGGCGGTCGAGGCGAAGGAAGCGCACACGAGCCGTCACGTGCACCGGGTCGCCGATGCCGCGAGGTACATCGGCTCGCGGCTGGGGATGAACGAGGAGGAGCTCGACCAGCTCTATCGCGGCGCGCTGCTGCACGACGTCGGCAAGATCGGCATCCAGGACTCGATCCTCGCCAAGCCCGGACCGCTCGACGCGCAGGAGCTCATGAAGGTCCGGGAGCATCCGCTGATCGGTGTCGACATCGTTCGGCCGCTGCGCTCGACGATCGACATCGTGCCCACGATCCGGCATCACCACGAGTGGTTTGACGGCCGCGGCTACCCGTCAGGCTTGAGCGGACAGGAGATCCCGATGCACGCCCGCATCGTCGCGGTGTGCGATGCGTACGACTCGATGGTGAGCGACCGCCCGTATCGCGTGGGCCGCCCGGTTGAGGAGACGGTGCGCATCCTGCAGGCGGGCGCCGGCAAGCAGTGGGATGGAGACCTCGTGGGCCTGTTCCTCGCCGAGCTGTCGAAGATCGCGGGGGTGACGGCGGCTTGAGCCCTCTGCCCCTGATCCTCGTGGTCGAGGACAACCTCGCGAATCAGCTGCTCACCACGTCGGTGCTGATCCGCGATGGGTTCGAGACCGAAGTGGCGGATTGCGCCGAGGACGCGTTGGTCTCCATCAAGGCGCGCCGGCCCGACCTGATCCTCCTGGACGTGCAGCTGCCCGGGATGGACGGGCTGACGTTTGCGTCGTCGTTGCGCTCCGTTCCTGAGGCGGCTGGGGTGCCGGTGGTGGCCCTGACCTCGCATGCGATGCGCGGCGATCGCGAGCGGGCAATGGCGGCCGGCTGCGTCGGCTACCTGTCCAAACCCATCGACACCAGGACGCTCGGCGATGAGCTGCGGACTCACCTGCAGAAGAGTCGGCCTAAGTCGATCAGCGCATGACGCCGAAGACCCATGGGCTGGAGCCGGTCACTGTCCGGCTCGCGCCAGTCAACAGCGAGCGGGGCGAAGCCCTATCGCACCTTGCCGCGCTCGAGCACCTCAACCGCATGATCGCGGGCTTCGCCTCGATGGTCAGCCATGAGACGCGGTCGTCTCTAGTGGGGATTCAGGGGTGGAGCGAGCTGATCCGCGACGGGGGCCTTTCCGCTGAGGAGATTCGAAGCTGCGCGTCCGACATCTTCGACGGCGCTCAGCGCATCGAGAAGATGATCGGCCAGATGCTTGACCTCAGTCATCTGGAGACGCTCCAGGTTTCGATGCGAAGGCGGAAGGTGGACCTGAACTCCATCGCTGCTGAGGTCGTCGCCAAGCACCTGGCGCGCCAGCCGCTTCCTCCGATCGCATTGCAGCTGGACCCTGCGATTCCTCCTGTCTTCGGCGATCCCGACCGGCTGGCGCAAGCCGTCGACAATTTCGTCACGTTCGCGCGCCGAAAGTTCACGGCCGCGTCCACGTTGAGCATCACCACCGAGCTGCTCGGTCGCCGCATACGGCTCGGCGTTCGCTCCGACACGATGCATGCGCAGACGTTTGACGACTGGCTGTTCGGCCGGTACGAGCGCTACGAGAAGCGGCCGAGCAGCATCATGGGCGCGGGCCTCGGGCTTGCGATCGCGAGGGTCATCGTCGAGCTGCACGACGGTCGGGTTTCCATCGAGCGCTTTCCCGACGATTCCGCCGAGCTGAACCTCTTCATCCCGGTCGCCCAGCCCGGATCAAGCGAAGTCGCGAAGGCGTCCCCAGTAGCCTGAGATCAGGCCCTCGACGGAGGCACCTGCCAGGGCCACCTCTAGCTCAGGGGGCAGTACCTACTGCGAGCGAGTAGCGTTCGGTCAACCGATGCAGGCATGAGACGAACCCTGATCTGGTCGGCCGCCCTGGTCGTGGTCATGATCCTGGCGGGTGTGGCGTGGTACTCGGCCGCGGCCGGGACTGGGGCGCCGCGGGCCGCAACCTCGCGCGGCCAGGCGTCGCCTGCGATCAGCCCGCCGCCGCGCGCACTCTCGAGCGACCAGGCTGGGGCCGGGGAGAGCGTGCCGCCGGGCGGAATCTCTCGCGACCAGGCCGTGGCCATCGCGGGCCAGAATGCGCGCATGGGCCCCGGAGATGTGGAGTCTGCGGTGGTCGGACGCTTCGGGACCTTTACCGGCGGGAAGGCGATGGGGTCACCAACGGATCTGTTTGTCTGGGCCGTCACCTTCAGTGGCTTCTTCGTCACTCCCTGCATGGCGCCGCCCGCCAAATGCGAACCGGATCATCATGAGACGGTGCTGCTCGACTACTTCAAGGGCACGATCCTTATCTACATTCTGAAGGCGTGATTTCGCCCGCCAAGCACGATTCGTACTAGCCACACCGACCGCGTGGCCGCGATCATCGCGACCATCCGGCGCATCCCGAAAGGCAAGGTCCAGAGCTACGGCCGTATAGACCTCGAGGCTCCACGGCTGGTGGGCATGGTGCTCGCAACCACCAGCGCGCGCGTTCCCTGGCAGCGCGTCGTGCATGCCGACGGCAGCATCCCGAAGGGCAAGCGCCAGCGCGACCTCCTCGTCAGGGAGGGCGTGGTCATGAAAGGCGATCGCGTCGACATGAAAAGATCGCGTGCATGGTGAAGACCAGGGCGGTCGTGATCGTCGAGGGCGACAGTGACCGTGTCGCGCTGGAAACGCTGGCGAGGCGTCGCGGTCGCGACCTGGCCGCCGACGGCGTAGAGATCGTGCCGATCGGGGGCGCGCACGCGATCCGGAGGTACCTCGAGAAGCTGAAGGCGAACGGCTCCGAGGTGAAGCTGGCCGGGCTGGTCGATGCAGGGCAGGAGGACGTCTTCAGGCTGGCCGGGCTGGTCGACGCGGGGCAGGAGGACGTCTTCAGGCGAGCCGTCGACCACACCGGCTTCGAGATCGACCTTTACGTGTGCGACACCGACCTCGAGGACGAGCTGATTCGCGCCGTCGGTCTCGAATCGGTCGAGGACGTGATCGAGGCTCAGGGCGAGCTGCGGTCTCTGCGCAGCCTGCAGAAGCAGCCCGCCCAGCGCGGCCGCACCACGCTCCAGCATGTGCGTCGCTTCATCAGCTCGCATTCGGGTCGCAAGGCTCTTTACGCACGCCTGCTGGTCGAGGCGCTCGACCTCGACCACGTGCCGCGACCTCTAGACCGCGTTCTCTCCCGCGTCTGACCCTCGCGGGTCAGCTGCCTTGCTGATCGGCTGTTCCAGCCGCGGCCGCACGGGCGACAGGTGAATCTTCATCTGTATGCCGGGGGCTTTGAAACCGATCTTCAGATGCTCGTTGTCACAGAAAGGCTTGTGATTCGAGTAGCCGCAGCGGCACAGCGTCGCGCGAGGCAGGACCTCGACAGTCCGGTCCTCGCGCTGGACCTCGATCCGGCCGACAACCAGCAGAGGACCGTTCAGCACCGGCGTCACGGTCGTGCCGTCGTGCTCCTCGTCGGGCCCGCCGTCCAGACGCCGGAACTGCAGAGCCCCACTCGGGCAACGAAGGATGACGTCCACGACTGCGTCCGCGTCGCCCGCGTCAGGCAGCACCCACGGCCGCCGCCGGAGCTGGAAAACCTTGGGCTCGCCGCGCAGGCACTCGCCGATGTGCA
>WNFG01005699.1_pt1 | contig 10480 bp, 10 predicted proteins | sample 5400431 | NCBI WGS metagenome assembly WNFG01 (sample SAMN13153346, study PRJNA577476) | soil metagenome | isolation source: 120 cm saprolite under Douglas fir tree site 2 hole 3 replicate 2 | place: USA:California | collected 2015-04-18
CAAGTCGACAACGAGCCGGCGAAAATCTACCGTGCCGGAGAGAGCTTCTTCGAGATGCCGGGCGCCCATCACAGGATCAGCGAGAATGCCAGTGACAGCGAGCCTGCGCGCCTGCTGGCGGTGTTCGTCGTCGACCCGGCGGAGACGCTCACCATTCCCGATCCCCGTTGAGGGAGGCAGCCATGACGCAGCGTCTCGACTACGAGAAACTCTCCACGGCCGGCCTGCGCGCGCTGGGCGGGGTCTACATGTATATCGTCAACTCGGGCTTGCCCAAGGCATTGATCGACCTGGTTTTCCTGCGCGCCTCGCAGATCAACGGCTGCGCCTACTGCATCGACATGCATGCGCGCGATCTGATCAAAGGCGGCGTGGCGGTCGAGAAGGTGATGCTGGTTCAGGCCTGGCGCGAGGCCGGCGAGCTGTTCACCGCCAAGGAGAAGGCCGCGCTGCAATGGGCCGAGGCGGTGACGCTGGTTTCTGAGACTCACGCGCCCGACGAGGCCTTTGCCGCCGTGTCGGCCGAATTCCAGTCCAAGGAAATCTCCGATCTCACGCTGGCGATCGGCGTCATCAACACCTACAACCGGCTGTCCATCGGCTTTCGCCGCCTGCCCGGCGGCGAGCCGGCGGCTTGAAGCTAGTTCCGAAATCCCTGTCATCCTGAGCGAAGCGAAGGATCTCATGCCGTGGGAAGCGGCGATGAGGTCCTTCGCTTCGCTCAGGACGACCGAAGCTATTTGGCCAGGAACGCGGTAATGGCGGCAACCGTCGCCGCCGGCTGCTCTTCCATCAGCCAGTGGCCCGAATCGGCGATGACCTGGGCGGTGACGTCAGTGGCGACAAAACCCAGAACGTCGGCCTGGGTGGTGCCGAACGACTTGTCGGCGCCGATCGCCAGCACCGGCATGGCAAGCTTGCCCTTGGCCGCCAACGCCTTGTTGTCGACGGCATCCTGGCTAAAGGCGGCGAACTGCTCGAACGCTGCGTGCATGGCGCCCGGCCGCGCATAGAGTTCGGCGTAGTGCCGGCGGGTTTCCTCGTCGATCGATTTGGGCTTGGCCGACAGCTCGTTCCAGAAGCGGTCGAGATAGATGCGCTCGCGGCCCTGCACCAGCCGCTCGACGTCGGGACCGCGGAAATTGAAGTGCCACAGGGCGGGACTCTTCAGGATCTCGTCCCACGGTCCGATGCCCGGCAATGGCGCGTCCATCACGACCCAGCGCGTGACCCGCGCCGGAAACTGCGCGGCGAAGGCGTAGCCCACCATGTTGCCGATGTCGTGGGTGACGAGGTCCGCGGTCTCGATCTTGAGCCTGTCGAGCACGCGCGCGACATCGTGGCCTTGCGTTTTCTTGTCGTAACCGCGGTCGGGATGTGAGGAGAGGCCCATGCCGCGCAGGTCGGGCACGACGACCGTGCGATCGGCGACCAGCGCGTTGGCGAGCGGCGCCCACATGTCGCCGGTATCGCCGAAGCCGTGCAGCATGGCGACCGCCGGCCCCTGGCCGCCGACCTTCGCATGGATCGTGGCACCGTCGGTCTCGACTTCTTCGACGCGCATGCCAGGAGGGAAGGGCTGAACCATCAGACTTTTGCGATCAGCGCCTGGGCGGCGGCCGGATTGCGCAGCTTGGCGCCCGAGATGAAATAGACGAAGGCGTCGCCCCGCTTGGCCCACGCCTTGGCGCGCTTGGCCCACTTGTCGATATCGGCGGGCTTGTAGCCGGTCTTCACCTTCTCCTGGGCGCCCATCAGGCGGGCATAGGTGAAGTCGGCCGTGGGCTCGTCGATCTCCGGGAAGTCCTCGTCGTGGGCGTAGACGATGGCGGCCCCGTGCTTGCGCGCGAGATCGTAGAACCGCCGATCCTTGAAGCTCGGATGACGGACTTCCAGCGCATGGCGCAGCGGCAGCTTGCCCGCCTCGCGCGGCAGCAGCTTCAGGAACGCCTCGATGTCCTCCGGATCGAATTTCTTGGTCGCCATGAACTGCCAGTTGATAGGACCCAGCCGGTCGCCCAGTTCGACCAGCCCCTGGCCGACGAAGCGTGCCACCGAGTCGCCGGCTTCGCCAAGCTGGCGCCGGTTGGTGCAAAAGCGCGAGGCCTTCATGGCAAAGACGAAGCCGTCGGGCGTCTCGGCGCGCCACTTGGCCCAGCTCGCCGGCTTGAAGCTGGAATAGTAGGTGCCGTTGATCTCGATCGAGGTGAGCTTGCGGCTGGCATATTCCAGCTCGCGCTTGTGGGTGAGGCCCTCGGGATAGAACGTCCCGCGCCACGGCTCGAAGGTCCAGCCGCCGACACCGACATAGATCTTGCCCGCCATCGCTCGCTCCTCACCGGACCGTGGCGACCTAGCATAGGCTGCAGGTCCGTACTAGCGCGCCTGGCGAGAGGAACGGCGATACGTCGGCGGCGTTGTCGTCGTATGACGATGAGCACCCCCGCCGAAGTCGAGGCCGAAATCCACGCCATCATGAAGTCACGGGTCGAGGCCGTGCACGCCAAGGACGCGGCTCGGCTCGTCGCCCATCATGACCCAGATGTTTCAGCCTACGACCTGCTCGAACCCCTGCAATACAAGGGTGTCGCGGATCTACGCCGGCGCGTTCAGCAATGGTTCGACGGCTATGACGGTCCGATGACCTATGAGATCCGCGACTTGCAGGTCGTGGCGGGCTACGACGCGGCGTTCTGCCATGGCCTGCACCATGTGGCGGGCAAGACCGTCGCGGGCCAGACGATCGACATGTGGTGGCGCGCCACCCAGGGCTTTCGCCGCATCGACGGCCAGTGGCGCATCGTGCACGAGCACAGCTCCGTGCCCTTCGACATGACGAGCGGCAAGGTCTCGTTCGATCTGAAACCGTGAGACGGAGAAGATTGATGGCGATCCAGCAAAAGATCACGCCATTCCTGTGGCTCGACGCCAATGCCGAGGAGGCGGTGGGCTTCTATACCTCCATCTTCAAGAATTCGCGCATCGTCACGCGGTCGCGCTATGGCGATAGCGGCCCGGGGCCGAAAGGGTCGATCATGGCGGTCGCCTTCAAGCTCGAAGGCCAGGATTTCGTCGCCATCGACGGCGGCCCCGATTTCAAGTTCAGCGAGGCGATCTCGTTCTACGTCAATTGCGAGACCCAGGAGGAGATCGACCGGCTGTGGAACACGCTCGTCGCCGGCGGCGAGGAGCGCGACTGCGGCTGGTTGAAGGACCGCTATGGGCTGTCCTGGCAGGTCAATTATGCCGGCCTGCAGGACATGATGGCCGACTCCCATGCCGACCGCGCCGACAGAGTGATGAAGGCCATGCTCAAGATGAAGAAGATCGACATCCAGCGGCTGAAGGACGCTTGCGACGGCCGCTAGGGTGCATCAGCGCCTTCGCGCCTTGACCCCTCCGGCCTTCGGCCACCTCCCCACTTCGTGGGGAGGAACCGGCTCGGAGGTTTCGGACTCTGCTCTGGGCTCGGTGTCCGCTGAGCTTTGGGCCGGCCGGGTCTCGGGCATCAGCAGCCCGACCGTCGCCAGGCCGACCACCGCGATGGCCGCCAGCCCGGCAAAGGCGATCGGGCTGCCGAACGTGTCGCTCAGGTAGCCGGCAAAGGTCGGGCTGAGGGCCGCGCCCGCGCCCATCATGGTGCCGACCACGCCCTGGGTGAGGTTGAAGCGTCCGGTGCCGCGCGTCAGGTCGGCGACGGTCAAGGGCACCATGACGTTGAAGATGGCGGCGGTCAGCCCATCCAGAAGCTGAACGGCGACCAAGAGGTAAGGGTCCGTCACCACGGCGAAGAGAAATCCGCGGATCGGCAGAACGGCGAAGCCCGCGATCAGCAGCGGCCGGCGCCCCCAGCGTTGCGTCTGTCGGCCGACCCACGGCGAGAACAGCGCCACGACGAGCTGCGGCCCGACAATGCAGGCGGCGATCAGCACCGGCGCTAATTGGCTCAAGCGGGTCGTGAGCACGCTGCCCATCAGGGGAAGCATGGCTGCATTGGCGAAGTGGAACAGCAGGATGCAGCAGCCGAACACCAGCAGCGGCCGCTGACGCAGAAGGCTGCGAAGGTCGGCGCGCGGCTTGCCGGCCGGCTCTTCGGACAGGTTGCCATGAGCCCGTTCCGGATCGATCTCCTTGGGATCGATGCCGTGCAGCACGAACAGGGCGGGGATCAAGAGCGCGGCCGTGACGAAAAAGACCGCTTGGGTGGAGAAGAGGTAGCCGACGGCGCCCATCACGCCGGCTGAAAGCCCCGCACCGATCGAAGCGAAGCGCGCATTGCGGCCGAACCGTTCGCCGATCGCGGCATGGCCGACCAAGCCGAGACTGATCGCGGCGATGGCCGGCCCCAGCACGCAACTCGCGGCGGCCTGCATCGTCGCCGCCAGCAGCACGGCCGGGAAGATCGGGAACGTCGCGTAGATCAGCGCGGCAGCTGCGATCATCGAGACCCCGATGGCGGCGACGACGCGCTCGGAGCGGACGGCATCGATCAGCGCGCCGCCCGGAATTTGACCGAACAGCGAGACCAGGCCCGCGACGGTAAGCACCAGGCCGATGTCGATCTGCGTCCAGTGCTGCGCCGTCAGGTAGACGGCGACGAACGGGCCGAAGCCGGTCTGCACGTCGGCGATAAGGAAGACGAACCAGTCGAGCCTCCCCAGGCTGCGCGGCGAGGGGTGGGGCGGCGAAGCAGGGCGGGTCTCCGTCACCGACGGCCTGCTAGGGCAGGGTTTCGAGGTTGCCGGATGCCCCCAGCACGACGATCGGCTTGCCCTCCTTGTATTCCGGCGCCGGCTTCACCTGATCGCGCGTGAGTTCGAGGACGATGCCATATCGCTTGTCGGCGGCGGGAACGAAATGCAGGGCCTTCCAGTCGACCGCGATCTTGCGGCTGCCGACGCCGAGAAACCCGCCGAAGTCTATGATGGCGGCGCGGGCGGTGCCCGCGCCATCGACCAGCACGTCGACGATCCGCCCCATGTTCTCATCCGCGGTGCTGCGCACGTCGCGGCCGAGAATACCCTGCACTTCCTGCTTGTCGAGGACGGTCACCGACGGCGTTCCGACGCCTTCGGTCGGGGTCGTCTGGGCCGCCGCGGCGACAATGGCGAACGCCATCGTCAGAAGGACAATCGCCAACCTCTTGCACATCGACGCCTCCACGGGCCGTTGGATCAACTCCTCGCGCCGGGGCGGGGTTGCCGCGCCTCAGCGCGAGGAGACGAGCGAAATCTGCAGTTTGGTGCCGTGCGTCCGCAGGATTTCCAGCGAGACGTCGTCGCGGTGGCGGCGAACCTTGATGTCGACGCTCGAATCACCGAGCCGCAGATTGCGCAAGGTCACCTCGTCGAGAAACGCCGGCAGTCCCGGATTGCAGAAGCGCACTTCGTGATGTCGCGGATCGAGCACGAGCCCCAGCGAGGCCTCGATCAGCGAGAACGGCGTGGCGCTCGCCCACGCCTGGGGCGAGCAGGCGACGGGATAGAGGGTCGGCCCGCGGCTGGGCTGGCGCTGGAAGCCGCAGAACAGTTCCGGCAGGCGCCGCAGGTCCATGTAGGTCGCGGCGTCGAACAGGGCCTTGAACAGCCGTTCGACCGGTCGCTTCAGGCCGTAGCGCGCCAGGCCGAGCGCGATCAGCGCGTTGTCGTGCGGCCACACCGACCCGTTGTGGTAGGACATCGGGTTGTAGCGCGCCTCGCCCTTGGCCACGGTGCGAATTCCCCAGCCCGAGAAGAAGTGCGGCTGCAGCAGGCCTGCCGCAACCTCAGCGGCGCGGTCGGCCGGCATGATGCCGGTGAACAGCAACTGCCCGGCATTGGAGGTGCGCACGCGGCAGGGCTGCTTGGCGCCGTCGAGCGCCAGGGCGTAGGTGCCGAGCTCGGGGCACCAGAACGCCGCGTCGAAGCGCCGGGCCAGCCGCTTGGCGTCGTCTTCGAGCCGGCGCGCGTCGTCGACCCGGCCGAGGCGGCGCGCACAGCGCGCGATCACCGTCTTGGCGGCAAAGACGTAGCCCTGGACTTCGGCCAGCGCGATCTGGCCTTCGGCCAGGCGGCCGTCGGCGTGAAAGATCGCGTCGTAGGAATCTTTCCAGCCCTGGTTGAGCAGCCCCAGCTCGGTCGCGCGCCGATACTCGATGAAGCCGTCGCCGTCCGGATCGCCCAGCCCGTCGATCCAGCCCAGCGCCGCCTCGATGGCAGGCCAAAGCCCGGCGACCGTCTCGAGGTCGTTGGTGCGCTCGCCATAGAGGCCGGCCAGCAGGACGAACAGGGGCGTGGCGTCGACGCTGCCGTAGTAGAGCCCGAACGGCACTTCGTGCAGGGCGGCCATCTCGCCGCGGCGCATTTCGTGAAGGATCTTGCCCGGCTGGGCATCCGACAAGGGGTCGATCTTCGTGGCCTGATAGGCGGCCAGCCGGCGCAGCACGCCCTGCGCCACGCCGGGATCGTACCACAGCATCTGCAAGGCGGTGATGAGGCCGTCCCGCCCGAACGTGGTCGAATACCAGGGGATGCCGGCATAGGGATAACGACCTTGGGGCGTCTCGGTCATCAGCATCTGCAGATCGGCGGCGGCCTGGCACAGAATCTCGTTCATGAGCGCGTTGGACGTCTCGACCGTCGTGCCCTCGCGCGTGTCCTCGCGCAGTTCGCGCCGCACGCTCAGCAGGCCTTTGGTGAATCCCACGGGGCGCCGGTCAGCCGGCTGGTTGCAGCCGACGACCAGGAAGATCGGACGCATTTCTCCCGGCGCCAGGTCGAGCCGATAGACGGCCTTGCCGGGGGCGAGCTCGCTGGGTGGCGGGTCGAAGGTCAGCGTGGTGCTGCGCGAGGCGCCGTCGAGGCCGCTGTACAGCAGCAGCACGCGGTCGGCGCCGATCACGCGTTGCGTGGTGCTGCCGCGGCGCGGGCGGTGCAGGCCGCGGACCTCGAACACATCGGCGAAATCGCTTCGGTACAAAATCGACAGCGAGAGAGCGATGCTGCGGTCGCCGTGATTGCGCACCGCCAGCCGCTGATAGGCGGCATCGCGCCACAGGAAGATCGTGCGCGAGATGTGCAGCAGGTCCTTCTGCAGCACGATCCGCCCATCGACGTAGAAGTCCGGATTGGTGAGGTCGATCGACAGCAGGCTGTTGTCGTCGCGCAAGTTGGAGCCGAGCAGCAACGGCGGCTGGCCATCCACCAGCAGCTCGAGATGCGACAGAAAACGCGTGTCGTCGTGAAACAGCCCGTCGGCATCTCCGGCGGAAGCGCCGATGTCGCCGTAGGTGTCGACGACGGCAAAAGTGTCGCCGTACTTCAAGGTGCGGCGCGGCCGGGTCGCCGTTCCCGTCGCCGGAATGTAAAACGGCGTCTCGGCGACGACGTCGTCGGGCAGTGCCGCCGCGCTCTGAGCTTGATCGGTCGACATGGTACCTCGATCGGTTGGCCCGGGAGTTCCGCGCGTTAACGTCTTACGATGCTTCAGGCTCCAGGACTAAGGCGATAAGCTCGCCAACATCAAGGGGCGAGCGCACTGCCGGGTCAACCCCTGCAAATTCCGCCGAGCCCATCGGGATCGGGGCAGTTTTGCCATTCTCCGGCGGCGCCGAGCTGTACGGAAAGCCGGCAAAGCTCCGCCTCGAGCCGGTTTAGCGATCGGACAACCTGCGACTTGTGGTTGCATGACTTGAGGATTGTGCTTAGTATCGGTCGAAGGGGGGAGTCGTAGGCCGAAGCGCGATATCGGTCGCCGCAACAGGGAGCGCCAGCATGGCTCACGATCGCACCGAAATAGCCAAGCAATTCCTCCGCCAGGTCTCGCCAACCGGCGGTCTCGAAGCGATGGCCGACACCCGCGACGATTTGGAAGGCATCGCAGCGCGTAGCGCCGCTATGCCGCATGAAATCGACGCCGCCAAGGCAGCGGCTCAAAAGATCAACACGGGTCGCGAGCTGACGCCTCCGGAGCAGTTTGCGCTGGAGGCCATCATCATTCCGGACAAGCGGCCGGCCGTCGACATCATCGGCGGCGACTTCCACATCAGCCACCCGCTATGGACGCATTTCGAAACCGACCCGGCCATCAAGCAGCGCCTTCTTCGGGTCATTCCGTCGGTTGGACGCATCGAGCTGCCGGGCCATCCCTCGCTGCCCTATGGCGGGACCGGTTTTGTCGTCGGCAGCGATCTGCTGATGACCAACCGGCACGTCGCCGAGATCTTCGCGACCGGCCTCGGCAACCGGATGATTTCGTTCAAGGCGGGCTCGGCGGCCGGCATAGACTTCAAGCGCGAGCGGGATCGACCCGACAGCCTGTTCCTCAAGGTGGTCGAGGTGGTGATGATCCACCCCTATTGGGACATGGCGCTGTTGCGTGTCGCGGGCCTCGGGCCGGCCCAGGTCCCCCTCACGCTTTCCCTGCGCAATCCGCAGGACATGGTCGACCAGGATGTCGCGGTGATCGGCTATCCGGCGTTCGACCCGCGCAACGATGCGGCGGTGCAGAACAAGGTATTCGACGGGGTGTACTACGTGAAGCGCCTGCAGCCCGGCAAGCTGCGGCCGCGCGAACGGGTCGACAGCTTCGGCAACAACGTGCTCGCAGCCGCGCACGATAGTTCCACCTTGGGCGGCAACTCGGGCTCTGCCGTCTTTGATGCCGCGACCGGGCAGGTGATCGCCCTGCACTTCGGCGGGGTCTATTTGAAATCCAACTTCGGCGTGCCGGCGTGCGAGCTCGCGCGCGACGAGCGCGTGATCGCGGCGAAGGTCAAGTTCGACGAAGGCGCCAAGGCTCAGCCCATCGAATGGGAGGATGCATGGCGCCGTGCCGATTCGAACGAATCGACCGGCCGGCCGGTACGACCGCCGGCGCCTGCGCGTATTCCAGCGCCGCCAAGCATGGCCTTGCGCGGGGCGTCGCGGTTTCGCCAGCAGGCGGACGGCGGCAGCGCCAGCATTACCATTCCCCTCACGGTGACGGTGTCGCTCGGGGGAGCGGCGGGCGGCATGGTTGCGCCGCGACGCTACCCGGCGGTTCCGTCCCAACTGGCCGGCGACAGCGGCTTTGTCCCCGGGACGGAGGCGGTCGCCGAGGATTATCACGATCGGGAGGGCTACCAGCCGGACTTCCTGGGCAAGACCAAGATGGTCGTCGATTTGCCGTCGGTGGATCGCCATGCAGACGACGTGCTCAGCTTCGACGACAACGGTAAATCCGAGACCGAACTTCGCTACGAACACTACTCGGTCGTGATGAGCCGCAGCCGCCGCATGTGCTTTTTCAGCGCCGTGAACATCGACGGCAACCAATCCAGGAAGAGCGCGCGCGTGGCGTGGAAATGGGATCCGCGCATACCGAAGGCGCAGCAGATCATGAACGAGTGCTACGGCAACACGCCGAAATTCAGCCGTGGTCACATGACCCGGCGGGAGGATCCAGGCTGGGGTGACGCAAAGACGGCCAAGCGCGGCAACGAAGATTCGATGCACGTCACCAACACGACGCCGCAGATGCAGGCCTTCAATGCGCCGATCTGGCTCGCCCTCGAGGACTATGCGCTGGGCCATGCCAAGGAAGACGAGATGAAGGTCTCGGTCTTCACCGGGCCGTACTTCGACGATCGCGACCCCGAGATGTACGGCGTTCGCATCCCGATCGGCTTCTGGAAGATCATCGCTTTCATCCACGACGAGACCGGCAAGCTGTGCGCAACCGGCTACCAAATGACCCAGGAAACAACCCTGCAGCCCGAGGAGGAGTTCGTCTTCGGAGCCTTCACGTCGCCGCAGCTCAAGGTCGCCACGCAAGTCTCGATCCGCTCGATCGAGGCACGCAGCGGGATCATCTTCGGCAAGCTCGCCAGCGTCGATCCGCTGGCCGGCAGCGAGGAAGGGCTCGGCGACGACGGACCGAGGGCGCCTTTGCAGAGCTTGGAAGAGATCGTGTTCTTCCGCCGATAGCGGGCCGAGGCTCAGGATCACCGCGGCTCGCTCATCTCGCGTGTCAGGCCGCCCGAACAAGGCTGGGAACGGCTCCTTTGCCCCTCACTTCCGCCTCCTCGAACTCGGCGGCGGCAATCGCCCGGTCGAGAGCGGCGCGCAGCTCCTTGGCGGTCTCCAGGGTCAGCTCGATCCCGGCCCTCGCCCCGGGGTCGAGGCCGCTGTTGATGAAGTCGAGCGTGATGACGTCGCCCAGCGGCGCATGGCGCGCGTGGTCATAGGCAACCACAGCCAGCGAGAGCGGGAACCATTCGTCCCCGCGTTTTGCCATACCCTCTGCACGTGCGATCTCGATAATGGAAGTACACATGTCCGGGTCTCCTACTTCGCCAGATGCTTGCCGAAGAAGGCGAACACCTTGCTCCAGCCGTCCATTGTCTGCTCGGGCCGGTAGAGTGGCCGGTGCCAATAGAAGATGCCGTGGCCGGCACCATCGTAGCGGTAGAACTCGTGCATCTTGCCGTGCTTCTTGAGCTCGGCCTCGTGTTGGTTCACGT
>WNFG01005701.1_pt1 | contig 10479 bp, 9 predicted proteins | sample 5400431 | NCBI WGS metagenome assembly WNFG01 (sample SAMN13153346, study PRJNA577476) | soil metagenome | isolation source: 120 cm saprolite under Douglas fir tree site 2 hole 3 replicate 2 | place: USA:California | collected 2015-04-18
ACGCGCATATCGCTTAAGCGCCAGAATACCGCCCAGGATCCCCCTGGGCGGTCAAGATGTCCGTCAATTACTGCGCTCCCGCGCTCGCCCGGGTGCGGACCCAGCTTGTACCAGCCTACATCATCCCACGGATGTTGCGTAGGTGTTGCCAGGTCACCATTAGCCTGAATACCTAACGGCTCGACGGGAGCATTGACACCTATAGTAGGGATGACCAATCGCACCGGATTCGCTGCCGTATCCGCCAGGTGTACCGGTATAATCGTTGGCGTTGCTGCGTTGAGTGCAGATGGTGCACCTGGCTCTGCCTGCTCAGAGATGGAAGCCGGCAGTAAAACAACTGACTGCTCTTAATGAATAAGCTTACTGAGCCACATCTCCTTGATCCCACCACAGGCCAAGGCGAGCAGTCGTCCCCCCGTCCACATACAGGATCTGTCCGGTAATGAAGTCAGCAGCATCGGAAACGAGGAAAGCAACGGCGGCAGCCACGTCGGCTGGCCGCCCGACGCGCCCCCATGGCACAATTGTATTCCCAAACTCCGTCGTGTACCCTGGGATCGCGAAATAGCGGGACACTTCGATGATTCCAGGTCCAACCGCATTCACCCGGATACGCTGCGGAGCCAGCTCAATCGCCAGTTCATGTGTGAAGGCATTGATAGCTCCCTTCGTCGCAGCATAAACTGGGTGTCTAGGAAAACCACCGAAGCCATGTATCGAGGTAATATTGATGATGCTACTCCCAACTCGCCGCAACAAGAAAGGCAGGGCATACTGCGCACAGAAAAAGTAACCTTTCATGTTCAAATTAAACACTTCGTCGTAAATAGCTTCACTGGTATCGCCAAAGTCCAGGGCCCGTGTGACGCCCGCGTTGTTCACTAGTATGTCGAGTCCCCCAAGCGCCTGGGCAGCCTCGACCACTATGCGCTTGCATTCGCTCACCTGGCCGAGATCGCCGCCTAGTGTGATGGCCTTTCCGCCGCCGCGTTGAATCTCGGATACGGTTTCAAGAGCACCTTGTTCACTGTGTGCATAATGAACCGCAACCGCAGCGCCTTGATGGGCGAGTTCCAGCGCGATTCCCTGACCGATACCCATTCCAGCACCAGTCACCAAAGCCCTTCGTCCTTGTAGTGGTTGCATCAAAGCCTCCGTTTTCCTCACAATGACACCTCAATATGTAAATGAGGCACAACGATTTAACCGCAAAAGGCTGCTGCTTCAGCGCATCTTTCTTCCAGACGGCCATATGGTAATGTCAGCGGCTAGATGGCGGCACAGGCACGCCCAACCCCGGTGCGCCAGGCTGTGACGTTTTGAAGTCCTGTGACGAGCGTGCCAGCATCTCAAGCCCCAGCGAGGCACGGCGGACACGTTCACGGGCAGTCTGCACCGCTACCTGCTCAAGATGTACGCCACTGGGGTAGATGTTCGGCGCATTGCGCAGTCCGAACTTGAGATAAATAGGTGCGGCAACGCGGACAATCTCCGCAATCTCGTGGTAGCGGGCGAATCCTCCCAGGCCATCGGGACTCTCGATGTAGAGATCTATGGGTATCGAAATGACCTGGCGCAATGCTGCTAGCCGTGCCAGGGAAATATCAGAGGCAACGTTGATCGTGTTCAACCCCTGATCGACCAGCAGCTTGATACCAAGCGGATTGGCCACTCCGAGCAGCGCCGAGGCCTTCACGACCAGGTCATGAGGCAACAGGTCTCGCTGGCGCGCTTGGTTAATAAGCCACAAGAGACCCTCATCAGCGATGAGAATGCTGCGCAGGCCAAGCTCCACCGCACGCTCGACGTCGTTGAATGCGTACACAAGTTGATCCATTCCCATATGTCGCCAACCAACGAGTTTGCCATCAGGGGTCAAGGCTTGTGCCGTACCTTCCCAGGGAGCACGAGGGCCCACGAAGAGACAGACTTCGATGCCGTGTCTCTGCCCGAGTTGAACCATATCGCGAATGTCAGCATCGCTCAGTAACATGATGCCACTGCCCTGGGAAACACGTTGGACGGGAACGCCGCTCGCTTCAGCGGCTTCGATCACCGCACGGAATGCCGCCGGGCCTTCGACACTTGGAATCTCCACACGATAGTGTGCTCCATCCGGGAAAGACCCTGTCGACGTAGGTAGATCATGACGATCACCCTCCGGCAGTCCAAGTTCATGCAGTAACGTTTGCGCCATCCTCATAACATCTGCTCTTTCTCTAGTTATGAACCATACGTGGTCACTTGCGAATACACTCAGGCCGATCAGGGTTCCTTGGCACTCTCGTCTTGAGACACCTGCTCATCCTGAAGAGAAGAGGGCTGCTGGGCTTGACGAAGATGCCAGTTCTCTGCGAACAGGTTGAAAAAAATGCGCTGTTGTGGATGCTCACTGATAACATCCAGGTTGAGCTTGACACCTAGCCCTGGCCCCTGGGGTAGCGCAAAGTATCCATCCACTACCTCCGGATTACCTGGCGCAGCAGCCTTCACCCATTCCTCTGCAAAATCGTTGAAATGCTCCTGAATCTTGAAATTAGGGGTGGAGGCCGCAAAATGGAGGGCAGCAGCTGTCGATACAGGTCCACCAACATTATGCGGCGCGACCAAAACGTAATAGACTTCTGCCCAGGCGGCTAGCTTCTTGGTTTCAAGAAGTCCCCCACATTGAGTAATATCTGGCTGAATAATGTCCGCAGCCTGCAACTCGAACAGCGTACGGTAGTCGTAACGAGTATGCAGGCGTTCGCCTGTAGCAACAGGGATCGAAACCTTCTCTGCCACCTTTTTCAAGGCAGCGAGATTCTCGGGCGGAACGGGTTCCTCGATCCAGGATGGCTTGAACGGCTCCAGCTCGCGCGCTATCTCCACAGCTGTTGCCGGATTAAAGCGCCCGTGCATTTCGATGAGGAGTTCGGTATCCGGTCCAACGGCGTCCCGTACCGCCTCCACCAGCGCTACTGCCCTGGTCTTCTCTGCTCGATCGAGTTCATAGAAGCCCGCGCCAAACGGATCAAGCTTGAGTGCTCGATACCCTTTCTCGATCACACGCCTGGCGGCCTGATGAAACTCGTGGGGAGTGCGTTCGACAGTGTACCAGCCATTGGCGTACGCCTTGATTCGATCACGTACCGCCCCTCCAAGGAGCTGATACACCGGCTTACCAAGAGCTTGCCCCACGATGTCCCAGCAGGCAATTTCGATGACCGCGATGGCGGACATTGCAATCTCGCCTGCACGCGCATAATCGTTTCGATACATACGCTGCACCAAATCTTCGATGTTTGCCGGATCGTGACCGATCACATAGCGGGGCACAGCTTCTGCGAGATAGCCTGACAAGGCATCGGTATGGTTCACCATGCGGACCTCGCCGGCGCCTTCCAGCCCATCATCTGTAATGACTCGCACAAACGTAAGATTGCGCCAGGCCGTACCCAGCACATAACTCTTGACATCGACAATTTTCATACTGTACTCACCAGTTTTTCACTCTGAGTCCGCTGCTTTTGAAAAGCGTATTGCTTGATGCTTTTGCCTCTTTTTGCGACACAAATAGCTTGACATACGGCTAACGCTCAGGTAAATTATACAATATAATTGTATTACAAATGGCAGGTGAGATGGCTAAGATATTTACTTCGCGCCAGCGACAGAACCTGTCTGAGCGGGTTGTTCAGCAGATTGGTTTGAGCATTATGCGCAACGAATTCAAACCAGGCGCTGCTCTGTTGAGTGAACCTGAACTAAGCCTTCAATTCAATGTCAGCCGGCCCGTCCTACGCGAAGCACTTAAGATGCTGGTCGCGAAAGGGCTTATCGAGTCCCGGCCCAAGATCGGTACGCGCGTGCGCCCACGTACCGATTGGAATCTCCTTGATCCCGATGTGCTTGCCTGGCAGTACGAAATAGGACCGGACAAGTCGTTTCTCCAAACCGTCTGCGAGGTGCGTCTCATGTTCGAGCCTACGGCTGCCCGCTTTGCAGCAGTACGCGCTACCGCTGATGAGACAGACTTAATTGAGGAATGCTGTCAGCGCCTGCAGGATGCAATCGACTCTGTCGAGGCCTACATTCCTGCGGATTTAGAACTTCACACTGCGATATGCACAGCCGCTCATAACGAACTTTTGCAGAAGATTATGGTTACGCTCGCTACACCTTTACGCGCAAGCCGCGTCATCACAGCACGTCTGCCTGGGGCTAACCAGCAGGCTATGCCCCTGCACTGGGCGGTTACCGGGGCTATTCGCAACCGCGATGAGGAAGCGGCAGAAGCGGCCATGCGAGAACTGGTTATTCTGACGACTGATGACATCCAATGTGCGCTGGGAGGCGGATCGATTGAGGGAGAAGGGGAGTTAAAAGTTAGAGCGTAACCGGTATTGACCTCCTTGGTGGGTTCCTTGGGTTGTCCAAGAGATTATATAATTCGGAGGTATTTCCAATGGAAGAATCTAACATCTTATCAGGCTTTCCGCGTTTGCGACTCAGACGGCGCGATCTGCTCCAGGCTGGCGTGCTTGGCGCCACAGGCCTTTCCTTGCCCGCCTTGCTGGAAGCGTGCGGAGGCACCAGCAGTCCGTCGTCTACAACACCCTCGGGTGAAGGGAGCTTTCCCAGCCACCCGACGTGGAACTTCGTATTTGTCAACCACGTGACGACCAATCCATTCTTCGTTCCCACCCAATACGGCGCCTCGGACGCCTGCGCCCTCGTGGGATGCAAATACCAGTGGACGGGTTCGGCGAACAGTATCGTCGCCGACATGGTTAACGCGATGAACACTGCCATCGCAGGCAAGGTCGATGGTATCGCGGTCTCGATCATCGATCCCGTGGCGTTCAACGCCCCTGTGGAGGCGGCATTGTCGGCAGGCATTCCCGTTCTTGCCTATAACGCTGATGCACCGGCCACCAGTAAGAATGCTCGCATGGCTTACATCGGGCAGAACCTCTTCGCGTCCGGCCAGGCGATGGGTACCCGCATCACCTCGCTTGTCACCAGTGGCCTTGTCGCGGGCTTCATCGCCACACCAGGCTCGCTGAATATCGAGCCTCGCATCGACGGTGCGAAGTCTGTCATTCAGGCGTCGGGACTGCCAATCCAATTCGTGGAGATCGCCACCGGTGCCGCAGTCAACGACGAGCTTTCCCGCATCGATGCTTACTACCTTGGACACCCGAATCTGAAGGGGATGTTCGCGGTCGACGGAGGTAGCACCCAGAGCACGGGTCAGATCATGGAGAAGTACAGCCTTACTGGCAAGGGCGTGCATGCCGGCGGCTTCGACCTGGAGCCGGTGACACTCCAGGAGGTTCAAAAAGGCAATCTCGATTTCACAATCGACCAGCAGCCTTACCTGCAGGGCTTTATTCCCGTCCTCCAGCTGTTCCTGTACAAGCTGTCAGGCGGGCTCATGGCACCATCAGACACAAATACTGGACTGCTCTTCGTCACCAAGAACAACGTTGGACCTTACCTGAACACCCAGACACGCTTCGAGGGCAGTTCCAGCGCGCAGAAAGTAGTATCGCCGTAATAGGTTCAATCCCAAAGGAAAAGAGCCTGAACTGTTCCACGCGGTGAACTGTAGGGGCACCCGCAAGGAGTGCCTCTACAGACACGTAATTATATTATCTTTTTGTATCTGAAACAGCATCGGGCCATGGCAAGGAAGCATCTTTACGTCATGAAGGAGTAGATGAATGGCCAAAAACGTTCTCCCGAGCACCGCCGCTCAAAAGACAGAGCCGGAAAAGGCGCGAGGCAGGCGAGCATTCTGGTCGAACCTGGCTGGTATCCTCTTGAGGCGGCGCGAGGCGAGTATCATTGTAGTTGCTATCCTCCTGGTCGTGTATTTCCAGGTCTCCAACCAGAATTTCTTTACGCAAGCCAACATCCGCACGATCTCTCAATTCGCAGCAGCAACAGCTATCATTTCCGCTGGCGAAGTCATGCTGCTGATCTGTGGTGAGATCGACCTCTCGGTCGGCATGGTTTTTGCATTTGCCCCTTTCATTATGTACTTTACCTACCAGGCAGGCTTACCGATATGGATAGGTATCATCTTCGGCCTGCTGGCAAGTGCGGTCGTGGGACTGTTCAATGGCCTGGTCACCGTGCTGCTGAAGGTGCCGTCCTTCATCACCACGCTGGGCACCCTCTTCCTGATAGAGGGGCTTAACCTCACCATTTCCAACGGCTTTCCCGTCCTCGCACCAGTAGTGGGAGCTTTCAACCAGGTGTTTGGCAACAGCCCGTGGTCGGAGATCATCTGGGCTATCGCCATCGCCATTGTGATGCAGGTTGTACTCTCCTTCACTAAGTGGGGCCTGCACACGGTCGCGACGGGTGGCAACCTGCTCGGGGCCAGCGAGACCGGCGTCAACGTCAACAGGGTCAAGATCGGCAATTTCATGCTGTGCAGCGTCTTCGGCGGCTTCGCGGGTATCCTGGAGGGGTTCCGCATTACATCCATCGACCCGCTGGCCGGTGGCACAAATATCATGTTCATGGCGGTGGCGGGGGCAGTCATCGGGGGAACCTCGCTGATGGGCGGCCTGGGCACGATTGTGGGTGCTTTCCTGGGTGTCCTGGTACTCTCTATCCTCTTTGATGGCTTCACCCTCCTGGGAGTGAGCGCTTTCACCTTCGACATAATTCTGGGCGCTGCGATCTTGATCGCAATGATACTTAACGTCCGTCTTCAGTTGTTACGAGAGGCAGGTCGGCAATGATAGAGCCACAAGAAGTTCCAGACGTGATACGGGCGGAGCACATAGTCAAGAGCTATGGCGCGGTCAAAGCCTTGCGCGATATAAATATGCATTTGGTGAAGGGAGAAGTCCTGGGCCTGGTTGGTGACAATGGCGCCGGTAAATCGACCTTCATCAAGATCCTGACCGGTTTCGTCCAGCCGGATGACGGCAAGATTTTTGTCAACGGTGAAGAGGTCAAGCTGCGCTCCGTAACATACGCCCGCTCGCTCGGCATCGAGACCGTGTATCAAGATCTGGCACTCGTCAATGAGCTCACTGTGTACCACAATATGTTCCTCAAACGAGAGGTGCTCCTGAAGCCTTTCCCCTTGCTCAACAACCGGGTAATGCGCGAGCAAGCGCACGAGTACCTCAAGAAGATTGGAGTCAATATTCAATCGGTCGACACCGAAGTTGCCAAGCTCTCGGGCGGCCAGCGCCAGGCTATCGCAATTGCCCGCGCAGTCTACTCCAACGCGAAGATCCTCTTGCTGGACGAGCCCCTGGCCGCCATGGGCGCTAAGGAAGGCGCTCTGATCCTGGACCTCATACGCGGCCTGAAAGCAGCGGGCGAAGTATCGATCATTATGATCGCGCACAACTATGGCCAGGTCTTTGAGATTTGCGACCGTGTGAACCTGCTCCAGCATGGCACCATCACGCTCGACAAGCGAATAGTCGATACCGCGTTGGACGAGTTGAACGAACTGGTCATGCGCGAGTACCGCATAGCCGCGACCAGTTCTCAGTAACCTTGACCACGTCGCACCCCGTGAGCACGTTCTGCATAGACAACCGTTTAGTGCCGTTATGTAGTTTTGAGTTGTTCTGTAAGTAGGCCTCTCTAGCCGGGTAACAATTTGTAAACTACAGATCACCTTCGAGGAAAAGGGGGTAACTCATGGAAAACAACAACGCCCTTGACAGCAAGTTCTCACGGCGCAAGCTCCTCAGTGGTACTATCATTGGGGGCACCGCAATCTCACTCACATCGGCCCTGACCCTGGCTACTCCGAATGCGACCTATGCCATCGGGGCAGGGGGTCCATCAGGAGAGTCGTTGCCATCAGGACTTCAGTTTGAGATTCATCGCGGTAACATGAGCGCAGTCATCACCGAAGTGGGAGCAGGTCTTCGTGTCTTCTCCGTAGGCGGACAGGAGTTCCTCTTCACCTACAACCAGAACGAGATGTCCATGTTCTCGGAAGGGCAGGTGCTGATCCCATTCCCCAACCGCATCGACATGGGATCGTACGTATTCAACGGCGTGACGGAGCAACTTCCGCTGAGCGAACCTGCCAGGATGAACGCTATTCACGGGCTTAGCCGTTGGATGAACTGGCTCCTGGTAAGGAACGAGGGCCATCGCGTGATCATGTCTCTCGTACTGCATGCCCAGGATGGTTATCCATTCGTACTATCACTGCAAGAAACGTATGCGCTGACAGATCGTGGGCTCGAGGTGCAGACAGTCGCACAGAACATCGGCTCGACGGCGTTACCCTACGGCCACGGGCATCACCCGTACCTCACCGTCGGTACCAACTTGATCAACTCTGACACGTTGCGGCTCCCGGCCAACTCGTATTTCCTCACGAACACTCGACTCATACCGATCCCGCCTGCCGTGAGCGTAACTGGCACGCCGTTCGATTTCCGCACACCGCATGCCATTGGCGCTGTCCAAATGGATACCGGCTTCACAGACCTGATCTTCGACGCGGATGGTTTCGCACGCGTCAAGCTGGCCGCGCCGGGAGGGAGTCCTCTTGTTACGGTGTTCATGGACTCTAATCACCAGTTCCTCCAGGTATTCACTGGAGACGCCTTGCCAGCGGCAGACCAGCGTCGCGCGATCGCCATCGAGCCTTACACGTGTGCGGCGAACGCATTCAACAACGGGTTGGGTCTACGAGTTCTCCAGCCAGGGGAGTCGTTCACGACCCTCTGGGGAATCTCGGTATCGATCTAGCCTGTCCAGTTCAGGCCTCCTCAACGATGAGGTCGAAGTAGCGCCCAGCAATATCCAGCCAGGTCCGGCCACCCTCACTGGTAGCCGGATCTGGTTTGTGACGAACTGTAGTTAAAAGGAGATCCCTGTAGTGAGTGAAGTGGAACACGTTCTAGCCGCACAGAACAAACTGGGGGAAGGCCCCGTATGGAGTTCAGAAGAGCGGGCGCTCTACTGGGTCGATATCGAAAGCAACTGCTTTTGCCGGCTGTATCCAACGACAGGGAAATATGAAGTAATCGATGTTGGTATACCGGTAGGAGTTTTAGCCTTGCGGGCTTCCGGTGGCCTGGTTATGGCGACGAAAAACGGGTTCGCCTTTTGGGATCAGCAAAAAGGACTTCGCTTAATCGCCGACCCCGAGGCACATAAACCGCACACGCGCTTTAATGATGGCGCAGTCGACTGCCAAGGCCGTTTCTGGGCAGGAACGATGTGCGGGCTTCCTGAGATGTGCGAAAAACCGGAGGGTTGTCTTTATCGCCTCGATCCAGAAGGTTCCATTCACACGATGGAAACAGGACTTAAAATATCCAATGGTATTGGCTGGAGCCCTGATAACAAACTCATGTATCTCACCGATTCGCCTCTACATATGATTTACGTGTATGATTTTGACCCTGCGAGCGGCACTATCGAAAATCGCCGACCTTTTATTCGCACCCTTGATGAAACCGGTGTCCCAGATGGCCTTACGATTGACAGCGAAGGCTTTATCTGGAGCGCCCGCTGGGGTGGATGGAAGATAACCCGCTATGATCCTGGCGGAAAAGTGGAACGAGTAATCCAGTTGCCGGTACAATATCCCACAAGTTGCGCCTTTGGGGGAGAGCATTTAGACGAACTGTATATTACCTCTGCCTGGACTGCTTTGAGCGAGGAACAAAAAAATAAGCAACCAGGCGCCGGTGATCTTTTCCGCGTAAAGACAGATATCAAAGGGCTGGTAAGATCGAAATTTGTTGGATAAATGTTGCTCCACTTATCTAGTCAGGTAGCAAGCGCCTTCCCACCTTGACGCCAAACCTTTTTGTGTAGAGTAAGAAATTTCGCATCCCTCCTTGATTTATCACAAAGAAAGAGTTAGCACGCATGGCATTGAAATTTGGCATCATTGTTCCCCAGGGCTGGCGCATGGATCTTGCCGGCATAGCTGATTTATCGTAATATTCCATCAGGACGCATCAGGGAGCAGGGGCTCGTTGGCACACCTGATGTGATTCGAAGGCGTCTGGCCGAGATAGAGCAGGCCGGGGCACAGGAAATCATTGTGTGGATGCCTGATGCGAAGGATTTGGAGCCGATCAAGCTGTTCGCACAGGAATGCCTGCAAAAATAGCATGTATACTGTCTACGCTAAAGACGTGTAGACAACCAGCCGCAAGGTCGTCTGATGTTCGCTCGGAATCCAGTTCCCTGCGCAGGTGATTAGATTGAGATGGATTCCTCCATCATTCCCGAAAATAGCTTCAGATGGCGCCGCCAGTGGCGGGTAGTAGGCAATGTATATCACACGGAAATGCAGTGTTTTCCCAGCGCCATTCACCACCAGCACTTCGTCGCCGACGCGCATATCGCTTAAGCGCCAGAATACCGCCCAGGATCCCCCTGGGCGGTCAAGATGTCCGTCAATTACTGCGCTCCCGCGCTCGCCCGGGTGCGGACCCAGCTTGTACCAGCCTACATCATCCCACGGATGTTGCG